>Ga0302324_100001261_pt1 | contig 62227 bp, 61 predicted proteins | sample Palsa_T0_1_FD_201949 | JGI IMG/M metagenome (GOLD analysis project Ga0302324, IMG submission 201949) | Peat permafrost microbial communities from Stordalen Mire near Abisko, Sweden - Palsa_T0_1 | ecosystem: Environmental > Terrestrial > Soil > Palsa > Peat permafrost | place: Sweden: Abisko...
CCGGACGCCTACGGCGTGACGGCCATGCGCGCCGGCGTCAAGACATTCGATTTCGCATTTCCCGACCTCTCGGGAAAAATCGTGTCGTCCAAGGATCCGCAATTTCGCGGCAAGGTGCTCATCGTGGCGCTGGCCGGCAGCTGGTGCCCTAATTGCCATGACGAGGCAGCGTTCCTCGCACCGCTTTACAAGGACTATCGCAACAAGGGTTTGGAGATCGTGTCGTTGCAATTCGAGCACTTTGGAGATTTTGAGCGCGCCGCGGAGGCTACGCAGCGCTTCCGGCAGCACTACGGCATCGAATACACCACGCTGATCGCCGGCATCTCCGATAAGGACGAGGCAGCCAAGAAATTGCCGATGCTGCAGAGCTTCGTGGCCTTTCCCACCACGGTCTTCATCGACCGCAAAGGCAACGTTCGCAAGATTCATACGGGGTATACCGGTCCTGCCACCGGCGATCACTACGTTCAGTTCGTGACCGAGGTGAAGACCACCTTGGATCAGCTGCTGGCAGAGAGTTAGAGAGTTAAGGCATGCCCTCGTTTGATGTGGTATCGGAAATCGATTCGCACGAATTGACCAACGCGGTCGACCAAGCCGTGCGCGAATTGACGCAGCGTTTTGATTTCAAGGACACGGGGGCGAGCTTCGAGCTGGAAGAAACCACCGTGACCATGACCGCGCCGGCGGATTTCCAATTGAAGCAGATGTTGGAGATTTTGAAACTGCGCATTGCCAAGCGCGGAATCGATGTCGGCTGCCTGGAGGTCAAAGACCCGGAAGTCAATCTTGCCAGAGCCAAACAGCTCGTCATTCTGAAACACGGCATCGACGCCGATGCCGGCAGGAAGGTCTCGCGGTTGATCAAGGACTCAAAACTGAAAGTTCAGGCTCAAATCCAGGGCGACAAGGTCAGGGTCACGGGCAAAAAGCGCGACGACCTGCAGGAAGCGATGGCGTTTTTGCGCAAGGCCGATGTCGGCGTGCCGCTGCAGTTCAACAATTTCCGCGACTGAACGCGCCCGGCCGGCGCAGCTCGCGGCCGGCGCGCGATCCTAAGGCCGGTGCGCAAGCTGCTGATAGTCTTCGGGCGCCATGCTCGGCATTTTGCGTACGAACGCCACGACGTCCCAGATCGCCGCATCATCGAGGGTCTTGCCCCAGGCAGGCATCGCGGACATTTTGATGCCGTGTTTGATGATCCAGAAGGCACGCCGCGATTCTTGGATGTCTTCTTGCGCGAGATTCGGCGGGTGAGGATAGAGCCCCGTCCGTAGATCCGACTTTGTCAGGCCCGGCGCCAGATGACAGCCAACGCACAGCGCGGCGTAATGCTCCGCGCCGGATTGGATCATCGCGGGAGTCGGCGCGAGTTGCGGCTTGATTGACCCCAAGCGCATCTCGATTGAACGATCCCGCAATTGCACGATCAGAGCCAGCGTGGCGTTCATGTGATGATCGTCGGCCCCGATATTGTAGATCCCCGACTCGACGAATAGCGCGGCGCCGAGCGCACCCAACAAGAGGACGACGATGACGGTAAGGATCACCTTGATCATGGACGGCTCATTTGACGATGATGGTGCCGACCATGCGCGGATGAATCGAACAGGTGAAGTGGTACGTGCCCGGCTTGTCGAACTTGAACGAGAACTTCTCGTCGGTGTCCAACGCGCCGGAACGAAACAGCCCGGTGTCGCTCACTACAGTGTGCGGTTCGTCATCCTTGTTCACCCACGAAACCTCTTCGCCCGCATTCACTGTCAAGGTGGTGGGCATGAACATGAAGTCCTTCACTTCGATGCTGTTGGGGGCGGCGGCCTCGGACACTGCCCAAATTGCCGCCATTGCCGCCGCGATCAGCGGCAAGCTAAACCTTTTGAATTTCATGTGTATTCCTCTAGAGCTTTGCGCCGGCGGTCTTAGGCAATCGTCGAGTCGTTGAGGAACAGGGCCGCCGGGTGCTTGACGACCGAGACGCTGGTAATGCCGAGCATTTTGGATAGTTGGCCCGCAGGCACCTTGAGCGGTCCGGGTCCGGGACCTTCGCCGGCCGTCGGCTGCGGATAGGCAGTCGAACGAGCCGTATGGAACGTCACGTTGCCTTCCACTTTCTGAACGACTTGATGAATGTGTCCGTTCAAGACCGTGACCGAGCCGAATCGGCGCAGTTGACTCATGAGCTGGTCGGCGTCACCGGTTCCCCAGCCCCAAGGCTCATACACGGTCCACAGCGGCATGTGTGCGAAGACAACGATGGGTGTGCTTGCCGATCGGCTCTTCAGGTCCGAAGCCACCCAGGCGAGTTGTTCCGCCCCGAGATTGCCCAAGCCGCCCGGCTTGAACTGCAGCACGTTGATGAGCCCGACAAAGTGCACTCCCGCGTGATCGAAACTGTAGTAGCCCCTGTTGCCGGAAGCCTTGCCAAATCGATTGAAGTACTCGCTGACGGTGGGATCGGTCGTGTCGTGCTCGCCGGGAACCGTATGCATCTCGCTGGTTCTCAAGCGCGAGAACAGCTGCTGAGCCGTGTCGAATTCCTCAGGCTTGGACAGATGCGTGATGTCGCCGGTATGAATGATGAGCGCCGGTTGTTCCGCCATGCCGTTCACCAGTTCGATGGTTTCGTTCAAGGTGCCATTCACGTCCGGATTCGCCTCCTTATTGAAGCCGATGTGCGTGTCGCTGATTTGCACGAACAAAGGCCTGCCAAGTTTCGCCGTCGCAGTTTTGTAGTCGGCGGCCATCGCCAAATTGATGGGTGTAAACACGCCGCCGGACAGCGCGAACAGGGTTCCTGCGCCGCCATATGCCATGCATTTCAGGGCATTGCGGCGCGACAACAGCGATTGATCATCCGACATGGCTCTCTCCTTTATAATTGGGGTTCAGGAGAGAAGACTTCGCCACACTGAGGTTTATTCCATATGAGATCTTGTCCTACGATCTTCGCGCTCGCGGGTCTCATAGCCCTGGGAGCCTGCGCTACCGACTCAGTCGTCGTCACCGGTTCGCCGCGTCCGGCCATTTCACCGGCGGAGGTCAAGATCTACTCGCGTCCCCCGGCAGTGTTCGAGGAAATTGCGATTCTCAACACCTCGAAGAACAGCGCATTCACGACTGGCGGCCAGAAAACGGTCGACAAGGTGATCGCGGGCTTGAAGGAACAGGCTGCGAAGGTGGGCGCGAACGGCGTGATTCTGGAAGGCTTCTCCGATAGCCAAACCGGCTCGGTGGGGTCAGGCGTCGGTTCGAGCTCTGTCTCCAGCAATTCCGCCGTCGGCGTGGGCGTCGGCGGATCCTTGGGGATTTACAAAAAGACCGGCCACGGCGTCGCCATTTTCGTGCCGCCGGGATCCGCGCCCTAAGGGCTCAAGCTTGTTCGCGCAGCAAGCGCACCAGCCCCAAGAGCTCGTCCCAGCCGGTATCCGACACCGCGCAATATTGGATATCGCCCTGTTGCCAGAACGCGAGATGGTAGCCGCTGCGCGTCGTATTGTCGGGCAAGCGCGCTCCGCCGGCCGCCCAGGTGAATACGTTGATGACATGTGCGCCGTGCTGGTACACGACCACCGCTGAGCGCTGATGGTCAATGTAATCGGCGCGCCCGCCGATCAAGCGATAACCCTGCGCTTCGAAGTCCGCGACCGCAGGCGACACATCGGCGTGGCCCGCGAACCACGGCTTGACCGTGTGCTTGTCCGTCGATATTACATCGATCAAATGCGCGGGCATCAGCGAGCGTACGTGTGCGCTCACGATCTCGTTGCTCAGTGGACTTAGACTCGGAAGAACGAAAAAGAATGCCAGAGCTGCAGCGATCGCGGCGCCGCCGATGGCGCTGAATGCGCCAATTCTGAAGGGACGTCCAGCGAGGACTCGCGGTTGCAGGGCGGGCGGCATTTTGCGCGGCGCCGCGCTCTTGACGATCTCATCGCTGCTCGCGGTGTCCGCTTCCTGGTCGAGCGCCTGCAGGATCTGTGTGCGCAGCGCCGGCGGTGCGGCCGCGTAGCTGATACCGCTTCGCAATACACTGCGCACTCTCTCGAGATCCTGAAGCAGCTCGCGGCACTCGCTGCAATGCTCGACATGCCGCTCGATCTCGGCGGCGGAAAGTGCATCCACCTCGCCGTCGAAATAGGCCTGCACTCGAAGCGATTCAGCGCACTGCACGCGGCTCTCCTTCCACTTCCCGCAACCATTTGGCCTTGAGGGCGGCGCGCGATCGCGCCAAGCGCGACATCACAGTGCCGATCGGCACATTGGTGACGGCCGCGATCTGCGCATAGTCCATTTCCTCGATTTCCCGCAACATCAATACGGTGCGGTGCTCCTCGGGCAACGAGGCCACCAGCCGCTCGAGCACCTGCTTTTGGTCCGAAATAATCGTCTCGCTCTCCGGATTTGCGTCGTTCGCTATCATCGCGTGACCATCAGTTGGATCGTTCTCTTCTGGAAGCGGTACCAATCCTCGCCGTTGTTGCTGCTTTACCGCCGTCAGATGGCAATTGCGCACGATGGTCAATAGCCACGCTTTTGCATCGGAGCCCCTCAAGGCGTCGAACCCCCGAAAGGCGCGCAGAATGGCGTCCTGCACCACGTCATCGGCCTCCCCGGGGCGGCACAGCCACCGAGCGAACCGATACGCAGCGTCGAGGTGAGGCAAAACCTGCCCCTCGAACCGAGCGCGCTTGTCATCCATAGGGTTAAGACTCACTGGGAGGTCATTTTATTCCCTCGCGGCGAGTTTGGCCGGTCCATCGGCTATCCTTGACAGCCTAACAATTGGGGGATGACTGTGATTCGAATTCTTCGCGCGGCCGCAGGCGTTGCCATTCTCTGGGTGATTCAGTCGTCCGCCGGCGCCTGGGCTCAGCATCCCTTTCTGTCGGACGGCGACTGGTCGGCCCTGCGCCACGAGGCCAGCGGCAGCGCACCGTACGAAAATCTGCGCGCCTTGACCCGACTGCATCGCGTTCCGGCCACCCCTGAGTTCGATGAAGCGGCGAATTTCATTCTGGGGCGTGCGCAGGAATATGGCTTGCAGGATGTGCACGCCGAACAATTCCCGATCGACGGCAAGATCGAATACGGCCTGATGCGCTCGCATATTGCCTGGACCGTCGAGGGCGCGCGGTTGTGGCAAGTCGAACCGCAGCATACTTTGTTGGGCGATTGGTCGACCGACCCGATTCGGCTGGCCGACTACAGTCACAGCGCCGATGTCGAGGCGCCGCTCATTGATGTGGGCGCGGGAACTTCGGAATCGGACTATGCCGGTAAGGATGTGCGCGGCAAAATCGTGCTCGCCGACGGCATGCTGTCGATGGTGCAGCGTCTGGCGGTGGTGAAATTTGGCGCAGCCGGCATTGTCAGCGACATGCCCAATCAGAGCACGGCCTGGTCTGGGCTCGACCCCAGCATCGTGCGCTGGGGTCACTTGGACGGATCGCTGCCTAAAGGGTTTGCCTTCATGGTGTCGCGCGCGACGGCAAGCGACTTGCGTGCGCAGATCGCCGTGGGGCACCCGGTAACGCTCGGCGCACATGTCAAGGCGGAAGTCGGCCCCGGACATTGGACGGTGGTAACCGGCACCATTCCCGGCACCGATGCAGCCGCCGGGGAGATTGTCTATAGCTGCCACCTCGATCATCAGCGGCCCGGTGCCAACGACAATGGCAGCGGTTGCGTCACGATTCTGGAATCCGCGCGCGTGCTCAGCCGTCTGATCGGCAACGGCAGCCTGAAACGCCCGCGGCGAACGCTACGCTTCATCTGGGGCCCGGAAGTCGAGGGCACCATGGCTTATTTGAGTCGGCACCCGGACATCAGGGCCTCGATGCGCGCCGACATTCACATGGATATGGTGGGCGGCGATTTGTTCAAGAACAAATCCGTGCTGCATGTGACGCAGACTCCCTGGTCCCTGCCAACGTTCGTCACCGATATCGGCGCGGCCTTGGCCGAGACCATAAAAGATGCCGCGACGCTCTACACCGAGGACGGCAGTCATGAGGAAGCCGCTGTCCTCGAAAATCGGGACGGCGCCTTGGGCACCCGCAATGCATTCTTTGTCGACGAGACGGCCTACGCGGAGGGCAGCGATCACGATGACTATGATTCCTCCACCATCGCCGTGCCGTCGCTCTACTTGCGCGATTGGCCGGATATTTACATTCATACCGATCACGACACGCTGCTGCAGATCGACCCCACCAAGCTGCGCCGAGTCGCGCTCCTGGGTGCGGCGTCCGGCTATAGTTTTGCCACGCTGGATGCGGCAAATGCCCCTTTCGTAGTGCCTTTTTTAGCCGCGCGGGCGCAGCAGCGATTGGCGCAGGGCTTCAATCGTGCGCTGCTGCTCACACAACAGCCCGACCTACCGCCGCAGGAAGCGCTGTTCGAGGCTCGCAATCTTTTGACGCAACTGCTTCATCGCGAGCAGGCCGGCTTGCAGACTTTCGCCGTGTACACGCGCAGCCACCCTCAAGCGCTGGCATCGTCGGTTGAGGCGCTCAAGAACCAAACGGCAACATTGAATGGCTGGCTGATCCAGGCCGCCGTTGCGCGAGGAGCGCATGACGCGAACTGGGCGCCGGCATGGCACACGACGCCTGAAGCCGCGCGAGTACCGCATCGCATCGGCGAGTTCGGGCCGCTGACCTTTCAGAATGACGACGTCCTGCGCGATCGCCTCGGAGAGGAGCGGTTGCACAAGGTCCTGCTGCTGAGCGCCGGCTCGAGCCGGTTCGTCAATGTGCAAGATAAAAGCGCTCTGTATGCTTATGAAATCGTCAATTTCGTCGACGGCAAGAGGTCGGTCGCCGACATCAGAGACGCCGTGTCCGCCGAATTCGGACCGATCTCGTTGAACATCGTCAGCGACTATTTGAATGCCTGCGAAGAGGCGAAGGTCATCGCCTTCCGGTAAGCGCGCGTTGGTGCGGCTACTTCGGCGGCGGCGCGCCCGCCTTGCCGCGCTGCATGCCCTTCGAGTAGACCACGGTGCCGTCGAGCTTGACGATGATGGCGTCGATGTCGTCGATGCGGTTGTAAATTTCCATGGCCTTCTCCGGCCCCAATACGAATGCGGTCTTCGACAACCCGTCCGTGCGCGTGGCATAAGGGCCAATCACGGTCGCGCTGCGTACTTTGCTGGCGGAATGCCCGGTATGCGGATCGATGATGTGATGGTAGCGTACGCCGCCCTCGTCGAAGAACCGCTCGTAATCGCCCGACGTAGAAATCGCCGCGTCCACCAGCGGAATGCTGGCAATGACTTCGCCTTCTCCTTTGCGCGGATCGCGAATCCCCACCATCCAGGGCTTGCCGAAGCGATCGCCGATAATGCGGCTATCGCCGCCGGCGGACACATACGCGCGCGTCACTCCGTGCGCCTTCAAGACGTCGATGCCACAGTCAACCGAATAGCCTTTGGCGATGCCGCCCAAATCAATGCGCACACCTTTCTGCGAAAACCGCACCGTCTGAGTCTTCGGGTCGAGAATCACGTGCCGATAATCGACCGCGGGCAGTGCTTTGGCGATTTGCGCATCGTTCGGCCGAATGTGCTTGGGAAAATTGTACATGTAGCCGACGCTGGCATAGGTGATATCGAAGGCGCCGTCGGTAATGACGGAATATTCCTTGGCCTTCACCAGCAGATCGAAGAGTTCCTTGCTGATGTGCATCGGGCCATCCGCGGCTTTGTCGTTGACCAAGGAGACTTCGCTCGTGGGCTTGTACGTGCTCATCGACTCATCGATGTGCCGCATTTCGTCGAGCACCGCATCGATGGCGGCTTCGGCCTTCGGCCTGTCCTCGGACCACAGTTCCACGGTAATGCGCGTGCCCATGATGCCGTCGGTGACACGATTCACCCACTCGGCGTGGGCCGGAACGGCCGCGGCCGCGAGGATTGGCGCGCCGAGAAATATCATCAGAGTTCTAAAGTTCATGGTTCAAGCCTAGCGGGTTTTTCGAGCACTCGCTCGCCATTGCAGGATCACCAAGCCGCTTCCGACCATGCCGCCCAAGTGCGCGAAATGCGCAATGCCCGACAGCGTTCCGGTAACACCCAAGAAAAGCTCGATGCCTGCATAGATGGTCGCGAACAGCCACGCCGGCATCGGGATGGGCGGAATCAAAGGCACGACTTTACGATGCGGAAACATGACCGCATACGCAAGTAATAAGCCAAAAACGCCGCCGGACGCGCCGATGGTCGGAGCCGGAGGCGCCCCAAACAGCATCGGGATGAACAGTTGGCTCAAGGCCGCGGTAACGACGGACGCGAAATAACAGGCGAGCAATCGGCGCGGTCCCACGTAGCGTTCGATTTCCTCGCCGAACATCCACAGACCGAGCATGTTGAACAGCAGATGGCTGATGTGCGCGGTGCTGTGCAAGAACGCATAGGTGACGATCTGCCAGAAATGGAAATAAACTTGCCCTTCAATAGGCTGCAATGGCCACAGGCCAAAGAGCACGTCGACCACGCCGTTCGATGCGCCCTGCAGCAGGAACACCAGAACATTGACGCCGATCAGAATTCTGACTGCGGTAATTTTCATCTAGGTCGCATATTCTAACGCGTCATGAGCACGCAGCCTCTTAAAACCGTCTTCCTGGATTACGACACCGTCTCGAACAGCGATCTTGATCTTGCGCAGCTGCGCAAGGCGGCAGGCGATCTGATCTTGCACGACTCGAGCGAGACGAAAATTGCGGAACGCATTCGAGAAGCGGACGTCGTGCTGTTAAATAAACTCGATTTGACCCGCGAACTCTTGTCGGGAGCGCCGCGCTTGAAGCTGGTGGCGCTGGCCGCGACCGGCACCAACAACGTGGATTTGATCGCCGCCCGCGAGCTTGGGATAGCGGTCTGCAATGTGCGCGCCTATTGCACCGCCTCGGTGGTTCAGCATGTGTGGGGATTGATCCTGAGTCTCACCCAACATGTCTATGAATTCTCGCGACTGTCCCAGGATGGATCGTGGGCCAAGGACGAAGCTGCCGCGGTGCTGTCCCACCCCATCCGCGAACTGCAGGGCCGGGTCTTCGGCGTGGTCGGTTGGGGCGAGCTCGGCCGCAGCGCGGCGCGCATCGCCGAGGCTTTCGGCATGCAGGTCAGAATCGCCAACCGGCCGGGAAGCGCGGCTCAATCCGGTCGCGTGCCGCTCGATGAGCTGCTGGCCAGCGCGGACATTCTCTCCCTGCATTGTCCGCTCAATGATGCGACCCGCGGCCTCATCGGTGCGCGCGAGCTTGCGCTGATGAAGCCCGACGCACTGCTGATCAACACGGCGCGAGGCGCGTTGATCGACGGAGCGGCGCTGGCCGCGGCCCTCAAAGCCGGGCGGCTCGGCGGCGCGGGCATCGATGTCCTGACGCAGGAGCCGCCGGTGCCCGGCGAGCCGCTCTTGGACGGTCCAATCCCGAACCTTTTGGTGACGCCTCACGTCGCCTGGGCGGCGCGTGAAGCGCGGCAGCGCTGCCTAGACGAGATGGCCGCGAATATTCGCGATTTCCAGAGCGGCGGGCGGCGCGGCCGCGTAGTTTAGGCTACGCGTCCCCAGGGCGTCAGCCTCGTGCGGCTTTCTTTTCGCGCTTGGCGGCGCGCTTCTCCTCCAACGTCTTGGTCGGCTTCTTCTTGTCTTCCTTTTTACGATCCATACCTTTGCCCATGATTCACTCCTCTAGGTTTGGGTTTTGACATCAATCCTTGGTGCGCCGGCGAGCCACAATCTTCGGCTTCGCAGGCCGCGCCTCCCGCGAAACCGCGCCGGGGTGACGCCCCAGCGTCGCGCGCGGCGGTTTCGGAGGTTTCTCAGCCACGCGGCTGATCCGCAACTCGCGGCCGGCCACGCGCACCTTCTGCAATTGCTTGAATATCTCCTTCGGCATGCCCTCCGGCAAGTCCACGTAGCTATGGTCTTCGCGAATATCCACCCGCCCGATGTGCACACCCTCGATGTCCGCTTCGTTGGCGATGGCGCCGACGATATTTCCGGGCTTGATACTATGTACCGACCCGACTTCGATGCGAAAAGTTTCCATTTGCGCAGGGCCCGACCTGCGGGGACGCTCCTCGCGGCGTGAATCGCGCTCACTGCTTCGCTCACGCTCCGCGGGCCGCTCGCGTGCAGCACTGCTCGGTTCTTCGCGGCGTGAGTCGCGCTCGCGGGTCGGGGCATGCGCATCCGCCGGCCGCTCAGGCTTCTGCGCGAGCAGCAAAGGGGTGGACCCCTGCGACAGGCTCGCGAGCGCGGCCGCGATGTCGATCAAGGCCATACCGGATTCTGTTTCCAGCTGTTCCAACACCGGCCGGTAGAGATTGCCATCGCCCTTGGCGATGGCCTCGGTGACGCGCTGCTTGAACTTCGCGATTCGCAGGGTGTTGACGGCATCGACGCTCGGCAGGTTCATGGGTTCGATGACTTGGCGCGTGGCGCGCTCGATGGCGCGCAGCATGTTGCGCTCGCGCGGCGCGATGAACAGTATGGCCTCGCCCTTGCGTCCCGCTCTGCCTGTGCGGCCGATGCGATGCACGTAGGATTCGGTGTCGTAGGGCACATCGTAATTCACCACGTGACCGATGCGCTCGACATCGAGCCCGCGGGCCGCCACGTCGGTGGCGACCAGGATGTCGATCTGCCCGGCTTTCAATCTGGCGACGGTGCGTTCCCGCAGCGGCTGCGCTATGTCGCCGTTCAAGGGCGCGGCCGCGAAGCCGCGCGCTTCGAGTTTTTCCGCCAGTTCCACCGTGGCCTGCTTGGTGCGCGTAAACACCAGCATGCCGTCGAATGTCTCCGCCTCCAGGATGCGCGTGAGGGCGTCCAGCTTGTGCATGCCGCTCACCATCCAATAGCGCTGCCGGATATTGGTCGCCGTGCTGGTCTTGCTCTTGATGGTGACTTCCACCGGCGTGCGCAGGTGCTTGGCTGCGATCCGGCGTATGGGTGCGGGGATGGTGGCTGAGAACAGGGCCACCTGGCGCTGCGGCGGTGTCTGCTCGAGGATGCTTTCCACGGCATCGATGAAGCCCATGCGCAGCATTTCGTCCGCCTCATCCAGTACCAGCAGCGTCAAACCCGAGAGCTTCAAGGTGCCCCGATTCATATGATCAATGACGCGCCCGGGTGTGCCGACCACAACATGTACGCCGCGCCGCAATGCATTCAACTGCGGCTGATAGCTTTGGCCGCCGTAAATGGGCAGCACGTGGAATCCCTTCAAATGCGCGGCATAGCGTAGAAACGCCTCCGATACTTGCAGCGCCAATTCGCGGGTGGGAACCAGCACCAGTACCTGCGGCTCGTGCCGCGCGAGATCGATTTTCGTCAGCGCCGGCAGCGCAAATGCAGCCGTCTTGCCCGTGCCCGTCTGTGCCTGGCCAAGCATGTCCTTGCCTGACAGCAGCACGGGAATGGTTTGGGCTTGAATCGGCGAAGGCGACTCATAGCCGACATCGGCAAGCGCAAGCAACACCGCATCCGACAGGCCGAGATCGCGGAAGCTCACGCTGTTTTCAATCGACTCTGCCGGGACTGCGCTCATGGGAAATGCCGTAGCTTATGGAAGCGCAAGTCTAGCGGTTTGACCGCGTATTGCTACCATAGTCGCCATGGGACGCATATTCGAAGTCAGAAAACACGCCATGTTCGCGCGCTGGAACCGCATGGCCAAGCAATTCACTCGGGTCGCCAAGGACATCGCGATTGCCGTGCATGCCGGCGGCCCCGATCCCGCGTCGAACCCGACGCTGCGCCGCGTGCTGCAAAATGCACGCGCCGTCAACATGCCGAAGGACAAGACCGATGCCGCGATTCGCCGCGCCTCCGGCAAGGACGCGGCCAACTATGCGGAGATTATCTACGAAGGTTATGCGCCGCACGGCGTTGCCCTGCTGGTGGAAGCCGCCACCGACAATCCCACGCGCACGGTCGCATCGTTGCGCAACATTTTCATGAAGGGCGCGGGAAATATGGGCACCACGGGCAGCGTCAGCTTTTTATTCAAAAAAATGGGCGTATTTCGCGTCGACCCGTCTCACGTCAAGGATCAGGACGAGCTCGAATTGGATCTCATCGACTACGGCCTCGAGGAAATGGGCGACAGCACCGGCGACAAGGGCGAACCGCAATTGGTGATACGCGGCGCGTTCAACGACTTCGGCAAGCTGCAGGAAGCGCTGGAACGCCGCGGCATCACGCCGTTATCCGCCGAGCACGAATATATCTGCGCCGTGCCGATCGAATTGCCGGAGGATCAAGCGAAGGAAGTGCTGGAACTGATCGACAAGCTCGAGCAGGACGACGACGTGCAAAAGGTCTTCCACTCCCTGGCGTGACCTTAAGGTTTATTCATCCTGTCATCGCGCCGAAAGCTGCCGCGTTTGACTACCTGAGAGAGCAAAAACCTTTAGGAGGATGTCATGCGTAGGTTGTTTATGTTATTGATTCCTATGAGTATTATTGCGATGAGCGGCTGCGTGGTGGCGCCTTATGGTTATCACCGCGGTTACTACTATGGTCCGCGCGTGGCGGTCGTTGCCCCGGCACCTGTCGTAGTCGTCCGCCCGTAACTAGAGATGATGAATGCAATCAAGCGATGGCGGACGGGTGAGATAATGCAGTCATGGCAGCTCACCCGTTCCGCATCGTCAATGTGTTCACTGAAGCCCAAGGCCCGTTTACCGGCAACCCTCTGTGTGTATTTGAAAATGGCGGCGGCTTGAGCAGCGAAGAGATGCAAGCGCTGGCGCGCCAGTTCAATCTTTCGGAAACCACTTTTATTCTCCCTTCCACCCGCGCCAACGCGCGAGTGCGAATCTTCACCCCTGCCTACGAAATGGCCTTCGCCGGCCATCCGACGCTCGGCACTGCGCACGTTTGCCGCGCCTTGAAACTTGGCCAGGATTCTCTGACGCTGGAGATGCAGGCGGGTCTCATACCGGTGCGTGCGGAGGGCGATCGCTGGACCTTGAGCGCCTTGGGCGCCACCTCGCGCGAGCTGGATGTATCGCGCGACACCCTCGCCGCGGCGCTCGGACTTAAGACAGCGGACATCGGCGAGCGGCCGCTGTGGGTCAAAGCGGGTAAGGAACAACTGGTGGTGCCCCTCACCTCGACCGACGCCGTGCGCCGCGCAGCTCCCGCCGCCGCCGCGATGGCCAAAATCCGCAGCGAGGACGGCCTCAGCATGGCCTACGTTTTTTGCCTGTGCGGCACCGCCGCAGGCGGCCGCGATCAAGCACTGGCGCGTTTCTTCTTCCCGGTCGGGAGTGCCATTCTCGAAGATCCCGCCACCGGCTCGGCCACCGCCAACCTCGGCGCATGGTATCTGACGATGAAGCGCGCGCTCCCGGTTCAGCTGCAGATTTCGCAGGGAGAATTCGTGAGCCGGCGCTCCGCGCTGTTTCTCGATGTGAACCGCGAGGCGCAAGTGTTCGTCGGCGGCGATGTACTCGAGATCGGCCGGGGCAGTATTACTCTTTGACGGCAGCGGCTGCCTCGGCCGCCGGCGCGGCAATGATATCGCTCGCCCAATGAATCACCGGCTTGAGCCGCGGTGAGACCATGTTGAGCGCGGTTTCGAATCCTACCCAGCGCGCCTCCTGATGTTCCGGAAACCCCAGTTCTGGATTGATCGGCAGATGCACGTGGGTGTCATTGGTACGCGCGAGGTAGTACCGGGAAATCTTTCCCTTGTTATAGGGGCCCGTGTCCATGTAGTCCTCGCCCCAATCGAACACCAGATTCACCAGTGTCGTCTCCTCTTTCACCTCGCGTACTGCCGCGTCCAGCGGCTGCTCGCCCGGCTCGACCAAACCTTTCGGGAAATCCCAATTCCTATAGGCGCGCAACAACAGGTATTGCACGGCCGCTTGCGCCAGATGCACCACCACGACCCCTGCGGAAAATCGGCGCGCTGGTCCAGGCTCCGCCATCAGGCGGCCGCCGACAGGGGCGAACGAATGAGATGATCGAAGGCGCTTAAGGAAGCCTTGGCGCCTTCTCCCACCGCAATGACGATTTGCTTGTAAGGCACGACGGTGCAATCTCCGGCGGCGAACACGCCGGGTACTGAGGTCCCGCCGCGCGCATCGACTTCCACTTCTCCGCGCGGCGACAGCTTGACTGTGCCTTTCAGCCAATCAGTGTTGGGAATCAGACCGATTTGCACAAATACACCGGCGAGCTCCAGATCGCGCAACTCGCCGCTGGCGCGGTCCTTGTACTTGAGCCCGATGACGCGCTGACCGTCGCCGACTACTTCCAAGGTCTGCGCATTCGTTATTACGGTGACATTCGGCAAGCTCACGAGCTTGCGCGTCAGAATTGCATCGGCGCGCAGCTGCGGATCGAATTCAATCAGCGTGACATGGCTCACCAACCCCGCAAGATCGATAGCCGCCTCCACGCCGGAATTGCCGCCGCCGATCACTGCAACCCGCTTGCCCTTGAATAGCGGGCCGTCGCAGTGCGGGCAATACGCGACGCCGCGATTGCGGTACTCGCGCTCGCCGGGCACGTTGATCTCGCGCCAGCGCGCACCCGTGGCGATGACCACGGATCTGGCTTTTAGCGACGCGCCGCCGCTCAGCTTCACTTCAATCAAATCGCCGGGCACCAGCGCTTCCGCGCGCTGCAGATTCATCACGTCCACATCGTAGGTGGTTACATGCTGTTCGAAGCCCGAGGCAAGCTTATGGCCCTGAGTCTCTTTGACTGAAATAAAATTTTCGATGCCGACCGTGTCCAGCAACTGGCCGCCCAGGCGCTCAGCGGCGATGCCGGTGCGAATGCCTTTGCGCGCCGCATAAATCGCGGCTGCGGCACCCGCGGGGCCACCGCCCACCACCAGCACATCGTAAGGTGCCTTGGCGTTGAGTTTCTCCGTCTCACGCTGGGCCGCACCTGAATCCAGCTTGTGAATAATCTCGGCAAGCTCCATGCGCCCCTGGCCGAACGGTTGGCCATTCAGAAAAACCGCAGGTACGGCCATCACTTCACGGCGTGCGACCTCGTCCTGAAACACGGCACCGTCGATCGTGGTGTGACGAATCTTCGGATTCAGCGCCGCCATGGCGTTCAACGCCTGTACGACGTCCGGACAGCTTTGGCAGGTCAGCGAAACAAAGGTCTCGAAGTTGTAGTCGCCATCCAGATTCTTGATCTGCTCCACAACGGGCTCGTCGATCTTCGGCGGGTAGCCGCCGGTCTGCAGCAGCGCGAGCACGAGCGAGGTGAACTCGTGACCCATCGGCACGCCCGCGAATCGGACCTGCGCCACGGCGCCGGGCCGCCGCAAAGCGAATGAGGGCTTGACCTGGGCATCATCGCGCTTCGCGTCGACCCGCACCAAGCTCGACACGGACTCGATGTCATTGAGCAGATCGAGCATCTCCAGCGATTTCTCGCCGTCGTCCAGGGACGCGACAATCTCCACGGGCTGCGAAATGCGCGCGAGGTATCCCTGTAGCTGAGACTTGAGATTGCTGTCGAGCATGGTGTTCCGCTAGATCTTGCCGACCAAGTCGAGCGACGGCTTGAGTGTGTCGGCGCCCGGGGTCCACTTCGCCGGGCAGACTTCACCCGGATGCGAAGCGACGTATTGGGCCGCCTTGACCTTGCGCAACAATTCCTTCGCGTCGCGGCCGATACCGTTGTCATGCACTTCCATGACTTTGATCTTGCCTTCCGGATCGATTACGAAGGTGCCGCGATACGCCAGGCCCTGATCCTCGATCAGCACTTCGAAATTGCGCGCCAGCGTGGCGGTCGGATCGCCGACCAACGGGTACTGCACCTTCTTGATGGTGTCCGAAGTGTCGTGCCACGCTTTGTGGGCGAAATGCGTGTCGGTGGATACGCCGTACACTTCCACGCCCAACTTCTTGAATTCGGCATAGTTGTCGGCGAGGTCGCCGAGCTCGGTCGGGCATACGAACGTGAAATCCGCGGGGTAAAACACGAACACGGACCACTTGCCCTTGAGTGTTTCGTTCGTCACCGGGACGAACTTTCCATTGTGATAGGCAGTAGCCTTGAATGGTTTGATTTCAGTATTGATCAGAGACATGTCGAACTCCTGAGGCAGGTTTAAAGCTTGCCCACAGTCTAACAGCGGAATCGCCATTCATCGCATTGATTATAATGATGACTTTGATAGACTGTCTCTATGGGTAAGAATCGATGAATCTCAAGGATCTCAAATACTTGGTGGCGTTGGCCGACACCGGGCATTTCGGCAAGGCTGCCGAGCGCACCTTTGTCAGCCAACCGACCTTGTCGTCGCAGCTGAAGAAGCTGGAAGATTACTTGGGCGTCAAATTGGTGGAACGTCAGCCGAAGAACGTGCAGCTCACGGACGTGGGCAAGCAGATCGTGGTGCGCGCGCGGCGCATGCTGGATGAAAGCGATGAAATCATCGCGCTGGCGCGCAGCAATACCGATCCTTTCGCCGGCAAGCTCAAAGTTGGGCTGATTCCCACGATCGGGCCGTATTTGCTGCCCCGCATCATGCAAAAGATCCGTAAAGCGGTACCGCAACTCGGCCTCATGCTTTACGAGTACCAAACCGAGGCGCTGCTGAAGCGCCTGCGCGACGGCGAAATCGACTTAGGCATCATGGCCCTGCCGGTGCTGCAAGACGGGTTGGAATCCCGTGCTCTGTATGAGGAGTCCTTTACGGTGGCGCTCCCCACACATCATCCGCTGGCCGCCAAAAACACCATCAAGGTGGCTGATCTGAAGGGCCAGACCCTGCTGTTGCTGGAAGATGGGCATTGCCTGCGCGACCAGGCACTGGAGGTTTGCAGTCGAGTTGATGTGCGCGAAGCCGAGGATTTTCGTGCCACCAGTCTCGAGACCTTGCGTCAAATGGTGGTCGCCGGACTTGGGATCACCTTGCTCCCTGAAATGGCGGTGGAATCGCCCTATGGATCGCAGCGCGGCCTCGCGATTCGGCCATTCGGCCATCCCACGCCTTCGCGCACCGTCGGTGCCGTGTGGCGCAAGTCGAGCACCCGCGAGGCCGCAATCGGCGCTGTCTGCGACGTAATGGCGAGCGTCATGATAAAGGGCAACGGCGCGCCGAGAAACGGCGGGCCGGCGAAAAAAGCTAGGCCTGCAGGGTCCTGACGGCGGACAATCGCCGTTTCGTGACGGCTGTCTCAGCCCCGCGACGCCAGCAGGCCTATATGCCGATCATTTCACATATTGCCCATCGCCGACCCGGCAAAATAGCTCGATAAGGACTATTTCGCCATGAACGCCCGCACCATCGCACCAACAAAACCAACCGGAAAACCGGCGCCGGCTTCGCCGCGCTTCGATAGAAAATTCATCGAAGATCACAAACTCGTTGAGCGGTATCTGGAAAACAAATTGCCTTTCAAGGGCGCCCGGGATCTCGAGCAATGGTGCCGTGCGAATCCCGATTATTTGAATGAACTGAAGCTATCCGAGCGCGCCCATGCCAGCCTCAAGCTGCTGGAAGCCAGCGGTCGGCCGCAGGACCTCGGCGAGCCGAAGCCGCCCTGGTGGAAAAGTATTTATCTGCTGATCGGTTTGGCGGCGTTCGCCGTCGTGTGCCTGGTGGCGGCATGGTCCCTCGCCGGAAAATATTCATCGCTGCAAGGGAGGCTGGAAGACACCAAGCGCGTGATAAGCCAGGGGCCGCTGGTGCAGCCTGCCACCGAGAAGGCGATTTACATCTCTCCCGATCACGCACCCGGGATAAATCGGGCGAGGATACAACTCAATCGTGCGGCACCGCTGTTGATGGACGTGCACATCGATCTCGCCTACACCCAAAAACTTCTGCAATTTCGCCTGTTCGTCGACAAGCAGGATCAGGGCCGCGCACTGGTGCTCAACAATTTGCTCAAGGATTCCAACGGCGAGTTACGGGTCACGCTGAATTCAACCGGTCTCTCGGCCGGCATCTACACCGTGCGGATCGAAGCACTGCCGCCGCGCGGCATTCCGATTCCCATCGGCTGGCTGATCATCGAAGTCACATAGCGCCGGCGGCAGGGTGCCCGCCCGATGGCAAAGTCACTCATCTCGCAGCGTGACGATGGGCGGCGTGTTGATCACGCTGCGCGTTGCCAGCGTTCCGCTCAAGCCGACGAGGATGGTGCCGCATACCAGGCCTGCGACCCACACCAAGGGATCGAGCGTGAATTGCAGCGAGAATAACCGCTCCGCCAATATCCAGCCGATCCCGGTCGCGCCGAAGGCCGCCAAGGTGCCGGACAGAAACCCCAGAGCCGAAAATTCGGCGGCGACGCCCTGCAGCACCGTACCGCGGCTCGCGCCCAAAGTCCGCAGCATCGCGCTCTCATAGCGCCGCTCATCTCGGGTAGATTGCACCGCCGCCAACAGCACGACGATTCCCGCGGCGAGCGTGAATAGAAATACGTATTGCACGGCCAGCGAGGCGCGATCCATGATGTCGCGTATCTGTTTGAGAATCGCATCCACGTCGAAAACCGAAATCGTCGGGAATTGGCGCACCAAATCGGCCAGTGCCGGCCGCTGCGCGGGCGTCAGATAGAGACTGGTCATGTAAGTTCCCGCCGTGACATCGAGGAGGCCGGGCGGAAATACCAGAAAGAAGTTTGGCCGGAAACTGTCCCAGCGAATTTTACGGATGCTGGAAACTTGCACTGTCAGCGGTTCTCCGGCCACATCAAAGCTGAGCTGATCGCCCACCTTCAAGTGCAGCCCGTCCGCATACTCGGTCGAAATCGACACCCAGTGTTTGCCGGCATCCGCCGCGGTCCACCATCGGCCCGCCACCAACTGATTGTCCTCCATCATGTTGGCCGACCACGTGAGATTCTGCTCCCGCTCCGCAAACCCGCGCCCTGCATCGCCGCGTAATTTAAGCGACTGCGGCGAGACACCATTGATGGCGGTAATGCGAGCCCGCACCATGGAGTACATCGGCGGCGCGCCGAAACCGTGAGCGGTCAGAAACTCTTGCAGGGCCTGGCGTTGGTCGTAACCAATGTTGACCAGAAAATTGTTGGGGACATCATTGGGCAGGCTGCGGCGCCAATCGGCCAACAAATCGCCGCGGACCACTGCCAGAAGCAGCAGCACCATCAGCCCTAAGCCGAAGGCGACGATCTGCACTACGCTGCCCGTTCCGCGGCGCGACACATTCGCGAGACCGTAGCGCCAGGCAACGCCGACGCCGCCGCGCAGCCGGCCGGTCAGCCTTACCAAACCATAGCCCGCGAGCGTCAGGACCACGCCGACCGCCAGCACGCCCGCCAGCACACTCAGCACCAGCTCGGTGTCCCGCACCATGCTCCAAAGAATTGCGAATAGGGCCACGAGCGCCAGCAGATAACTCACGCCATAACGCAGCGGCGGTGCAGTCACAGTCTTGCGTAGTACCCGCGCTGGCGGCGTATTTTTCAATTGCAGCAACGGCGGCAGCGCAAAACCGATGAGCATGGCCAATACAGTGACGACCGCGATCGGCAGCGGAGCCAATGAAGCGGCGGGAAGCTCATTGGGAATGAAACTCTTCAGCAGCACGACCAATCCTGACTGCGCCAGAAACCCCAGCGCTGTGCCAATGGCAACCGCGAACAGCGCCAACAGGGTCAATTCGATGATGGAAATTGCCAGCACAAAAGACTGCGCAGCCCCCATGCACTTCATCAAGGCAACGGCATCGATGTGACGCGCCGCGTAGCGCCGCGCACCCATGACGACCGCCACCGCCGCCAGCAATACCGAGGCGAGACTGGCAAGATTGAGAAATCGACTGGCGCGGTCGATGGCGGAATTCAATTGACGGCTGGAGTCTTCTACGTCTCTCAGACGTTCACCCGGCGCCTTGGTCTGGCTCAAGTCCTCGCGGAAAGCCGCCACCGCCGCTGGCGTGCCCGCGAACAGCGCAGCATAGGTGGCTCGGCTGCCGGGCTGGATGAGCTGCGTCGATGCGATATCTTCATAGTTGACCAAGGCGGCGGGGGCCAAATTGACGAAGCCCGTGCCTTGATCCGGCCGGTAGTCCAGAACTTCCGTCACGCGGAAGGACGCTTCGCCGATGCGTAGCATGGCGCCGAGTTCCAGCTTCAGCTGCGCAATGATGCGCGCATCGATCCACACCTCGCCGCGGCCGGGAATTTTGTCGGTGCTTCGCGGTGTACCGAACGGCGCATCCGCAACGCGCAAATGCCCGCGCAAAGGATAATTGGCGGTCACCGCATTCAGTGCCGCGAGCTGGCTTAGGTCGCCGCTGAATATCGCCGTCGGAAAAGACAGAACGCGGGCGCTGCGAAGACCGCGCGCCTGCGCCTCATCGAAGTAGTGCTGCGGGATGGGCGTTGGCGCTTCCAGCCGCAAATCCGCCGCCAGCACCTCGGCCGCTTGCAGGTGCACGCCTTGCGAAATGCGGCTGGTGAAAAAACCCACGGCGGTCAGCGACAGCACCGCCACCAGTAGGGCAAGCAACAACACGGAAAGCTCGCCGGACTTCAGGTCGCGCCAAAGATTGCGTAACGCGAAACGCAGCGCTTGCATCAGGTCACCGTGTGCCCTGCATCGAGTTCCAGCATCCGGCTGCAGCGCTTGGCGAGGCCGCGGTCATGGGTGACCAGCACCAGCGTGCTGCGCAAGCTGCGATTCAAATCGAACAAGAGATCGGTGATGCGTTGCCCAGTGGCGGTGTCAAGATTGCCCGTGGGCTCGTCGGCGAACAGGACCGCCGGATGCGTCACGAAAGCGCGCGCAATGGCCACGCGCTGCTGCTCGCCGCCCGACAGCTGCTTCGGATAGTGCGCTAGCCGCGGCGTCAGTCCGACCTGCGCAAGCGCCGCGGCAGCCACCTGGCGGGCGTCGCGCCGTCCGCCGAGTTCCAGCGGCAACATGACATTTTCGATCGCCGTCAGTGAAGGGATAAGATGAAACGATTGGAATACAAATCCGACATGCTTGCCGCGAATCGCCGCGCGCCCGTCTTCATCCAGTTGTGTCAGATCGATGCCCGCGATGAATACGCGGCCGGTGCTCGGCTCATCGAGTCCCGCGAGCAGCGCCAGCAGCGTGGATTTGCCTGCACCCGAGGCACCGACGATGGCCAAGGTCTCGCCGGTTCGCACAGATAGGCTGACATCGGCGAGAATGGTAAGCGCCCCATCGGGGCTAGCCACTGTCTTAGAGACATTTTTGGCTTCGAGTACGATTTGATCTTGCATCAGGAGCGCTCGTGAAACGGCTTTTGGCCCTATTCGTTTTGATCGTTGCATCCGCTGCGGCTCACGCCGAAGCACCGGTGATTCTCGTATTCGGCGATAGCATCAGCGCCGGCTACGGGCTCGCGCCAGAACAAGGCTGGGTGGAATTGCTCAAGACGAGGCTCAAGTCGCAAGGTTACGGTTACCAAGTCGTCAACGCCAGCGTCAGCGGCGAAACGACCGCGGGAGGCCTCGCGCGTTTACCGCGTGCGCTCGAGCTTCATCACCCGAGCATTGTCATCCTCGAGCTGGGCGGCAATGACGGCCTGCGCGCGCTGCCGATTGCGCAGATGCGCGCGAACCTAACGCAGATGGTCGACTTGAGCACCGCGGCCGGCGCCGAGGTATTGCTGCTGGGGATGCGCATGCCGCCCAACTATGGGCCGCAGTACACAGCGCAATTCGCCATGGTTTTCAGCGATTTGGCGGCCAACAAGAAAGCGGCCCTGGTGCCCTTCCTGTTGACCAATATCGCGCTCTCCCCAGGCCTACTGCAGGGCGACGATATTCATCCCAACGCCTTGGGTCAGCCCATCCTGCTCGACAACGTTTGGCCTAACTTAAAGGCGCTGCTGCATAAATAGCGCGCTATTGCGCAGCCGCCGTCAGCCACTCAGCCACGCCGCCATGGCTGGAGCAGGTTCCGCTGCGGTGCGCGGATTTCGAGTAAGTGCCGTCCTTGCACTTTGCAGTCGCTCCGGTCGGATCCGAATTGCTGGCGGTGGCCGTCGGCGCCGACTTGGTCGCGGTAGCCGACTTGGCGGCGGTGCTCGACGCAGCCTGCGCGGCAGCTGGTGCTGTTGCGGAAGCTACGGCAGGCGCCGTGGCGGCCGTCTTCGCGGCAGCGGCCGGTGCGGCAGTCGATGCCGCCGTCGCCGGTTTGGACTTCGTGGCTTTCTGTATTCCTCCATGACCGCTGCAGGTGCCCTTGCCGGTCGAGGTGGTCGTCGTGCCATCGGAGCAGGTCGTCGTTGCGCCGGCTGCGGGCGCCGCAGGTGTCTGCGCCGGAGCGGCGGGAGCTGCCGCGGCCGGAGCCGCTTTTTGTACGCCGCCATGGCCGCTGCACGTACCCTTGCCCGTAGAAGCGCTAGTCGTTCCGTCTTTGCAGGTGGTCGTGGTGGCGGCGGTGTCCGCCGCGAGGCTGGGCAGTGTCAACGCAAAGACCAACAGAGGCGCCGCGATGAGGCCGGCAACGGTTATATTTTTCATGAATCTTCACTCCCTGGTTTGATCCCGGTCCGAGCTGCCGATTGTAAACCGATTTTTAGCGAATGCGATCGCCCCTCAATGCTTGTCCTTGAGCGGCAGAATGCTTACCACATCAATGACAAAACGGGTGTATTGGCCTTTCGCCACGCCCTCCAGGACCTTGCCATCGACGATGACATGCGTGCCCTCGTCGATTCTGTCTGGAAGTTCGGTCACACCGACGAGCTGCACATCGTTCGCGGGCAGGCACAGAAGGCTCTGCGGCGGCGCATACATGTACAGAGTCTTGTCCAATATCAGTATCGGCACCGTATCGACGCCGTCGCTGCGCGGAAACTCGCGAAAGTGAATGTGCCCGGTAAAGTCATGTCTCACCTGCAGCCAAAGGCAAGGACCACTGCCGATGACACAGCCGGAAAGCACGAACCCTAAGCCGATACCGAGCACGAGGCGCAACTTACTCATGATTCACTCCATTTGCCCAAGTCTGCGCCGAGCCCCTCGACTTGCCTATCCAAATGACGGATGCCGCTGTGACCGCGCCCGCAGCCTTCGGTTCACGGCATTCGAGAATGTCGAAGCCGCAGCGCTGTATCAGTGCCGTCCAGGTCTCGACGGTGCGAAAATACCAGGGCGCGGGATTGTTGAAATCGCTGCTGAAACCCAGCCAGCTTCCTTCTCGCCAGCCGTCCTGATAGGGCTGGGCGCCGCAAGCGGCAACCGGATGCAGCGTTTGAATGATCAAATACCCTGGATCATCGAGATAATAAGGAAGCGCCGCGATCAGCGAGTCCACCGACTCCCTGCCCAGCAAGGAGAAATTGCACGCGGCGGCATCGAAGGGGCCACAGCGCCACTGCCGATTCGCGATCGATGCATAGTCTTGCACGTGAAACGCCACGCTGCCCGACACGTTGGCGCGGGGCGTCGCGGCGGCTTGCGCGATCAGTTCCGGCACAGCATCGACGCCCGTCACGCTCATGCCACGATCGCTTAGTTCGCGCGCCAGCCAGCCCTCACCGCACCCAATGTCGAGAATTCGGCGGCATGCCACGCTTGCAACGGCATCGATGATCGCCTGATTGGTGACCAACTTTCGGCTGGCGATGCTCGCTGCGCGAATCGCGCGGGCCCATGGCTCGGCATTGGAATGCCAGGATCTAATAATCTCCTGTTCTTGGGGATCCTGAGAATTCATGCAAGCTATGTTAACCGCAGCGTGCGCCAACGTTGCTGGCATCCGAAGCGGATGCTATACACGCGTTACAAATTGAAGAGGCTTGCCAGCTTGGATCGAAATTGGCTCAATCAGTACCCGCCCGGCGTACCCGCGGACATCGACCCTGACGCGTACCCGTCGCTCAAGGAAGCGATTGAAGAGGCCTTTTCGAGCTATCGAGCCCTGCCCGCGTTTTCCAACATGGGCGCCACCCTGACCTACGGGCAGCTCGATGAACTCAGCCGCGCCTTTGCCGCGTGGCTGCAGCATAAATCCGGGCTGGTTCGCGGCGACCGCGTCGCGTTGATGATGCCCAATATCTTGCAATATCCCGTCGCACTATTTGGCGCACTGCGCGCCGGCATGGTGGTGGTCAATACCAATCCCTTGTACACGCCGCGCGAGCTCGAGCATCAATTGAAGGACTCGGGTGCGAAGGCCATCGTCGTCGTCGAAAATTTTGCGAATGTGCTGCAGCAGGTGCTGGCGCGTACGGATTTGAAAAACGTGCTCGTCACGGGCGTGGGCGATATGTTGGGCGCGCCGAAGGGCTGGATCGTGAACTTCGTTCTGCGTCACGTGCGCAAGCAAGTCCCGGCCTGGAGAATTCCCGGTTCCGTGTCGTTCAAAACGGTCTTGGGAAGCGGGCTTGGCCTCAAAATGGAACCGGTCATTTTGAGCGGCGAGGATATCGCGTTTCTGCAATACACCGGCGGCACCACCGGTGTCGCCAAGGCTGCCGTCCTCACCCACCGCAACATGGTCGCGAACTTGCTGCAATCGCTGGCATGGATCAGGCCGGCGCTGCAGGCCGGCGGCGGCCGCATCGTGATTACGGCGCTGCCGCTGTATCACATCTTTGCGCTCACCAGCAATTGTCTGGCTTTCCTGCCGCTGGGAGCGCGCAACGTGCTCATCACGAATCCGCGGGATTTCCCGGCGTTCGTAACGGAACTCAAAAAATACAAATTCAACTTCATCAGCGGCGTCAATACGCTGTTCAACGCCCTGATGCACACGCCCGGATTTGCATCCGTGGATTTCAGCGCTCTGCGCGCCACGTTCGCCGGCGGCATGGCGCTGCAGTCGGTCGTGGCGGCGCGTTGGAAGGAAGTGACCGGGAACACCATAGCTCAAGGGTGGGGACTCACCGAAACTTCGCCGATGGTGACCGCGAATCCCATCGGCCTGCCCTTCAATGGGTCGGTGGGCTTGCCGGTGTCCTCGACGGATGTTTCCATTCGCGATGATGCCGGCGGGGAACTACCCGTCAACGGCGTCGGCGAAATCTGTGTATTCGGGCCGCAGGTGATGCGCGGCTATTGGAACCGCCCCGACGAAACCGAGAAGGTGATGTTCGGCGACTGGCTGCGCACCGGCGATATCGGACGCATGGACGAAAAGGGCTTCGTCTATATCGAAGACCGCAAGAAAGACATGATTCTGGTATCGGGATTCAACGTTTATCCCAACGAAATCGAGAGTGTCGTGGCGGCACATCCCGGCGTTCTGGAAGTCGCCGCGGTTGCACAACCGGACGAAAATTCAGGCGAAGTCGTGGCACTGTTCGTCGTCAAGAAAGATCCGAATCTCACCGCCGAAGCACTGATTGCCTTTAGCCGTAAAGAGCTCACCGGCTACAAAGTCCCCAAACACATCTATTTTCGCACCGAGTTGCCCAAGACCAATGTGGGCAAGATTTTGCGCCGCGCGCTGCGCGATGAACTGCGCGCCGCGCCTGCCCCGTAGCTGCTCAATCTGCATAGTCGCACCCAATTTGGCGATTGACCGTGCTGGCCGAACGGGCGCCTTATAGAGATAACAGGTCCTGTTCCGGGGTTGGATGACAAGATTTCGAGGCGCGATTTCCCGAGAGCGGGTTAAGTAAGCGCGTAGTTCTGCACCGTCTCGACGAGCAGCGCGACCCGCTCTGGATCGACGTCAGGCGTGATGCCGTGCCCCAAATTGAACACGTGTCCGGCGCCCGCGCCGTAGCTGTCGAGCACGCGCAGAGTTTCCGCGCGTAAGATTTCGGGCGCCGCGAACAGGGCGGACGGATCGAGGTTGCCTTGCAGCGCCACGCGTCCGCCTACCGCCTTGCGGGCGTCGCTCAAGTCCGTGGTCCAATCGACGCCGACCGCGTCGCAGCCGATCGCAGCGATCTTGGCAAGCCACGCGCCCCCGCCCTTGGTGAATACGATATTGGGAACTCTGCGCCCGTCCGATTTTCGAGTCAGCGCGTCGATGACCTGCGCCATGTGCCGCAAGGAGAATTCTTCGTACTGCGCCGGCGTCAAGACGCCGCCCCAGGTATCGAACAGCATGACGGCCTGCGCGCCTGCGGCGATTTGCGCATTCAAATAGAGGATCGTGGCCTTCACGAGCAGTTCGAGCAGCCGGTGCAGCTCGCGCGGCGACTCATACATCATGCGCTTGATCAGGCCGAAGGTTTTGCTGCTGCCGCCTTCCACCATGTACGTTGCCACGGTCCAGGGACTGCCGGCAAAGCCGATCAGCGGGACGCGGCCATTGAGCTCACGGCGCACGCGTGCGACGGCGTCGGTTACGTACTTCAATTCCTGCCCCGGATCTGGCACGCCGAGCTTGTCGATATCGGCAGCAGTCCGAATCGGCCGCTCGAACCTGGGGCCTTCGCCCGCCTCAAACTCCAACCCAAGATTCATGGCATTGGGAATCGTGAGGATGTCGGAAAACAAAATCGCGGCATCGAGCGGATAGCGATTGACGGGTTGCAGGGTGATTTCGCAGGCGATCTCTGGATTGGTGCACATTTCCAGAAAGCCGCCCGCCCGCGTGCGCGTCGCCCGGTATTCCGGCAGATACCTGCCGGCCTGGCGCATCAGCCAGATTGGCCGTCGCGGAGTGGCTTCGCGCAGCAGCGCGCGCAGCAACAGATCGTTTTTCAGCGTTTCACTCATGAATGCTCGTAATGTTAGGTCACCGTTGGACCGGTCCGCTCACGTTCGCTCGCTGGGCTCGAACAGACGGCGGTGCTCCAGAATCGCATAGCGATCGGTCATGCCGGCGATGTAGTCGGCCACCGCGCGCGCACGCCCCGCAGGACCCTGCACCAATTCCAACCGTGTGCGCGCCTCGTGTTCGTCGGGCATCAAGCCGGGATCGTTGAAAAATGCGTCGAACAATTCGCGCACCACGCGGCGCGCCTTGGCGGTCATGCGCCGCACTTTGTAGTGCTTGTAAAGCTGCTCGCGAAGGAATGCTTTCAGCGCGGCGTTCAATTCGCGCGTGGTATCGCTGAAGCCGATCAACGCTTTGGGCTGCGATCGGACCTCGGCGATCGACCGTACTCCCGAGGCGCTCAAGCGCGCGGCGGAGGAATCGATCAGGTCGCTTACCAGATGATTGATCATCCGCCGCAAGATCTCATAGATGAGCCGGCGGCCGACGAGCTCCGGGTATTTTGCCTGCACTTCGTCGTGATAGCCGCGAAACAGCGCCACGGACAACAACTGCTCGACGCTGATGAGGCCGGCGCGGATGCCATCCTCCACATCGTGATTGTTGTATGCGATCTCATCGGCAAAATTCGCGAGTTGCGCTTCGAGGCCCGGCTGCTGGCGATTGATGAATCGTTCGCCGACGTCTCCGAGCAGGACCGCGTTGTTGTAGGAGCAATGTTTGAGAATGCCCTCGCGGCATTCGAAGGTCAGGTTCAAGCCGTCGAATTCGGCGTAGTGCTCCTCGAGCTCGTCGACCACGCGCAACGATTGCAGATTGTGTTCGAACCCGCCGAAGTCGCTCATGCATTCGTTCAAGGCATCCTGCCCCGCATGTCCAAAAGGTGTGTGGCCAAGATCATGGGCGAGACAAATGGCCTCGGATAGTTCTTCGTTGAGCCTCAATGCGCGCGCCGCCGTCCGGGCAATTTGCGCTACCTCGAGAGAATGCGTCAGTCGCGTTCTGTAAAGGTCGCCCTCGTGGTTGACGAAGACTTGGGTCTTGTAGACCAGCCGGCGAAACGCGGTGGAATGAACGATGCGATCGCGGTCGCGCTGATATTCCGAGCGGTATTCGGGCTTGGGTTCGGGATGGCGGCGGCCGCGAGAATGCTCCGCATGCGCGGCATAGGGCGCCAAAACGCTCATTGGGGGCACCCGCTCATTGGGGGCACCCGGTCATTTGGCGCACCTGCTCATTTGGCGCAAGGCCCGTCATTTGAAATGCTCGCTGAGCGTTGCCTCGAGCGCAGCCTTGGCGTACTTGTCGGTGACGATCGCGCGGCCGAGCCTCTCGAGCAGGACGAGGCGAATGGCGCCCCCCAGGACTTTCTTGTCCATCTGCATCAATTCGTAGGCTCTCGCGGCGCTGATGCGCGGGGCCTCGGTCGGCAATCCGGCTTGCGCCAGAAGGTCGCGCAGGCGCTCCTTGACCGCCGCGTCGATCATGCCTAAGCGGCAGGACAGATCCGCAGCGATGATCATTCCCAAGGCCACCGCTTCGCCGTGCAAGTATTTCTCGTACGAGGTCGCGGTCTCGATGGCATGGCCAAAGGTGTGGCCGAAATTCAAAATCGCGCGCAAATTGTGCTCGCGCTCATCGCGTCCGACCACCGTGGCCTTGATCTCGCAGGATCGACCGATGGCATAGGTCAGGGCCTCGGTGTCCCGCGCGAGCAGCCGCGGAATCCGCTTTTCCAACCACGTGAAGAACATCGGATCCCAGACGACGCCGTGCTTGATCACCTCGGCAAGCCCCGATTTGAATTCCCGGTCGGGCAGGGTACCTAAGGCATCGGTGTCGGCGATGACGGCTTGCGGCTGATAGAAAGCGCCGATGAGGTTCTTGCCGCCCGAGTGATTCACTCCGGTCTTGCCGCCCACCGAGGAGTCAACCTGCGCGAGCAGCGTCGTCGGCATTTGCACATAGCCGACGCCGCGCTGATAGCAGGACGCGGCAAAGCCCGCGACATCCCCGACCACACCGCCGCCCAATGCCAGCACCGTCGCATCCCGATTCATCTTGTTGGCGACCAACGCATCGAGCACCCAAGCTGCTGTCTGCAGGGTTTTGTGCTGCTCGCCGTCCGGCAAAATGCATTCTGCGATGCGTCTTTGGGAAAAGCTGCCGGTCAGTTTGGCCAGATACAGCTTCCCCACCGTGGCATCGGTCACGATCAACAAGTCGCGGCCGCGGATTTGGCTCTCCAACAGATCGCGGTCCATCAGCAGCCCCGGCCCGATGTTGATGGGGTAGCTGGAAGCACCCAAATCTACTTGAATCGTTTGCACGGGGTGATTATACGAACACTAGGGTTTCTGCGTCCGGCGCAATTCATGATGGATTTCTTCAGCAACGAGTTGCACGCGCCGCCCGTCCGTCGTGATGGTGAAATCGGCGATCTCGGCATACAACACGGCGCGGCGCCCCATTAAGTCTTTGAGTCTCTGTTCTGGGTCGGTATCGTGAAGCAGAGGCCGATGCCGTGCATGGCGCGTGCGCTCGATTTGTTGATTTACCGAGGTTGCCAGGTACACCACGACGCCGCGTCCGGCGAGGGCCGCGCGGTTGGCCGGATCGATCACGGCGCCGCCGCCCGTCGCCAACACAATCGATTCCAGGCGGGTCAGCCGGTCGATGGATTCTCTTTCGCGGCTGCGAAATCCGGCTTCGCCTTCTTTTTCAAAAATGAATGGAATGTCCACGCCGGTTTTTGCCTCGATGTCCGCGTCGCTATCATGAAAGGTGTAGCGAAACAGGCGCGCCAGATGCCGCCCGACCGCAGTCTTGCCCGAGCCCATGGGTCCGATCAGAAAAATGTTGCGCTTGCCGAGCATGATCGCCGCTGATCATAGCGGACCGTGCCGTTGGTCTGATTGCCCCTCGAAAAAATAAGGGGCGCCGAGAGGCGCCCCTACAGGTGTCGACTAAACCGCGGCCGGTGTTAGTAAAGATTCGATCCCTCGCGCAAAATCTTCGGCGTGATGAATATCAACAGTTCGGTCTTATTGTTGGTATCGATGGTGCTGCGGAACAGCGCGCCGATGAAGGGAATATCGCCGAAGAACGGCACTTTGTCGGCGGAATGCGCCCTCGTGGTTTCGAGAATGCCGCCGAGTACGACGGTCTGGCCGTCATTCACCAGCACCTGGGTGATGATCTCGCGCGTGTCGATGGAGGGCACGCTGCCGCCCGTGGCGCTGGTGACTTGCTGCCCGACCGCATCGTCGGAGACGTCCAGATCCAGGATCACGCGATTATCAGGCGTGATCAACGGTGTGACTTTGAGCTTCAGCACGGCGTCCTTGAACTGCGTCGTGGTGGCGCCGCTCGAAGCTGATTCCTGATAAGGAATTTCCACACCCTGCGAGATCGTGGCCTGCTTCTGGTTCGCGGTAATGACGCGCGGCGAGGAGATGATTTCGCTCTTGCCCTCGTTTTGCGCCGCCGAGAGTTCCAGGTCGACCAGGTAGCTGCCGCCCAGCAACGAGATGCCGATGCTGCCATTGGTATTTGCCGCCGGCGTATTGACCTGGTAGCGATTGTCGAGCGTGGTGCCCGTCAGCGAGGCTGCGCCCGTTCCCGTGCTCAGGATCTGGTTTGCGCCGGCGCCATTGCCGGTCACGGCGAGGAGTCCGCCAGGACCGTTTTGCTGCGCGGTGCTCACGCCGAACCGTGCGCCGAGATCGCGCTCGAAGGTATCGCTGACGATCACGATGCGTGCCTCGATCAGCACCTGCTTAACCGGCACGTCCAAGGTTTGCACCAAGCGGCGGATGTCCGACAGCTTATCGGTCGTGTCCTGCACCAACAGGGTGTTGGTGCGCTCATCGACGGACAGACTGCCGCGCGGCGACAGCATGGAGTCCTTGGCGTTGGCGGTCTTGATCAGTTTCGCCAGGTCCGAAACCTTGGCGTAGTTGACTTGCATGAATTCCGTATGGGTGGGCGAGAGCTCCTGCACCTCTTTATGGGCCGCCAATTCGGCTTTCTCACGCGTGGCCAACTCTTCGGTCGGCCCAATGATGATCACGTTGTCCTGGCGGCGCTTGTCCAAGCCCTTGGTGCGCAACACGATATCGAGCGCCTGATCCCAGGGGACATTTTGCAGACGCAGGGTCAGGTTGCCGGCGACCGAATCGCTGACGACGATGTTCTGGCCGCTCGTATCCGCGAGCAGCTGCAATACCGAACGTACGTCGATGTCCTGGAAGTTCAGGGTCAAGCGCTCGCCGGTGTATTCCTTCTTCTCCTCGGCACCTGCCGTGCGCTTCGAGGAAGCCTTGATTTCAACCGTATATTGGTTGTCGGACTGGTAGGCAAGCTGTTCAAAGTCGCCTTGCGAGCTGATCACCAGGCGCGAGCTGCCGTCCACGCGGACCGCATCGACCGTCTGCACCGGCGTTGCGAAATCCTGAACGTCATAGCGGCGCATCAAATTCTTCGGCATCGCCGTGCCCGCAAAGTCCACGACGATCTGTTGGCCTTCCTGCCGGACATTGACCGGGGTACGCGGGTCGGTGAGCTGCACGATGACCCGGCCGGTGCCGTCGGAACCGCGCCGGAAGTCGATCGTGCGAATCGCGCGCTCGGCGGGATTCGAGGCTGTGGCGGCGGCGGCACGCGTGGCGACGGGCTTGCCGACGTCGGCGCCCGGCTGTTGTCCCAGCGTCACGACGATGTCGTTGCCGTCGACTTTGGTGGTGTAAGGCATCAAGCTATCGACGTTGACAACCAAGCGCGCGCGGCCGTTCGCTTCGGCGGCAAGCACCGTGTCGACGCCGCCCGAGCGCACGTCGAAACGGCGCGAGGCGAGAGCCAAAGTGGTGTTCGGCAAGTCGAACGCTATGCGCGCGGGCTTGTCGATGGTGAACGGCAGCGGCTCCGGCGCCGGACCGCTCATGTGCAGCTTGAGCTGCACCTGTTGACCCGACAGGGTTTGAATGTCGATTGATTGCAGCTGGACCGGGTCAGCGGCGCGCGCCGTCAAACTGATCGCAGTCAACGCGACAAGCGCCATCGCGCTCATCATCGCCGCTCGGTATTGAATTCTAAACATGCTTTCCTCTCCCTATGGCTTCAATTGGCCAATGCCAATGAGGCCGGTCGCTCGATGTATCCGCCGAGACCATCCGGAATGATTTCGACCAGGCTGATTCTTCCGCCGGTTATTTCCGTTACTTTGCCGTCGTTCTGCCCCATGTAGTTCCCGGGCTGAACCTTGTGAACAAGGCCGTCTTTGGATTGCACCAGCCCGTAAAAATTGTTGCCCACCTTGAAGGTGCCGACCATCTTCAGCGTGTCGAGCGAGAAGCCTTCCAAAAATTCGCGATTGCGGTGCGAGTTCGCGCGTGCACTGGCCAGACCATTGGCCGCGTTCGGTCCCTGCGGCTGGAACGGCGAACGCAGGTTGCCGGCCGAGTAGACGTAGGTTTCGTAGGGCTTCACTTCCGGCAGCGGCTGAATGCGCCCGCCCGGTTTTTTCTTGGTGGCTTCGATCCACTTCTGCAAATCCGATTGGCCGCCCGAACAGCCGGCCGCGACCAATGCCGCGAGCACGACGCCGATGACGCCAACACCCGATATCTGTCTCACGTCTTGCCTCCCGCCGCCGTCGCCTTCTTCGCCGCCGGTTTCGCGCTGCCGCCTTGATCCTCGATGTAGCGGTAGGTTTTGGCGGTCACGTCCATGGTCAAATTGTCGTAGCCGCCTTTGGCATCGACCGGCGAAATCTGGATGTCGTTGAGCGTCACGATGCGGGGCAGTGCGGCGATGCCGCTCACGAACCGGCCGAAGTCGTGGTAGCTGCCGACCAGCTTGATCTTAATCGGCAGTTCCGCGTAGAAGCCGTTGCTCTTCTCGCTCCCGGGCTGAAACAATTTTTCGCTCAAGCCGGCTGCCAGGCCGGTTTGAGAAATATCGACCAGAAGATTGGGCACCTCGGTTTTGCCGGGCAATTGCCGCAGCATCGCGCCGAAGCTGCGCTCCATCTCGCCGAGCTGGGCGCGATAAGCGTCGAGGTTGGCAGCGCGTTGCTGCTTGTTCTCGAATTGCGCGCGCAGATCCTGCTCATCGGCCTGCGCTTTTTCAAGCAGCGGCCGATCGTCGTTCCACACGAACATGTACCAGCCGACGGCCGCAACCACCGCAAACCCCAGGACGACGAAGAACCCGCGCACGGCCACCGGCCAGCGGCCCACATCGCGGGGATCGAGAGTACGAAGTTGATCGAGGAAGTTCATTTCGCCGCAACCTTCTTAACCGTTGTTTCGCCGCCGTTGTCCACGTCCACGCCGACCACATCGCTGGTGAGCGTGAAGCTCGAGCCGCCGGTGGGTGAATCCTTGGCCGTCTCGACCACCTGCAGCTGCGGGTTGTCCATCCACGATGAACCATCGATGTTGCGCATGAAGGTCGATACGCGCGTGCTCGACTGCGCCACGCCCTTCATCTCCAGCTTCTTGCCGGTTTCCTTGATCTGCGTGAGATAAATGCCCTCGGGAACCGTCTTCACCAGTTCATCGAACAGATGCACGATTTCGGGCCGCTTGCGCTGCAATTTCTCGATGATCTCCATGCGCGCGACCAGCCGTTGCTTGCGATTTTCGAGGTCTTGAATGTCCGCGATTTGCGCGTCGAGCTTGACGATCTCCTTTTTCAGAAGATTGTTCTTCGCGTTCTGCGAATCGATCCAGCTGGAATACAGCAGTTTGCCGCCCAAGACGAAGATGACCGCGGCAAATGCGGCGCCGCCCAGGGCGACCATGAATTCGCGGCGTCGGACCTTACGTTCTTGTTCGCGCCAGGGAAGTAGATTAATACGCGGCATGGCTACTCTTTAGTCGAAGCTGCGCAGCGCTAGGCCGCAGGCTGTAAGTAATGCGGTGGCATCGCGCGCCACTGCTTGCGCTTTGGCCTTCGACGACACCTTCATGTTGCCGAGCGGGTCGCCTTTGTCCGCCGGCACGCCGACGCGGCTGGAGATGACATCGGCAACGCCGGGAATGTTGGCGCAGCCGCCGCAGATCAATATTTGATCCGGCTGGGCGCGGCCGCTGCCGGAGGCCAGATAAAATTGCAGCGAACGGCTGACCTGCTGGGTCATGTCGTCGATGAAGGGATCGAGAACCTCTGGCTGATAGTTGCTGGGCAAGCCGCCTTCTTTCTTGGCGCGGCCGGCTTCTTCCATGCTGAGGCCGTAGGTGCGCATGATTTCTTCGGTCAACTGCTGGCCGCCGAAAGCGAAGTCGCGCGTGTAAATTACCCGCAGGTCGCGCAGCACGCTGAAGGTGGTGCTGCTGGCGCCGAAATCGACCACCGCGACGGTGCGGTCGACGCCGCCGTCGGGCATTTGGTGGCGCATCAGCGCGCAGGCGTTTTCCAACGCGAACGCCTCGACGTCGACCAGGTGCGCGGTCAGTCCTGAGGCTTGCACTGCGGCCTGGCGCTGCTCGACGTTCTCGGTGCGCGTGGCGACCAGAAGCACATCGAGCATGTCCGGATCTTTTTCCGACGGTCCCACGACCTGATAGTCGTAGCTGACTTCTTCCATCGGGAAGGGGATGTACTGGTCGGCCTGCATTTCGACCTGACCTTCCAATTCGTTCTCGCCGAGGGTCTTCGGCATCTGAATGACTTTGGTGATCGCCGCATCACCGCTGATTGCGATGGCCGCGAGGCGGCTCTTGGCGCCGGAGCGTTTTACCGCGCGGCGAATCGCTTCGCCGACCGCTTCCGCGTCGACGATGGCCTTTTCGTTGATGGCGTTGTGCGGCGTCGGTTCCGCGGCATAGGACTCAACGCGATATTGGCCACCCGACATCGTGAGCTCAATGAGCTTCACCGACGAAGTGGTTATGTCAAGTCCCAAAAGCGGACGGTATCTTTTTCCTAACGACCACACAAATTTTTTCCCTTTTTGCTCAATACCTTGTAGGTCGAAACGCGTGCATGAGATTAGCCATGACAACCAAACTTAGCAAGAAACTGTTAAATGGAACGTGAAGCCACTCACGGTAATGACCGCCTGGAGCCCCCAAGTCGGCAAAGTGAGACTTACGACAGTTCGTGGCTCCTAAGAGGCGTCGACTCATCCGTTCAGACCTCATTCCTATGGGCTGCCCCAAGGGTTGGTTTAATCACTGGTCCGGCAACCTAGGCTGTCCTTGGGTTGTCTAATCCGGAGGGTCGGCGGCTTTGCGCCCTCATCTTCGATGAGTGGCTCTGCTTAACCGGCGGTAATATGCTGCCCATGTCCGCCCACGCAATAAGTTAGAACGGTTTTCTGTGGCCAAACGTTACCTAGTTCTCATCTCGCGCATTTGTGCTGTTTTAGTTGGCTTAATAGCGCTAACTGTCTTCGCAAACGTCTGTGCTTATGTCTACTTGAGGCCCGCCCTGCCCGATGTGGCCAGCCTGAGGGAAGTCCAGCTGCAGGTGCCGCTGCGCATCTATTCGCGCGACGGCAAGCTGATCCAGTCCATCGGCGAGCAACGTCGAATCCCGGTGCGCTACGACCAATTGCCGCCAAAGTTGATTCAGGCCTTCCTCGCAACCGAAGACGACCGGTTTTTCCGGCATCACGGCGTCGACTGGCAGGGCATTTTGAGGGCGGCGGTCGCCAACCTTAAGGCCGGCGGCATCCGCCAGGGCGCCAGCACCATCACCATGCAGGTATCGCGGGACATGTTCCTGACCCCGCGCCGCGACATGAAGCGAAAAATGAGCGAGATCTACATTTCCCTGCTCATGGAGGCCGAATTCACCAAGGAGGAAATCTTCTCCCTGTATGTCAACAAGATCTTCCTGGGCCAGCGAGCGTATGGCGTCGGCGCCGCGGCGGAAGTGTATTTCGGCAAGAGTCTGGATCAACTTAGCCTCGGCGAAATGGCCACTCTGGCCGGCATTCCCACCTCCCCCTCCACGGTCAACCCCGTCGCCAACGCCGAAGCCGCTAAGGTGCGCCGCGCCCATGTGTTGGGCCGGATGCTCGAGCTCGGTTATATCAGCCAGGCCGACTACGATCAGGCCAAGTCGAGTCCGATGGAATCGCGCCTGCACGGCGCTTCCATCGAGGTCGACGCGCCGTACTTGGCCGAAATGGTGCGCAACGACATGCAGAATAAGTACGGCGATGCCGTCTATACAGCCGGATACAAGGTCTATACGACCCTGGATTCGCGCCTGCAGGCGGCCGGCACCGTGGCGCTGCGAACCGGCCTCATTGAATACGACATGCGCCATGGCTACCGCGGCGCGAGCGCCAAGGTCGACCTGTCGAAAATCAGCACGCCGGCCCAATTCGACGCCCAGCTGGAGGAATTCCCCATCATCGGCGGCCTGAAACCCGCCATCGTCGAGCAGGTCGAGGCCAAGAGCGCCAAGATCTATGTCAAGGATTTGGGGCTCGTGACACTGCCTTGGGAAAAGCTGGCTTGGGCGCGGCGGGAATTACCGGACGAGAAGGTCGACCGCGCACCGGTGCAAGCCTCGGAGATCTTGAACCGCGGCGATGTCATCTACACCGTCGGACGCACGCCTGAATCCCTGCTTTTCGTGCAGGTACCCGAGGCGCAGAGCGCGCTGGTGTCGGTCGATCCGAAAGACGGCGCGGTCGTGGCCTTGGTCGGCGGCTTTGATTTCTTTCAGAGCAAGTTCAACCGCGTCACCCAAGCCCGGCGCCAGCCGGGCTCGGGATTCAAGCCTTTCATTTATGCGGCGGCCTTCAACAAGGGGTTTACCCCCGCCAGCGTGGTGTTGGATGCACCGGTGGTCATCGACGAGGAAGGCAAGGAGCAGGCGTGGCGTCCGCACGAGGACACCGGCTTGTTTTACGGACCTGTCCGCCTGCGCGACGCTCTCGTGCATTCCCGAAATTTGGTCTCGGTGCGCCTAATGCGCGCCATCGGCGGCCAGTACACCCGCGATTACGTGACCCGCTTCGGCTTCGATAAATCGCAACTGCCGGATGACCTGACGTTGGCCTTGGGAACGGCGGAATTGAGCCCCCTGCAGGTGGCAATCGGCTATTCCACCTTTGCCAACGGCGGCTTCAAAGTCAGCTCCTACTATATCGATCGCATCGAGGACGCCAACGGCAAGATCCTGCAGCAGGCCAATCCGGCGATCGCCTGCGCGCAATGCGGTCGTCCCAGCGACGCTGGCAGCCCCAAAAGCGCGGCGGCCGGCGGCCGGGGCGCACTGCTCGACGAGGCCACCCACGATGGTAAGACCCTGATTTCCGAGAAGAATCTGGCGCCGCAGATCGTCAGTCCGCAGGTGGCCTACCTGCTGGCGGACATGATGGCCGATGTCATCAAGCGCGGCACGGGCCAGCGCGCCCGCACGCTCAATCGCGACGACATCGCCGGCAAGACGGGCACCACCAGCGAGTTTCATGACGCCTGGTTCAATGGTTTCAACGCCGATATTGTCACCACCGTCTGGACTGGATTCGATCAGGACCGCACGTTGGGCGAAGGCGAGCAGGGCTCACGTGTCTCCGTTCCAACCTGGACCTATTTCATGAAGGAAGCGTTGGCCGGCACGGCGCGGCATGGTGTGCCGGTCCCGGACGGTATCATCAGCGTGCGCATTTCGCCGAAGACCGGCTTGCTCGCGAGTTCGGACGACCCCAGCGGCATCATGGAAAAGTTCATCGACGGAAATCTTCCCAAGGCCGAGCTGTACGATGGGCAGAACCCGAACAACCCGGAAGCCGAGAAACCGATATTCTAGTGACCGAGATTACCGATGCCTAAGAAGTTCTCGCAGCGTTCCGAAGATCTACGCCGCGCTCTCGCGCAGGAGGCCGCGAGAATCATGGAAGAGCACGGCATTGGGGATTTCCTGCAGGCGAAGCGCAAGGCGGCCGATCGCCTCGGCGTGAATGATGTCGCAGTGCTGCCGAAAAACGTCGAGATCGAAGCTGCGCTGCGCGCGCACCAGCGCCTCTTTGGGCGCGAAACCCATGATCACACCCTGAAGGAACAGCGGCGCATCGCACTCGACACCATGCGGATTTTGGCGGAGTTTCAACCTCGTCTGGTGGGCTCCGTGCTCACCGGGACGGCCACAAATTACAGCGATATCAATCTGCACTTATTCGCCGACGCGTCCGAATCGGTCGCGATTCGGCTGTTGGAAATTGGCGTGCCGCACGAGTTCTACGAGCGGCGCGTGAAGATGGATGCTGAGCGCAGCGTGAACTATCCGGCGTTGCGATTCGAGGCCAACGGGCGCACGGTCGATGCCACCGTGTTTCCCATCGACGGCATTCGTCAATCGCCCTATTCACCGGTCGACGGCCGGCCTATGAAACGCGCCGATGCGCGCGAAGTGTCGGAACTGGTCGACGCCAACTAGCCGCATCGGGACTGGCCCCTTTTTTAAGTCCCCGGTTTCGCCTGCCACACCGCCAGCATGTCCGGCGAACCCTGCGCGCGCACGCCATTGTCGGTGAGAATGTCGTCCGTCGCGGAGACGAGCGCCTGGTGCGAGAAAACCAACCCTTCCCCGCCCTTTGCGGCGAATTCAATCGTGACGAACGGATCCTTGAGATCCCGCAGCAGTTCCACCAGGTGTTTGAGGCTCTTCACGGGCGTACCGTTCACCGAGTACACCACCGAACCCGCTGGATTCGAATAGCCGTTCGCCAGTTTGTGCGGGAAAAATGGCGAAGAAATAATCACGAGTTCCTGCAGATCGTCGCTGGGTGGATCGAAGGCGCGGATCACCAGCGGACTTTTCACGAAGCCCAAGGCACGCATGACGTTGGCGTTGTTCTCGAAGCCGCCGAGGAACTGCCGGGTCGCGCGCGAAAACACCATCGGTCCGTAAACGAAGTAAGACGGATATTCGCCATGCAGGTCGGACACCAGCGTCGGATATTCGGCCAAGACGGGAAGTTCGACCTTGAGCGTCTTGCCGGCACGCACCAAGGTGAGAGGCAACTTGCCGTCCTTGGCCACCTTCTGAATCATGTAGGCAAAATTTACCCGCAGATCCTTGTCGATCTTGACCATGCCCTGATTGTCGATGGGCGTATCGCCGATCCGCGTCAACACATCCCATTCCTTGAGCGGGTAGGCGGCGTCGGATTTGTCGGGCCGGTGCACCACCATTCCCTCGGCGCTCTTGTCCAGCTTTAGGTATTCGCGTAGCGCCGGATTCTCCAGCGTCTGCAGGTCGTCGTGCATGCTCGGCTTGCCGACATAGTGGCCGGACGCGATATCCTTGAGGAACAGATCCACCTCTTCGTTCGGGATGATGTAGCCGATATTCTGGCTATCCCCGCCCAGCCGGCTGAAGGCGAGGCCGATCATTTTGTCGCCGGCGATGGCGGGACCGCCGCTGTTGCCGGGATTGATGGCCGCATCGATCTGAATGCGCAGGCCGGACACCGGATAGTTGTAGGACGCGAACTCGATGCGCGACACGATGCCCTTGGTGATCGACAGCGATGATCCCCCGGTGGGAAAGCCGTAGGCGAGAACCGGATCCTTGATCTGCGGCAGCTTGCTGGCGCGCGCCACCGGCGGATGGGTGTCGAAGAAACTCGGATCGTCGAGCTGCAACACCGCAAGATCAATGCCGGGCGCGATGGCGATCACCGACGCGGACAGCTTATCGCCGGCGGCATTCGCCTGAATCTGCACCTGGCTGGCGTACAGGACGGCGTGCGCGTTGGTCAAGATGCGCTTGCCCTCGATGACCACGCCCGAGGCGGTGGCCTCGCTCGGCGCCTGCTTGGTCCAGGGTTTGAATGGATCCGGATAGCGCATGGTCGAGAAAATCTTGACCACCGAATTTTCCAGTGCCGGAGCTTCAGCTGGATCGGCCGCATGGGGCGCGGCATGAGCCGCGGCAGTGAACAAAGCGACGATTGACAAAATGATTCGCGCGTAACGTGCCATGAATGGTCCTACTTGCCGTCGACTGAAAACGCCAGCAGCGTGTTGCCCGAGATGACGTAAACGCCGCCGTTGACGATGGTCGCGCCGCCATGATCGAGAGGTCCGCCGCTGGCGCGCACGCCGTTTTGTGTCTGAAATACTTTTGCCGTATCGAAATCCCAGAGAATTTTGCCGTCGATGGTCGAATAGGCGCGTAAGTGTCCATCCATCGATCCCGAAAAAACGCCGCCGGGCATGACCGTCACCGCCTGCGATTGCGCATGCGAGCACGGGCCTTCGCTCCACGAACACGTCGGAGTGGGTGACGGCGTGTGCCAACGCGCAATGCCGGTATTAGGATCCAGCGCCCACAGGCTGCCGCTCACGTTGCTGGGCGAGCCCAAGGCACCTGACACGGCGACAAACCAACTGCGGTGATCGGCCGCGGTACCCCAAGCCACCCCGCCATTGCCATTCGCATCGGCGCCGGGCTTGCCTTGCCACAAGATCTCGCCGCCGTGATCGGGATCAAGCCCATACACCACGCCTGCGAGCTGCGCGGCCAAAATGACCTCATTGCCGCTTGCCAAGGTGCGCAATACCGGCGAACTGGTGAAACCGCTGACGCCCTGGCCCATCTTGAGTTGTTTGACCCATCGCAGCTTGCCGTCGTTCAAACCAAATGCGGCGATCGAATCGGTAAGCGACTGCTCGATTCCGGTCGTGGATCGGCCGGTGCCGACGTACAGCACACCGCGCTTTGCGTCGATGGTGGGCGAGGAAACAATGGCCGCGCCTGCAGGTCCAAATTCCTGCACGCCGGCGCTGTTCTTGTGCGTAGGCTGGGGCTCCTCGAGCACGGTATAGCTCTTCCACAGAACGCGGCCGCTGGCGATGTCGAGCGCCGCGACGCTGCCCCGAAAGGTGCAGCAGCTGTAATCGGGGTTCGCGGCGTTGTTGTCCTCGTTGGATCCCACGGCGACATACAACCGGTCGTTGTACAAAGTGGGCGCTGCGACGATGCGCGCGGTTGGATGCGGGTCGACTTGCGTCTTCCACAGCAGCGTTCCCTTTTGGGCGTCGAGCGCGTACACGACGCCCGCGTCGTCGCCGAAAAATGCGGCGCTCGGCGCCTTGATGACGTCAAGATGCGCGAGCGTGCGTTTCAATTTTCGCGGTATCGCTACCCGCTTCGACTGGCCCAGCTCCCCGATGGAAATCGCCGTGCGGCTGCCGGCGGGAGCGTCATAGGTCCAGTAGGTGCAGCCGCTCTTGGCATCCAGCGCGTAAATGCGCCCTGCGGAACTCGTCACGAACAGTCTGCCATCCACCAGCGTGGGCTGGCCGAACTCTTCGGCGCCCTGAAACCCAAAGGCCCACTTCAAGCCAAGCTTCGGTACGTCCATGGCGCGAATCGCGGGTTCCGGCTGATAGCGCGTATTGAAAAGATCCCGGCCCCAGCCGTTCCACTGCACACTGCCGACGGCGACGGGATCCGCACGCGCGGCGCAAGGATTTTTTTCAGGCGTCAAGGCGGGGAGACGGACATTTCCCGGCGGGAGTGCCGGCGCAACGCCGGGTGCATCCTGGGCCGCCAAGACGATGCCGCCGATCAGCAGGAGCGGCAGGCATTTCACGACCGAACTTAACGCCAACACGATTTAGCGCTTTTCGATCGGCTGGTAGTCTCGCTTGGTGGGACCCGTGTAGAGCTGGCGCGGCCGTCCGATTCTCATGTGGGGGTCCGCAACCATCTCGCACCAATGCGCCACCCAGCCGGCGGTTCGCGCGATGGCGAACATCACGGTAAACATGGAACGCGGAATTCCCAACGCGCTGTAAATGATGCCGGAATAGAAGTCGACATTGGGATAGAGCTTGCGCGACACGAAATAGTCGTCTTTCAGCGCGATCTCCTCCAATTTGAGCGACAGGTCGAATAAAGGGTTATTGCCCTTGCCCATTTTTTCCAATACCCGATAGCACATGTCGCGGATGATCTTGGCGCGAGGATCGAAGTTCTTGTACACGCGGTGACCAAAGCCCATGAGCCGCACGCTGTCGTTCTTGTCCTTCACTCTGCCCAAAAACTTGTCGATGTTTGCGACCGATCCGATGCCATCCAGCATGTCGAGCACGGCTTCATTCGCGCCGCCGTGCGCCGGCCCCCACAAGGCGGACACGCCGGCCGAAATGGCAGCATAGGGATTTGCGCCGGTGCTGCCGGCGAGCCGCACCGTCGAGGTACTGGCGTTCTGTTCGTGGTCCGCGTGCAATATGAACAAAAGATCGAGCGCTTCGGCGGCGACCGGATCGATCGCGTACGGCTCGCAGGGAACCGCGAAAAACATATTGACCATGTTCGCGCAGTATTTCAGATCGTTGCGCGGATAGACGAATGGCTGTCCGAGCGTGTGCTTGTACGCCGCGGCGGCAATCGTCGGCAGTTTTGCGATGATTCGATGCGCGAAGATTTCGCGATGCCGCGGATCGCCGATATGCGTGGTGTCGTGATAGAAGGCGGCCATCGAGGCCACCACTGCCGACACCATCGCCATCGGATGCGCATCGTGATGGAAACCACGGAAAAACCCCAGCAATTGCTCGTTCACCATGGTGTGCCGCATGATCGAATTGGTGAACGCGTCGAGCTCAGTTTTGGTAGGCAGCGTGCCGTTGATGAGCAGCGTCGCCACTTCGAGAAAGCTCGACTGCTTCGCCAACTGCTCGACCGGATAACCGCGGTACAGGAGCAAGCCCGCGTCGCCATCGATGTAAGTGATTTTGCTTTCAGTGCTGGCCGTGGCCATGAATCCGGGGTCGAAGGTGAAGACGCCCTGGTCCTTGGTCAGATTCGAGATGTCGAGCACGTCGGGCCCAATCGTCCCGGAAATGGCATTCAGCTGGCTCGTCTTTCCGCTCGTGAGATTCTTGAGTTCGTATTTCGTGCTCATTCGCTGTATTCCGACGGCTATGTTTCGATCGTTTCAGGCCGCAGCCTTGCACGGCCGTACAACGGAATCAAGCGCGTACGTCGCCGAAGCGAGAACCTAGTCGCGGGGTGCGCGAGGAGGATCGCTGCGGCGTCTCTTCAAGATGCGGGCGCGATTTCGCGCGCGCGAAAGAACTGCTGGTTAGGCTTTTGCCGGCGCCGCCGGTTTTTCCGGCGCCGCAGCTTTTGCGGGCGCAGTTGCGTACTTCTTGCGGAACTTATCGACGCGGCCGCCGGTATCCACAATTTTCTGCTTGCCGGTGTAGAACGGATGGCAGTTGGAACACACTTCGACTTGCAGATCTTGACCGATGGTCGAACGCGTCTCGAACTTGTTGCCGCAGGTGCACGTGACCGTGATCTGTTTGTATTCGGGATGGATGCCGGCTTTCATGGAAACCTCGTATAGCTGTTGCGGCAGAATCGAAGCGCTTTTGAAAAGCCGCATCGCCACGCCTTGGACCCTACTTGCTGGCGAAATCGTAAGATTTCAATGCCAAAAACAGGGCCGCGCATCATATGCGCACCCGCGGGCGCCCACAAGAGCCTTTCCATTGCCCATATTTGTCCACAATAACTGTGGATAAGTCTGTGGACGGCATCCCGAGTAACTACCTCGTACTGCGGAAATTCGCGTAATTGTTGATTTGATCAAAAAATAGACAGGCTAGTTTCTGTTGTAAAATCAAAATGTTATAGGACGCATCTGACCTACTGCAGATGCAATGTGATGTATGTCTCACTTTGTTGGGACCCCGGCGGGCGGTGTGTATAAGCTTTTAGGCCAGGAAACTGGCCTGAAGATCATTGAGGAAGCGTCTTCCGAGCATCGTCGGCCGCCATCCGGCGGCAACCGATTCAAGAAGCCCGCGATCCTCCGCCCATGCCAATTTCTCATCGAGGTCCTGAAGATGAAGCCCGGTGCGCGCGTGGTAGCAATCGCTGCTGAACCCCTCGTTGAGACGCAGCGCATTCAGCATGAATTCAAAAGGCAAGTCCGCGGCGGCGATGTAGCTGCCATCGCCTGAAAGTCCTGCGCGACTGATTTCGGTCTGATACTCGCGCGGTTGTTTTGGCTTCACGGTGCGCAAGATCTTCTCCGGCGTAAGTATGCTCACCTTGCCGTGAGCGCCGGCACCGATGCCCACATAGTCGCCGAACAACCAGTAATTCAAGTTGTGCCGGCATTGCGCGCCTTGCTTGGCGTAGGCCGACACTTCGTATTGTGCGTAGCCAGCGTCAGCCAGCATTTTCTGGCCCGCGAGCTGGATTTGCCAGGCTGCATCCTCGTCAGGCAGTGGAGGCGGACGCGAATGAAACACCGTGCCAGGCTCGAGAGTGAGTTGGTAGTAGGAAATGTGCGCGGGCTCGAGCGAAACGGCGATTTGCACATCGTTGAGCGCTTGCTGCAACGATTGCTGCGGCAGTGCGTACATGAGATCGAGATTGAAATTGCCGAGTTTCGCCGCTTTGAGTTCCTCAACCGCCCGATGCGTGTCGTCGGCCGAATGTATGCGGCCCAATACCTTGAGCGCATTCGCGTCAAAGCTCTGCGCACCCAAGGACACGCGATTGATTCCCGCCTCGGCATAGCCTTGAAACTTGCCGCGCTCAATCGTGCCTGGGTTCGCTTCCAGCGTGATTTCTGCGCCGTCCGCGAACTCGATCCGCTCCTTGAGCGCACCGATCAGGCGCGCGAATTCGGACGGAGCGAACAGGCTCGGCGTACCGCCGCCGAAAAATACGCTGTCGATCCTGCGCCCGCGCACGCGCGGCGCCTCGAGGTCGAAATCCCGGATCAGCGCGTCGATGTAGGAAGCGTCGGGTTGGCCCGACTTCAGCTGGTGCGAGTTGAAATCGCAGTACGGGCATTTGCGCACGCACCAGGGCATGTGCACGTACAGCGCCAGCGGCGTATCGCTCACGGGAGTATCGGTCACAACGCCGCCGCCAGTTGCTCACGCAACGCCAGCATGGCCTTGCCGCGATGGCTCAAACGGTTCTTTTCCGCAGGAGTCAGCTCAGCCGCGGTCTTGCCCAAGTCCGGCAGCCAAAAGTAGGGGTCGTAGCCAAAGCCGCCGCCGCCACGCGGCGCATCCAGAATGATTCCCTGCCAATCCGCCTCGGCGATCAGCGGCGCCGCATCCGCGCTCTCGACAAACACCAGCGCGCAGCGGTAGCGCGCCCGACGCCGCTCGTGCGGAATATCTGCAAGCGCGCGCAGCAGCTTGGCGGTGTTCGCGGCATCGTCCGCTCCAACGCCTGCATAGCGCGCCGAATAAATGCCCGGCGCGCCGTTCAATGCATCAACTTCGAGTCCCGAGTCATCCGCGACTGCCGCCGATGCGCTCAATCCCGCGGCATGGCGCGCCTTGAGCAGCGCATTGGCTTGAAAAGTGGCGCCGGTTTCCGCAGGCAGGGACAGTCCGAGTTCCGCCGAGCTGGTCAACTCGAACGGCAAGCCGGCGAGCAGCGAGCGAAATTCGCGCAGCTTGCCTGCATTGCCGGTCGCGATCACCAATCTTCTGAGCGGCGCAGGCCTTCTGATCGGCGCAGGCCTTCTAGGCGGCGCGGGCACTGAGTTGTGCGGCATGCAATTGCGCAATGCCTTGCGTCGCAAGGTCCAACAGTTGGTCGAGCTCGTGGCGGCGAAATGCGTGGCCCTCCGCAGTCCCTTGGACTTCGACGAACCCTCCGCCGCTGTTCATCACGACATTCATGTCGGTCTCCGCGTTTGAGTCCTCGGCATAATCCAAATCCAGCACCGGTGTTCCGCGATAGATGCCCACCGACACCGCAGCCACCTGGCCATGCAAGGGGTTCGCGGCGACGGCGCGTCTTTTTAGCAGGGTATCGATGGCATCTGCCAGGGCCACGAAGCCGCCGGTGATCGCTGCGGTGCGCGTGCCGCCATCGGCCTGCAACACATCGCAGTCGATGGTCACCGTGCGCTCCCCGAGGCCTTTCAAGTCGACCACGGCGCGCAGCGACCGGCCGATGAGACGCTGAATTTCTTGCGTGCGGCCGCTTTGCTTGCCGCGCGCGGCCTCGCGCGCGGAGCGGGTATGCGTGGCACGGGGCAGCATGCCGTATTCGGCGGTCACCCAGCCCTGCGCAGCCCCGCGCAGAAATCCGGGCACGCTGTCTTCGATGCTGGCCGTGCAAAGAACGCGGGTCGAACCGAAGCTCACCAGCACCGAGCCTTCCGCGTGTTGGGTATAGCCGCGTTCGAATTTCAATTCGCGCAATTGGTTGGCGGCACGCCCGCTGGGCCTAATGCTCACGCCGCCTTCCAGCGAAGCGCGGCGGCACTCGTGTTGTCGCTGTAAGGCGCGGATGCCTCCACGGCCTGGGCTCCGAGATCGTTCAGCGAATCGCGCAACGGCTTGAGGGTGTTTTGCGCGAAGCGCCCCAAATCTTGATCCTTTAAATTGGCCCACAAGCCATCGGTGCAGAGCAGCAGCACATCGCCCGCTTTCAATTTGCGCCGCGGCGAGATGGTCATTTCAGGCAACGCGGCATCTCCTCCGAGACAGCACTCGACGTAGTTGCGCATCGGGTGGCCGTGCACTTCGGCTTCCGTGATCAAACCCTCGCGCAGCAGCACTTCGACATGACTGTGATCGCGCGTGCGCTCGAGCACCTGCGCCTGGCGCAGTTGGTAAACGCGGCTGTCGCCCACATGCGCCCAGTAGGCGGCGGAATCTTGCACCAAACATACGGCGCAGGTCGCGCGCGGACGTGCTTCCGCGCTCAAGGCCGAACCGAGCTTGACGACTTCCTCGTGCGCCTTGCCCAGCGCCAAATGCAGGAAGGTCATGGGATCAAAAATGGGATGGGGCGTCTGCCAGAATGCCTCGAGCATGGTCGAGAGCGCAGTTTCCGCCGCCCGCGCGCCATCCGCATGGCCGCCCATGCCGTCGATCACCACGAGGAGCACGGCCTGTTCTGCGGCCGCAATCGCGACTCGGTCCTGGTTTTCCTCGCGGTGCCCGATGAGGCTCACGTCCGCGGTTTCGATCTGCAATGCCCGCTCCTCGTCTGCTAAGCTTGCGAACCACCGATTATGGCCGATTTTAGCGGCGACCCCCATGATTCGTAGCATGACCGGCTTTGCCCGACGCGAGCGGCAGTTCCCCTGGGGACTGCTGGCCTGGGAATTGAAGACCGTGAATCACCGCTTTCTCGAGCTGGGATGCCGCCTGCCCGAGGAATTCCGCGCCGCCGAAGCGGATTTCCGGGCCGCGGTCGCCGCCGCCGTCCGACGCGGCAAAGTCGAGTGTTCGCTGCACTTTCGGGCCACGGTCGCATCGACCGCGCTCGAAGTCGATGCCGAATTGCTCGGCAGCCTCACACTTCGGGCGCAGCAGGTTGCGAGCCAAGCGGGGGTTGCGGCGCGGATCGACGTACTCGATCTGTTGCGTTGGCCCGGAGTGATCCGCGACGGTACGCGCGACACCGCGCCGATGATTGCCGCCGCCCAAGCTTTGCTCAAGGAGGCCCTGTCGGACCTGACTCGCTCCCGCGACAGTGAAGGAGGACGCCTGCGCGATGCGTTGGAGCTGCGCTGCGCCGGGTTGCTGGAGTTCTCGGGAAGAGTCACCGAACGGCTGCCGGAAATCCGCACCCGCATGCGCGCGAAGCTGCTCGATCGCATCGCACAGCTCGTCAGCGATGTGGACCAGGACCGCCTCGAGCAGGAACTCGCGATCCTGGCCCAACGCCTGGATGTCGATGAGGAGATCGATCGGCTGCGCGGTCATGTCGCCGAAGTCCGCAAAACCTTCGAAGGTTCAGAACCCGCGGGCCGGCGTCTGGACTTCCTCATGCAGGAACTCAACCGCGAAGCCAATACGCTGTCGTCGAAGTCCCAGGACATCGAAACCACCCGTGCCGCGGTGGATATGAAAGTGCTCATCGAGCAAATGCGCGAGCAGGTGCAGAACATCGAGTAGCTCGCATGACCGACCGTACAGAGCGGCCGCCTTCCGCGTTCCGCCTCAATCTCGAACAGCAGAAGAATCGCGCCAAGGACCTGTTGCGTGCCGCCAAGGCCGGGGACGCCGACGCCCTCTCACGCCTTGCGGCGGTACGCTCCGACCCCCCCGTTGCACACAACTCGCTCGACACACTGCAGGCCACCGCGAAGCTCGCGGACGCGCAGTTCGTCATCGCGCGCGAACTTCGTTTTGCGAGCTGGGCGATGCTAAAGGCGCACATCGCGTCGATGGATCGCCAGCGCGCAGCGATCGATGGGAAATCCCCGGCGCCGGACGGCGATCTTGAGACGCTGCATATCCGCTGCGGGCACGACATTCAGCAACCGCTCGTGGCAGCCGGATTCGTCGGCGATTTCCTCGTGGATGCATATCCGTATGGCACGATGCCACTGACGACCGGGCCAGACCGCCTCGAATTGCAGGCCCGCGCACTCATAACCCCGAGCGGCAAGTCCCTCCACGGTCACAGCTACGAGGAAGCGTTGGACGACTTGAGGCGCCTCGAACAGCAATTGCATGCCTCAGCGGACGACTACGAACGTGTAGTCATCTGGATGGAGCACGATAGTTACGACCAACTCGTGCTCGCCCGATTGCTCGCGCACTATGCGACTGCGAAGCGGCCGCCCACGTTTGAGCTTATCGCCGTGGATGAGTTTCCCGGTAGCCGGCGCTTCATTGGAATCGGGCAGCTTCCACCGGAAGCGCTGCGTCTGCTGTGGTCGAGCCGAAAGCCGGTCACGCATGCACAACTCGCGCTGGGCAAGGAGGCCTGGACCGCCCTCAGCTCTGACGACCCGATGCCGCTTGCCGCCCTGGTCCGCTCCGGCACGCCAGCGTTACCGATGATGGCTCCCGCCCTGCATCGACATCTGCGCGAGTTACCTTCGGTGGAAAATGGGCTGCGACTTTCCGAGCAACTGATACTGCGGATCCTGTGCGAACGCGGTCCCGTTCGCCGCAATCCGCTGTTTGGTTTACTCCTGGAGCGTGACCCGCTGCCGTACAACAGCGACCTGAGGTTTTTCGATCTGATCGATTACATGCTCGCCGGGTCGACGCCACTTCTCACGGTGGTTCGCACGCCTGTTGACGAGAATCAATTTCGCATCGACGTCGCGATAACTGAACTCGGGCGGGCAGTCCTACGCTGCGAAAGAGACTGGTTGTCACTTCGCCCACCCGCGAGATGGGTTGGCGGAGTGCATATTCAGCCCGGCGTTCCTGGGTGGCGGTGGCATGAGGCAAAGCGCGACGCCGTTCTTGGCGAATCCTGATGCCCGGCCAGTTCATGAATCCTCCGGCCAGCGACGCCTCAATCTGGTCCCAGTGCCCCCGGGCACCCGTTAGCGTCACCAATGTCTCTTTTCCGCTCGCGTCTGCGATTTATCCAGTGGGCGATGAAAAAAAGGAGAGGGTCATGCGTCTACATATTTCTTCGGCAGCGCCGGCTGCGCTTACGCTGGTTGGGTTGGTCTCGGCGCTGAGCGCTCACGCCTCAGCAAGCGAGGTCGATCCGGCCTCGGGGGTGCGTGGATCTCTGGGTGTTCCTCTCGATGACCTCACGCTCAGCAACGGCGCCGGCGCTACAGTATTTTTATTGAATGCCGGATTTTTCTTGTTGTTCGCAGCCATCTGCATCGCGGTGCGGCGCGCCGATGCACGCAAGGGCAAACACATCCCGTTCAAGGCTGGCTCGAGGTCGCCTTTGACGCGCTGAGAACCGCGTAGCCGCTGCGCATATGCTAAATTCCGGGCTGGACAAGCCGTGTCCATCTCCCGCAGCGATCGATGCCACAAGGACGCCTTTACGTAGTTGCCGCGCCGTCCGGCGCCGGCAAGACCAGTTTGGTAAAGGCCTTGATGGAGCGGGAGCCGCGCATTCAGTTTTCGGTCTCCTACACGACGCGACTCCCAAGACCCAACGAAATCCCCGGCCGCGACTATCACTTCGTGAGTCAGGAACGCTTTCAGGAAATGATCGCGAATCACGAGTTTCTGGAGCACGCGCAGGTTTTTGACAACTGTTACGGCACCGGCGTGCGCACCGTCCAGGAGGCCTTGTCGAACGGCGAGCAGCTCCTGCTGGAGATCGACTGGCAAGGCGCCCGCCAGGTCCGCTCGAGAATTCCTGACGCCGTGAGCATTTTCATTCTTCCGCCCTCGCGGCAGGCTCTGGAGCAGCGCCTCAAGGGGCGCAGCACCGACTCCGATGCGGTCATACAGAGGCGCCTGCGCGATGCGGCCGAGGATTTGGGCCATTGGCGCGAATTCGACTACGTGGTCATCAACGATCATTTCGAGCAGGCCATCAAGGATTTGCAGGCCATCGTCGAAAACCGCGGCGGCCACTTGCGGGCGGCGCGTCCCGAAGTGGTGCAACTGGCGGGGGGACTGGTTGATTCTTGAGCAAAACCGGTAATTAGCGCCGAAATAACGGCTTTTTTGGAGTGCAGCCGCGACTCGCGGCTGGCGAGGAGGGCGGCATTTCTGTTATGATTTCGATCCCTCCATTGGAAGAACCTCAAGCATGGCGCGTATCACAGTCGAAGACTGCCTTCAAAATGAACCCAACCTATTCAACCTGGTGTTGCTGGCCGCCAAGCGTGCCCGCCGCCTGGCCAACGGCGCGGAAGCGACCGTGGAATGGGAAAACGACAAACCGACCGTGGTAGCGCTTCGCGAGATCGCTGCCGGAAATATCACGCTGGAAATGTTGGAAGAGACTGAAGAGCCGGCTCCGCCGCCGGTCAGCGAACTCGACATGCCCTCGGATTTCCGTGCGCCGCAGCTCGGGCTTGGGGACTAAACAGACGGCGAACTCACAAGAGCGACGATGGACTATGCGTCTTCCATACTCGGTTTCTTGCCTGGTGGAAGACGCTCCACCGGGATCAGCCAGCTCTTAGATAAACTCGAAGCCTATCTCTCTCCCGCCCAAGTCGAGCGGGTGCGCGAAGCCTACGATTTCGGCGCGGAAAAACATCAGGGACAGAAGCGCGTATCGGGTGAACCGTACATCACGCATCCGGTCGCGGTTGCCGACATTCTCGCGGATTTGCGTTTGGATGCCGACACCTTGGTCGCGGCCATCCTGCACGATGTCATCGAAGATACGCCCACGGCCAAGGCCGAGATCGCGTCCATTTTCGGGCAGGTGGTGGCTGAACTGGTCGACGGCGTCAGCAAGCTGGACCAGATCCAGTTCAAAAACCGCCAAGAAGCACAGGCCGAGAGCTTTCGCAAAATGCTGCTGGCGATGGTGCGCGACATCCGCGTCATCATGGTCAAGCTCGCCGACCGCATGCACAACATGCGCACCCTCGGCGTCATGCCGCCGGTCAAGCGCCGGCGCAGCGCCCGCGAAACACTCGAGATCTATGCGCCGATCGCCGAGCGCCTGGGACTGTACGCTGTCAAGCTGGAGCTGGAGGATTTAGGTTTTCGCGCGTTGTACCCCTACCGGTACAAGGTTCTCGAACGGGAATTGAAACGCGCCCGCGGCAACCAAAAGGAATTCATCGCCAAGATTGCCGAGACATTCAAAGGCGCGCTGCAGAAAGCCGGGATCGAAGGCGCCGTGGAGGGCCGCGAAAAGCACTTGTACAGCATCTACAAGAAGATGCAGAACAAGAAAATCTCGCTCAACGAGATGGTCGATGTGTACGGCTTTCGCATCATCGTCGAGAACGCGGATGTGTGCTATCGCGTGCTGGGCCTGGTGCACAGCGTCTACAAGCCGATGCCGGGGCGCTTCAAGGATTACATCGCCATCCCGCGCGTCAACGGCTACCAGTCGCTGCACACCACCTTGTTCGGTCCGAACGGCGTCCCCATCGAAGTGCAAATTCGCTCCGAGCAGATGCATCGCGTGGCCGAATCGGGGATCGCCGCCCATTGGAAGTACAAATCAGGCGGCGATACCTTCGGCGGGGTGGAGCACGATCGGGCGCGCGAGTGGCTCGCGAGCCTGGTGCAAATTCAGGAAGGCGGGAGCTCGGAGGAATTTCTCGAGAGCGTCAAAGTCGACCTGTTTCCGGACAAGGTCTATGTCTTCACCCCGAAGGGCAAAATTCTGCGCCTGCCGACCGGCGCCACCACGGTGGACTTTGCATACGCCATCCACACCGATGTCGGCAATCGCTGCGTCGCCGCGAAAGTAGACCGGCGCTTGGTGCCGCTGCGCACGCCGTTGCGCAATGGGCAAACCGTGGAGATCATCACGGCGAAGGGCGCCAAACCGAATCCGTCGTGGTCCAGTTTTCTGGTGACGGCGAAGGCTCGCGCGGCGATCCGCCAGTACTTGAAAAACTTGAAAAAGGGCGACGCGCTGGAATTGGGGCGGCGGCTTCTCGGATTGGCGCTCGAGGAGTTTTCGCTCAACTTAAAAAAGATTCCGGCGGCGCAGATCGACGCGGTGGTCAAAGAATTCAATTTGCGCGACGTCGACGAGCTATTCGAAAAAATAGGTTTGGGCGAGCGCTTGGCGCCCCTGGTCGCGCGCCGGCTGCAGCCTGCGAACGGCGAGGGCGATCAAAGCAACGTCCACGCGGGCGGGCCTCTCATGATCGCGGGCACCGAGGGCCTGCTGGTGACTTACGCGCGCTGCTGCTTTCCCATCCCCAACGATCCCATCATGGCCTACTTGAGCGCGGGCCGCGGCGTGATGATTCATCGGCAGAACTGCGGTAATCTCGCGGAGTACCGCAAACAGCCCGACAAATGGCTGTCGGTGGCATGGGAACCGACGCGCGGCCGCTTGTTCAGCTCGGAGATCCAGCTGGAGATCAATAACCGGGTGGGCGTGCTGGCAGCGGTGGCCTCGAGCATAGCGGGCACGGAAACCAACATCGATCAGGTGTCGTTGGAAGAACGCGACGTGAACAGTTCGTCTTTGAAATTTCAGGTGCAGGTACGCGACCGAAAACACCTCGCGCGCGTCATCCGAACCGTCAGGCGCATGCCGGATGTGCAGCGGGTATTTCGCAGTTTGGCCTAAAAATTCGCCGCCCGAATTTCCCTTCAATCATTAATATCAAAGGCTATGAGCAAACAAATCATTTCGACCAGCAATGCGCCGGCCGCCATCGGCACCTACTCGCAGGCGGCCAGAGTAGGCAATACCATCTGGGTCTCGGGCCAGATTCCCATGGATCCCGCCACCAAGGAATTGGTGAAGGGCGATATGGAAGCTCATGTGCGGCAAGCCTTTGACAACTTGAAGGCCATTGTAATCGCGAGCGGCGCCACGCTCGATAACGTGGTCAAGGCAAACATATTCATGACCGACCTGTCCCACTTCGCGCTGGTCAATAAAATCATGGCCGAATATTTTCGCGAACCATATCCGGCGCGGGCCGCGGTTGGGGTCGCTTCGCTGCCGCGCGGCGCGCAGTTCGAAGTGGAGTGCATCGTCGCCCTGTGATCGACTTAAAGCCGGTCACGGTATTGCGCGGCGTCGGCGATTCGCTCGCCGCGCGCCTGCGCTCTTTGGGCGTCGAAACAACTCAAGATCTGTTGTTTTTGCTGCCGCTGCGCTATGAAGATCGGACGCGCATCGTACCCTTGGGCGAGCTTCGCCCGGGGCAGCGCGCCTCCGTCGAGGGCGAAGTGCTGTTGACGGAAGTCGCATTCCGCGGACGCCGTCAAATGCTGTGCCGGATTGCCGATGGTTCGGGTTTCCTCACTTTAAGATTTTTTTATTTCACGGCGCAGCAGCAACAAGGCCTGGCGCGCGGCGCACGCGTGCGCTGCTTCGGCGAGGCGCGCCGCGGACCCAAGGGCCTGGAGTTCGTGCATCCGGAATACCGGCGCATGGATCCGAATGTGCCCCAGCCGCCCGAGGAACATCTCACGCCGATCTACCCGATGACAGAAGGCGTGACCCAGGGACGGCTGCGACTGCTGGTCAAATTGGCGCTGGAGCAGACTGCCTCCGAAGACCCGAAAGATTGGCTGCCGCCGGCCTTGCTCGCCGATTCGCGTCTGCCCTCGCTGCGCGATGCATTGCTTTACGTGCACCGGCCGCCCACCGACGCACCCGTGGACCTGCTGATGAGCTATCGCCATCCGGCACAGCGCCGCCTGGCGTTCGAGGAATTGCTTGCTCACCAGCTATCGCTCAAGCTGCTACGCCGACGGATACAGAGCGATCCGGGCTGGCCGCTGCAAGCGGCAGGTGAATTGAAGACCCACTTTCTCGCCGCGCTCCCCTACACCATGACCGCGGCGCAACAGCGCGTGCTGCTCGAAATCGAAGGCGATTTGCAAAAACCCAAGCCGATGTTGCGGCTGGTGCAGGGCGATGTGGGCTGCGGGAAAACGCTGGTGGCGGCGCTGGCGGCTACGCAGGCTATTCAAATGGGACGTCAAGTCGCACTGATGGCGCCGACCGAGTTGCTCGCCGATCAGCACGCGCAAAATTTCCGCCGCTGGTTCGAGCCGCTCGGCATAGCCGTTGCGTTGCTTAGCGGGCGCCTGACGGGCAAGGCGCGCAGCACGGTGCTCGAGGGCATCCGCTTGGGTCATGCCGACATCGTCATCGGCACGCACGCCTTGTTTCAGGAGGGCGTGGAGTACTCCTCCCTGGCACTGGTGGTGGTCGACGAACAGCACCGCTTCGGCGTGCACCAGCGCTTGAACCTGCGGGAAAAAGGCGCGGCGAACGGCCATCAGCCGCACCAGCTCATCATGACCGCGACTCCCATACCGCGCACGCTGGCCATGACGGCTTACGCCGATCTCGATGTATCCGTGATTGACGAGCTGCCGCCGGGGCGCACGCCCGTCAAGACGGTCGTGCTCGCCGAGACGCGCCGCGACGAGGTCGTGCAGCGGATTCGCAGCGCCTGCTTGGAAGGCCGCCAGGCTTACTGGGTGTGCCCGCTCATCGACGAGTCGGAGGAGATGCCCTACCAGGCGGCCGAGGAGACGGCTGCCGCGTTGGCCGCCGCGTTGCCTGAACTCAAGGTGGGATTGGTGCATGGACGCATGCCGCCGCAGGCCAAGGAGGGCACGATGCGCCGCTTCAAGGAGGGGCAGATCCAATTGCTGGTTGCGACCACGGTGATCGAAGTCGGGGTCGATGTGCCGAACGCCATGCTCATGGTGATCGAAAACGCCGAGCGCCTGGGATTGGCACAGCTGCATCAGCTGCGCGGCCGCGTCGGCCGCGGGCAGCACGCGAGTTCCTGCTTGTTGATGTACCGCGCGCCGTTGTCGCAGATGGCGCGCCAGCGCCTTGGCGTGATGCGCGACACCAATGATGGGTTCGAAGTGGCGCGGCGCGATTTGGAATTGCGCGGACCTGGCGAACTCTTGGGAACCAGGCAAACGGGACTCGCGCAAATGCGTGTTGCCGATTTGTTACGCGACGCGGATCTGCTGCCGCGAGTACAGATCGCCGCGGAGTCCCTGCTGCGCGACTATCCAGCGCACGCAGCGCCTCTCATCCGGCGATGGGTGGGATTAGCAGAGCAATACGGCCGCGTGGGGTAGAATCGCGCGGATGAATCGAGGCAATGCGCGTCCGATCGAATCCATTCAGTGGCAACCCCAAGAACGCCTTGGACAATTGTCCATGGACGCGCAATTGCGGCCGTGGCTCATCGGCAAAGGGCTTTTAACACTGCGCCTTCGGGAGGCGTGCGGCGCGCGCTTCGCCTTGCGCCTCGTGGATCAGTGGTCGGGCCTGTTGAGCGCTTCACACAAGGCAGCGCTGCGAACCGCGGACAACGCCGGCCTGTTCCGGGATGTCGAAATGTGCTGCGGGGGCCACGTTTGGGTATTCGGCCAGGCCATCATCCCGGACTCGACGCTCTGTGTGCATCCGTGGCTCGCGGAACTCGGCGATTCGGCGCTCGAAGAAACATTGGCGGACCTGTCCGGCGTCGAGCGCGGCCCTCACGAGTTCGCGTGGCTGCCGACCAAGGAAGCCGTGACGGCGCGCGCCTTGCGCGATGCCGAGATCAAGCCCGCGGGCCTGTGGGCGCGCCGCGCGCGCGTCGCGCTGCGCGCCGCTCCCATGCTGATCCAAGAATTATTCCTGCCCGCCATGGGCCGCGTTTAGATACACCCGGGAGCCTAGTGCCACTGCCACGCAACGGCGATGAACTGGCCCAGATGATCATGGCGCGGTTGCGCTGGTACGCGTATCGCATTCGCTTTCATCCCTGGACCACCGAAGAACTGCCGAAAATTCTCGGCACAGTCCATGACTATATCCGTCTCACGCGCCTCGACCGTCCCATCGGCATCTGGCTGCTGCTGTGGCCAACGTTGTGGGCGCTGTGGATCGGCAGCCGCGGCCAACCGAAGCCGCTGATCTTTATTATTTTCGTCGCCGGAACCGTGCTGATGCGTTCGGCGGGCTGCGCCATCAACGACTATGCCGACCGCAGCTTCGATCCGCACGTTGCGCGCACCAAGGACCGGCCTCTCGCCGCCGGGCGCCTCACCACCGTCGAGGCATTGGTACTGTTTGCGCTGCTATCGCTTGCGGCGTTGGTGCTGGCGCTGCAGCTGAATCGCTTGACCCTGCTCTGGGCCGTGGCGGGCGCCTTCATCGCCGTCACCTATCCGTTCGTAAAAAGATTTCTATCGGTGCCGCAGATGTATTTGGGCTTGGCTTTTGGCGCGGGAATCCCGATGGCGTTCGCGGCGCAGATCGAATCGGTGCCGAAGGTCGCCTGGTTGCTGCTCCTCGCCAATGTGCTGTGGGTGACGGTGTACGACACCATGTACGCCATGGTGGATCGCAGTGACGACATCAGGATCGGCGTGCGGTCGACCGCGATTCTGTTCGGCGACTCGGATCGGCACATTATCGCCGTGCTGCAGATCATGACGCTGGTGGCGCTCTACCTGGTTGGTAAAATGATTCGCGCGGATGGCTGGTACCACGCCGGCCTGGCCGCGGGCGCTGTGTTTTTCATTTATCAACTTTGGCTGATCCGCGCTCGCGATCGGGACGGCTGCTTTCGCGCTTTCCTCAACAACAATTATTTCGGCATGTCCGTGTTCATCGGACTCGCGCTCGAGTATCAATTCAATCGGTAGGGCGCTGCCTCAGAAGCGTTGCAGAAATTGCAGCGCGAGTTCGTTGAATACGGCCGGCGCTTCCATGTTGCTCATATGTCCCGACCCCGCGATGGTCCGTAGTTCTGCCTGACGCAGATCCTGCGCGAGTCGCCGCGCGATGGCCTGAAAATCGGGCAGATCGAGCTCCCCGAGCATAATCAAGGTTGGAATTGAAATGCCCGCCAATGATTCCGCGACGGGCGCCGCAGGAGCGCTGCCCGGGTCCGGGTGACTCAAGTGCCAACCTGAATATCGATCGATCATCACTCGCAGCGCCTCGGCGACCGCAGGCTGCGTGTTCGCCGGCGCGAATAAAATGTGTTCCCGCCACAGTTTCTTGGCGCTGCCGAGGTCACCGCGTTTTGCCGCGTCGCTCATTTTGCGCCAGCGCTGCAGCCAGTCGGCGCTCCAGGCGTGTCCGTCCAGCGCCGGATCGGCCAAGGTCAGGGATCGCAGTGCCTTAGGCTCCTGCGCAGCAACGCGCAGCGCCACTCTGCCGCCGAGGGAAAGCCCGACCAGATGCACGGGTCGAGCGCCCAAGAAATCGATCAATGCCAACAGATCGTCCACGTGGGAATACGGCCCCTCGGGCAGACTGGACTGTCCGTAGCCGCGCAAGTCGTAGCGAATGACCCGGTGCCGCTGCGCGAATGCGCGCCACTGCGCATCCCACATACTCAAGTCCAGGCCGAAGCCATGAATCAGAACCACTGGATCGCCTTCGCCGGCGGTTGTGTAGTTCAACCAACCGCCGTCAGCACGCCTGAGGCGCAAAGAATGATTGGGGTCGGGCTGAATCATGGGCGCGGCGATTCTAGCGCCCAGCCGCAATTGTTTTGGTAAACCACATAGGTCAGTCTTGGTTGACTAAAGACGCGGGCCCTCGAATACTGCAAAAAGGAGGTGACCGTGAACTTACGCAACGACTGGACGCTCGCCGAGGTAGAAGAGCTTTTCAACTTACCTTTCATGGACTTAGTGTTCAGGGCGCAAAGTATTCATCGTCTCTTTCAAGCGCCCAACACCGTCCAGATCAGCACGCTGCTCAGCATCAAGACGGGCGCCTGCCCGGAGGACTGCGCCTATTGCCCGCAAAGCGTGCGCTTCGATACCGGACTTCAGGCTTCGGAGTTGATGGAAGTCGACGACGTAGCCGCTCGCGCCCGCACCGCTAAAAATTCCGGCGCGACGCGCTTTTGTATGGGCGCCGCCTACCGCTCCCCCAAGCCGAAGGATTTGCGCAAGATCTTACGGATGATCCGCGAGGTCAAGGCGTTGGGCTTGGAAACCTGCGCCACGCTCGGCATGGTAAGCCCGCCACAAGCGCTCGAACTCAAGGCCGCGGGTCTCGATTTCTACAACCACAATCTGGACACCTCGACCCGCTACTACCAAGAAATCATCGGCACTCGGACCTACCAAGACCGGCTCGACACCCTGCAGGCCGTGCGCGACGCCGGCATGAAGGTTTGCTGCGGCGGCATCGTCGGAATGGGGGAGGAACCCCAGGATCGCATCGAGCTGTTGCATACCCTGGCGACCCTGCCTGTACATCCGCAAAGCGTGCCCATCAATCAATTGGTACGCGTGCCGGGAACTCCGCTGGCGGACTGCAAGGCGCTGGATCCCTTCGACTTCGTGCGCATGATCGCCGTGGCGCGAATTCTCATGCCGGGAAGTCACGTGCGCCTCTCGGCGGGACGGGCTGAGATGAGTGATGAACTCCAGGCCCTGTGTTTCATGGCTGGCGCGAATTCAATCTTCCATGGCGAGAAGCTCCTCACCACGGGAAATCCCGATACGGAGCATGATCTCTCGCTGTTTCGACGCTTGAAAATCGCCGCCGAGCCGCACGGCGCAGGGGCTTCTGTGGCATCGTAATCGCTTATGAGCGATGACATCGGCGCGTACGCGCTCGAACCCGGAAGGGTCCGACGCTCCTTCGATCGTGCCGCCAAGACCTATGACGGCGCGGCGGTGCTGCACGCGGAAGTCCGAAAAAACCTTCTGCAGCGGCTGCAGTTGGTCACGCTCGTACCGGGTGTCGTGCTGGATGCCGGCGCCGGCACCGGTTTCGGCAGCCGCGCACTGAAGCGCCTGTACCCCAAGGCGCTGGTGGTGGCGCTCGACTCCTCGCTTCAGATGTTGAAGGTGGCCGGCAAGCAGCAACCCTGGCTGCGGCGGTTCGAGCGCGTCTGCGCCGATGCGCAGGCGTTGCCCTTGAGCGACGACAGCGTCGATTTGATCGTGAGCAATCTCATGCTGCAATGGTGCGATCCGGACGCGGTGTTCGCGGAGCTTCGCCGGGTTTTAAAGCCGCAAGGACTACTCAGTTTCAGCGCCTTTGGGCCCGACACGCTGCGCGAATTGCGCCTCGCGTGGGGCCACGTCGACGCTCACAGCCATGTCCACCAGTTCATTGACATGCATGATTTGGGCGATGCGCTGGTGCGCAATGGGTTTGCGGCGCCGGTGCTCGATGTCGAGCGATTCACCCTGCAATACCTCGACGTGCGCAAGGCGGCCGCTGACCTGAAGGCCACCGGCGCACACAATGTCACGGTGGGTAGAACAAGAGGCCTCACCAGCCCGCGCAAGTTCGCTGCAATGCAAGCGGCCTATGAGCAGTTCCGGCAGGACGGACGGCTGCCTGCCACCTACGAGGTCGTCTTCGCCCACGCGTGGGCTCCCGCGCATGCCGCGCGACGCGGCATGCCTCAGCCAACCAGCGTTTCGCTGGAAGAAATCAAGCGGGAATTGCGCGCGCGGCGCGATAAGGCGCGATAGCGAACCCGGCCTTACGCTATCCTTCCCGGCATGGAACAGCGCATCGTATTGGTGCCCAATTGTTCGCTCAGCGTCGCGGGAGCCAGACTTTTCTTTGCAGCTACTTGCTTGTTTTCTCTGAGTTTTGCTCTTGTTTTTGTCCTACGGGGATTTTGGCCGGTTTTATTGTTTTGGGCTATAGAGATGCTCGCCCTTGGGATAGCCTTGCACGCCAGCATGCAGCGGCGAAATTACACCCAGACGGTGCTGATCAGCGATTCTTGGATCCATCTCGTGACCCGATCGCGGCATGGCGAAGCAAAACAGGAGTTTGCGAGGCATTGGGCGAAGGTTAGACTTCGCAGTCCGCCACGGCGCCTCGGCACGAGCCGGCTGACGATTGAGAGTCACGGACGGGCCTACGAGGTCGGCAGTTTCCTGACCGAGGAAGATCGCCGCGTGCTGGCGGAGCGTTTGGGTAGATTGGTCGGCGGCGTGAATGAATCACCGCCGCTTGTTGGCGAAATAGGGGATCCGTTTAGATGAGAGTTACTTTTGGCATCGATCACAGCACTTCTCGGCCGCGAAGGCAGATCACGGCGGGCGCGCTTTGCCTGGCCGCTCTAGGGTTTACCGCCAACGCCGGCGCCAACACCTCGAACGGCTACAACTTGCCGACGGGAGTGACCGACCTGGCCCGCGACATGTACGGTTTGCACATGGAGGTCTTTTGGATCTGTGTGGGCATCGCGGTTGTGGTATTCGGCGCGATGATTTATGCCCTGGTCAAATTCCGCCACTCGCAAGGCGCGGTGGCCGACACCACCATGCTCCACAGCACGAAGGTGGAAATCATTTGGACCATCGTTCCGGTCGTGATTCTGGTGGTCATGGCAATCCCCGCGGCCGATCTCATCCTCAAGCAAGAAGATACCCGCAATTCCCAATTGTCCATCCGCGTGACCGGATACCAATGGAAATGGGAGTACAGCTACATGGACGCGGCGGAGGGCGTGGATTTCTTCTCCACCCTCGCTCGAGATTCGAATTTCGCGCGCCAGGTGAATTCGGGCATCGATCCAAAATCGGTGCCCAATTATCTGCTCGAGGTCGACAAGCCCATGGTCATTCCCAGCGGCACCAAGGTGCGGCTGCTCCTGACCTCGCAGGATGTCATTCATGCCTGGTGGGTTCCTGATTTCGGCGCGAAGCGCGCGGCGATTCCGGGCTTCGTCAATGAATTGTGGTTCCGGGTCGATCCCGGCAAGGAAGGCATTTACCGCGGCCAATGCGCCGCGCTATGCGGCCGCGACCATGGCTTTATGCCCGTCGTAGTCGACGTGCGGACCCCTGAAGAATTCAAGAAGTGGGTGGAAACACAGAAAGCGGCAGCCAAGCAAGCGGCCGTGCCTGCGGCCCCTGCCGTCGCGCCGCCCACTGCGCAAGCTTTGCCGAACTAATTGCAGCATTTTCCTAAGAGAGCTATCTGACTATGGCCAATGTTCACGCGAACAACACCGCGCACGATCACGCACATGACGATCATGATCACCATGAGGGTCCGGCAACCGGGATCAAGCGGTGGATCTTTGCAACGAACCACAAGGACATCGGCACGATGTACCTGGTGTTCAGCCTGATCATGTTCTTCATCGGCGGCTCGATGGCCATGCTCATCCGCGCCGAACTGTTCAAGCCCGGCCTGCAGCTCATGGATCCGGTATTTTTCAATCAGATGACCACCAATCACGCGCTGATCATGATTTTCGGCGCGGTCATGCCGGCATTCGTCGGCTTGGCGAATTGGATGGTGCCCTTGCAAGTCGGCGCGCCCGACATGGCGCTGCCACGCATGAATAATTTCAGCTTTTGGCTTCTGCCCTTCGCCTTCACCTTGCTGCTCTCGACGTTTTTCGTGCCGGGCGGCATGGCGGCGGCCGGCTGGACGCTATATCCGCCCCTCTCATTGCAGACCGGCGACGCGTTCCCCATGTTGATTTTCGCGATTCACATGATGGGCGCCTCCTCGATCATGGGCGCGATCAATATCATCGTGACCATCATGAACATGCGCGCGCCCGGCATGAATTTGCTGAAGATGCCGCTGTTCGCATGGTCATGGCTGATCACCGCCTACTTGCTCATCGCCGTGATGCCGGTGCTCGCGGGCGCGGTCACCATGCTGTTGACGGATCATTTCTTCAAGACCAGTTTCTTCAATGCCGCGGGCGGCGGCGATCCGGTGATGTTCGAGCACATTTTCTGGTTCTTCGGGCATCCCGAGGTGTACATCATGATTCTGCCGGCCTTCGGCATCATCTCGGAGATCCTGCCGACCTTCGCGCGCAAGCCGCTGTTCGGCGCGACCTCGATGATCTACGCCATTGCATCGATCGCGTTTCTGTCTTTCATCGTGTGGGGACACCACATGTTCGTCGACGGCATGCCGGTGGCCGCGCAATTGTTCTACATGATGTCCACCATGCTGATCGCGGTGCCGACGGGCGTGAAGGTGTTCAACTGGACCGCGACGCTATGGCGCGGCTCGTTGTCATTCGAACCGCCGATGCTGTTCGCGCTGTCGTTCCTGTTCCTGTTCACCATCGGCGGATTTTCCGGCGTCATGCTGGCGATCGTGCCGGTGGACTTCCAATACAACCAAACCTATTTCGTCGTGGCGCACTTTCACTATGTGCTGGTGCCGGGCGCCATCTTTGCCATCATGGGCGCGGTGTACTACTGGCTTCCGAAGTGGACCGGCCACATGTACAACATGAAGTTGGCCACATGGCATTTCTGGCTGTCGACAATTTTCGTCAA
>Ga0302324_100001262_pt1 | contig 62213 bp, 49 predicted proteins | sample Palsa_T0_1_FD_201949 | JGI IMG/M metagenome (GOLD analysis project Ga0302324, IMG submission 201949) | Peat permafrost microbial communities from Stordalen Mire near Abisko, Sweden - Palsa_T0_1 | ecosystem: Environmental > Terrestrial > Soil > Palsa > Peat permafrost | place: Sweden: Abisko...
GGCCGCCGGGTCACTCATGTTGCCTTAGGGTTAGAACTGCACTTTGAGTACGAACTGATACTGCCTTGGGGTGTAGTTCGGATCGGTTGCCGAAATCGTACCGAAGGACGCGTTGCCAAACGACTGGTTTCCGCTGTTGTTATTCGCAATAAAGAAGTTCGGCGTGTTTGAGATGTTGAACGACTCGACACGGAACTGCAGGTTCACACGTTCTGTGACAGGGAAGTTCTTGAAGAGAGACAGGTCGACGTGGCGGAAGTCGGGGCCAAACAGCGAGTTGCGCTGGGTGTTCCCAATCGTTCCGAGAGGTTGAGGAGCAAAAGCTGCCGTGTTGAAGAATTCGGTGAGGGTCTTGTGACCCAGCCGAGGATCCGTAATCGTGTCCGGACGATCGTTACCACCGCTGTTTTGCTGAACCGCACGATTGCTATAGCCGTGCAGCTGGCCGTCCAGCTCGACAGCTTGATCGGCGCCTGAACCGCTGTTGATGATAGAGAAGGGCTTTCCACTCTGCCAAACGACGATCGTATTCGCATCCCATCCGGAGAGGAAGGCCTTCTTGATGCCGGTGAACTCCTTGCCGTACTGCAGCTCGTAGTTCAGCGAGAGGGCGAAGCGGTTTTGAATGTCGTCTTCCGCAATGCCGTACTCGGTTGCCCGGATGTTGGTTGGAAGGGAGTTGCTCCAACCCTGGTCGCCCTGCTCGGAGAAGCCGGTGATGTCGCTCAGCGCTTTAGCCCAAGTATAGTTCGCATCGAAAGCCAGCCCCTTGGTAAAGCGACGCTGGAAGGAGGCCTGCAAGGCGTTGTAGTTCGAGACACCTTCGGTCGCGAGATAGCTGATGCCACCTGCATTGGGAAGATTGCCATTGACGGTAAGAGGACGCGCACCACCAACGGGGTTTGCTGCGCTTCCAAGCGGAGCAAAGCCGTTGTACGGCAGGGCTTGGTTAATGTTGTTGATGGATTCCGGCAGATGCTGGCCGATGTTGCCGACATAGCCGAGGATGAAGACGTTGGCGCCGACCTGCTGCTCGACCTGCAGATTGAACTGCTGGATGAGAGCCGACTTGAAGTTGGTAGCTTCGGCTACAAACCCTAGACCGGGGATGCTGGACAAGTTAGCGAGCTGGGCTGCTGACGGAGGCGCAGGAACTGGGATTGCCTCAGTGCTCGAGATAGCTCCTGGTTGACCTTGAGTGGCGCAGTCCGGGTTTTGGTTCGCGCTCGCGCCAGGAACCCTGGATTCGAGCAGAACGGCCTCGGTGGACTGGCAAGAGGGTTGGTAGACGGAGGTGAACGGCGCGTTCTTCAGGTCGCCGTTGGAGGTGTAGTTGCCAGGGAAGTAGCTGAGTCCGTAGCCACCCCGGATGACGATGGTGGGGCTTGCCGAATATGCAAAACCAACACGCGGAGCGACATTGTTGTGCTGGGTTGGGATGCCTGCTGTATCGCTGACACCGTTCACACCAGCAATCTTCAGTGCGCTGGATACGGTTGCTGGTGTATCGGACAGCGCCTGCAGATAGTCGAAGTTCGAGATATGGTTATGCGCTTCGGTGAAGGGGGTGTAGACATCGTAGCGTACGCCAAGGAGCAGCGTCAGCTTCGAGGTTGCTTTCCAGCTGTCCTGCGCGAAACCACTCGGCTCCCAGCTGCGGTAGTCGGGAGGGGAGATGTTGAAGTTGCGGACCTGGCTGGTGAAGGCGCCGACCAGTGCTGAGGCAAGCTGGTTGTTCTGCTGCGTCAGTTGATCGGAGTTGGTGTCACTGGACGGATTGAAGTTATACGCTCCGACTGCTGAGGCGCTCTGTACGTTACGGGCCTGTCGGCGAATCAAGCTCGCGCCGAATTTGAAGTTGTGGCTTCCCTTGGTCCAGCTGACCGTTCCGTTGTATTGGAAGGTGTTGTCGATGTCTTGAAGGGGAACATACGCACCGTCGCCAATATCACCAAAGGGCCCGACGGAAACTGGCGTCAGAGAGTCGGCAAAGGGGCTGAAGGAGGTCATGCTCGCGGGGAAGCCGATGTAGGATTGATCAACACCCTTGCCGAAGTTGAGCGGGAGCGAGAGGTTGTTGATACGAGTGAACCCGGCCCTGAGGTCAAGCAGGACTGCCGGAGTAAATATGTGGGTATAGCCAAGGACATACTGCTGGGCTATGTTCGTTGCGGGACCGTCGAAGTTGTACCTGCCGCCGCTGACCTGAATGCCATTCACTGTTCCGAAGGCTGGCGGCGTAAAGGTGTCGACGCTGTTATATGAGAAGCGTGCGAAGACCAGGTTCTTATCGTTGATCCTATGGTCGATTCGGGCACCGTAGGTATTGTAGTTCTGCGTCTTGCTCGGGCTGATGGTGAAGTTGCTGGCGAGCGGGTTGCCGCCGGGGCAAGCTGGCTGTGGTGCAGTTCCGCAGGTGGGGGCCGGAAACAGCTTCAGATAGTTCAGTAGGAGCTGATTAATAGGCTGGCCTGCTGTGCCGTTCAACGGCGTCAACAGCGCCTGGGGTGATCCACCGTTTTGACTGTTAATGTCGTTCCACTCGGTGAGGGTTGGTACGGTGCCAGTGTCGGTGGTTCCCGAAACCTGCCGGAAACCTTCATAGTCGAAGTAGAAGAAGGTTCTATCCCGGAAGACGGGACCGCCGATGCTGCCGCCATACTGATTCTGGCGCAGTTCGGGCTTGTTGCCGGTGGTCTGGAAGAAGTTGCGGGCGTCGAAGATGTCGTTGCGGAAGTACTCGTAGGCAGATCCATGGAACTGGTTCGTTCCAGCGCGGGTGACGATGTTGATGACACCGCCGGCCGTACGTCCTGCCTCTGCAGCGTAGCTGTTGGTCTCGACCGTGATCTCCTGAATACCTTCGACGTTCGGCTTGATGCCGATGGTGCCGATGATACGTTCGTTGTCGTCGACTCCATCGACTACCCAATTGTTGAGGCTTTCGTCCTGTCCGTTGATGGAGAGGCCGGCGGCGTTGGTACGGCGATCATCCGGTCGGCCACCGCTGCTTAGTCCGTTGCCGGGGCCTTCGTTGGCGCCGGGGACGAGGGCCACGAGTTGCACGAAGTTACGACCATTGAGGGGAAGGTCTTGCACTGCTTTTGCCGTCACGGTTGAACTGACGGTTGCGCTGTCAGCCTGAAGGAGTGGAGTCTGTGCAGTCACTTCGACGATGGTCGTCTCTGAACCGACCTGCAGATGGACGTCGTTGCGGGCGCGGTCGCCAGCTTCAACGGAGAGATCCTTGGTGATCGAGGCCTCAAATCCCTTGGCTTTGACAGCAATGGAATAGTGTCCGACCGGAAGCAGAGCGAAGGTGTAGTCTCCAGATCCGTTGGACTGCGCGGAGCGCTTTTCGTTGGTTCCCAAGTTGGTGAGGGTCACGCTGGCGTTAGGGACGACGCCTCCGGTAGCATCGGTTATCGTTCCGAGAATGTCGGCGGTGGTCAGCTGCCCGAAGGCGGCCGAGGTGACGAGAGCCAAGAGAGCCAAGAAGGCAAGCGGCCTCCTCAATCCCTGAAAAATTTCGTATCCCCGCTGGCCTAGGCGGTTCATCTGTCTTGTCAAATCGTATCTCATAGTGTCCTGTCCTCGATGTTTGGTTTGAAAGATTGATTGTTGGTGAGTTGATGTGCCTCGTATAGCTGCATTAGCAAAAATCTAAAGCTAGCCGCATCCATCCCCCCTACCTGAGTTCACGTGGGGAGTATTTAGGACAAACGGCAACGAGATTGCGATATAAACCCAATCTTTCTCCGGGGAGGAGTCTGAGGGAGTAGGTCGGTGCTTGTCAAGCAAGTTTTTCAGTGACGTACCATAATGGACTAACCAAAATCCGCCTGAACGCATTTGATCGATAACTTTCGCGATGACTTGCGGGATGCCCCTTCGGAAGCGCAGTTTGCTGCTGTAGCATTAGCTCTTCCGACAGGGACGAGATAATGTCGTCTGAAATCGAGTAAATTCGATTTGATCTTCCTGGGGCGTACTTCAGCATGTAGCCCCATTCCTCTTACGCGCGGAGTCGTTCCTATGCTTACGCACCACCCAAACGCCATCACATGCCGTCTCTTCATTGCGGCAGCTCTCCTTTGGACGAGCTGCTTTGCATCAGCACAGTTCGTTGGTAACAATCCACAAGCAGTTGAGAAGCGTGTTGACGATCTTCTCGCGAAGATGACGCTCGATGAAAAAATTGATCTCATCAGCGGTGATACTCCCTTCCGAACTCATCCCATTCCGCGGCTCAACATTCCGTTCTTCCAGATGGCCGACGGCCCCGTCGGCGCACACATTCCCGCGCCCACCATCGCGTACGCTGCAGGCATAGGCCTCGCGGCGTCCTGGGATACGGAACTCGCCTTGCATATCGGTCAGCAGCTCGGACGGGACTCGCGTTCTCGAGGCGCAGCCTTTCTTCTCGGCCCCGGTGTAAATATCTACCGGGCGCCGATGAACGGCCGGAATTTCGAATACTTTGGCGAAGATCCCTTCCTGGCCAGCGGCATCGCCGTCGGGTATATCCGCGGCGTGCAGCAGGAAGGCGTCTCCGCGACCGTCAAGCACTTCCTGGGCAACAACTCTGAGTACCTCCGCCACGATTCCGACTCGATCATCGACGAGCGCACGCTGCGTGAGATCTACATGCCCGTCTTTGAGGCCGCGGTCAAAACCGCCAAGGTCGGCGCCATCATGGACTCCTACAACATCACCAACGGGGAGCACATGACGCAGAACAAGACTCTCAACATCGACGTCGCCAAGCAGCAATGGCACTTCCCCGGCCTCATCGTGTCCGACTGGGTCTCCACCTACGACACCGCGGCAGACGCAAACGGCGGCCTCGATCTGGAAATGCCCTTCGGCGTCTATTACGCGCCCGTAAAGATCCGCCCCCTGCTCGAGAACGGAACCATCTCCCAGGCCACTCTGGACGACAAGGTCCGCCGTATTCTCCGTGTCGCCGCAGATTTCGGCTGGCTCGATCGGCCGCAGCTCGACATCGACATCCCGCGCTATAACCTCGAAGGCCGCGCCGCCTCCCTTCAAGCTGCCATCGAAGGCGCCGTCCTGCTCAAGAACGACAATAATGCGCTCCCACTCAACAAAACCGCGCTCAAGACCGTTGCGGTCATCGGGCCCACGGCCACTCAGACCGTCACCACCGGCGGCGGCAGCGGCGAGGTCGTCAGCTTCGCCAGCACCAACCTTCTGGTCGGCATTAGCGATTATCTCGGCGAGCAAACCAAGGTCCTATACGCTCGCGGCCTCTACAGCGTCAACCAGATGTCCCGTCTGACTCACTTCACCACCGACTCCCAGGGCGCAACCGCCGGCGTCACGCATGTCACCTACGCCAAGGCCAACCTCGAAGGCGACGTCACTAGTACCGTCACCGAATCCACGTTGGGAACACCAGGTTCCACACGCCGCGAACCTGAAGAGCAGGAACTTAACGCCCTCACTGCGCACAAGAACGCCAACCCCTACGTCCGCGCTACCAACAGCAGCAAATGGACCGGCTATTACACTCCCTCCGAGTCCGGCAAGTTCGCCATCTTCATCCAGACTGACGGCAGATACCGGCTCCTCGTCGACGACGCCGTGGTCTTCGACAGCTCCGTTGTCCCCAAATACATCCTCAACCAAACCACGCTCGACCTCACCAAAGCACCGCATAAGGTCGTCGTCGAACAGCTCTCTCAGCAGATCGGCTCCGTCTCTGGCATGCGCGTCGGCATCGCTCCCCTCAGCACCATCGTCGAAAAGGACGCTCTTGAAATGGCCTCCAAGGCCGACACTGTCATCATCGCGGTCGGCTTCAATGCCTCCTCCGAGTCCGAAGGCGGCGATCGTAGTTTCGAACTTCCTGTCGGCCAAGAGCAGCTTATCCAGCAGATCGCCGCTCTCGGCAAAAAGACCATCGTCGTGATCACCTCCGGCGGTAGCGTCGACGTCTCCAGCTGGAAGGACAAGGTCCAAGGCATCTTCGAGACCTGGTACTCCGGCGAAGAGGGCGGCATTGCGGCAGCCCGTCTCCTCTTCGGCAACGAGAACCCGTCCGGCCACCTACCCATCAGTTGGGAGAAGAAGATAACTGACAACCCCAGCTTCACCCACTACTACCCCGACCCCGGCACCAACAAGATCGTCTACCGTGAAGGCATCTTCATGGGCTACCGCGGCTACGAGCACAACCACGTCGAGCCCCAATACCCTTTCGGCTTTGGCCTCTCCTATACCACCTTCTCCTTCAGCGAGCTGAAAGCCGCTCCCGTGGGTGACGGTCACTTTACTGTAACCTTCGATGTGACAAATACAGGCAAGCGCTCCGGCGCAACCGTCGCCCAGCTCTACGTCGGCGAATCGTCTCCCAAAATCGAACGCCCCGTAAAGGAGCTCAAAGGCTTCGAACGCGTCGTGCTCCAGCCCGGCGAAACCAAGCACGTCACCGTCGAACTCGATCCCCGCAGCTTCAGCTACTTCGACGTTAAGTCCTCAAGCTGGCGGGCCGACGCAGGCGCCTACACCCTCATGCTGGGCGACTCCTCCCAGAACCTCCAGCAGAAGATCACCATTCAAATCCCCAAAGCCCTGGTGACTGCCATCAGCGACTAGGGAGTTCTGCACAGGTGCTCGAAGGCTACTTAAAACACTATCGATCTTCGCCTGGAGAGTTTGAGTACCGTGATTTCCGAAGATTTTTTCCGGTGGTGGGTTTGTGGTGTTTTGTTGGGTATTTTGAAAAAAATGAGTGGTAGAACGTGGTGAGTTTGTGGACAAGTTGTGGTGGAATGCGTGGTAAACGTGGTGAGTTAATGTCACTTTTGAGAGATTAAAAAACAGGCCAAGAGTTCAGGATTTATTTTGGGGTGATTCCCGTTTCGGGAATACAGAGTGCTAAGTATTGGGCTTACGCTATTTAAGGGGTGCCTATTTATAACAATGCCCGAGGAGGACAAAGACTTGCAGTAGATCCCCCCCAGGACCCATAACTGCCCCGCTTCTCTGTAGAAGATGGAGAGTCCATCGACCTTCACTGTGCGATAAAACACCAGCCGTTCCATTGCTTTGTCCTTTTTTTGGGCATCCATGCCCAGGGTGGCTGCCAGCATGAACGCGAAGATCGCCAGCGTGCGAAGGATCGATTTCGTTGTATGCATCTATATCCTCCGATCTATTCTGCGACTTCGAAGATGACATCGAGTTCTATCGGCACGCCGAGCGGAAGGCTGGCAACGCCGACGATCACCCGGACCGATGTTTTCTCGATGCCAAAGACATCGCGAAACAGGTCCGAGACCGCGTCCGCGACTCTGGGCTGGTCGAAGAAGTCCCCGGAGGTCGCTATAAACACGCCAAGCCGGACGACGCGAGTCACTCTATCAAGTGAGCCAAGATGTTGTTTCGCCGCAGCGAGAACGCCCAAAGCCGCAGTGTAGGCAGCGTCTCGTCCAGTCTCGACATCGAGTTCTTTGCCGAGTCGGCCAATATACTTTGGCTTGTGGTCCACAACTGGAAGCATCCCACTAAAGAAGAGTAGGTTGCCAGTCTGCACCGTCTCGACGTAAGTGCCGAATGGCGTCGGGGCAGCTGGGAGCTGAATACCAAGGTCCAGCAGGCGGCGATCTGCACTTCCCTGCTGCGAACCTTTACCGCCTACCATCGGCCCGTGTGTGCACCGCCGTCCACGTGCAGCACCTCCCCGGTTACATGACGAGCTTCCGTTAGATAAACGACAGCTTCAGCGATGTCTTTCGCGTCGGTGATCGTGCCCATGGGTGACAGCGTCTTCAGGAAGTCCTTCGGATTATCTTTATGCAGCGGGGTGTCGACAACCCCAGGTGCGACCGCGTTGAAGCGGATATTGTTCTTCGCGTATTCGCTCGCCAGGCTGAGGGTAATCGCCTCAAGTCCGCCCTTGGTGATCATCGGGATCGACGCCGGAATGCCCGAGATGGGATTCTCGGCCAACGATGCCGTAATGGTTGTCACGCTGCCACCGGTGCCCTGCGACAGCATCTGTCTGACTGCGCGCTGCGTGATGAAGATGAATCCTTCTAGATTGATGGAGACGAAACTGCGAAACTCCTCGATTGAATAGTCGGTGAAGGGCTTGGCTGCAAAGATACCCGCATTGTTCACAATGTGGTCGATCGAGCCGAACTTAGCGATCGCGGTCTGTGTGACCTTCTCAGCCGTCGCTGCCTGACCGATGTCTCCGTCGACGAGTGTGAGGTTCGGTGACGGCGCGAAACCAGCCCTGGAGACGCTGCGCGAGGTTGCAACGACGTTATAGCCGCGATCCAGAAAGGCCTGGACAATGGCCGCTCCAATGCCCTGCGAGGCGCCGGTTATGATGACTGTCTTTTTGCTCGCCATACTTACCTCCTAATGTTTCTTGCAGAGGTTTGTCCGCCTGGACAAACGCGGTAGGCTAAATCCCATCGAAAGACATGCTCGCCGGGTGTCAGCAGGAGATACATGCCGACAGGAATCGGAAGCTGGAAGCGGCGAGGGGACAACGGCAGATTCATCGCCGATCGGCCGCGTGAAAAGCTGAGGTGCTAGTCTCTGGGCGGTTCCGCGTGACAGATGATGTGGATTACCTCCGGAGTGCCGACGGCCCGGAGGTGTTATAGGCCAATAGTATAGGTCAAGGAGTAGCGAGTCATGACCACACGTCAACACAAAATTCACACTCAACTCGGCCGAGTCGTCGTCCAGATGTTTTCCGCCAAGCCATAAAAACATTCCGCGGAGCCAATAAAAAGTGAAGTCCTCCCAAAGAGCGGCGAAAATGGCGGTATACTCGCTAGCTAACGGGAGCGCCAGCTCTCCAATTCAGGTTGAACCAACACACCCCGGGGCCACACGAACGTAGGCGCTGGCGCCTGAGAAGACGCCCCGTAATTCGTCAATTGACACCACCATTCCCGCAAAACGGAAAGAGTTCCTTCCTTTCTGACCGCGTCGCAAATGTCAGCCCGTAGCATCACGTGTTGTTCGAAGGATTATTCGCGCGAACGCAAACTGGTGGGCGAGCAAACTTCGGCTGGGCCGCCAGCAGTGTTTTCCGACACCATCATTGAGAGTTCATAGGAGGATTTATGGCAACAGCAACAGTCGCGATAGGAACCATGAAGGTAGCGCAGGTCTCCAGTCCCGGAGCAGATTTCCAGATCGTGGAGCGCGAGATTCCTGAGCCGGATCCAGGACACGTGCGGATCAAGGTGCAGGCCTGTGGTGTTTGCCACAGTGACGTGCTCACGAAAGAAGGCTATTGGCCCGGAATTCAGTATCCCCGCGTTCCCGGACATGAAGTCGCGGGCATCATCGATGAAGTGGGCGCCGGTGTTTCGGAGTGGAAGAAGGGGCAGCGCGTTGGTGTTGGCTGGCACGGCGGCCACGACGGCACCTGTCTCTCGTGCCGTCGCGGAGATTTTGGCAATTGCCAGAATATGAAGATTCCGGGCATCAGCTATGACGGCGGATACCAACAATATATGGTGGCTCCCGTGGAGGCACTGGCGGCGATACCGGAGAGTCTAAGTAACGTTGAAGCAGCACCGCTGCTGTGCGCAGGAATCACGACATACAACGCGCTGCGGCATAGCGGTGCGATGCCCGGCGATCTTGTTGCGGTGCAGGGCATTGGTGGTCTAGGTCACCTCGGAATTCAATTTGCGAGCAAGTTTGGTTATAAGGTCGCGGCCATCGGGCGCGGGCCCGAAAATGCGGCGCTCGCCAAGAAACTCGGAGCGAATGTGTACATCGATAGTAAAGCGACGAAGGCAGCCGAGGAGTTGCAAAAGCTGGGCGGGGCGCGGGTTATTCTGGCGACAGCCCCGAATTCGAAGGCTATGTCCGAGCTGATCGACGGTCTGGGACCGAACGGCAAGCTCGTCGTGATCGGCGCAACATTCGATCCTATTGAGGTAACACCGATACAACTCATCAGTGGGAGTAAGACAATTCAAGGGTGGGCCGCCGGAACAGCAGCAGACTCCGAGGACACACTTCGCTTCGCCGAACTGACCGGCGTGCGTCCCATGATTGAAACTTATCCGCTGGAAAAAGCGGCCGAGGCTTACGCACGAATGATGAGCGGCGACGCACAGTTCCGCGTGGTTCTAACGATGTGACAACGCGCAATCCGCTCGATGACTAGCCAGTAGAATCACGAATTTGCGCGAGTTCTACAAAGTAGCTATTTCGACCGAGGAGTTCCAACCGGTGTGTCGTTGTAGAAGCTCCGGGCGGCGACAGTGGCTGAAGCGCGCCCGAATTCCGCGTGCGGAAGTGCGCTGCATCATGTCGGCGATACATGATCAAACCTGCGCTGCGTCTTGGCGCGAGAGCTGGTTCAGCTCTCTTCTATCGAGTCAAAAAATGATCTTCCCGCCAATCTGAATCAATCTGTTTCCCGTCACATTTTGGATATTGGGTAAACCTGTCGCATTGTATTTATTTGAAAGAAATGGATTCACAGCAAGGCTGGAATTGAAGTTGGTCAAGCCAATGAGCGGAGTTCCAAGGAAATCATGATTGAAGACGTTGTAAGCGTTAAGCTGGAGCTGAAGTGAGACGGACTCGCTAAGTTTCGTCGTTTTAAAGATGCTTGCGTCTACGTTGTCATAAGGCTGTCCCCGCAGGATGTTGCGGCCAGAGCCGGGGAATGGATTTCCCAGAACGTTGGCTTCAAGTTGATTGTTGACGATCCAGTGCGCATCGCTCTGGGAGATCGGTGTGCCCGGAATGAGCGCTCCGTTGCTGGCAGTCTGACCAGTAGATCCATACACGTAGTAACTTGCGGGCGCCGTGGGATTGGCCGGATCGGTGGTCAGGTACGCCACCGTATTCAGTGGTGCACGCGGGTTGGAGACAATCATGCGGCACGTGTCCGAACCTGGGAACGACGTGTTGAACACGCCATCGCAATAGCTGGTGTCCCCACTGGGTAGCGTCAAAGGTTGCAGCGGGTTATACGGCACCCCGCTGTTATAGATCCAGATTGTGTTGAGACTGTAGCCGCCAACGAGCTTTTCCATCAGATTGGATCTGTGCATGTGGAAAGGAAGTTGGTAGGTGAGAGCCAGCGAGGTAACGTTCGGGTAGGAGGTCGCACTCACGCCGCGTTCTCCCTGATTAGGGTCCAGCGGGTTTTGAGGGTACTGGTTAGAAACGCCGCCGCCTGCGGCTGTAGAGAAGATTTCGCTGGCGTTATCAATGGCCCGGCTATACGTGTAGGAAAGCGTTGCCGTCAAACCGTGCAGGTTCTGCGTCGTTAGATTTGTTTGCAAACCGTTATAGATGAGCCACGCACCGTTCGTTATTTCGCTGACGTTCCCATTCGCGCAGTTTGGCCGTCCATACCCTGGAGCCGTCTGGTCCTGGCACAGCGAAGACGGAGCTATGAAGTTCGGAAAACTCTGGGCAACCGTCAACAGGTTGGGATTTTCATCGATCGATTGAAAATTTTGCGAACCATGCACACCGACATACTGCGCCGATAGAACAGCAAAGTTGCTCACTTGATATTGGACACCCAGATAATACGTCTGAGCACGCGGATTTCTGAAGTTCACCGGAAAGATGCTCTGATTTTGCGTACGTGGATCTCCTCCCGTGGGCAGGAATTTCAGATTCGCCGCACGAACCGCGGCTCCTGAAAACTGTCCATTGGCAGGCAGGCAGGGCCCATTGCATCCGAATACGGCGTTATTGGTCACTGGAGCCGCATCGTACGCATTCAGGAATGGATTGTAGAACGCCGGATCGTAGTTGAGTGCATATCCACCACGCACCACTAACTTCGATTTGAAAGCGCTGGGATTCCAATTGAATCCGACGCGCGGTTCTATATTCTTCCACTGGCTATTGGACTTCGGAAATGTGGTCGCTGAAAGAGGGAGCGCCGTACTCCAGAACGGAGCGGAACCAGTCTGCTGAGCAACCGAGATCTTGTTGAGCTCATTCACCGCCTGTCCAAAGAACTCATACCGTAGTCCGAGACTTGCTGTGAAGTTGCTGCTTACCTTCCAGTCATCCTGAACATAGAGAGCGAAATCATTCTCCGTAAAAGGAATCACCGGATTCCCATTGGTCAGATCCAGCTGGCCGGTACCACTCGGATCGTTCAGGAAGTCACTGAGGTTGTTGTAAAGAAAAGCGCCGTTGAAGTTCGGTAGAAATATATTGGGAGAGTTCTGATAATCAAATTCTCCGCCCATCAGAATCGTGTTGCTCCCCTTGGTCCAGGTCGCGTTGTCCTGAACTTGTGTAACCTTCACGGTGCGCCCTTCCGGAAACGCTCCATTCAGGCCGAAGCTGGCGTCATTCGTTCCTCCGATAAATATAAGGTCGGCAGCACACTCAGAAAAATTCGATGAGGTGCAGTTGGGATCGGAACCTCCTTCGAAAAATACCTTGCTCTCCTGGTAGCTGTACCGAATCTGATCCACAAGCCTCGGCGAGAAAGTATGGGTCCAGTCTGCTCCTATCGAATCGGACAGGGCATTCAGGTTCGCGAAGTAGCCTGTACTCACAAGTCCACCGGCCGCAGCCAGAGTCGTGTTTGAGTGGTAGTATCTCCCGAAAAGGTGGTCATTCTGCGTGGGCTGCCAATCGAGACGGCCAAGTTGTTCGTTATCGAGAAACGGAGTCGCGACCGAACGCTGAAACTGCCCCACTTGAACCTGAGTCACCGCCCCATTGGGAAGCGTCACGTTTTCATTCGTCGTCGTGCCCGGGATAACCACCGGATTGCCCACGGGTACGCCAAAGGGCCCATAGGCAGAGAGAATAGCGACTGCGGAACTATTCGGAAAATCTGATTGAAGTTGTGTAAGTCCTGTAGGTGTCGGCGTCACCAGGCCAGCCGAACCTGCCGGGATGACTCCCGTATAGGCACGTTGCCAGTAAGCGCTGCCGAAAAACCAGAGTTTGTTCTTCAGAATAGGACCACCGAAGGTCGCCCCGAAGTTGTTGTTCGTCAGCCGAGGCAGTGTCGGAACGGTGCAGTCGTCCACCACAGGATTCTGGCCAGGGGCACAAAAACCATCGAGCGCAGTCTTCTCCTGATTGCTATACGAGCTAAGCCACGAACCCGTATACAGTTCAAAGGCTGTGCCATGAAATGTATTCGTTCCGTTCTTCGTAATGTAGTTAACAACCGATCCCATATTCCTGCCATACTGCGCGCTGAAGTTATTTGTGATTACTTGAATCTCCTGCAGCGCGTCCTGGTTACCGAAGAGGACCTGGGGACCACCGATCGAGTTATCGTTATTGGACTGACCATCGATCTCGAAGTTGTTTGATCGCGCACGTTGCCCATTGACGCTGGTGCCAGTCGATGCGTTTGTATTGCTGAATGTCGCGTCCATCCCTCGCGAAACGCCAGGAATGAGAAAAGTCACTTCATCAAAACCATTTCCAAGCGGCAAACTCTCGATTGCAGCAGTAGAGAAAGTAGTCGATAGCTGGGACTGTGTCGTATCGATCTGGGCGCCGATACTGCCTTGCACCTCGACCGTGGTGTTCGTGCCTATGGTCATCTGTTCATCCTTCAGGTTGGCGGTGCCACCCGAGACAACAGGAATACCCTTAACGTCAAGCGCCTGGAAACCTGCGGCCTCGATATGAACGCTATAAGTTCCAATAGGAGCATCTCGAAAAGCGAAGGCGCCGTTCTTTTGACTTGTCGTCGTACGCACAACTCCGGTGTTGGATTCGGTTACCGTGATCGAAGCATCGGAGATCACAGCGCTTTGGGGATCAACGACTGTCCCCGTAATAGATCCCGTCGTGATGCCCTGTGCCATGACACGATACGACAACAGCAAGAGCGCCAGGATCGGCATATGCAACCAGACAAAGTAAAGTCGATTCCTCATGGATTCCTCCTAAGCTCACATACTGTCCTCTTGAAACTAAGTAGTCGTTTCTACGCAGCCGTTCCTTCGAGAGCTTGGTAGATAATGCCTGAGCCCTCAAGTCCTACAACTATTTCGCAGAAATGTAGTGCACGAATGCAGCCAACAAGGCGCACGTGCAAAAAAATGTGACGGAACGTATGAGATGGAGTTTGAAATACCGTGGCACAGTGACGAGCTTTCTATCGCCTTGTTACTCAAGGTGGAGTTCTACCAAGTTTGTATGAGAATTTGTGATTCTTGCACGGGTAGGTTATGAGAAAGTAGATCGGCTGAGGATACATATTCATTCGTACATGGTGACTCTTTGAAGAAAATCGCGCACGACGCCGATTTCGTCTTGAGTTAGGAAAGACGAGCGGTCAGCTCTTGCTGAAGTGGTGACTATATTAAAATTAAACGATGCAGCCAGAAACGCAGTGTGCTGTGACAACAGAACATGAAAACTCATCGACGCGAAATGGCCGCGGTCAGAGCTCTAGAAAACCATCTGTTCCGATCCAGGAAGTCGCAAGTGCCTTCAGGTTAGTCTTGTAACTCCGCGTCACCCTGAACTCCTTACCACCCCGGACACGAAGACAATAGTCGCCCGTTGTATGTGGCTGCACCTCCACGACGTAGCATGAATTTACCAGCACAGAGCGATGGATTCGGATGAATCCATAGGGCTCCAGCTTCTCCGCCATCGTGGAAATCGATTCACGCAGCAAGTGAGTTCCCGCCTCACCTTGAAGCAGGACATAGTTTCCTTCCGCATGCACCGAGAGGACCTCCTCCGGCTTAATAAACAAGATCCTGCCGTTCGTCTTGATGGCAATTCTTTCGGGCTGCCGCTGAATCATCCTCTGAAGGTGAGGCAAAGCTTGAAGCAGCTTGACCGCCCGCTCTCCCTCCGACCGCTTCAGTGCAACACTGATAGCCTCATTCATCCGGCTCTCCGAGAACGGCTTTAGAACATAGTCAACCGCATGATTGCACAAGGCCGCCATCGCAAACTCTTCGTGCGCGGTTACAAAGATCACGGAAGGCGCCGGGTTGCCGAGACTATGCAGTCGCTGTAACAACTCCATTCCAGATAACTCACCAATGTTGATATCAAGAAGAACGAGATCATAGCTGGCGGTCATCAACCTGCTAAGAGCTTCAACCGCATCGGAGGCAAGATCAAAATGCCTCACGTCACCTCTCCCCGTGAGGAGGTTCGCGAGAGCAGCTCGCGCCAATGGCTCGTCATCGACGATCAAGATATGAACATTCTGCAACTTAGCACCTCCGGAAGCTGGCAATGCAAACTCACTCTTGAGGTGGTACGGAGATACAAACGCGGTGATACAGGCCTCACTGTTGCGGTCCGGTCATCGCTCATCGCAAAGCTAATTTAGCTCGTAGACGAGCATGTATGGGACCGCTCCTAAGCAATAGACGATCCAATGTTAGATTTGGTACTGCGCGCTGGAACTACACCGCCGGACGAGGTAGAAGATCGGTGGCGTGAGCAGAGCGAAGGAATCTCCCGCGCCTCCGCGATAGGCCACCTTGGGCCAGAAGTGGAATGAATATTCACGAACTAGTCGAATATTAGATACTGCCGGCCATTCCGGAGACCACGTGATATCGCCTCCGGGGCATACGAACAGAAATCCGTTACAGATCGGGCTCCGGTTGCTAAAGATTTGCTGCGCATCGGGTAGAAATCCTGAACTTCGTAGTGGCTAATTGAAGCTCTGGTCAACCGGGTCATTACAGTTCTCTGCCTATGCTTTTTCCCGGTAGGCAAGTAGAAATCCAGCCGGAACCAGGAAGATGGTGAGTAGCACAGAGAGAGTGAGACCTCCAATAATCGCCTGCGCCAGTGGAGCATAAGCTTCGCTTCCTTCCCCGAGCTTCAATGCCATCGGCAGTAGTCCGATCACCGTCGCCAGCGATGTCATCAGGATTGGTCGCAGGCGAACACGGCACGAAGCGACGATAGCCTCTTGCGCATCCATCCCTTCTTTCAGTAGATGATGCGCAAACTCGACGATAAGAATGCTATTCGAGAGGGCGATACCCGCGAGCATTACCACACCCATTAGCGACATGACGTTCAAAGTAGTTCTCCACAGTAGGAGCGCAACTAGAACCCCGGTCACTCCTGGTGGAATCGCGAGCAGAATAATAAACGTATCGAGAAAGGAACGAAACTGGGCTACCAGAACGAGGTAAAGCAAAACTACGGACAAGATCAGGCCGATCGCGAAGCTTCGGAACGAGGCATTCATCGACTCGACGCTTCCCAGCAGCATTGCCTCAACCCCATGCAGCGTCTGCGTCGTATCAAGAATGTGGTGTATTTCTCTGGCGATGCGGCTCAAGTCCTCTTGTTCAGGACGAACGTAGATATCCACGCCCCTGCGGATTTGCGTGTGATCCAGCTCTGTAGGTGCGTTGAACTGCTTGATAGTAGCCACCATGTCCAGCCGCGTCGGCTGCGAGATATTCGCACCATGCAGCGGTATGGCCTTTAGATCATCGATCGACTTAACCTGTCCCTCTTTGTACATCACCGTCAGAAAGTAGTTGTTGCCGCTCTTCGGATCGATCCAGATGCTTGGCGCAATCATTTGGTTGGAGGTGAGCGCTGTAATGACATTCGAGACCACCTCCTTCTCCGTGAGTCCAAGCTCGCTGGCTCGTGTCCGATCAATGGTCAACTGGAGCGAGGGATAATCGATGTCCTGCGGAATGTAGACGTCTGCAACCCCACGAATGGCACGAATTCGCGTGGCGATACTCTCCGCCAGGCTATAGTCGCTGTCGATATCCGTTCCCGACACGCGAACATCGATCGGCACCGGTGATCCCATATTCAACACGGCGTCTACCAGGCTTCCGGTGGAGAAGAAGGCTTGCAATTCCGGCATCTCTATCGACATTCGCTGCTTCACCTCCTTGATATAGGTGAAGCTACTTGTTGTGTGATCGGGCTGCAGCGCGACCTGCATGAAGCCGGTATGCATCCCTGAGTTCGGCGAGTACAGTGCCGAAAATCCTGGGTTGACACCAATGTTCGAGACAATCATGTTCATGTCGTGCTTCGAGACGATGTTGGGGATCATGCCCTCAAGTCGTGCCGTCTCCTCTTCAGTAGCATCGAGTTTAGTTCCCGATGGAGCCTTAAAGTTGATCACGAACTGTCCTGCATCGGTACGCGGGAAGAACTGGAATGCTGGCGTAAGCCGCTCTGAGATATGGGTAGGTTCCATCCGGGAGCCGAACCCGGAGGTACATCTGTACGGGTGACCTCATTTAGTATCGCCTCTTTAGGCTGATACCTTCGTCCCCACCTCGACTTCGATTATGTTCCCGTCAGAATTGGTAGCAGTCGTTGGTAGCACTGCGATCTATCCACTTCTAAGTGTTGATATAAATACACTTACGGATTTATGGCGGAGAATGGGGGATTCGAACCCCCGATAGAGCTTTCGCCCTATAACGGTTTAGCAAACCGCCGCCTTCAGCCACTCGGCCAACTCTCCGTCTGTGTGTTACTTGAGCAAAACTTTGCTTTCGCTGGTTTCTTTTCGCTCTGGCTGAGACGATTATAGCTTGAGGCTGGGGGATGTCGGCAAGGTCAAGTAGATTTGTCTCTGTGGTGGTGCGGAACTGTCGAAGAATTGGGTAGTTTGCTTGCTGGGCCGGACCTTCTACTAAAGCGGGTGGCAAGTGAAAAAGCAACGACAAATGCGGAGATCCTTCACTCCGTTCAGGATAGCGACGTCGGATATTTTCGTGCAGGATACGGAGTCAGGTATTTTTCGCTCGGGATAACGACGTCGGGGATTTTTTGGGCTGGCAAGGTAAGTCTTGGGCTGGGCTGACGACTTGAAATAACCGGGAGGTGCGGTGGGGAGAGGACTGGGCAGGGGCGGAGGGAGCACGAGGAAGATGCGGCTGCTGCCGCTGATTGCGGCTACGTATTTTATGGTCGCGGGTGGGCCATATGGGCTGGAAGACATTATCGGCAAGGCGGGGTACTGGCGGGCGCTGCTGCTGTTGCTGGCGATTCCGGTGGTGTGGAGTTTGCCGACGAGTTTGATGGTGGGGGAGCTGGCGTCGGCGCTGCCGGAGGAGGGTGGGTACTACTGCTGGGTGAGGCGGGCGCTGGGTGGATTCTGGGGGTTTCAGGAGGCGTGGCTGAGCCTGGCGGCGAGTGTGTTCGATATGGCGATCTATCCGGTGATCTTTGTGCTGTACCTGGGGAGGATTGAGCCGGCGTGGACGGCAGGAGGGCGCGGGACGGTGTGGGCGTTGGCGGTGATTGTGCTGTGTGCGGCGTGGAATCTGCGAGGGGCGCGGGCGGTGGGCGAGGGGTCGGTAAGGCTATTTTGCGTGCTGCTGGCGCCGTTTGTGGTGTTGACGGGGGTGGGGCTGTGGAAGGTGTTTGCGGGCGGGCATCTGGTGGGCGGCGGGGGTTGGTTACAGGAGGGGTTTGCGCGGCTGAAGGCTGGATTTACTTTGCTGAAGGCTCCGGTGATGGGGACGGACCTTGCCGCGGCGGTGTCAGTGACGCTGTGGGTTTATATGGGGTGGGACAATGCCTCGACCGTAGCGCAGGAGGTGGAGGAGCCGCAACGAAACTATCCGCGAGCGATGCTGATGGCGGTGGGGCTGGTGGCGGCGACGTATGTGCTGCCGCTGGCGGCGGTGGGGATGGCGGGGATTCCAGCGGACAGGTTTTCGACGGGCGCGTGGACCGATGCGGCGCGGGAGCTGGTGGGACCATGGCTGGCGCTAGGCGTGGTGCTGGGTGGGACGATCAGTGGGTTTGGCATGTTCAACGCGCTTGTGATGAGCTATACACGGGTTCCGTATGCGCTGGCTGAGGAGGGATTGCTGCCGAAGGCGATGACGTGGAAGACAGAGGCTGGTGTGCCATGGGTGAGCGTGGTGTTGTGCTCGGTGGCGTGGGCGCTGGCGCTGAGGTTGTCGTTTGAACGGCTGATCTCGATCGACCTGGTGTTGTATGGGGCGTCGCTGGTGCTGGAGTTTGTCGCGCTGGTGGTGTTGCGGGTAAAGGAGCCGAGTTTAGCCAGGCCGTTCAGGGTGCCCGGGGGCGTTTGGGGAGCGGTGGGGATGGGGATAGGGCCGGCGGGGCTGATCGGGTTTGCGCTGTGGGCTGCCCGGGGAGAGAGGGTAGCAGGGCTGCCGGCGCTGGGGTTTGCGGGGATTGTGGCGGCGGTGGGGCCGATAGTTTATCTGCTGGCGAAGAGATTGCGCGGGATGTTGGCGTGAAGAGGCCGCTTATCAGCGGCCCCTTCTATCTACGTTTTCTTGAGTGGGGATGGGCTTGGGCTCGGGCTTCGTCTTGTTGTCGATGAAGCGCTGCTGGGCTTCGGCCACTTTGTTGCGGGCGAAGGAGGCGTCGCGCCAACCTTTTATTTCGACACGCTTGCCTTCGAGGTCTTTGTAGATGGCGAAGAAGTGGGTGATCTCCTTGAGCATGTGGGGGTAGATCTCGGAGAAGTTCCAGACGTCTTTGTAGCGGGGGTTTCCCTTGCCGACGCAGAGGACTTTTTCATCGCCGAGGCCCTGGTCGAGCATTTCGAGCATGCCGATGGGTCGAACCTCCATGACGCAGCCGGGGAAGCTGGGCGTGTCGACCAGAACGAGGCAGTCGAGTGGGTCGCCGTCGTCGGCTAGCGTGCTGGGAATGAAGCCATAGTCGCCGGGATAGTGAACGGGCGAGTAGAGGTTACGGTCGAGACGAAAGACGTGGAGTTCTTTGTCATACTCGTACTTATTGGTGCCCTCGTAAGGAATTTCGATGACGGCGTTGATGACCTCGGGGCTGTTGGCCCCTACGGGGAGCTCCATGAAGTTTGGCATAAGATCTGCATCTCTTTTCGGGTGCGAAGGATTTGGCGCTTGTGAGTGTGATGCTGATTGTGTCTCAGCGCCTGTTTATGGCAGGGATCTGGTTTGTGAACAAAAACTGCACCATGTCTATAATCAGACAGGATGAAGGCTCATGTCTATGTCACGCTGAAACGAACGGTGCTGGATGCTCAAGGGCAGACAGTTGCAGATGCACTGCGACGCATGGAATATCGCGGCATTGCGGATGTGCGGCAGGGAAAGTATTTTCTGCTGACTTTGGAAGATGGACTGGAACAGAACGCAGCGCAGGCTGAGGTGGAACGCATTGCGCGTGAGGTTCTTACGAACCCGGTGATTGAAGAGTTTACGTTCCGGCTCGAAGCCTGAGCGAAGTAGTGAGCGATCTTCGGCTTTTCGTCGCCATAGTTTGCTGTGAGTTTTTCGACGCCACTCCATCGAGCCGAAAGGCTGGATGCGGATGGTCTGCGCTGGTGCTAGGCTCGAAGAGTAACAATGGAGAGCCTTTTGAAGGATATTTCAGTAAAGCGTGCGGCAGGAGTTCAGGCTGTCGAGTTTCAGACTGTCGAGCCGGTGACGGCTGGTAGCCGCTTCGTTCGGTCGTGCCTGCGTCTTCCCGTGGACCGGACGCCGGTGTGGTTTCTGCGGCAGGCCGGACGGTATATGCCGGAGTATATGGCGGTGAGGAAGCACCATTCGCTGCTGGAGATCTGCCGGACGCCGGAGATTGCCGCCGAGGTGACGATTACAGCTGCGGAGCGACTGGGGGTGGATGCGGCGATTATCTTTGCCGATCTGCTGCTGCCGTTTACGCCGATGGGGCTGGACTTTGAGTTTGTCGCCGGCGAGGGGCCGGTGGTGCACACGCCAGTCCGAACGCTGGAGCATGTGCAGGCACTGCGGACCGACCGCACCGAAGAGCTGAACTATGTAGCGCGCGCGATTGAGAGGGTGGCTACGCACTTTGCCGGGCCACGGCCTGACGGGGACACCCTTGGAATTATTGGGTTCTGTGGTGCTCCGTGGACGCTGGCCAGTTACATGATCGAGGGTGGAAAGCAAAGCGGCGGCGACCGCAACTACATTGAGACCAAGAAGATGATGTATTCGAACGCTGCAGCCTGGTCTCTGCTGATGGAGAAGCTGGTTACCGTGCTGGTTGCTTATGCCAAGCAGCAGGTTGAGGCGGGCGCCGATGTGATTCAGATCTTCGACAGCTGGGTAGGTAAGCTGAGCGTTGAGGACTATACGCAATACTGCCTGGGCTGGACGACGGAGCTGGTGCAACGAGTAAAGTCGATGGGCGTTCCGGTGATCTACTTTGGCGTGGAGACCGCTTCCCTGCTGCCGGCGATGAGCGAGACAGGTGCGGATGTGATCGGGCTCGACTGGAGGGTGCCCCTGGAAGTGGGCTGGAAGGCTGTGGGCGAGGGCTGTGGGGTGCAGGGCAATCTCGACCCGATTACGCTGTTTGCGCCAGAGGACGTATTGAAGGCGAGAGTACGGGAGGTGCTAACGGCGGCGGGTGGGCGCCCAGGACACATCTTCAACCTTGGACATGGCATTGTGCCCAGCACGCCAGTGGGGAACGTAATTCGGGTGGTCGAGTGGGTGAAGGAGTTTGGAACGCAATGACCGGAGAGAAGGGTCGAAGCGCGGTGTTGCTGCTCGCACATGGGACGCCTGACGTGCTGGGGGAGATGGCGGAGTACTTGAGCAAAGTAACGGGTGGCCGCGCGCTGCCGCACGAGGTTGTGGAGGAGCTGCAGCATCGCTATCAGCAGATTGGCCTAGGCGAGACGCCGGGTGTGGAGGCTCCTCCGCTGACGAAGTGGACCATGATACAGGGCCACATGTTGGAGCAGATGTTAGATGGAAGCAAGGTTTATGTGGGGATGCGGAACTGGCATCCATACATTGCCGATGTGGTCGCGCAGATACGGGTGGACGGCGTAACCCATATCAAGGCGGTGTGTCTGGCGCCGCAGAACTCGCGTACCAGCGTTGGACTGTATCGGCGAGCGGTGTTGTCGACGGCTAAGGATATTGAGGTGGAGTTCGTCGCCGGATGGGCTGAGCATCCACTTCTGGCCGATGCGTTCGCGGAAGAGCTAAAGCCGGTGTGGGCGTTGGCTTGCGCAGAGTTGGGACAGCGGGTTCCGGTGCTATTTACAGCGCACAGCGTGCCCTGCCGCACGATCATGACAGGTGAGGCTTCCGTGGCAGGCGCACGACCGGGAACACCAGAGCAGACCTCTCCCGATCCCTACCCGGTGGAGGCAAAGCGAACTGCAAAGATGGTCGCTGACCGGATGGCGGGGATTGGCCTTGGCGAAAAAGATTGGTATTTTGCGTTCCAGAGCCAGGGCATCAGCGGGGGACCGTGGATTGGACCGACAGTCGAGAACACGCTGAAGGCGATCAAAGAGGAAGGCCATGGGGGGGTGGTTATGCAGCCGGTAGGCTTTCTCTGCGACCACGTAGAAATTCTGTACGACATCGATATTGCTTTCAAAGAGACTGCTCGGAACCTGGGATTGAAGCTTTGGCGAGCTGGAAGTTTGAATGATTCGCCACTCCTGGTAAAGGCGCTGGCGGAGGTAGTCTCAGGACAGTACGCGGCGACGGTCGATGAGGTAACCGTACCGGAGAGAGTATAGGCTGGCGTGGAGCCGATGCGGAGGCTCTGGCCTCTGCATTTTGTTGCGGTCTTACAATCTGGAGAGATGATGAAGCGGATCGCAATTGTTGGCGGCGGAGTAGCGGGCGTGGCGGCGGCGTATGAGCTGGCGCGGATGGCTCGCGATGGCGCTGAGGTGCAGGTCGTGTTGTTCGAGGCCGCGACGCGGTTGGGAGGGATCGTCGAGACGGTGCGTGAAGGTGGATTCGTGATGGAGTGTGGACCGGATGCATGGGTCACGGAAAAGCCCTGGGCGCGGGAGCTTGCCGAAGAGCTTGGCTTGGGCGACGAGGTGATGGCTTCAAACGACGCAACGCGACAGACACATGTACTGGTTGGCGATCGACTGCAGGCGATGCCGGACGGAATGCGGATGATGGTTCCGAGTAATCTCGATGCGCTGGACCGATCGGAGATGTTCAGCACGGACGCGAAGCAAGCTTATCGTGATGAGCTGACGCGCGCAGACGAATTGAAAGCGAACGCTCCTGAAGCGGATGAAAGTGTTGCGCAGTTCGTGCGGCGGCACTTCGGTGATGAGGTACTCGAGAAGATTGGAGCGCCGCTGCTGAGCGGCGTGCTTGGCGGCGATGTGGCGAAGCTAAGTGTACAGGCGGTGATGGCTCCGTTTGTGGCGATGGAGCGGGAGCATGGCAGTCTGATAGGGGCGTTACAGTCGCGTGCTTGCTCGAAGACGGCTTCGATATTTACAACACTGCGAAGTGGTATGGGAACATTGGTGGATCGCATGATCGCTGCGATTCCTGAGGAATGGATCCGGCTGGGAGCAGAGGTGGAATTTGTCTCTTACGGTGAAGACGGGTGGCTGGTAGGCACGAAAAAAGAGATAGATCGGTTCGACGCGGTACTGATGGCGGCTCCGGTAGATGTCGCTCGCTCGCTGCTGAATCCCGTGGACGCGAGGGCGGCGGAGTTGATGGAGATGGAGGCCAGCTCGGCTGTTGTGGTGGGGTTTGGTTTTCCTGATGCCATGAAGTTTTCGCTGCCTCCAGGTTTTGGATTTCTAGTGCCTCCAAGGTCTGGCAGTCTGCTGCTTGCCTGCACCTTTGTTGACCAGAAGTTTGAGGACCGCGTTCCCCCCGGTGGCCGACTGGTACGGGCGTTCTTTGGAGGCGCGGCGGCGGAACGGCTGATGCGTTGCGGTAACGATGAGACGGCTGCGGTAGCACGGTTGGAGCTGGCGCGGATTCTTGGTCCGCTACCGGAGCCACAGGTGACAGTCGTGCGGCGCTGGCCACGCAGCCTCCCGCAGTATGGAGTGGGACATCTTGAACGCATGGCGGAGCTGGAAGGACGAGTAAGTGAACTCGATGGATTATGTCTGCTGGGCAATGGCTATCGCGGTGTGGGAGTGCCCGATCTGGTGCGGGATGCGCGGTCTGCGGCGCGACAGATGGTGGGCCGAGGCTAGTTTTTTCGAGTTGAAGCCTTTGGTTGATTTGACCTCAACCTGTGGCCGGGATAATCTTTGACTAATCTGGTGTTGGGAAGACGGTGTGAATCCGTCGCTACCCCGTAACTGTAATCGCTGAGAGTTTTGACAATTTGGTATAAGCCACTGGGATGTGTCCTGGGAAGGTGAGTCAATATCTCTATGAAGCGTAAGTCAGGAGACCTGCCGGAGGCAATCCAAGGCTTGATTCAGCTTCGCTGGGAGAGCTGAAGAGCATTCTCGCTAACCTCTATGACGGTTTGCATGAGCGCTGCCTAAATTTTTATTCCCGCTCTGCTCGACGACGCTTCACGGGTTGGGGCCAGGAGCTCATTATGCAGGATACGCGCCAGAGATCGGTGACACTCGTGCTTGGTGGTGTGCGTAGCGGCAAGAGCCGTTATGCCCAGCAGCTTGCGGAGCAGTCAGGTCGCGTAGTTTTCGTGGCCACTGCGAATATCTCAGACGACGAGATGCGCAGGAAGATTGAACGCCATCGCGAGGAACGGCCAAAGAAATGGCTCACGATTGAGGAGCCTCTGGAGTTGGCTCAAGCGCTGGCGCAGCATGAATCGAGCTGTGACGTCATTCTGATCGATTGCCTGACGATCTTTGCGGCGAATCTTCTTGAGACAGAGGGTGAAGACAATGCCGCAATCGCTGGAAGGATTGCGGCATTGTGCGGTGCACTTCGGCAAGCCAGCTGCGCGGTTGTGCTGGTCTCCAATGAAGTAGGCAGCGGAGTGGTGCCTGCTTATCCGCTGGGGCGTAGATATCGCGATCTGCTGGGCGAGATAAATCAAAGCATCGCCCAAGTTGCCGATGATGTGGTTTTGATGGTTGCGGGGTTGCCACTGGCTTTGAAGGGGTATATCGAGGTGCAGCCGTGAAGGGTTTTCTGGTAGCGGGAACTGCGAGCGGCGTCGGCAAGACGACTGTGGCGCTCGCGATCATGGCGGGTTTGAGGCGGCGCGGTATGACGGTGCAACCTTTCAAGTGCGGTCCTGATTTTCTGGATACGGGGCATCACACGCGTGTCTGTGGACGAGTGGCGCGCAACCTGGATACGTGGATGCTTAGTACGGAAGCCAACCGCAGTGTTCTGCGAGATGCCGCTCAAGACGCGGATGTCGTGGTCGCAGAAGGCATGATGGGTTTATTCGATGGAAAAAATGGTGACGCAGATACCGGCAGCAGCGCTGAGATCGCAAAGCTGCTGAAGCTGCCGGTGGTGCTTGTCGTCGATGCGGCGAAGAGTGCGCGCAGTATTGCGGCGGTGGTGCTGGGGTTTGAGCTGTTCGATCCAGAGCTACAACTTGCCGGCGTAATTCTTAATCGCGTAGGAAGCGAACGCCACTTCGAGATGCTTCAACAGGCGATCAATGCTTCGTGCAGGACGAAGATTCTGGGCTGGCTTCCACGCGAGCCAACGGTCGCAATTGCTGAACGTCACCTGGGTCTACATGGAGCTGCTGAGTCTGCAGCGATGCCGATCGACACTCTCGCTGAGTTAGCAGAGACTCATTTTGATCTGGACGCGTTGCTTACGCTTGAGTGCCAGTTGGAATCCATCGAAGCAGAGCACGTAGTCCGCATAGAAGGTAGGGACAAGGTGCGTGTGGGGGTGGCTTACGATCAAGCATTTTCTTTCTACTACGAGGACAATTTCGATCTGCTTCGCGAGCATGATGCGGAGATCGTTCGTTTTAGTCCAGTGAGCGATGCATGCATGCCGCAGGATCTCGACGCGCTCTATCTTGGGGGGGGATATCCTGAGCTATACACAAAAGAATTAAGCGGAAATCGACAGATGCTCGAAGAGGTGCGCATCTTTGCTGCATCCGGCAGGCCCGTCTATGCCGAATGTGGCGGAATGCTTTATCTCTCTCGCAACCTCACTGTTGCCGACGGTACGATCTATCCAATGGCTGGCGTGCTGCCACTCTTGATGGAGATGACGGACAGGCTAGTCCAGTTTGGCTATGTAACGGTTGAGTTTACACGCGATTGTTTATTGGGGAGCAAGGGTACGGTAGTTCGCGGGCATAGCTTCCATTACTCTCGCATCGCCTCCAACCCAGAGATAGGAACGACCTACCGAGTTCGATATTCCATGTCCGGCAAAGAGGAGTTTGAGGGATTTCATCAAGATAGCGTTCTCGCGAGCTACGTCCATTTGCATTTCCGAGCGAATCCATCAGTAGCCGAACACTTTGTTTCGGCTGTTCGCGCGGCTAAATCCTTGAGAATGGTAACAGCATGAAACGGAAAAAAACGAGCGCTAGACAAGTGCATGATCGAACACAACAGGCCAAGGTCGAGCACACACAAAGTCTCGCGAAGAGGGTTGGATGAAGTTAGCGAGTCAGTCCGTCATCGCCGAAATCGTCTCTGGGATAGTACCGCCGAGCGATCTCTGGCGCGCGCGCGCAAAGGCCCATCTGGACGTATTGACCAAACCGGTTGGGAGCCTCGGACGGCTCGAAGATCTGGCCGCACAGATGGTGGCGATTCGGCAGGATCAATCTTCCAAACCACTGTGTAAGGCGGTTTATATCTTCGCTGCGGACCATGGAATTACGGCCGAAGGAGTAAGTGCGTATCCGCGTGAGGTAACGCGGCAGATGGTGCTGAATTTTCTTGCCAAAGGTGCCGCTATCAACGTGCTGGCGAGACTCCATAATGCCGAGATGAACGTCATCGACGTTGGTGTGGACGCAGACTTCGCTGGGGTAGGCGAACTACTGCACCACAAGGTACGACCGGGGTCGCGCAATATGCTGCGGGAGCCGGCTATGAGCGACGATGAATTGACTCAGGCTCTGAAAGTGGGATTCAGCATGGCGAACACGGCCAAGGAGAGGGGTGAGACCTTGCTGGCCATCGGCGAAATGGGCATCGGCAACACCACAGCCGCGAGCGCTATCACCTCAGCTCTGACAAGTGATGCCGCTGCGGTTGTCACAGGAAGAGGGACTGGAGTGGATGCAAGTATGCACGCCCACAAGTGCCGCATCGTCGAGGCCGTCCTCGACAAGCACTTCGGGCGAAGCGATGAAGGTATGAAACCTGAACCGCTAGAGGTGCTACGTTGTGTTGGCGGATTAGAGATTGCCGCCATGACCGGCATGATTTTGGGTGCGGCGAAACACGGGGTCGCTATCGTGGCCGATGGGTTTATCTCTACAGCAGCAGCGGCTGTCGCGTTTGCAATTGAGCCGCGTGTGCGAGACTATTTTTTTGCAGGACATCAATCCGAGGAGCCAGGGCATCGTGTCCTACTCGAACACCTGGGATTGAAGCCTATTCTCTCTTTAAACATGCGGCTGGGAGAAGGAACCGGCGCCGTGTTGGCTATGCCGATTATTGAATCCGCAATGTGTCTCTACAACGAGATGGCAACGTTTGCCTCGGCGGGCGTAAGTGGAGCTAACAAGTGAAGGCTGCATTCCTCATACGCAAGTCGGGCGAAGAACTAGCAGCTGCGTTTCAGTTTTTGACACGAGTCCCTATGCCATCGATCCACTACGAGGCTGACTCGCTTCCTCATGCAATCAAATTTTTCCCGCTGGTTGGTCTCGTGGTTGGTTCCGGAGCCGCACTGCTCCAACGGCTGCTGATACCTCACCTGAGCCGACCCGTAGTTTCACTGGCGGTGCTTACTTATCTCGTACTGATCACGGGCTGCTTCCATGAGGACGGTCTCGCGGATACAGCCGATGGATTTGGCGGTGGCTGGAACAGGCAACAGATTCTTGAAATCCTGAAGGACAGTAGGATTGGGAGCTACGGCGCGACTGCATTGATCTTGTCATTGCTGGGCCGCTATCTACTGCTGGCATCGTTGCCTCTTGAGCACTTCGCCGCCTATGTCATCTCGTCGCATGTGCTCTCCCGCTGGAGTTCACTGCCGCTCAGTTATTTTTTGCCGCCGGCGCGTGAGAAGGATGGCCAGGGTGCGCGGATCGCTCATCTTACTTCGTTATCATCCTTGACCATCGGATCATTTTTTAGCTTCGCGATCGTGATCTTTGCTCTGCGGGGCGCCGCTGCAGTACCTATCGCAGCTACTCTGCTAGTTGTCATTTCTAGTGGATGGTTTTATCGCAAGAAGATCGGAGGAGTGACTGGAGACTGCTTCGGCGCAACCAATCAGTTCGCAGAGATCGCCGTCTATCTTTGCGGGGAATGGCACGCATGAGCGAAATTCTCTTCATTCGCCACGCAGAGACGGACATGGCCGGCACGTTCTGTGGTCACTCCAATCCTCCACTGAATATGCATGGCCGCACACAGCTCTCAAAACTCCTGAACACACTCAGTGCGGAGTCCATTGAAGAGGTCTATGCAAGCGATCTGCTGCGCGCGCAGGAGACGGGCGAGGCAATCGCAAAAGATCGTGCGGTTGAATGTCATCTTCGTTCTGCGCTGCGTGAGATCAACTTTGGACAGTGGGAGGGTCTCACGTGGAATGAGATCGAACAGACCCACAGTGCGTATGCTCAACGCTGGGTTGCCGAATATCCTGATCTGCCCGCGCCGAACGGCGAAAGCTTCAGTAACTTCGAGAGACGTGTCCTTTCTGAAGTAAAGCTATTATCGATGAAGGCAATGAACGGCAGCATCGCAGTGGTAACCCATGGTGGCGTGCTGCGTACGGTCATGTGTCGGTTGTGTGGACACTCCGAAGAGGAGGCTTGGAAATCGGCAACGCCCTACTGTTCTATCGTTCGATATAAAATTCCAAGGTCACTTTTAGTGCAAGCCGCTGAGGTGAGATCTTGAGTGCATCCACTGTCACAGTCAGTGAGCTCATAGCGTGGAAGCTAGATGAGTACCCCTATCGTGACTTCGGTACAAATCTCGGCAAGGAGGAGCTTTCAGACAAGCTTGTTCTCGCGAGAAGAACATTGATTGAGCGAGCCAGCTATGAACCATTTAGCGCCGTTCTGGACTTGGAAACTGCGCACATTCAGCACTTGCTAGATGTGCACGCACAGCGAACGGAAGTGGAACAGGAGTATGTCGGACTCGATTGGACTCTTGGTGTAGTTGACCTCCGTCGTCTCCTCGCCTTTCAGCGGAGGCTAGTCTTCGACCCCGAACTACAGTTATTACAAATCCCTCATCCGAATGATTGGCCTGCGTTGCTGTCTCTCTCATTCGGATCTGCACGAAGTACAACGTATAAAATGAAGGTGCATGAGATCGATGGGCATCTTTCCGGGCTAACTCTCCAATCTCGCAATCCAGACTTTCAACTACGCCCGCCCCACAATTCAGAGCTTCACGGGTCTTTGCCGCTTTCGCTCTTCGGTGGAAGCCCCTTCTTTGAGGTTGCGCAGTTCCGCGGACGATGGTTTTTGCGAGATGGATACCATCGCGCATATCGGTTGTTGCAGGCGGGAGTTCATCATTTGCCAGCTGTCGTAATTCATGCACGAACGATAGACGAAGTGGGTGCGACGCAACCGTGGTTCTTCCGTGAGGAGGAGCTATTCTCGTCTCGGCCACCACGTGTAGTGGATTTTCTAGAAGATGCTGTAATGCTTAGTTACAAAAGACCACGACTCGTGAAAACGATCGCTATTCGAGTCGAAGAGTCACTAGAAGAATTTCGTGAAACAGGAGAAGTACAAGGAGATGAGCAATGAGTATTGCAACGACACGTGGAGATGGCGGACAGACAGGATTGGCCGGAGGAATCCGTGTCTCCAAAGCAGACCTGCGGGTTGAAGCCTATGGCACCGTGGATGAACTGAACACCGTGCTTGGATTTGCGCGGAGCATCTGCAGCAATAAAGAGGTTCACGACTGGACAGAGGGCATTCAACGCACATTGTTTCGCCTCGGATCTGCACTGGCCACACCGTCTGAAAGTAAGAAAGTCCCTCCTGTGATCTCGTCCGAAGATGTAGAAGCTTTGACGAAGCTCGTTCATCGAATCGAAGCAACCGAAGGCATTCTCGCGGACTGGTCGCTGCCGGGAGCACATACTGAATCTGCAGCGTATGAAATCGCACGCACTGTGTGTCGGCGCGCAGAGCGGAACGCTGTACGACTTGCAGCAAGTGGAGTGGAGTTCAAGCCGGAGATACTTTCGTATCTCAATCGCCTTTCTGATGTGATCTGGCTCTTCGGCAGACTGATCGAGGTAAACGCAGGAGTGGATGCGCGCCTGCGCAGCGGAGAGACAGCAGGACCGAAGTGGTCGAGAGCGTGGAGATGACGAAAACTGCGGACTTCGATGAGAGCGAACGGCTTGGGGTCTATCGCGCCATCCGCGAGCGAAGAGACGTACGCCGCGGCTTCCTGCCCATGCCATTGCCGGACGACGTGCTTTACCGTTTGCTGGATGCGGCACACAGTGCTCCTTCCGTTGGGCTAATGCAACCATGGCGTTTCATCGTAGTGCGAGATATTGCTGTCCGTCAGGCCGTACACAAGATATTTCTCGATGCGAATCAGGATGCTCTTTCTGGTTACGGAGGCGAACAGAAGCAGAACTATGCAGGAATGAAGTTGGAAGGCATTCTCGAAGCGCCGCAAAATCTTTGCGTCGTGTGCGACTCTCAGAGCAACCAGGGACATCAGTTGGGCCGACGTACTATGCCAGAGACTGCGATTTACTCCGCTGTCTGCGCGGTGCAAAATCTGTGGCTCGCGGCTCGGGCTGAAGGAATTGGCGTTGGCTGGGTGAGCATTCTGGAGCCGAATTTGCTGCGAAGCGCTTTGAAGATTCCAGACCGAATTACTGCAGTGGCGTATCTATGTCTGGGGTATGTGGATGCGTTTGCCACTGAGCCCGATCTAGAGCGGTTTGGTTGGGAGAAGCGTACGCCCCTCTCGAGCGTGCTCTCGTTTGATCAATACGACAGTGTGTGGGAAGAAAGTAGTCCGGTCAAATGAAAGCGCGCGCAATCATGATTCTAGGCACCGGTTCTCATGTAGGCAAGTCGCTTCTGACAACTGCGCTCTGCCGCATCTTCGCACAGCAAGGTTATAGGGTTGCTCCGTTCAAATCACAGAATATGTCCTTGAACTCTGCCGCCACCATAGAAGGTTTGGAGATCGGTCGGGCTCAGGCCCTGCAGGCAGAGGCGGCCGGAGTTGCAGCATCGGTTCACATGAATCCCATCCTCATCAAGCCGTCCGGCGAGTCATCTTCGCAGGTCGTCGTACGTGGCAAGATCTGGGGCAGAGTAAGTGCGGCGGACTACCATCAGAGGCGCGTCGAAGAGTTGATGCCAATCGTGCGTGAGAGCTATGAGGTGCTTGCGAAGCAGCATGATGTCATCGTGCTGGAGGGCGCTGGTTCGCCTGCTGAGATTAATCTGAAACAGCACGACATCGCGAATATGCGCGTGGCGGAGATGGCGGATGCATCATGTCTCCTAATCGGCGACATTGATCGCGGCGGAGTGTTTGCTTCACTATTGGGGACGCTGGAGTTGCTTGAGACGGATGAACGGGAACGTGTGCGAGGATTTGCGATTAACAAATTTCGCGGAGATGTGGGTCTGCTAACCCCCGGTATCCGGATGATGGAAGAGCGTGTGCAGAAACCTTGTCTTGGAATTGTCTCGTACCTCCACTCACTGAAGCTTGAAGAAGAAGATAGTCTCGGCTTACCGGTCACCACCCAGACGGCATGGGCGGCGGACGCTCCTATAGACAAGCCAGCGGATCGTCCTCTCCGCATCGCCGTAATTGCACTGCCATCATTTTCAAACTTCACCGACTTTGATTCGCTATGCGCGGAGCCTTCTGTTTCACTGCTGTTCTGTTATAAACCGGAGGTTATTGCGCAGGCTGATGTCATCATTCTTCCAGGCACAAAGCAGACGGTGGATGACCTGCTATGGATGCGGGCACGGGGCTTGGATTCTGCAATTCAATACTTTGCAAAAACTGGCTTGGTCGTTGGCATCTGTGGCGGCATGCAGATGCTGGGGGAGACGATTACCGATCCTTCCGGGATGGAGCACGAAGGCTCTGTCGTGGGGCTTGGTTTGCTCCCGATTCGAACGATGATGCAGACGGAGAAGATTACACGTAACGCTACTGGGAAGATGGTTGCGCCCGTCTTGTTCGGTTACACAGTTGAAGAAAACCATCTTTCAGGATATGAGATTCACATTGGACAAACGATCTACAAAGCAGAGGCCAAATACTTTGCGAATCTTTCGTCCAATGATGTCCCTCTTGAATCGAAAACTGCCAGCGAGGATGGATGCATCAGCGGCGATACGCGGGTTTTCGGCACGTATTTACACGGACTTTTCGACGATGACCGTTTTCGCCATCAATTTATTCATGCAGCACGGGCGTTCTACAAACTTGCGGCACCCGTCGAGTTGAGATTCTGGAAACAGCTTCGTGAAGAGTCCTTGGATAGGCTTGCACTTGAGGTGCGCAAAGCGTTAGACATGCGAACCATTTTTCGTTGGGTAGGCCTTGACTATAAAGAACTCTTTTCAACAGCGAATAAGAAAGGCCGATTGCAGAGAGAAGAGGCAATACGTTGATCGGTCGAAGAGCTCTGGCAGCGGCTTTCTTGTTTGACTGGATTGCAGGCGACCCGGAGTGGCTTCCCCATCCTGTGCGGCTGATGGGCAAGTGCATCGAATGGGGAGAAAGCAATTTACGGAGACCGAACCAAACTGCAGTAGTTGAGCTTGTGACGGGTGGAGCATTAACCTTCGGCATGGTTGCTGTTTTTTATGTCGGCACCACGAAAACAATTGGCTGGGCATACAAAAGGAGCTGTTGGTTTGGAACTGCCACGGAGACAATACTTGCATGGACCTGTCTGGCTTCACGCAGCTTGCATGACGAAGCCTCAGCGGTGACCGTAGCGTTGGAGGCTGGGAATTTCTCCCTGGCGCGAGAGCGATTGTCTAGAATCGTCGGACGCGACACGCAACACCTAAATGCACAGGAGGTCAGCCGTGCGGTAATTGAAACCGTTGCGGAGAGCGCTTCGGATGGCGTGATCGCTCCACTGTTTTATATGGTGCTTGGTGGAGTGCCTCTCGCAATAGCGTATAAGACGGTCAATACACTTGACTCAATGATCGGCCATACCACCAAAAAATATCGTTACTTCGGGAAAGTGGCGGCGCGACTGGATGATGTCGCAAACTTCATGCCGGCTCGCCTTACTGCTCTAGGCATTGCGGGGATCGCAGCGGTTCTTCAAGATGCGAGTTCCAGTTCTTCATTCACTACCTGGTTGCGAGACAGCAACAAACATAAAAGCCCGAATGCTGGGCAGCCCGAAAGCGCAATGTCCGGTGCGCTGCAAGTGTGTCTCGGCGGGACAAATTCTTATGATGGAGAAGTTGTGTCCACGCCCTTGATTGGCGAAAAATTTTCTCGGCCTTCTGCACAACAAGCAAAGCGGGCGATTCAAATCGTCGCTGCAGTGTCCGTATTTGGAGCTGTTGCAGCGTTTTTTCTACGGAGCAAAAGAAGATGAACGAGTCTCTCCATATTCCTCCACCCTTACACGGAGGCCAGCTTAGGCACATCGCTACGCATTATGAAACGAACGTTGAGACGCTTCTCGACTTCAGCGCCAACATCAATCCAGATGGACCTCCGCCGTCGGTGGGAACGGCGATCCAGTGGGCGCTTGCGAATCCTGCGACTCTCACCGCGTATCCAGAACTTGAACTGACTGAGCTAAAGCAGGTTATCGCGGGCTGCGACGGTGTCCAGCCGGAGAACATTGCTGTCGCAAATGGATTCGTGCCGCTGCTTGACGCTACTCTGCGCGCGCTTCCTATCAAACGCTGCCTATTGCCTGTTCCCTCTTTCAGCGAGTATAGAAGGACTCTTGAAAACGCTGCGGTTGCGGTCACGCCATATCTTATTGCGCCGGAAGGGAACTTTTCGTACAAACCGGATTCGATCTTTCAGTCGATGTGGGACAATGATTGCGATGCGGTACTGCTGGCTAATCCTCAGAATCCATCGGGCGCACTCTGCGAGGCACATGAGATGCTGCGACTTGTTGAGAGAGCCAAAGACCACGGCATCACTGTACTTCTGGACGAGGCCTTTATCGACTACTGTCCGGCACAGTCTTTGAGCAAGCAAGCGACTGAGCAGCCGAACCTAATTGTGTTTCGCTCGGTTACAAAATTTTTTGCGGTTCCGGGGCTGAGAGTCGCCTATGCTGTCTGCGCTTCTTCTAAAGCCCAGATGCTAAATCGCTTTATTGCACCCTGGCCTGTCACCGCTCTCGCGTCACAGGCAGTTTGTGCTGCGCTGTTGGACGGTGCCTATGCGAAACGGACGCGGAGCGCAAATGAGCGGAGGCGCTTATGGCTGGAAGAGCAATTCAACGGTTTGAGGATCGAGACCTATCCGTGCGCAGCTAATTTCTTTTTGCTGCGATTTCCTGCTGAGGTAGACGTGCGGACTCTCTGGGAACGGATGATTGTCGAGGAGCATATTGTTCTGCGTTCCTGTGCTAATTTCGAAGGGCTCGCAACGGGTCATCTGCGAGTTGCAGTTCGATCGGAGCAGGAGAATGAACGATTGATCAATGGCTTGAAGCGAGTGATTACCAGTTGTTGATTTAATGGTTGGGGCAAATGGATTCGACCCCGATCGCATCTCAGACTTGATTGCGTTGTCCGTTCCGTTGCCCTCGCGATACTCTTAGGTCATGAAAAAGTCTATGACTGGATCGATTCTGCTCGTAGCTTCGCTGACATGCTCCGCGCAAACTCCTTCTGAAGAGGACAACATCCGCAGTCTGCGCTCCATTTCCAATCTGGCATTGATCGCCCGTGACATCGCGTCATTCGCCGCCAGCCTTTCGGATGACTTTGTTGTTGTCGTTGGAAATGGATCGTTTCTCTCGCGCGACGCCTATATCGCGGTCTTTGCGAAAGACTTTGAGTATCCCCATTCCGTCCGATTTGAACGCATCGTGGATTCCATAGAACTCTCCAGCGCCCTCCCTATTGCAGCTGAACATGGTCACTGGATAGGCCACCTTCCCGATGGTCGCGCAATCTTCAGTGGTACTTACCTAGCTATGTGGCGCAAATCGGAGAAAACCTGGAAGCTCAGGTCTGAACTCTTCGTCTGTCTCACCTGCGAAGATGCACCTTCTTGCGACGCTTATAGAAAGAGATATTCTCCCCTGATGAAATGACGGCTTTTAGGTCGCGCAAGCTCCGGAATTTTGAGGCTGAATATGGGTAGATGATCGCATCAAGCTCCCCTCAATGATTCTTAGGTTTCGTCCTAGACCATACTTGTGCATAAAGTACTATGAACAGTGGTCGTACCGTGAGCTACGGCAATGAGATCGCTGATTTGCTCTTAACCATATGCCAGTGTTTCTTTGCATTCGCAAAAATCCCTTGCAAACTTATCGCGTTTGAGGACATACTAACTAATCGTTACTAACGATAAAAACGCTTCTCTCGACCGGGTAAATTTCTGTGTTTCCGGGTACGTTTCGGGTGTTGCGCGCCCTGCACTGAGGCATACACGAAAATTCAGGTGCATCGTCGTGACCAGATGCGCCAATCCAGCTGTCAAATTTAAGATCCACTGGACTAGTTGTGCGGTAGAGAGTAGTGCGAGTCGTGAAGCAGGCGATCAATACAACGCCACTTGAAAGAGGCGAGGCATGGATTCGACGCAAGAGAGTGAATTGAACATGCGAGATAAGAGTTATCGCTAGCTGATTACCGTTGTCTTTTGCTGTATGTAGGCGCGATTGCACGTGCGCAGAGTTTCTCTACTGACGACATGCATGGCACGGTTTCCTATGTGTCCGTCGCTGCCGTGACGGCGCTCTGATATCGGACGTGAACGTCAATGAGACTTCGTTGCTTTGCCACTTCAAGTCTTTGCTAATTCGTATTTGATGTGCAGCGGCAAGCTGAAGCGAATTTAAACTAAGCGCAATGCTTGGTATGTCAAATAAACCAGAACGATGAAAGGCGTGCTCATGAGATTTGCCGCATTCAGCAGTGGAGAGCGCAAAGGGTTGGCAGTCGCCGGCCCGGGAGGGCAGTTCCATGGCCTGCTTAGTGGAGACGCCGGCTACCCCGGCTCGCTTGATGCTCTCATCCCGAAAGGCCGCGCTACACTCGACGGAGCTGTAGCGGTACTCCAAAAAGGATCCGTCATTGATCTCGACCAGGTCACATTGCTCCCGCCTTTGTCGACCCCCGGAAAGATCATTTGCGTGGGTCTTAACTATGTCGATCATTCGATCGAGAGCGGCTTCGTTGTACCAACTTATCCCACAATCTTCGCGCGTTTCACCTCCAGCCTAATCGGTGCTGGCTCACCGATCATCCGCCCTGCGGTTTCGACTCAGCTGGACTATGAAGGTGAAATGGTCGCTATCATCGGCAAGAGTGGACGGCACATTAAAGAGGATGACGCGCTCGACCACGTGATTGGTTATTCCATCTTCAACGAAGCATCCGTTCGCGACTATCAGACCAAATCCCCTCAATGGACTGTCGGCAAGAACTTCGACAGCACGGGGGCTTTTGGTCCGTATTTGGTCACTGCAGACGAGCTGCCGCCTGGTGGGAAAGGCTTGCATATACAAACCCGTCTCAACGGCGTAGTCGTTCAGGACGCATCAACAGATAGCATGGTGTTCAGCGTCGCCCGATTGATCTCGATCCTGAGCGTGGCCATCACTCTTTCGCCGGGCGACATCATTGTGAGCGGCACGCCAGCAGGCGTTGGCATGGCACGAAAGCCGCCGTTGTTTATGAAACATGGCGATGTCTGTGAAGTCGAGATTGAAAGAATCGGTATCTTGCAAAACAAGATCGAAGACGAATAAGAGATACCGCGAGACGAAATGACCTCCACATAAGCGACAACGATAGAAGCAGGTGACACATGCCAGTCGATGAGACCATATCCGGCTTACAAATCGAAGGTGAGACCAGATTACGGCGAAATGCGCTCTCTCTTGGTCAAATCGTGGCGTCCACTCTCGCCAGTATTGCACCAGCGATGAGCTTCTTCTTTGGCTTTGCAGTGATCGTCCAAGGCGCCGGACTTGCTGCACCCTTGACCATCCTTACCGCTATGATTGTGATTCTGTTCCTAACCAACACGATCGCGCAATTCTCTCGCTTCACGCCATCCGCAGGTTCGTTTGTTACCTTCACCGGAAAAGCATTCGGTCCCTCTATTGGTGCTGCCGTCTCGGTGTTCATCACCTTTGGCTATATCGTCGCAGCGTCGACGGTTGTGTCGATTGCAGGCGTTTGGGTCGCCGAAACGCTCAAGACCTTCCTCGGCCTATCTATAAACTGGGCGATTCTCACCGTGCTCATATCGCTCGCAACCGGGTGGCTGGTTATGCGAGGCGTGGGACTCTCGACGCTTTGGTCTGGCATCTTCTTTTACTTCGAGGCGGGGCTTCTGGTGTTGGGTGGCCTCATGATGATGATCACGCATCCCAACTTCCTGACGCTTGCCCCGTTCAAGTTCTCGAACCTGACCGGAGGTCTCGCAGGTCTGGGTGCAGGCTTTCCGTTCGCCATCTACCTCTTCCTCGGATGGGAGAATTCTGCCTCTCTCGCGGAAGAGACGGAAGATCCACGGCGCAACATCTCACGCGCTTTGATCACCGGTACGTTAGCGATCGGTATCTTCTATATCTTCCTCGCATACGCGACTGCGGTCGGATTCAAGATGAACGCACATGCTCTTGGCGCTTCGCGGCTTCCCTTTGTCGACGGCCTGAAATCCTGCGCACCTGCACTGCTGATCCTGGCATACATCGCCGGGGTCACCAGCATCATGGGCTCCCTGATCGGCCTCGTGAACTCCCAGGCGCGCATTCTCTTCAACTCCGGCCGTGAGGGTCTCATGCCGGAGTTCTTAGGTAAGGTTCATCCGCTGCATCAGACTCCACACAGCGCCATGTGGGTGTTTCTCATCATCGCGGTCGCGCTCATCCTGGGGTTTGGATTGCTCGGCGGAGTCGCACCACTAAACTATTTCGGCTTTGCAGGCACGCTCGGTACAATCCCGATCATCCTCACGTACATGCTCACGAATATTGCGCTTCCTATCTACGTAATCCGGTACCATCGCAGCGAGCTCGACATCGTTCGTCATATACTGATGCCGATTGCCGGAACGCTGGTCATGCTCTTTCCACTTTGGGGCCTCGTCCAGCCGGGCCAGGTGTGGCCTTTTAATGTGTTCCCGTGGGTTGCATTCGGGGTTCTCGTATTATCAGTAATTTATGGCGTCGTCATCGCGCGGTTGTCCCCTGGTCTCGTACATCGTATCGGCGCCTACGTGGCAGATCAGTAAGGTAACTTTTTAAATTTTAAGGAGTCACATATCATGAATCGAGTTCTCTTCCGTGGGGCTAATGTGTGGGACGGTAGCGGTACTCCCGCCTTTCTGGCCGACGTACTGGTCGAAGGCAGCAGAATCAAAACGATCGCCCGAGCGCCGTATCGACTCGCCACAGATGGTGCCATCGTGATCGAAGCCAGGGGCAGGACGCTGATGCCCGGCCTGGTGGAAGGGCATGCGCATATTTCGTTTGGCGGCGCTGTGAACGATTCCGATCTTGGCAACATCCCCCCGGAAGAACATGTCCTGCTTACGGTGCGGAATGCCAAGACTCTGCTCGATCATGGCTTTACCAGCGCATACAGCGCCGCGACCTCAAAGCTGCGACTCGATGTCGTCATTCGCAATGCAGTCAACGCCGGCGAATTTCCGGGACCGCGCATCCGTGCGGCGAGCCCGGAGATCACGGTCACCGGCGGCCTCGGCGACGAACGCAAAGCGCATATGTATTACGAAAGCTTTGGTATGATCGCCGACGGAACAGAGGAGATAAAAAAGGTTGTCCGCCTGTGTTGTCGTGAAGGGGTGGACAACATCAAGGTGAATATCTCAGGAGATGATCTCAGTCCGGCAGCTCATGGCGGTCTCACCGTGATGCGCGAGGAAGAGGTGCAAATGGCAGTCAGCGTAGCGCGCGATTTTGGCAAGAAAGTAAACTGTCATGCGCGCTCGGCAGGATCCGTGAAGCGAGCCGTTCGTTGCGGGGTGGACGTGATCTATCACTGTGAGTCGGCAGACGAGGAAGCAATCGATATGCTGGAATCCGCCAAAGATCGGATTTTTGTGGGGCCGGCGATCGGTATCATTTACAGCACCCTGTATGAAGGTGAGCAGTTCGGTTTCCACCGCGACTCCGAAATCGGACGGCAGATGCAGCGCGTAATCGATACGACAGCCACAGTCTATAAGGAGCTTCGCAAGCGAGGTGTACGCATCCTCATCGGGGGAGACTACGGATTCGCCCAGACGCCTCAGGGCGACAACGCGCGGGATCTCAAGCATTTCGTTGATCTACTCGGCTTCTCCCCGAGCGAGGCATTGCAATGCGGCACGCGCATTGGCGGACAGGTAATGGGCCTTGGTAAAGAACTTGGCGAGGTAAAGGAAGGCTATCTTGCGGATCTGCTTCTGGTCGATGGCGATCCGTTAGAAGATCTCGACCTTATCGTGCATGAGAAGAATCTGCACGTGATCATGAAGGAAGGCTCGCTCTACAAAGACTGTTCCGCCACAGCCATCCTCAAACATATGCCGGCGGAACACGAGAAAGTCGGTAGCCACACTGGAAGTTAGTGATGGAACTTTAAATTAGCTCTTGTAAGATCTTGCTCTTTCAATAAAAAAGCGCAATTGTTGCAACATTGCTGGCTCGACAGTGGTCTTCCGGAGCTGAAATGAGGTAGGTGGGTTGCGCTGAACCAAGTGTTTCCTGCCAGGGCGAAACGGAACATCAGACGAATATGGGACGACGCTAAATAGGGCTGGGACTGGAGAAAAAAGTTATCACCACCACGCGATTGGCGATTCAGTGGTCGGGGCGGAGGGATTCGAACCCCCGACCCTCTGGTCCCAAACCAGATGCGCTACCAGACTGCGCTACGCCCCGACAGATTTAGTTTATCTCATCAGCTGGGCCGCGACGCTTAGAACGTTAGATGATTCCAGTGAAGGTCCATGCCGAAGACCGAATGCATCATGCTCCCAAAGACCCAGGTGAGCAGAAGCATGGGCAGCAGAATCAGCGCGGCCAGCACTACGCAGAGGCCGCCAAGAAAGAACCAGCTTTGCACCGTGTGTTTTCGCGGCTCGTAGACGCTGCCTGTCAGTAGAGCGTAGTTGCGGCGGTTGGCTCGCCACGCGATGTCGAACATATCGCCGAGAATGGGGACCGAACCGACCACTACCTCGATTGCAACGTTGGCCACCATGCGCACCACCGTAACGTACGAGACGCCGCGCACCCAGGCCGCGATGATAATGATGCAGGAGGCAATGCCACCAACGAGGTCGCCGATGCCCGGGATGAAGCCGACGATGCCATCCAGGCCGAAGCGGATGGACGTGCCGGGAATTCTGATGAAGTCGTCCAGCACATGCGACAGCAGGTCGAGATTCTCGTCGTCGAAGGCTTTTCCGCCGCGTTTCATGCGGGGTGACAACACCTCGGGTTTCGCGGTAAACACCATCGGACTCTCCTTGATTCCCCGCGGGATTGCCCCGCAGGCGCCCAGTGCTATAATTCGAGTATACGGCGGCTATAGTTCAGTGGCAGAACGCCGCTCTGTGGCAGCGGATGTCGTGGGTTCGAAACCCACTAGCCGCCCCAAATTTTTCTAATCTTCATCCATCACTTGCGGTACAACCTTGCCCCGCGTATCTGAGTCCACGCCCGTCCCGGTCGCCGCTCCCGCATCCTCCGCGCATCTCTACGCCGGAACCTCGGGCTGGGCTTACCTGACATGGAAGCCTGACTTTTACCCGACGGGTACGCCTGCAAAACGGTTTCTCGAGTTCTACTCCTCGCAGCTTACTTCGGTCGAAGTGAACTATACCTTTCGCACACTTCCTACGGCCAAGATGCTCGAAGGCTGGCTGGCCGCGACTCCGGCTCACTTTCGTTTCAGCTTCAAGGCTCCGCAGCGCATCACGCACTTCAGACGACTACGCGACTGTGACGAGGATGTAGTCCAATTCGTCTCCGCGCTAGAGCCCGTGCGTCAGGCAGGCAAGCTTGGCATCCTGCTCTTTCAGCTTCCTCCGAACTTCAAGGCTGATCCTGAGCGGCTGACCAGCTTTCTCGCTGTTGCGGCGCTGCAGGCAGCCGGAGCGCCGCCTATCGCGTTCGAGTTTCGCCATGAGTCGTGGTTTAGCGATGAGATCTATGCCATCCTGCGCGAGCATAACGCCGCACTTTGCATTGCAGAGAGCGACGACCTGACCACGCCCGAGGTGCAGACCGCATCGGGTCACACTTGCTTTCGGCTGCGCCGCAACGGCGGCTACTCCGCGCCGGAGCTCGACGCCTTTGCCACACGTTTCGCAGTGCTGGCCCGGCAGCGCGACGTGTATGTGTACTTCAAACATGAGGACGAACCGACGGGTGCGCTGAACGCTACTGCCTTTCTCAAGCGCGCCAGTTCACAGGTTAGTACTCAGAGTCGCGCTGAAGCAGGTAGGCTCTGATGCAGCCAATGGAGCTAGAACCAACCGCCATCCACTCCGCGGAGTTTCAGCCAAGACGTTTTCTCCGCAACGGCCACCTGCAGACTATTGCCGGCAACTATCTGCCGCGTGCGAATGGTCTGCCACCAGCCGAGCCACAGCTTGTCGAGGTCTCGCCCGCGACTACAGGCCAGATCGCAAGCCAGGTGCTCTGCGAGTGTCATTGGCAGCCGATCGAGGTTCGCTCGACGCGACCGACCGCCATCATCGTGCACGGACTGGAAGGCTCGTCGAACTCGCAGTACGTGATCGGCAATGCGAACAAGCTCTGGCGTGCTGGTTGCAACATCATCCGCATGAATATGCGCAACTGCGGCGGCACCGAGGCGCTTTCGCCGACGCTTTACCACTCCGGCCTCTCCAACGATGTGCTCGTCGTAATGAACTTCTTCGTCGCGCAGCACAGCCTGCGTTGGATGTCGCTGATCGGCTACTCGATGGGCGGCAATCTCGTGCTCAAGCTCGCGGGCGAGCTCGGCACTGCGGCTCCTCTGGAGCTCCGTTCCGTGATCGGCGTCTCGCCTGCAGTCGATCTTGGTCCCTCCGCCGACGCTCTGCATCTTCCGCAGAACCGTCTTTACGAGGCGAAGTTCCTCCACAATCTGCTTCGCCGCTTCCGCCGCAAGGCTCAGCTCTTTCCGAACGCCTATGACGCCAACCGCGCCACAGGAATTCGTTCCCTGCGCGAGTTTGACGACCGCATCACCGGGCTCTACTCCGGCTTCGCGGGAGCTGAGGACTACTACTACCGCGCTGCTGCTGCGCGTGTGCTTGATTCCATTGCCGTGCCAACGCTTGTTCTGCATTCCATGGACGATCCCTTCGTCCGTATCACCGACGAAAGCAACAGCAAGCTCCACACGAATCCGCACGTCACGCTGATCGAAACCGCGCATGGTGGCCACTGCGCTTTTCTCGCCCAGGCCGACGTCGACAGCGGCTACGACGGCTACTGGGCGGAGCACACGCTGGTGCGCTTCCTGCTTGCTAATGCTTAGAAGACTAATGTGTCCTGCCGGACGGGCCCACTGCGCGTGGGGCGGCCACTTCGTGGCTTGTGTACCGGCCTTGCAGGGATCATCTTCTATGGTCCTCCCGTTGGTCGGGATCATCGTCTCCGACCAACGGGAGGACCACGATAGTGAGTAGTTGCAAGAAGGGTATACAAGCCGCGAAGTGGCCGCCCCACGCGCAGTGGGCCCGTCCGGCAGGACATCAGTCTTTCAACACGTTCTAAGATAGTCAGTAATGCTCTCAGAATGGTCCGTTGAATGTTCCGCAGACGATCCCGTCCTTGTCGTTCCCTGGTCTGATCCCGCAGACCCTTCAGGCAACCGCCGCTTCATCGACCTGCGTGAGAACCCTTACGACCTCGACCACTTGCCCGAAGCCGAACATTACCCTCCCCTGATGCATGCCCTGCGCGCGCTCAACGCTACGCGTTCTCCGGTCTTCACTGCCAAGTGCGACGCGTGGCCGCTCGAGGGAGAAGAGCTCGACGCGCTTCTCCTGAACCTCGACGTCTTCGTCGACGAGACTGCAGCGGGCTTCGGCAGCTATATCGACATCCTCTGGCGCGAGCGTTCCCTGTTCACCTCGTTCCATCAGCAGGAGCAGATGCTGCACCGCCTCACCCGGCACGCTGCCACTCTGGATCACCCTGCTGCCATGCTCGACTGCGTCCTTCGACCTGCGCTCGTCGATCTCACCGGGCCGCAGGAGGGCTTTGCGGTCAGCCTGTATGTGAAGGCCCTGGGCCACAACCTACCGAACGCCGAGGAGAGTTGGGCCACGGCGCTGGATTCGGTTGTAAGCCTGCTTCGCAGCAAGGATCTCGCATTTGGGTAGGCTTATTCGACCGTAGCCTGAGGGGGGTGCCCCCAGGGGGGTACCCCTCGGTAAGCCTCATCGATCCAGCAGTTTACCAAAAACAATATCGGTAAAATATAGATGGTAAAGGAGTTGCAGCTAAATATTAGCAATGAAAGAAGTTAGTGGCGGATTTGCGTTTTTTTAGAGCAGAAGTGCAAGCGGAGGCCATAACTCTTCGATCTACATTCTATTTTACAAGGTCGAATAAACTCATACGCCACGCGAATGTTGGCGACTGGTGCGGGCTTGCGACGTTGTGGGGCTTGACAGGAGTTTATGCGGATTGGAGCCTGCGCGGGACCTGCAAGACAAAAGCACAACACTTAGCGCTGTTCCCTTCTGCCTACTCCCCTCCGCTTTGGCTTCCCGGCTACAATCAGAGTTGACGCATATTGAAGGGCGAGTAGCTCAATTGGATAGAGCACGAGCCTTCTAAGCTCGGGGTTGTGGGTTCGATCCCCGCCTCGCCCACCACCTCCCTGTGCGTCGTTCTGTCGGCCTATGCTTCCATCAGGGCGTCTTCCGACGTCATGTGAGGATGACCACCAGCACCTCGGAGACCGGTAGCGTGCAGCAACCCTGCCAACGCGATCAATCCGAGGGCCAGGCCGCACACTCCGTTCCAACCCCAGTGCACCCAGGCGATCGTCGCCAGCGCCGAACCGACTGCCGCACCGGTAAAGTACACCGTCATGTACACAGTGTTGAGCCGGCTGCGCGCGGACGGTACCAGACCGAAGATGCGCGTCTGGTTGGCCACCTGCGTCATCTGCGCGCCCATATCGAGCAGGACGACTCCGACGACCAGAGCGATGAGATGCAGAGCGATGGAGACGGGCGCCGCCTCTGCACCCCAGAGCAGAAAGTAGGACGCCGCGAGCAGCGCCATGCCGACTGAGATGACCCATCTTGACCCATGTTTGTCGGCCAACCGACCGGCAAGCGGTGCGACCATTGCGCCTGCTGCGCCGACCACGCCAAAGGTTCCGGCGACGCCCGCGCCAAGGCCATAGTGGCTATGCAGCAGAAAGGCCAGAGTCGTCCAGAAGCAGCTGAATGAGCCAAAGACGAGAGCGCCGATGGTGGCGGACTCGCGCAGCAGCGGCTGGGTGCGAAAGAGTGTCCAAAGGGAGAGCATTGCATCGCCGTAGCTTAGCTTCTGTTTCGGCGGAAGTTTGGGCATGACACGCGCCATCAGAGGGACGAACGAGGCATTCATCACCGCGCCGACTACAAACACCCAGCGCCAGCCGTGGATTCCACTTACCCATCCGGCGAAGGTGCGGGCCAACAGAATGCCCAGCAGCAGACCAGTCATTACGATGCCGATCGCGCGGCCACGCTGGTCATGCGAGACGAGGTCTGGCGCGATGGGTAGAGCTACGTGGGTGACGGAGGCGAACAGGCCAATCAGCACGCTGCCCGCGATCAACCAGTTCAGGGTAGGCGCGACGGCAACCAGCAGGAGCGCGACGGCTACTGCACCGTACATCCGCATCATCAGCGCGCGACGCTCCAGCACGTCGCCTAATGGAACGAACGCGAGCAGTCCTATTGCATAGCCAACCTGGGTTGCGACGGCGACAAATCCGGTGTGACCTGCCGTTGCGCCGTAGGTGTGGCCCATCTCCAGCAACAGCGGCTGGTTGTAGTAGATGGTGGACACGCCGATCGCGCAGGCAAGGCCAAGGAAGGGCAGCGGGGCGCGAGGTCCGGGCTTTGAGGAAGTGGTCATACCAAAAGTCTTCCTCTAGTGTAACCGTTGAGAGACTTTTGAAGACTATGTCCTGCCAGACGGGTCCGGCAGGACATAATCTTCCGATGAGCTACACCTTGCCCAGAATCATCTTGGCGATGATTGCCAGTTGCATGAAGGACGTTCCCTCGTAGATCTTTCCGATCTTTGCATCGCGATAGAGCTTCTCGACGGGGTAGTCCTTCACAAAGCCGGAGCCGCCGTAGACCTCGACGGCCAGGCTAGCTACACGCTCTGCCACCTGCGAGGTGAAGTATTTGCACATCGCGGCCTCCTTCAGGAAGTCGAGCTTTGCGTCCTTCAGGCGAGCGGCGTTGTAGACCATCAGGCGTGCGGCTTCGATCTCGGTCGCCATCTCGGCCAGTTGGAATTGCATCGCCTGAAACTCCACCAGCGCCTTGCCGAACTGCTTGCGCTCCTTCGCCCACTTCGCCGCGTGGCCCCATGCGCCTGACGCGAGGCCGAGCATCTGCGAACCGATGCCGATGCGGCCTTCATTCAATGTCTCGATGGCGATCTTATAGCCCTTGCCCGGTTCTCCCAACACCTGCGCTGCCGGCACAACGCAGTCGTTGAAGATGAGCTCACAGGTGCTCGACGCGCGAATGCCCAGCTTGTCTTCCTTCTTGCCGAGCGTAAATCCCGCAGCACCCTTTTCAACCAGGAAGGCCGTAATTCCCTTGTATCCAGCGGCAGGATCGATCGTCGCAAAGACGATAAACAGCCCAGCCTCCTTCGCATTGGTGATCCAGAGCTTCTGTCCGTTGAGGACGTAATCGTCGCCACGCTTGACGGCCCGCGTCTGTAGCGCAAAGGCATCGGAGCCTGACGATGCCTCGCTGAGCGCGTATGAGCCGATAGTGTCGGTCGCCAGCCGCGTCAGATATTTTTTCTTCTGCTCCGAGGTCGCCCAGCGAATCAGCGCATTGATGCACAAGGTATTCTGCACGTCGACGAGAACGCCGACCGAGGGGTCGACCGCCGAGATCGCCTCGACCGCCAGGATCGCCTGAAAGAACGTTCCCCCCGCGCCGCCGTACTCCTCCGGAACCTCGATGCCCATCAGCCCCAGCCCGAACAGTTTTTGAATGAGCCCGGCGTCCATCTGCTGCGTCTCATCCATGCCGCGCACCAATGGTGCGATCTGTTCCGTGGCGAAACGCCGCACCGTATCGCGAAATAACTGCTCGTCCTCGCCCAACTGCGTCAGCGCCATCGACCCAACCTGCTGCACCATCCACTCACCTCAACCTGAAATCAGAAGAGCTGAGTCTAGCATTTGGGAGGCACGACTGAATAGGCGTTCAGCTTGCTGCCGGCTCACCCGATTGGCGGGTATGCGCAAGACGTTTGGAGGAGAGCAAAAACTATCCTGCAGCCTTCACCAGACGCCCACGCCGACTGATGATTGACAGCTTCTCCGTGTTCAAAATCTTGCGCGCCTGGTCCTTCGCGTGGTCTGCCCACGGCCCCACAGGGTCGAGCCGCACGTAGGTCAACCAATGACGCAATGCCCGACGCCGCTGCCCTTGCCGCTCATAGGACAGCGCCAGATTGTAGTGCGCGTCGGCATATTGAGGAACCAGCGCAACCGCCTTCTGGTATGCGAGGGTCGCCTCGTCCAGCCGCCGCATCTCATCCAGCACATTCCCTAAATCGAAGAACGCGAGCGCGTAGTCGGGATCGGCTATCGTGGCCTGCCGGTAGAGCCGCTCGGCCTGCGGATAGTCCCGCAGGTTGTAGTGGATCGTTCCCAGGTTGATCAACGCCGGAGCGTGCTGAGGACGCATCGAGAGAATCTCATGGTAGATTTCCATGGCCTGCGCGGTCGTGGCGGGATTCTCTTCCATCTGAACTGCCTGTAAAAACAGGTCCTGGACCTCGGCTGCCTGCCGCGCTGAAGAGTCTCCTGCTGCACGCACCACGCAGAGCTGCCGTTCGGGAGATGTGTCGAAGTCGAAGGCAAGCTGCTGGGTCAGCGGATCCATCAGCGCACCGCCATGCCGGAAGCTGAGACGCGAACCTCGGCGTACAGCCGTCGCCTCTCTCAGAGGGTCGCGCATTCCTGCAACGCGCTGCATGGCATCGACCGACGCGCGTATGCTCCTGGCTGAGATGCGCGTCGTCGCCTGCAGATCGCGCAGCGTACGCAGCTGGCCCAGGGTTTCAAAGGAGTAATCTTCGTTGGGGGAGATGAGCCCGACTCGCTCCCACGCCATGAGCTGGCGTGCATGCAAGTGCAGAATTCGAATTACATCTTGACGGCTATATCGGGTCACGTAGGTGTCTCGGTTGGCACCGTCTTGCAAGTTCGACCAGCAGACTCTTTCTGGAGTATGCCTCCCAAGCCCGCACCAATCAAGCCTAATCAAGCTAAGCCCATCAAATAACAGTGGATAACGCGTACCAAACCAGGTTCAGCCGTCCGGCAATCCATATCTGCAACCCTACAGTTGACTGAATGAGAACTGAGCAGCGGGTCAAATCTCTCGACCCGCCGCTCCTCTCTTACCCGCCGCTCCTCGCGACGGATCCTCTTACCGGAATTACTGGCCGCCGAAGGTCTTTTGCAGTGTTGCCACTGAGACGTGGGGCCAACTGAACGGAACAGGAGGTGCAGGCGCAGGCTTGAGAATCGGGAAGTTCAACAGCACCGTCTGCACATACTGAAGCTGCATGAAGTCACGGAAGGGATGTTTTATCTTCTCAATCCAGAAGGTTGCAAAGACCAGCGCCGTGTTCGCGTTTGACTGCAGGAAAGGGATGTTTTCAATTCCACCTCCACCATTGGCCACGAGGCCCGTCCCTATGGTCAGGTTCGCCACCGTTGCAATGTTCAGGACCACCATCTGTTCGATTTGCTGCCCTTTGATGGCCTGTTGCAGGAGACGGGTGGGGTCGTTGATGACTGTCTGCATTGGGATTCCATTGATGCTTGCAGGCAGAGGAATAGGGGGGACGTTACCGAAGGGTGTTCTGGAGTTCGTGGCTGCGGGTGTCGTGTTCGCAACATCATACTCAGGAAAGCCGCTCACGGTGCCTCCCGGTGGCATAGCAGCACCTTGCGGAAAGGGAGCCGTATTGACGGGCGAGATCGCAAACGTGCCGCCCGGAAGGGGTTTCACAAGGATCGCCGTGCCCTCGGCAAGCAAAGCATTTCCGTGGGGGATGGACCCCATGCGGGCCACGCTCGCCGTCTCCGCAGGTTCCGTTGTGAGTGGCACGGAGATCCAGATGCCGGGTTCAATGTGGAGCGCACCCTTGGTGACAGCGTCACTGATCTTCTGCAGATACGTCAGACCAAATAACTCAATGTCGCCCTGCGCATTGCCGCGATTTGGGATGGATGTCGCAATGGGATCAAACTTCAGTGTCTCCTGAGTTTGATTGAGCTCAAGGAATAGAGGCGCGCCCCCTACCTTGTCGGGCCGGGCGATGAGGTTGAATCCCTCGCCATGCCACGTACCTGCAAGATCTGCCAGAAGACCTAGATCGCTCAGGACTTCATCGTTGGAGGGGCTTATACGAACGGACGGTATTCTCATCTCTGGATTTCGGTTGGACATATATCTCTCCTAGGTTCCTAGTTGGGTTAGGACAAGCTTGGGCATCGCTGCGACTGTGGGCAGCAGAGAGGAATAGGAAAGTCGGCGACTTTCCAGCGTGGTCGTACTCCAGCAGACAGAATTGGGAGATTGTTCTTGAAAGAAGGTGCGGCAACTCACGCAGCACTGATGGACGACATGCTAATTATTGTCCGCAAGGTTGCGGATCTGCAGATACAGGGACACTCCTCGTGTAGCACCAGGGCCCGATGAATCGTATGCAGGATTTAGATGGAGGAAGCCATCTCAAAAAATAGATGAAGGGAGATTACACCTTTACGGTCCGCTGTCAACACTTATTTGAGCGTTATTTTTCCCTGAAAGATCACGGTCTCCCCGCCCCTTCTCAAACGCCTCGCGAGATGGCGAAAGACACTCCTACTTCGAAGGAACGAGGCCGAGGAGCAGGGGTGAACTGTTGAGCTACTGATTACGAATTCGCCGCAGATAAATCGCTAGAACGCAAACCTCATCATTCACCTCAAAGCGTGGGTTCCGTCAGCGGTCACGAGTTCATTTCTGACGGCTGGCACTGGCTGGACCGAACCTCACCTCTGATTCGGGTCCAACCCGTTGCCAATTGGCTTTGCCTCCAACTTGTTTTTAGAATTCGAGCCTTAGTGCTATTTGTCCGGTTCGGTTCCCCGCATTTTCCGCGGTTTGCGCAGCAGTGAGTACACCAAATGAGCTTGGGCTGCTTATGTTTGTCACTGGCGGCGCGTAGTTGGTATGGTTTAGCACGTTGGTGAACGTCGACTCGAAGCGCAGACGGAACCCTGCTCCGGGTGGGGTGACGTGTGGAAACGTAAAGATCGGGCTACCTCCATTATTGTTCTGCCACGTATTGACTGCGGCCTGTGGGTTACTTTCATTGTTGTTTTGAAGCTGACCCAAAGCGGTCACAGTAAAGATTCCAAAGCCGGCACGAATGACGGTTTTGCTGTCACTGAAGGGGCGATAGGCAATACTGATCCGTGGGTCGAAGTTGCGAAGATACGTCTGACGAAGGCCAGTCGACAAACCATCCTGACCATTTGTTACAACAGGGGTACAGGTAGCTGTGCTGTAGTTCGGATTGACACCAGCTAAACCACAGGCGTTGAATGAGGCCAGAAAGTCAGGAGCTGGCTTGAGTCCATTCAACAAGATATTGTTGACGATGACCGCACCTTGCCCATTCGCGCCCGCGCCGCTGTAGTTCGGATCGAAGTTCGCCTGAATCCCATTCTTGTCGACAAAGGGAGGGAGCAGCTCCCAGCGCAGACCGAAGTTCAGTGTCAAGTGATCATTCACCTGCCACTGGTCCTGTCCATAGATACCTGTCTGAGCGCCGCCTGCATCGTCTCTCGGTCCCGTTACTGCAAAGTAGGTTGTGTTTGGAGCGCCAAGCATCAGGTCACCGAAGGAGCTACCGGTAAACGTTCCTTGATTGAAGGTAAACAGACCGTAATCATCGGAGGGCGTCTCGATTTCAGGCACGGCGAACCTTACCCAGCGAACATCGACGCCAGCACGAATGGTATGTCTACCCCGGCTATAAGTAATGTTATCGGCGATCTGTTTGGTTGTGGATTGTGTAGGTCCAACATGATCTCTTCCGATTGAAGTGAAGTTTGTGCCATCGGAAAAGACTATGGTTGGAAAGCCTTGATCAGTAGGATGGTTCGAAACATTTACACCCTGATTCCCGCCGACTTGAAGACCCAACGACTGAAGAGCTGTCGCACCTTCAATTCCAAAATTCGGGGATAGGATCGTGTCCGTAAACCCAAAGCGAAATTCGTTCAAAAGATGGCCATTGATGACGTAGTTGTGAGAAACCAGGAAGCTGCGGTCATGCTCAGTGTCTACGTCATTTGGCAACAGCGGGTTAACAACATTTACCGTGAGATTTTTTCGATTGAACCGTGCGTACACTTGCTGCTTCGAGGTAATTACCTGATCGATTCGGGCGTCGAACCCGTCCGTATTCGATGGGATCGGAACAAGAGTCTGGTAGTTGACGCCGCCCGGAAGACTGGCGTTTGGTAACGGGTAGTAAGTGTTTAGCAACGCCTTTGCGAAGGGGCTGATACTAGCCTGCGGAATCGTAGCGTTTGCATACGGCTCATTGGTAAACGGGTTTCTCAGCGAGCTTGTAAGGTCACTCAGGTCGCCTGTTCTATCGAGCACACTCGGCACCGTGTACTGTTCCGCCTGCGAAGTCCGTCTCCTGTTGCCCTCGTAGTCGAAGAAGAAGAAGGTCTTCTCGTGCCCGTTGTAAAGATGTGGAATGGAAAGTGGCCCCCCGAAGCTATCGCCAAACGTATTGAATTGCTTCGGCGCTTTCTGAGTGAATCCGAACACGCGAGCATCGAGCACGTCGTTTTGGAGGTATTCAAAGAGCGTTCCATGATATTGATTCGTCCCACCCCGGGTTGTAAACGTCACGTCGCCGACCTGCGAAAACTCAGCGTTGTTATTGAAGGCCGTGACCTTAAGCTCGGCGATGCCTTCAGGCGAGGGATAAGGGTTTGCTCCAGCAGCGCTGTTGAAGATGTTCGTCGTCGAAATACCGTCGACAGAAAAACCGATCATGTTCGATGTCGCGCCGCCGATAGCAATATTTCCCTGGCTGTCTGCCTGCACATTTGGAGAGGTTGTGAGAGCCGCCAAAGGACTGGTGGTCGAAGCACGAAAGTTCAGCGGCAGTTTGCCAATGTCTCCCGTATCTTTTGAGTCTCCGATCACTCCATTTTCCGTGTTGATCTGGCCCGCGTCGGAGGTGACCTCCACAGTGCTTGCCTGTGTGGCGATCGTCAATGTGAGGGTATATCGGAGGTCCTGTCTGGCCGCAAGAGTGATGCCATCGACTACCGTCTCCGCAAATCCATCGTGCGCCGCTCTGATTTTGTATCTGTTGGCAAGAACATTGTCGAACGCATACGCACCCGCAGCGTCAGTCTTGGTCAGGCGATCGGTATTTTCGTCGACACTGTGCAATGTGATTTGCACGTCAGGGATCGCGGCCCCAGATTGATCTTCGGCAATTCCTCGAATGCTGCCATGCGAGAGGTCGTCATGAAGAGTAGCGAGAACAAAATAACAAGAGTTACTGCAAGGTTGAGGCGTTGGAGGCAGGTGCTGACGACTGCGTGACCAAGCCATTTCAGACCCGCGAGCTAACAGCCAGAATCCGTTCAGCCGTTCGCCGATTTCGTGCACCGGAGACCCCAGCGCAGATGTCGATCATCAACGGAACTATTGTGCTTGATCCCGTGAGACGGCATGTCGAACGATCTGGACTTGAAGTACACCTAACACCACGCGAGTTTGATGCCCTGCAGTTTCTCATGATGCACGCAGGACGTCCGGTGACACATGCTAGGCTACTTGCTGCCTTGCGAGGTCCCGGCTTTGGAAACGAACGCGCATACTTACGTGTTCTTATCGGTCAGCTCCGTAAGAAATTAGAGGACGACGCTGCAGACCCCAAATACATCTTGACAGACAGCTACATCGGCTACCGCTTCCGTGACGCATAGGGGCTTGACAGATCAATTCTGGCCCGCTGAAGCATAGGGTTGCCGACGATCCAGGATCAATTCTGACTCGCGAGGACTGAAATTGCCCGCGTGCCAGTCGAAGTAGTTGCTCAGACGTCCAGGCATAACTGATAGATGATTGCCCGGCCGCCTTTTTATTGCCTGTTTGCTGCAAGTGCTTGAAAGAAATGGAGCCGATGAGCGGAGTTGAACCGCTGACCTACTGATTACGAATCAGTTGCTCTACCAACTGAGCTACATCGGCCTAGAAATCTATTCTAGCGGCTACGTAGCCATCACGCAAAATCGTCGTTCACAAGAGGGCGGCTCGAGAGACGCCACCAGATCTCAAACGAGGGCACATCACTCCATCGGCACAAACTTCTCATTGCAGGTAAAGGCGACCCGCGGACCGCGTTCCCAACGGCAGACCCCTCGCCTGAACCACCCCGATGTCGATACCACCAAAGTCAAGATTGCTGCCCAGTGATCCGATCGTCACCGTCGCAAAGTGACCATGCAACTGCTCTCGCCTGACGCCCTGCCCTTCTCGATCAACCGTCCACCTGCAGAAGGCTCTCTCCGGTGTACGTCTCCCCGCCGATCGACATGCCGTGGCCATCGTATAAATGGTTGTCGAGCACGCTCATACAAAGGCAGCATCGCGCGAACCGAGCAGTGTAATGCCCTCGTCGATCAGCGACGTCACCGCCGGTGCCCATCTCCAGCGAGCCGCGCAAGAAAGCAGTATTGCCGCTTGCCGGCGTCAACTTCACCGCCATGCCGGACTTGCTTTTGTCCTGCGCAAACTTCAACGCTGCAATGTGCCGCGTGTCCTACGCGATGGCAGAGCATCCCAGCGTTATCACACCGGCAAATCTTCGACCAGCCATCTGGTGCCGCCTCTCGACCCTGGAGCCAAACTAGCTCATGCGGCGAGCGTGGTCACAGTCTTATGCACCGTCAATCCGGTTCAAATCTTCAGCGTCGAGATCGACGCGACTTGCGAGCAACACAGGTGCCAGCAAAACCACTGCAAAGCAAACGCCAATCAAATCATGGGCCAATTCATGAATGTGATGAAGCAGATCGAACAGCATGGGTGCGCCTCTTTTCGTCGGGGGAGCGTCTTGAACTCGCCTACACTCCCTGCATCGGCACCTCGTAGCTCAGCATGAGTGAACAGATTGCTCTCTTTTGCGGATGCGTCCCAATTTGGGATATCAAATCTCTAAGCCCTGGCAACTTTCCCCTCAGAAAACACGAAGAAGCCGCCCGGCAACAGGGCGGCCTCTTCTTTAGGGAGAATAGTTCCAACGGAGGCAAAGCCATCAGAACTTTCTGGCGAAATACTAAGTTTGGCAAAATCCGGTGTCAAGGCCAAAACTCACTCCCCGTAAGTCGTTATTTAGGAGTTAGTTATGGGGGTTACTCAATCGACAACAGCCACCTTCACTTTCGCTATGCATTCGCTTTTAGCGATCATATCACCAATCAAAAGGCTATCAAATCAGCCGCTTAGCCGTGCCGCTGCACCATCCCCAGTGCAGCAGCAATCTGGCCTAAGCCGTTTTTAGTCTCCCAGCCAACCTCATCCTCGGGGTTCGCTACTCGCACCATCCGTCCGTATCCGGGAGCTTTGACCGCTCAGATCGATCCGCAAAAACTCGGGTTCGCTCGCCGCAGGCTTGCCCTGCATCACCCGGATTGCTGCCCTGCCACCGCCAAAGAAGAGTCCCAACACCACCGCAGCCAACGCTCCCAGACCGCAGAATGCGGCGATACCGGTCAGCAGGCTCACCGTCTTTTTGATCTCGGAGTGGAACTCCGGCGGCACCGGCTTGTTCCAGGTCACGTCACTTCGCAGGTGGATACCCTCCACCATCTCCTGTGCCTCGGCAGGCTTCCACGCACCGGTCGTCATCAGAACCAAGGGGCCCTCCCGTCGCAGCTTCACCGTTCCTGCCGTCGCACCCTGGCGGTTCATCTCTGCTTCAATCTGTCGCCCATGATCGCCTGCGATCTGCGGCGTAGGATACAGCAGCAGCGTCAGCGTTCCTCTGCCCTGATACTTCGCCATCACCACCTCGGCGGCCTTGTCGAACCCGACGATCCCCCCCGGCAGCACTCCACCCATCCCCGTATAGCCCACAGGCCCCAGCGAATACTTCACCGTGTCCTTCTCCAGGCCCTTCTCCGGAAGATACGTCGGCAGCAGTGGAGGCAGTCCCTTGGTCCCACCAATCTTCGGCAGTCCAATCTGCACCGTCTTCAACAGCGCCGCGGACGATTCAGGATAGAGCTTCAGATTCGACACCACCACCGACACGCCGTTAAGTGTCACATGGTCCCCACCGCTCTTGCGCAGATAGCTGTACGCTGCATACGCTCCGGTAGCATCGTCAAACTGATACACCGTCACCGTTCCACCTGAAACCGCCCCGTGCGCCACGGGACTCTGCGCTGTACCGCGCTCATACCGCTTAATGCCATCCTCCACCAAAATTGGCCCATCGGTCCCGCTCCAGGATGGCGCACCGTTGCCTGCGTCATGGTCCGGCCCTGTCCGCAACGTCTCGGGCAGCAGCGGAGCAGGCGGCATTGCCAACATCGTCTTCGCCTCCTGTGCCTTCAGCGAAGCAGCCATCGCACCCGCGAGCGCCACACCCAGCAGCAGCCGCGACATCACCCGAATCCGAGAAGAAACACCCATACGTTGGTCAGACTACACCAGCGCGACAACGTAAGCCTAGGGGCAGCCGCAGCCGGTAGTGGGTTAGTTTGAATCGATGAGGCCAAGTTGTTGGGAACGGGACTTAACAGAGCACAAGGTACTTCGATCTGGGGTAGTGGTGTAGTTTGAAAATTCGGCTATTTTGATTTTGAAAGGTGCTTGAAATTGCGGTAAGACGGCCACGCCATAAAGAGGTAGCAGGGGATCACAAAGAGCAGTATCTTCTTGGGCAGGCCCATCGCGATCACTTTATAGGACGCGACCGGAACTAGAACTGCGAAGGCTGTCCCGAGGTAAAGTGCTCCCCATCGCCCACGCCACATTAAGCTACCACCCTTTCCAACGCCCGTATGTTGCGCATGCTGTCCATCCTCTCAGGCCATCAGCGGAGCGACAAGGGAAAGTTTAGGAGGCCATCGTGAACTTAGCTTTCTAGTAGCTCTGGCAGTTCTTCCATCGTCCACACATGCCCCCGAAAGACCTTGCCTCCATCGCCGCTACGCCTGTGGAAATTCAAACTGCACCACTACCCGATCTGACCATGATAAGACCAGTTCGAATAGTCAGGCATCCACAATGGCTTGCCGGCCTAGAGCGTCCTCTTTAGTTCGCGCTCGCCCGCTCCGTCGGCGCCCGCGTTCCACTCAGGCCGCCGGCATACTTCGCGACACCCTTATACAAACTCTCCGCCACCCGTTCCCGATACTCCGGCTCGCGCAGTTGCTTCGCATCCTTCTCGTTCGTCACAAACGAGATCTCTGCCAGGATCGAAGGCATGTTCGCCCCAATCAAAACCACGAACGGAGCCTTCTTCACCCCACGATCCTTCAGCCCCGCATTGCCCCGCTGCAACCCGCCATACAGACTCTGCTCTACGTCGCTGGCAAACTCCCGCGACTCGGCGATCTTGTCCTTCAGTGCAATCTTCTTCACCAGATCGCTCAGCTGATGGATCGACTGGTCCGACACCGCGTTCTCGCGAGCCGCCGTCTCCAGAGCATCAGGCGACGTCGTGAAGTTCAAGTAGTAGGTCTCGACCCCACGCGCGCTTTCGTCAGAAGAAGAGTTCGCATGGATGGAAAGAAACAGATCCGCCTGCGCCTTATTCGCAATCGCCGTCCGCGTCTCCAGCGGAATGAAGGTATCGTCCGACCGCGTATAAATAATCTCTGACCCTAGCCGGTCATGCAGCAGCTTGCCTAGCCGCAGCGCCACGTCCAGCACCACGTCTTTCTCTTCGATGCCGTCGACTCCCAGTGTTCCCGAATCATGTCCGCCGTGCCCCGGATCGATCACGATGCGTCCGATCTTCAACCCCAGCGCACGCACCAGTGAGGTCTCTCCATCGGCCGTCGGCACTGCAGCCCGCGCAGGAAGCGCGTCAACACCCTTCGCCGCCCTGACTCTCTTCGACCTCCTCGTTGCTGCAGGAAGCGGCGTAGTTGCAGAGGCCGATTCAGCTCCCGCGGCACTCGTATCTACTGCTCCCTGGCTCCTATTCCCCAACACCACCGCAGAGATCGGTTGCGAGGTCGGCTGACTTGTCGCCTCCACCCTGCCCGGCTGCGCACTCAACGCCGCCACATCGAATGAGCTCGTCGACTTCACCGCTGTCGTATTTGGCACCGTAGGAGCAGCCGCAGCCGCGCGCTGCATCGGCACATCCACCACGGGCGCGCCCACCTCTCCCTTGCCTCCTCCATGAATGTCGATGATGAGCCGGTAAGGATTCGGCAGCAAAAACGCCGAGTACTCCGTGACATCGTTCACATCCAGCACCACACGCGTCATGTCGTTCGAGAACTGCGCCGCTCGAATCTTCTTCAGGAAACCATCGTCGGTCACAGCAAAACTCTTTCCCACCAGCTCCTGCGCCAGCCGCGTCCCATGCAGGTCGAAGTAGATGCGATCGGGGTTCGGCACCCGCGCCGCCTCATAGGTCACATCGTCGCCAAGGTCGATCGCCACCCGCGTGTACGTCGGCGTCGACCAATGCCGAATGCCCGTCACCTGCGCCATCTGTCCATGCCGTCTGACGTCCGTCTTCGCTACATGCATCGGCGTACCGCTCTGGACTGCTCCGGCCTGCGCCCCAGCACTTGGAGAACCGAGCGCATCCGATGACGTATCCGCCGGCGCCGTTATTTCCCGTTTTCCCACGCCAACAGAACCGACCTCAGAGCTCCCCGCCGCACCGACCGCTCTGCTTGAATCCCTCGTCACCGGCATCGGCGCAAACGAGCTCACTCCGGCCACGTTCTCCTGCGAGCCCGCACTATCAGCATCCTGCAATCGTGAAGAGACAGCATCCTGCGACCGGGTACCAGTAGATGCCTTCGTGCTCTTGCGACCCACCGAATCCTCGCGGCTCCGGCCAAGCGAGTCCAGCCCAGCCTGTGCCTCCTCCACCTGCGCACTCCGCGGATACTGCTTCACCAGTAGCGCGTACCTCTCTCGCGCCGCGGCCGCATCATGTAGATCGTTCTCATCAATCTGCGCCTCGGCCAGCAGCGCACCCACCCGCAGCGAACTCCCCGGATACTGCGTCCGCAAAAACTCATACTGCCCCACCGCCGCCTTCAGACTCTTCTCATCGTGCAGCCCGCGGCCCTGCTCCACCAGCAACTCCGCCACCGCATTCACACTGTCAGGAGCATGCCCATCCCCCGGCGCATCATGGTACACAGCACGAAACCCATCCATCGCCCGCGTGTAGTCGGCCCGCGTCCGCGCTCCAGCCGGAATCGCCTCCAACACCTCACGGCCCCGCTCTGCCTGCTCCCACGGCGTCAGTTCCGCGTGCCTCTGCGCAGTCTTCGCCATCACACCCGGCACTATCGCAGAGCACACCACCGCGCCTACGCCACACCACCAACGAATTCGAATTGACTTCCCCAGGCGCATGTCTTCTTAAACCAATAGACAGCCTAAGTTTAAGAGCGCGCGCTCCCGAACGCATGGGAAAAGCGCCCCGGTACTCCCCCCGATACCCCCACCCAACAGCATCGCCGATTCCTCAGGCGAGCACGCTTGAAGTTACTTGCCCCCGTCACCAATATCTTCCGATAGCGACTTCGGTCCTTCCTTCCCCTCCAGAAAAGCCTTATCACTCAACGAGGTAAGCTTCGCCATCAGATCGAGGTACAGTAGATGACCCTGCCATACTCCGAACCGCTCCATCATCAGGTTCGCCTGCTCTCGCGTCGCCGCTCCATGACCGAAGTTCGTCTTCGCGATCACACCAAACAACTGCGCTTCATCCTCTACGATCTTGTCCTGCGATGCGAGAAACGCATCCTGCGCCTGGTAGATCTCCGCATACTTCTGCGCCTCCACGTACGGCATAAAGCCAAGCGCCCCCGTCGTCTGAGCGGTCTTCCACGCAGTCTCTTTTAATGACTTGTTTGAGAAATCAGCATCAATATTCGCACCGTCCTTGTCCTGATCTTTTGGGTTCACCTGAATGCGAGTCAGTATCCGCATATTCTGTTTCATCACGTTCTTCTGCGTCTTCAAGTTCTCCACCGCGCCCTCCATCACCTTGGAGTTATCTTCAATCTCCTCCCGCAGCGTAGCCCGCGCCTCGTTCACCAGTTTGTGCTCGCGATGCAGCTCGACCATCCCCTCGATCCCGACCGCAATCAGCAGTCCCACCGAAATCGTCAGCAGATGCAGCAGAAAATCCTTCACGCCATGTATCGGCTCGTGCGGAGCATGAACATCCAAAAGTCGCCTCCTGTACTGCGAATCCTGTCCTGCCTGCCAGCGCCGGTACAACCAGCGTAGCCGGCCATCAAGATTTCTAGACAGATTCTAGCTCACTCCAAACCCGATGCTGCTCTAGCTCAACACGCCGCGACAGACCTATCTTCGCGACCTGGAATCAAATCTAGAATCCTGTAAACTGATCCGCATGGTAGATATCGATCTTCTTGTCGAAGCCCTCCGCGGCCGAGGCCACAGTGTTGAGAACGTCATCCCTGTCCCCGAAAACGCCGGTGTCTATGAGCTCACCGTAGACGGAAACACGCTCAACCTCGAAGAAGCCCGAGCCTTCCTCGCGGAAGACGAATCGAAGTAGCTTTACTGGCCACCTCAGCCGAATAACCCACATTTCGCTCCATCTGCGAAGTGTGGGTTATTCGCGCTACGCAAGAACCGCTCTCGATGAAATACCCGAATAGTCCCTACCCCAACAACCCACCCACCACCTCTGCCGCACCCTTCAACGCCGCATCCAGCGAACCCGCATCGCTCCCACCAGCTTCAGCGAGATCAGGCCGTCCACCGCCCTTGCCTCCAACCTTAGCCGCCAGCAGCCCAACGATCTTCCCTGCCTGCACCTTCCCAGTCAGGTCCTTCGTCACACCAACAATCAGCGAAACCTTCCCCTCCGCCGCAGCACCCAGCACCACCACACCCGAGCCCAGCTTACCGCGAAGCTGATCCACCAACTCGCGCATCTGCGCCTTCTCCACTCCATCCACGCGCTGCGCCAGCACCTTCACACCTTTCACCTCCACCGCAGACGAAGCTGCATCCGACACCGAAGCCGAAGCCGACTTCATCCGAATGGAATCCAACTCCCGCCGCAGCTTCTTCATCTCCTCGTCCTGCGCCGCAATCCTCTGCCGCAGTGCATCCGCCGGAGCAACGTCGCTCACACCCACCAGCGAGCCGACAACCTTAGCCACATCAAAATCCCGTCGGAACTCATGCAGCGCACCCGTACCACTCACCGCCTCCACACGCCGCACGCCCGAAGACACCGAACCCTCACCAACAATCTTGATCAGCCCAATCTCACCCGTAGCCCCGGTATGAATCCCCCCGCAAAGCTCCGTCGAAAAGTCGCCGATCTTCACCACCCGCACCCGCTCGCCGTACTTTTCGCCGAACAGCGCCATCGCGCCCAGCTCGTTCACAGCAACATCGATCGGTACATCCACCATCGTCTCGACCTTCGTATTGCCGAGCACCTGACGGTTCACAATATCCTCAACCTCCTGCAGCTCCTCCTCCGCCACACCCGCGAAGTGCGAAAAGTCGAACCGCAATCTGGCCGCATCATTCAGCGACCCCGCCTGCTTCACATGCTTCCCCAGCACCTCGCGCAGCGCCGCATGCAGCAGATGCGTCCCCGTATGGTTCCGTATCGTCGCCGACCTCGTCGTCGCATCGACCACCGTATCCACCGTATCGCCCACCGCAATCGTCTGGTTCGCCCTCACCCGATGCGCAAACACCCCCTGCACCGGCTTCGTTGCGCCACTCACCTCGGCCACAACCGCGTTGTGATCGCCCGAATACAACCACCCCACATCCCCAACCTGCCCACCCGAGTCCGCATAAAAACTCGTAGCATCCAACACCACCTCGCCGGTCTCGCCACCCTTCAACTCAGGCACGCCAACGCCATCCTTCACCAGCGCCAACACCCGCGCCCCATCCACCCGCAGCGCGCTATACCCTTCAAACTCCGTCTTCGGCAACTCCCGATAAACCGGCGCCGCCGACTTCTGCGACCCACCCTTCCAAGAAGCCCGCGCCCGCTGTTGCTCTTCTTCCTTCGCCGCCTCAAAGCCAGCCATGTCGAACGCGATACCAGCGTCGCGCGCCGCATCAGCCATAAAGTCCAGCGGCATACCGAACGTTTCGTACAAGGAAAAAGCGTCACTACCCTTTAGCGTCGAGGACGGATGTTCCTGCAAATCTTTTTCAAACATGTTCTGTAGAAGTGGGCCATAGTGACCGGGAACAGCATTTCTGACTGCTTCCCAAACCTCATGTCTAGGAACATCTTCCACGGGGCGGCCCGCCAACTTGTCTGTTATCGCTTTTGCAAGAAGTTTGCCATGCTCAGGAGCAATCTTGTACCTCAGGAAGAAATTCGGATGGGTAGGTGAATACGAATTGAGAATTACTCGATCAAGTTCCTTGGAACCGGTATCCAGTACTCTAGCAAACTGCTGCTCCTCCGCCAACACCACCTTACTCACCCGTTCCGCAGTCTCCTTCAACTCCGGATAAGCCACGCTCATCTCATCCCGAACCGCAAACACCATCTCATGCATAAACGGCTTCTCCTGCCCCAGCAGCCGTCCATGCCGAATCCCGCGCCGCAGAATCTTCCGCAGCACATACCCACGTCCATCATTCGCCGGATTCACCCCATCTGAAATCAAAAATGTAGCCGCCCGAGCATGGTCCGCGATGATTCTCAAACTCGCCGCGTTCTTGTCCTCCGAACCCGCAGCGTCAGCAGCGCTCATCGCCGTAAAGCCAGTCAGCTCTGCTGCCCGTGCAATCAGCGGAATAAACAAATCCGTCTGATAGTTCGACAGCACACCCTGCAGCACCGCAGCAACCCGCTCCAACCCCATCCCTGTATCGATCGAAGGCTTAGGCAGATGCATTAGGACATACCCATCAGGGCTAGGAGGTAGGTCGCCAAGAGATTGGTCGCCAGTAAAAATGCGGTCGAACTGCATGAAGACCAAGTTCCAGATCTCGACATACCGCTGCTCATCCAGCGGAAACGGCTTATCAACTCCCGCCTCCTCCGCCGCCTCAATCCCCAGGTCGTAGAAGATCTCGCTACAAGGCCCACAAGGCCCGGTATCCCCCATCTGCCAAAAATTATCTTTGGCCGACATCCCAAAGATGCGTTCCTTCGGCACACCCGTCTCAATCCAGAACTGCTCCGCCTCATCATCCCGCGGAACCTTCGCGTCACCGTCGAAGATCGTCACATACAACTTGCTCTTATCAATCCCAAAGCAATGATCGTTGTTCGAAGTCAGCAGCTCCCAAGCATAAGCAATCGCATCCTTCTTGAAGTAGTCCCCAAAAGAAAAATTCCCCAGCATCTCGAAGAACGTATGGTGCCGCCGCGTAAACCCGACGTTCTCCAGATCGTTATGCTTGCCCCCCGCCCGCACACACTTCTGCGAACTCGCTGCTCGCGTGTAGTCCCGCTTCTCGTTCCCGAGAAAAACATCCTTGAACTGATTCATCCCCGCATTGGTAAACAGCAGCGTAGGATCGTTCGCCGGCACCAGCGAAGAAGAGTGCACCCTTCTGTGCCCCTTGCCCTCAAAAAACCGCAAAAAATCTTCCCGAATCTGGCTTCCCGAACGATTGATCATAAGCTATAAGTTTATCAGTGAAT
>Ga0302324_100001264_pt1 | contig 62118 bp, 61 predicted proteins | sample Palsa_T0_1_FD_201949 | JGI IMG/M metagenome (GOLD analysis project Ga0302324, IMG submission 201949) | Peat permafrost microbial communities from Stordalen Mire near Abisko, Sweden - Palsa_T0_1 | ecosystem: Environmental > Terrestrial > Soil > Palsa > Peat permafrost | place: Sweden: Abisko...
TCACTACGCGAGCTTGCGAGCCGAGCACACTAGTGGAGTGAAGCGAAACGAGCAGGCGAGTCTGCGAGCTGCGTCAGGGAACGAGTCCGTGAGCTGCGCACAAATAAAACTCTGAGAGCCCTCGTCTCCGGAATACTTCGCCGATTGGGCTGCCGCCCATTTAATGGCTGGCGGTTGCCGCGACCATAGGTTATAAAAGGCGACCGTGCGCGCAGTTCTCATAGCCGCCAAACAGCTCGCGTTCGCCAAGACCCGGCTGACCCCCGCATTGCCCGTTGCTGCCGAACGAGCCGCGCTGGCCGAGGCTATGTTTCGAGACGTTCTGAGCGCCGCGCTTAGTGCCCGGATGCCCGCGATGGTCGCAGTAGTGACATCTGATGCCGCCTTGATTGCCTTGGCGCGCGCGGGCGGCGCGGTGGTCTTCGATGAGCAATACCCGCGCGGCCTCAACGTCGCCGTGCGTCTCGGAACCGGATTGCTGCTCGAGCGCGGCGCGACCACAATATGCACTGTGCTCTCGGATATTCCCCTCGTCACCGGCGAAGATATCGACGCCAGCTTCAAAGCGATGCCCGCAAAAGGTCCCGGCGTGGTATTGGTCCCGTCATCCGACCTGTCCGGCACCAATATGCTCACCCGGATGCCGCCCGACGTAATCCCGACCCGCTTCGGACGCATGAGCCTCGTGCGTCACGTGGACGATTGCCGCACTCGCGAGGTGCCCTGCGAAGTAGTGCGGATGGCTCGTCCGGCCATCGATCTCGATGTGCCCGCCGACTTGATCGAATTCGTCCGCATGCCCAGTATGACTCATACCTTCGGCCAGCTTACCCGTCTGGGCGTGATTCACGGCTGAAAACCTCAGGGTGCGATGTCAATTGTGAGCAGGATTGAGCGTCTCGGCGCTCGCGTTATCGATGGTCTAACGTCGCTCGGCGGCTTCGTGATTTTTCTCGCCGCGTCGCTCTTATATTCGATCCAACCGCCTTACAAGTTGCGGCTGTTGATCCGCCAGATGCGCAATATCGGCGCGGAATCATTCTTCCTGGTTGGCCTGATCGGGTTGTTCACCGGGATGGTGCTCGGACTACAAGGCTACAACACACTCAGCCGCTTCGGCTCCGAGGGCGCTCTCGGCACCGTCGTCGCGCTGGTGCTGGTGCGCGAGCTGGGTCCGGTACTGGCGGCCCTGATGGTCGCCGCGCGTGCCGGTTCCGCAATGGCCGCGGAGCTGGGCTCGATGCAGGCTACCGAGCAGATCGATGCGCTCAGCGTGATGGCGATCAATCCGGTGCAGTACCTCGTTTCGCCGCGCGTGTTGGCCGGAATCATCAGCTTTCCACTCTTGACGGCGCTCTTCGACGTTATCGGGATCTGGGGCGGATGGGCGGTCGGCGTCGGTCTTATGGGCGCGCCGAACGGCCCCTTTTTTAACGGCATCGCCCAGAACATGAGCGGTCACGACATCGCAATCGGCGTTTACAAGGCGCTGGTTTTCGGTCTGGTCGTAATGTGGGTGTGCTGCTACAAAGGTTATCATGCCCAGCGCATGGCCACCGGAGTAAGCCGCGCCACCACCGAGGCGGTGGTCCTTTCAAGCGTGCTGATACTGGTGTGGGACTATTTTCTGACCTCGATTCTTCTGTAAGAATCCAAGGCTTTGATGAATCAGAGTTCCGATAGCAATGGCGCCGCAATCAGCGTGCGGGACCTGCGCCGGCGCTTCGGACGCCAGCAGGTTCTAGCCGGGGTCAATCTCGAATGCCCGCGCGGGAAAATCACCACGATCGTCGGTCCCAGCGGGTGCGGCAAGACGGTTCTGCTGAAGCATCTCAATTTACTGCTGCGGCCCGACTCGGGAGCCATCGTTATTGACGGAGTCGAGGTCACCGCGATGCGGCCGCGCGCGCAGAATCAGATTCGCGAGAAATTCGGCATGCTCTTCCAGGCCGGCGCCTTGTTCGATTCTATGAGCGTGTTTGATAACGTCGCGTTTCCCCTGGTCGAACTGACCCGTCTGAGTCGGGAGGAGATCGCAGCTCGAGTGGAAGAAACATTGAAGGCCGTGGGGCTCCAGGGCATGGAACGCAAGTTCCCCTCCGAGATGAGCGGCGGGATGCAAAAGCGCGCCGCGTTGGCCCGCGCACTCATTCGGCGCCCGCAAATCCTGATGCTCGACGAGCCTACGACCGGTCTGGATCCGACCCGTACCCATCAGATTCATGCGCTGGTACGGCATACGCAGCAGCAGTTCGACCTCACCGCAGTGATGGTCAGCCATGATGTGCCGGCGGTATTCGAGTTTTCCGACCATATTGCCTTCATGCACGAGGGCAAGATGGCCTTGAACGGGACGGTGGCCGAAGTGATGGCGGCGAATCACGAGACCTTTACCGAATTCCTCCAGGGCCGGGCCTCGGGTATCGACGAACCGCCAGCCGCGGCCGCGAGTTAACCTCCCATGTACGCTAGTCGAACTACACAACTGTTCGTTGGAATCTTCACTATCGTCGGCATCGCCGCCCTGGTGTTTCTATCCGTGCGCCTCGGGCGTGTGGAGATTTTTCCCGCGCCGGGCTACACGCTTTTCGCCAATTTCGACAATATAGCGGGACTTAAATCCGGGGACCAGGTAGAGCTTGCAGGCGTGAAGATCGGCAAAGTCAGCAGCATCGGGCTCATCGGGAATCGCGCCCGCATTGGCATGCACATCAACGATGGCGTTGAAATCGATAACGAGGCGATCGCGTCGGTCCTGACCAGCGGGCTAATCGGCGACAAGTATGTATCGATTGCGCTCGGTGGAGGCGACGATCTCAAGGACGGCCAGACCATTCGCATGACCCAATCGGCCTTCGTACTCGAGAACGCGATCGGACAGTTCATCAACAACATGGGCTCCGGGGGCAGCAAGGGTTCCTCCGGCGGCTCCAATGGCAGCACCGGCTCAACGCCCGGCGTCAGTCCCGGTAGCAGCACGAACAGCACGCCCGGCGGCGGCAATGGCCCGCTTGGCGGTAACAAGGATAATTAGTAAAAGATGACGCTTTCGACAGATTTTCGCGGTCTCGCGTTCACCTCGGATGCCAAGCGATCCACGGTTCGGCGTGGCATCTCCTTTCGGATGAATGCGTTGCTCGCCGTCGGCGCAGTCATGATGTTATTTGCGCGCCTGGTCCCGCTCGCACATGCGGATATCGGCGACTCTGCGATGACCGTGACGCAGACGATGGTAAATCACGCGCTCGAAATCATGGCCAATAAGGCTACGCCACTTCAGCAACGCCGCCGGCAACTGCGGGAGGGCGTCCAGGACAATTTCGATTTTACTGAGATGTCGCGGTCGGCTCTCGGCTACAATTGGCGCGGCCTCACGCCGGATCAGCGTGCCAAATTTACCCAACTCTTTACCGCCTTCATTGAGGATGCCTACCTCAGTAAAATTCAGGACTATTCAGGCCAACAGGTCCAGTTTCAGGGGGAAACTTCCCTTGGCCAAGGCTATACACAGATCAATACGGCCATTGTCCAACCGGGGAAAAACCCGATTGCGGTCAACTACTTGCTGTTACAGAAGGACAATAGCTGGAAAATCTATGACGTCACTGTTGATGCCATCAGCATCATTGCCAACTATCGCAACCAGTTTAATCGCGTGATCAACGAAAAAGGGTTCGATCAGTTGATGGCCGACCTCCAGGCGAAGCAGCAGGAACTCGCCTCGCTGCTCGGCGACTAAGACTGGCAGGGAAAGTATGGCTATCAGAAGCGAAATAAGATAAAAGCCCATGTCACGGTCGCTTAATACATGCATTTAGGTGTGTGACACCCGCGTGTATCCAAGCTAGTATCTCTGCTTCGGTATGAATTCGGTCGGTATTTGGCGGGAGGAAAACTGTTGAAGACAATCTTTGCGGCTCTGTTATTCGCGCTGATCGTGACGGTCGCGCCGGCGTTTTGCGCCGATCCGTCCGCGCCGCCGCCGGGCCCTCCGGGTGAATACGCGCAGTCCTATGGTGATCCGCTGGCCGGTTTTAACGAGAAAATGTTCTGGTTCAACCTCAAGTTGGACAAATACGTGCTCCATCCAGTAGCGAGCGGATATGCTTTCGTCCTCCCCAAGCCCGCGCGCGAAAGCGTCGGTAATTTCTTCAATAACGTCAACTTCATACCGCGCGCGGCGAACAATCTCTTTCAGGCGCACTTTGCCGATGCTGGCGGCGAGGTGGCTCGCTTTGGAATCAACTCGACCCTCGGCGTCGCCGGACTCTTCGACGTTGCCGACAGTTGGTTCGGTATGAAGCAGCACAACGACGACTTCGGGTTGACCCTGGGCCATTATGGCGTCGGCAGCGGAGCTTACATCGTCTGGCCGTTCCTCGGACCCTCGACTGTTCGCGACACGGTGGGCTTCGCAGCAGACAGTGCGATGTGGCCGTTGCCCTACTTCGTGCCCTGGTACGTATCGATTCCGACCGGGGCCGGCAAGGCGGTCATCGAGGTCGTAAACTACCGTTCTTTGCATCTGAATCTGTTCGAGGATGTTGATCGCTACGCGATCGACCTCTACGGTGCGGTGCAGGACGGCTACATGCAGAAACGCGCGGCGCGGCTCAAGGAAATCAACGAAGAGTAGCTGTCACGGAAATCCGAAAGCTCAAGAGCCGCGGTCGTTCAGGCCGCGGCTCTTTTTTTGAGACCGCCTTCGCCGCTGAGCAAGTTTCGGGTCACCGACGGATGCGGCCGACCGAAGAGGGACCGGCGCGGCTACAAAGCCTAAGGCGATCGACGCGACCGTGTCCGCAGCTAATTCACGTGTTCCCACGCATGATACGAACTGCGCACCAGCGGTCCCGATTCGACATGCCGGTAACCTAGCGCGAGCGCTTCAACTTTGATTTCGGCGAACTCGTCAGGCGGGACATAGCGGAAGACCGGCAAATGGTCCCGCGACGGTTGCAGGTACTGTCCGAGCGTCAGGATATCGCATTCGACCGATCGCAGGTCGGCCAGCGTACTCATCACCTCTTCACGCTCCTCGCCCAGGCCGAGCATGATTCCTGCTTTCGTTATCAGATCGCGCCCGCGTCCGCGCGCAACTGCTTTCGCATGCGCCAGGACCTCGAGCGAAACCTCATAGCGGCCACCCGGACGGCATTGGCGATAGAGCCGCGGCACCGTCTCGATATTGTGGTTATAAATATCGATTGGCGACTCGACCACGGTCTCGACGCTGGCCTGGAAACCCTTGAAGTCGGGCACCAGCACTTCCACTCGCGCAGCAGGGCAGATCGCTTTGATGGCATTGGCGGCAGCCGCAAAATGCGCGGCGCCGCCGTCGGGCAGGTCGTCGCGATCGACTGAGGTAACAACTACGTGCTGCAAGCCCAGACGCGCTACCGCTTCGGCGATTCGCCGGGGCTCGTCGGGATCGAGCGGGCGCGCCCGGCCGTGCGTCACCGCGCAGTATGGACAGTTTCGCGTGCACACGTCGCCCATCAGCATGAAGGTCGCAGTCCGATGGGAAAAGCATTCGCCGATATTCGGGCAGCTCGCTTCCTGGCATACCGAATGGAGCTTGAGTTCCGTTAACAACGCGCGCGTACGGAGGTACTCGGGCGAGGAGGGCGCTCGCACCTTGATCCAGTCGGGATGTCTCCGCTCAGCCATATTTTTGGTTCTACGATCCGACACCGCTTCGACGCCGGGTTTGTTGAACGAAAATCTTCATTGCGCGACGATCGAGGGCAAGGCGTCGCAACCGCCTGGAAGGACCTCCAGCGCCGCCCAGACGTCATCCGGCGCCACCGCGGTCACCTCATGGTACTCGAAGGTCTCAACGAAGGCATCCGTCAGCACGTCGGTGAGTTCCGTGACGGTCACGTGCGGGTTTCCCAGTTCCGCGATCGAGGTCATCCGGCAGCCCTCGATGCCGCAGGGGACAATCGCGTCGAAATAGCTCAGATCCGTCGCAACGTTGAGCGCAAAGCCATGAAGCGTCACCCAGCGCCGGATACCGACGCCGATCGACGCGATCTTGCGCGGACCAGCCCATACGCCGGTCATTCCCTCGCGCCGCGCGCCATCGATATCGAACGCGCGCAAAGCCTCGATCAACGCTCCTTCCAGTTTGCGCAGATATCGCGAAACGTCGCGCTTGACGCCCTCCAGCTTGACGATTGGGTAACCGACGAGTTGTCCCGGACCGTGATAGGTGACCTGTCCCCCGCGCGATACCCGGTGGATCGGCACACCGTCCGGCGGATTCGTGACGTAACTCGCGTCGGCGCCGCGTCCGAGCGTATAGACGTGCGGATGTTCCAGCAGCAGCAGGGTGTCGCCGATCTCGTCGCGAATGCGCGCCGCGACCAGCGCGTTTTGCAGTTGGAACGCGGCGGTGTAATCGACCACTCCAAGTCGCGCGACGTTCAGTGATGCCCGACCGTTCATCATCCTAAAAGTTAATCGACTCGCCCTCGGCCGCGAGCGCCGCTTCCATGATCGCTTCCGAGAGCGTGGGATGCGGATGGACGCTGTGTCCGAGTTCGCCGGTGGTCGCTTCGAGGGTACGGCCCAGCACGATTTCCGCGATCAGGTCAGTCGCGTGACGGCCGATAATCTGGCACCCGATAACCTCACCAAATTGCTTGCCCGCCACGATCTTTACGAAGCCTTCGGTCTGGTTGATAGCAACCGCCTTGCCGTTGGACCGAAAAGGGATCTTACCGACCTTGACCTCGATTCCGCGCTCGCGGGCCTGCGCCTCGCTCAGCCCGACCATCGCGACTTCGGGCTCGCAATAGATACAGCCGGGGATCGACAAAAGGTCGAAGCCGGGGTCGCGAACGCCCGCCATGATCTCCACCGCCGCAACGCCCTCGGCCGACGCCTTGTGCGCGAGCAGGGGCGGGCGCGCGACGTCGCCGATCGCATAGACGCTCGGACAGGTGGTGCGAAACGAGTCGTCAATCTTGATGTAGCCGCGATCGGCTTCAACGCCGATCGTCTCGAGCCCCAGGTCCGGGCTGAGTGGGTTGCGTCCGACTGCCACCAGCACCGCTTCTGCCTCGACGGTCTTGGGCGTGCCGGCGGCGTCCAGAGCGACCGACCAGCCGCCTTCCTTGCGTTCCATCGACTTGAAGCCATGGCCGGTCAGCACTGCGACTCCGCGCTTCACGAACGATTTGCGCAGTTCCTCCGCGATCTCGGCGTCGAAGCCGGGCAGCATCTGCGATTCAAGTTCGACGATTGTCACCTTCGCGCCAAAGGCCCGGTAGAAGTAGCCGAACTCCGCACCGATCGCGCCCGCGCCGATTATCACGATCGATTCCGGCAGATGGTCATAGATAAGCGCTTCGCGGCTCGTCATCACACCGTCGCCGAGCGTCATCCCGGGGAACAACCTCTCTCCCGATCCGGTCGCGATCAGAATCCGATCGGCCTCGATCGCCTCGGCAGCCGGCACCGCTTTGCCCACCGCCGGCCGCAGTGCAACGGTGTGCGGTCCCGTGATGATGGCGTTGGCCTCGATATAGTCAATCCTGTTCTTGCGCAGCAGGAATCGAACGCCCTTCGAGAGTTTATCGGCGGCGTCGCGGCTGCGCGCTATCACGCGCTTGAAGTCGAACTTGATCTCACCGACTTCGATCCCGTGCTCCTTGCTGGCTCCGCGTATCAATTCGATAGTTTCGGCGGAGTTGAGCAACGCTTTCGACGGAATGCATCCCCAGTTCAGGCACACGCCCCCTGGCTGATCGCGCTCAATCACGGCCACGCGCATCTTAAGCTGGCTCGCGCGAATCGCCGCGACGTAGCCGCCCGGTCCGGAACCAATTACCACCAGGTCATATCGTGAATCGGGCAACGTCAACTCCTCTCAATCACGCGTATCGCCTGCTCGTCGAACGCTCGTCCCGGCTTCGTGAATCAGCCTGGCTTCGGCCCGCTCGCCCCGGCTTCTTCCCACGCGTCCGGTGCGATCGATTCTACACCCGAGCGATGCAGATCGAGAAAACACCGCCGCAGCCTACGGCCCGACATAAGCTTCCGTCAAAGCTTTCCCGAATCAGAAGAGTTTGCGCTGCGCCGCTTCCATTACCGGGGCGAATGAGCGCCGATGAATCGGCGAGGGCCCCAGATGCGCGAGCGTGGCGAAGTGATCCGCCGTGCAATAGCCCTTGTGGCTGCCGAAGCCGTAGCCGGGATATTCAGCGTCGTACTCGAGCATCATGCGGTCGCGGGTGACCTTGGCAATGATTGATGCCGCTGCGATACAGAAACTCTTGCGATCGCCACCGACAATTTTCGTCTGTGGAAGCTTCAGGTTGGGAATCAGCCGGCCGTCCACCAGCACGTGATCCGGTTGCCGCGCGAGCGCCGCCAGCGCCCGTTCGCTCGCCAGCATCGTGGCCCAGTAGATATTCAGTTCGTCAACCTCTGCCGGTCCCGCGACGCCAATTGCGACGGTCAGCGCCTTCGCGCGAATCAGCGGGAACAGTTCTTCGCGTTTTTCCGCCGTCAACTGCTTGGAATCGTGAACGCCCTTGATGAAAAGCTCGGGCTCGAAAATTACCGCCGCAGCCACCACCGGACCCGCCATCGGACCAACGCCCGCTTCATCAACGCCCGCGATTGCCGCGAGCCCGCTTTTCCAGAAGCGTCTCTCGTAGCGCAGGTCCGGCCGCTTACTCATATCCACCCCTCACCAAATCGATCAGTTCACTGACGCGATTGTTCCGACTCAATCACCCGTATCCCGATTATGCGAAGGTGGGCGGGCAAGTGCAAAACGTTCGCGACAATCCGCCGCTAGATTTTTCCCCAACGTCGAGAATTATTCCCCTGATTCGATCCCGGCCATGCACCGTCGTCAGGCGAGCCGCCTCAGCCGCGCCTGCCGCAGAATCTCGGCAACCCTCTCCGGATCGGGAATATCGAGCATCCGGATCATGAAATCCGCGCTGGCCGCCGAGGCCACGCCGACGTCGCCGAGCCCAAGCATCCGCTGCTTCAAACTGCGATTCACTTCGATCGATCGCACGTCTGCCAATTCCATTTCGCGCCGCCGGCTGCTGATAAGGCCGCGCCGTTCGATCAACCGGTCGGAAGTAAGACTCCAATAGGTATAGCTGCGAGCGAGGTAGATGAGGCCGAAGATCGCTAAAGCGAGACCCACCAGCGCGAGACCGGCGAGCTGATAACCGTGAGGTGCGGCAAGCGCGTACGCACCGCCCAGAAAGATCGCGATGTCGATTACCAACTCAGCCGAGTAATGCCACCACGACGGCAGTATGCGGGTCAGGGCGTATTCATGTTTGGTCTCCGGCCGCGGCATCAGCACGCGCGTACCGCAGCGCGAGCAGAACGCGGAGTTCGCCGCCGTTTCGAATCCGCATTGAGGGCATCTCATGATGGTTGAGTCGCGGCACCCGCCAGGGGATCGTCCGCTCAGTGAAAACAGTCGGGATTATGGATAACGGCTCGCGCATGGTCAATTCGACGGCGAACTCGGGCCTCTGATGACGTTGGCGAAGGCGGACTAAATCATCGCGGGCGACCTTAAACGCTGGTCGAAGCGATCGCCTTCATGGTAATTATCGGCCCATGAAATTCGGACTCTTTGGTATCAACTTCGGCCCTTGTGCGAATCCCGCGACCGCCGCCGCCGTGGCGCAAGCCGCCGAAGCCGCAGGTTTTGAAAGCCTGTGGACCGGCGAGCATATCGTCCTGCCGGAGCCTCAGGTGCCGCCCTCTCCGGTGCCCGCCGATACGCCATTTATTGATTCTGCTGTGGCGCTGGGGTTTATCGCAGCGCATACGCGGACGGTTCGTCTCGGCACCGGGATTATCATTCTGCCGCAGCGCAACCCGGTGGTGCTCGCAAAGGAACTCGCCTCGGTCGATGTGCTCTCGAACGGCCGCCTCACATTCGGCATCGGGATCGGTTATCTCAAGCCCGAATTCGAAGCGATCGGCGCTCCCTTTGATCATAAGGGGCCGCGCAGTGAGGAATTTCTCGCCGCCATGATCGCGTTGTGGTCGATGGACAAGCCGGAATATCGCGGCCGTTTCGTGGCGTTCGGCGGCGTCAATGCGATGCCGCGTCCGGTGCAGAAGCCGCATCCTGAAATCGTCTTCGGCGGTCACACCAAGGAGGCTTATGGCCGCGCCGCGAGACTCGCCAAGGGATGGTTCGGCTTCGCCCTTGACGTGGAAGCCACCGCCAAGTGTGTCGAGGGACTGCGCGCGGCCTGCCATGATACCGGACGACGCTTCGAGGACCTCGAAATCAGCGTCGCACCGCGTGGCAAGGTCGATCGGGACGCTGCCCAACGCTTCGCCGACGCCGGCGTCCATCGGCTGATTCTGTTGCACGGAGCCAAAGAAGAGCACGGCCTGCTTCAGTTTATCGACTCGGCCACTCGGGATTTGATCGGCAAGGTCTGAGGCTCGGATCGAGACTTCATTAATCCATCGCTCTCGCGAGCGGTATTCGGTTCTGCATCGCCAAGGCAAGCCCTGTCGAGGCCATTAATGTGCCATTCGTCAATATGTTGGCGCTGAAATAATGGCGATTTTGACCGTCATCGCACAGGTATGCTTCATTTGGGCGGCCTTTCCTAGCGGCACGCTGCTTGCGTTATGGAGACCATAGTCCATCAGCGGACAACCAAAGAATGCAGGGAGGCCGATTGCCACATGAAAACTGATAACAGCCGGGTAATGACAGTGAAGGAACTTTCCGATTACCTCAAGGTACATCCTTCAACCGTTTATCGCCAACTGAAGCGCGGGCAGTTGCCGGCCTTCAAAGTCGGGAGTGATTGGCGTTTCAATGTCGAATCAATCGACCGCTGGCGACTTGGGCAGGATAGCTTCGGCCCGATGGCCGAAGGTTCCTGAGCCGCGAGCGGCGCCACCCTACTCGGGCGAGCCGTGAAGCAGTGGATACTTGTCGGCGAGCCGTCAATGACGAATCGTCCGGCAGGTTCGGCTCGATCCGGGAATCCGCTCAAGCGGCTGTACGAAACGACCTGAAGCTGGCGTCAGCGAGTATCGTTGGCAGAGTCGGTCGCATCGCTCAGATAGTCGAGTCCGAGCCATCCGTGCAGGGGGTCAACGCGCACGATTCGCACGATGATGCGCGACTGGTTGGCAAGCCTCGGAGCCCCGCGCAAACTTCCGCGGACGGCGTAGGCGTCGAGTTCGGCGCTTGCGCCGTCGCGCAGAGCGGTGGCGTGCAGCGAGAGTCCCAGCGCGTTGCGTTCCAGGTAGCGTAGGGTCCAGTAGCGTTTGGCCCGGCGTTCGAGTTCCTTGCCGTCGGCCTCTGCGGCCTCGGCATTGGCCAACACGGTCAAGAGCTCTTCAGCCTGGTATGCGATGCTCGGCGGCTGCACCAGCGCGGCTACCAGTTGACGTTGGAGGACCAGGTCCATATAGCGCCGGATTGGCGAACTCAACTGCGCGTAGTAATCGAGTCCTATGCCGGCGTGAAATTCAGGATGCAGCGACAACCGGGGCTTTTGGGAAGCATAATCGCCGCCCACGTTGGGCTGCACGCGATAGATTATCGGCACGCGATGGTCGGCGGCCCAGCGCGCAGCCGCATAATTACTCAGCACCATCAACTCCGCTACCAGTTGCCGGCTGGGCGACCCGCTGTCGATCAACGTCAGTTCGATCTCGCCGCTGGCGCTGACCTTTATCTTCGGCTCCCGCCGATGGATCAGCAATGCACCGGACGTCCGCCGTCGTTCCCGCAATTTGAGCGCCGCGCCATGCATCTGACGCAGCGCGACAGCCACAGGCGTATTCGCTTCAGACCCCAACAACCTGTCGCAATCGTCGTAGCTCAAGCGCGCGGCGATTCTTATGCTCGAGGGATAAATCGAATAACTGTCTATATCGCCCGCCCCCGAAAGGCGCACATCGGTGGTGAGAACATGACGTTCCCGTCCCGCGATCAGGCTCGCCGCCTCCGCAGAGATGCGGTCCGGCAGCATTCGGATAGTCGCCTCGGGCAGATAGACCGTGGTCGCGCGCGCCGCTGCCTCCCTGTCCATCGGCCCGTGCTGAGGGACAAAATCAGCGACCAGTGCGATATGGATGCGAAGACGCACGCCGCCATCGGCGAGTGGTTCACAGGAAAGGGCGTCGTCAACTTCGATCGTGTCGTCATCGTCAATCGTCACCGCGGCGCTATCGTCGCCCGCATCGCGTGCGGGCGACACGACCTCGTTGGCCTCGGTGATCGCGGCCTCGGAGAACCCGGTCCGCACGCCGCCGACGACTACAAACCGGGGTCCCGGCGGCGCCGCTCCGAGTCGTTCGAGAATCTCGTAGGCGGCCTCAGCCGGGGTGATATCGGTGACTGCGGCCTCGATCATCGCGGTCAGATCGCGGTTGCGCGTAAAGGGATTGTCGAGATAACGGCGCAGTTCCGCGACCAAAGGTGCAGCCTCATCGGCTGGCGGCACCAGGCCATCTTCGAGAACCCCACGAATCAGATTTCGCGTGTGGCGGCTGGCCTCGCTGCGCAGCCGCACCTTGTCGAACTGAATTCGCAGGCGCTCGACTTGTTCGGCACTCCGCGCCAGGAACTCCAGATGCCGCCGCACGAAGAAAAGACGGTCGTTGAATAATGCCTCGAGCATCGCGGAGGTGGCGCTCGCTGAGCGCTTGCCGAAGAACAGTTCTGCTAACTCCTCCGCACTGAAACTCCGTCCATGTTCGCGTACCACCTCCCACAGAAGGTTGAGGTCCAGTTCAGCGGACAATTGCGTGTGTTCGGACTCGAGCGCCGCTACCGTCGCGGCGAGACTTTCTCGCGTCACCTTAAGATCGGCGTGCCGCAGCATTATGAGGTCGCGAGCAATTGACCGCTCGCGGCCGCTCGCCTCGGCCACCGTCACGTGATTCGCCTGTTCGCGCACAATCAGGCCGGGCCTCAAGCGGCCCTCGTCGAGAAACTCGACCAGGACGCCCAGATATTTCGCGTTTGATTCCACGGTGAGACTCATTTTGACCTGTAACGACGCGCAAGCCTATAAGGCCTCGGCCCCGCACTAAACGAAGCGCAGAGAATTGAACAAAGGAGTCTGCGACGGGGGAACATCGAGCGGAGCGAGCGATTTGAGAATGACGAAGCGCCGTGAACACCAGGCGAACGTGCGCGCCGGACTAAAGAGTCCGCGAGGTGCGTTAAAAGAGAGAGCTGACGCGTGAATTTACGCTACACGGGGAAGCCCCAGCGGCGTATGTTGTAATCTGAAATGCCGACGAGACGAATCATAATGGAGCTGCCCGAGGAGATGGCCGACGAGTTGGCGCGCATCGCCGAGGCCTTCGAGATCCGCGACGTTAACGAGGCGGCATTGATCGGTTTGGCTGACTGGATTGCGCGGCGCAAGTCCGAACTGGATGACCGCGATCCGGCGCAGCGCTACTTCATTAATGAAGCGCTGGACCAGCTCGCCGGGCGCAAACGGGAATAACTGCCGCTCCCGGACCGCGCTACATCATCGGTCGTTCAATAACTTCCGTATTACCGGTCTCGTCGTCCACCAGCAGCATCTGGATACTTTTGTAATCGCCCTTCGGAAAGAAGACGTACCCGCTGACGGTGAAGTCGTGACGAACGTCCTGGGCGGGCAATGCGAGCGCGCTCAATTGAATATTGGCCTGCGAGTCCGCCTTGGCCGGTCCGGCTGTCGCTCCGCTAATAGCGCCCGAACCGCCGCCAATAGCTCCGCCCAGGGCTGCTCCGGTTACACCGCTATGGATGAAGGACCCGGCGATCGCGCCGATGCCTGCGCCAATCGCGCCTTCGACCAGGCCGCTCGCGCCTGCGCTGAGCAAGCCGGCCCGCAGTTCACCGGCACCTCCGGCCTGGCGTGCAGCCTCGGCCGGCGGCAACGGAGCGATCCGGCTACCAGCGTCGTCGAGCGCAAAAATCTGATTCGGCACGATCGCGCGTGGTGAGTCGGTGCCGTTGGCGATGGAGACATAGATCGGCAGGACGTCGCCAATTGGTTTGCTGGGCTCCGAACTGACAGTCAGTTGTCCATTCGCCGGCGTCGCTACGATTTGCGGCGTATCTTTGAGCGGCGCGGGTGCAATCGCGCATCCACCGATCACGAGGCCCGCAATCATTATCGCCGCGACGGCGGCGGAAAGCCGTCGTCCTTGGAGGTCTAGGCTATCGAGCGTCGTCACCATTGCGATTCCACCTTGCTACTACAATACATTCCTGCGACCAGGGCAGAGTCAAGCATTGCAAAGCGCCAGTCAGGATCGCACCGATACGGTCCGGGAGACCTCTGCGAGATGGTTTCCGGTTTGGCTGGGGCCTAGCGGCGTTCCTGTTTCGACGCGAACATGCGGTATTGTTGGAGGTGCTGCTGAAGTTGATGGCTGTCGGCTCCGTCAGTCGGCCGGGGTGGTGAAATGGCAGACACAGAGGACTTAAAATCCTCTGGAGCGCAAGCTCCGTGCGGGTTCGAGTCCCGCCCCCGGCACTCGAATTTTGCCAACAGTCATGCGGTTTTGTAGCTCCGGACGGTTCGACTGTCAGGGCCCGATCAGCAACTTAACTCGGAGACTTTGGCTGTTGACGCGTGATCCTGACGGCGCGGGGAATCTAAAACAAAACGGTACTGTCAATGCGCATTGGTGGGGGCCCGATCGGACTCCAATGCTCCACCCATTGCGCAAGCGATCAACGCGAGGCCGGCGGGCAATATCAGCGAGCGCATGCCGAGCACGGCCTCGCATCCAGCACCGATGCCGCAACCGATCGCGAAGCCTGCAATTGCTGGCCAGGTGCGCGCCGCCCTGGTGCGCGCGGTCGAGACGATCGCCGGATCTCGGCGGATTAGTACTTCGCCGACGGCAATCGCAAATCGCGTCACGTTACTCGTCATCACTGCTGTAGCTGGCGCCCCTTCTATCGAGATCTGCACCAACGCGTGCTGCACCGCCATCGCGGAAACGCTGAGCATCCCCGCGAGGATCCCCTCAGTCGCGTTCGGCTGGAGACGCGGGCCAGCCAAAACGCACACCGCAAGAGCTCCGGCCAGCAACAAGGCCTGCAGCCAAAGCAGCGGACGAAGCGCCGCCCAACCCTTCGCTTCCAGGCCGCCGGCCAGTACCGTCGCCGTGCTGACCACTATCGCAAAAACGGGAACCGCCAGCACGTGGGCTATCGTGGCTTTATCACCGGTCGCGAGGTGCGCGGCCAGGATCACGAGATTGCCCGTTATGTGCGCGGTGAATAGTCCGTTGAGGCCGAGAAAGCCGATGACGTCCGTACATCCGGCGGTCACGCTCAGGACAACCAGCAAAGCTTGAACCGCGCGGGCGTGAAGGGCGTTCACTCGCTCTGAGCTCTGCGGTCTCTTAAGCACTCAATTCCTCGTACGGCCCGGTGATTTTGTTCCCGTTCGGCTCTTTCAGGTCCAGAGTCCAATCGGCGATGATTGACTCCAACAAAGCAACCAAGTCAACGTCTTTCACAAATCTCTATCTGTCTTCACCGGAGATGATGTGCGGGGCTGGCTTATTTGCAAACTCATCTTGATTTCATAGTGCTGGGGAAAATTTGTGCGGTCGCGCTAGCCGTAGGGCTGGACGTCCTGGCGATTTCGCTTGGCGTCGGCGTGGCAGGATTGGCCTATGATGCGAGCTTGCGGGTGGGGTTCGCGTTCGCCAGTTCAGAGATCGCGATGCAGGTTATCGGTTATGGACTTGGGACCGGAGCAAGCCATGTATTAGGGGAAATCGCGGCCTACGTGGGCTTTTTGCTGTTAGCCTCGATCGGCGTACTGATGGTCCGCAATTCGTTTAGACACTCGGCCGAAGCTAAATTCGACGCCACCAAAGGTACCGGCCTTCTCATCGCGTCGCTGTCTATCAGCCTTGATTCCCTCGGTGTAGGAATTGCTCTACCCGCGTTGGCGATACCGCTGTTGCCGCTACTGATCACCGTGTCGATCACCACCACGATTTTCACGCTGGTCGGGTTGGCTTTTGGCGCTCGCCTTGGCGAACGTTATGAGCGGAATGCCGAACGCGCAGCGGGAGCAATACTTGTGGTCCTTGCCGTGCTGTTCGCGCTCGAGCGGTTCGTATAATCAGCTCTGTCATACGAAATCCCGTGCCGAATGCGAATCTACGCGGGGTCAGGCGACAGCACTCACTGACGTTGCCCGGATTGCAATCACTGGAGGCGCAATTCCGTCCGTGACACCGCCCGCGCTCTTTTCTGGTACCGGCGTGCGGTCGAGCCGCGGCGTCGCGCAACAAATTGTAGTACATCGACAACGATCGCGCAGGTATGCAACATTGACCCATGTAATAGCGTATCGGTGAATCGGCGCATTGATGGCAGATCCTGCGGGTACCGTGAAAGCGCGGGTGCTGGTGGTGGATGAGGAAACGGTCGCTCACCTGGCCGCCAACGCTCTAACCAAAGCCGGCTTCGAAACAGAAGCATGCTCCAATGGCAATATCGCATTTGCGACCGTCGAAACCGGCGGTGCCGATGTCGTCGTCTGCTCGGTTCAAATGCCCGGCGTCGATAGCATGGATTTGCTGCGCCGGACGCGTTCGCGCAGGCCGGACGTTCCGGTCGTCATGCTGGCGGGCGATCCCAGTGTGCATTCGGCGGTCGCCGCGATGCGCCAGGGAGCCTTCGACTATGTGACCAAGCCATTCGACGATGAGGCGCTCGCCGCGATCGTGGAAAGGGCGCTCGAGATGGGCTGTCTGAAGCGGGAAAATCATCGCTTGCGCGAACAACTCGTGGTGGCGAGCTCGGCCGCCGGCTTCGTCGCGGAGAGCCCGCAAAGCAAGCAACTGGTTGCGATGGTGCGGCGGGTGGCGCCGGCCCGCTCCACCGCCCTGATTGAAGGCGAAAGTGGCACCGGAAAGGAGCTCATTGCGCGCATGCTGCACTACTGGAGCAATCGCGCAGAAGGTCCATTCGTCGCTATCAACTGCAAGGCCTTTGCCGAGGGTGTGGTCGAGAGCGAATTATTCGGTCACGAAAAGGGATCTTTCACCGGAGCGATCATGGCGCGTGCCGGATGCTTCGAGCGCGCTTCCGGGGGCACCCTGTTTCTCGACGAAATCGCCGAAGCAGGCTCCGACTTTCAGGCGAAGCTCCTGCGCGTGCTGGAAGACGGCCAGGTGCTGCGAGTTGGTGCGATAAAATCACGTAAAGTCGATGTGCGGATCGTTGCGGCGACTAATCGAGTGCTGCGGACCGAGGTCGCGGCCGGGCGTTTTCGCGGCGATCTTTACTTCCGTCTCAACGTTATTCCCGTGCGCATCCCACCACTTCGCGAGCGGCCGGAAGACATCCTGCCGCTGGCGCGGCACTTCCTGGCGTACTATTCCGCCGAGGCCGGTCGCCCACTGCGGCTGACGTCCGAGGCGGAACGCGTGTTGCTCGCTTACCCATGGCACGGAAATGTGCGAGAGCTCGAAAACGCTATCGAGCGCGCCGTCGTGATGAGCGGGGCAGAATTGTTGTCACCCGAGGCGTTTGCTCTGGAAGAGTTGCCCTCGCAAACGACCCCTGCGCACGCGATCGTCGCCGAGCTGCTCGAACCTCAACCCGCCAAGGCTGTGGAAAATCTTCAGGAATATCTCGATCGAGCCGCAACCTCGAAGATCACCGCAGCGCTCGACACCGCCAATGGAAGTCGCGCAGGGGCGGCGTCCGCACTCGGCGTGGATCGCACGACGCTTTATCGCCTGATGAAGCGGCTCAACCTGCAGTAGTTTTCAGCCTCATCAGGAACGCGTCGCGCGGCAGATGGCGTGATCTGCGATTCTCCGAAAACCAACGGCGACGGTCACGTGGCGCCATCCGGCCGATGCCGAAGCTGGCTCAGTGGGCGATGGTGTGAACGATCTGAATGATGGCTGGGCCAAGGATTACCGCCAACATCGCGGGCAAAATAAACAGCACCAGCGGAAAGAGAATCTTGATCGTGGTCTTCTGCGCGGCCTCTTCAGCTCGCAGCCGGCGCCGGGTGCGCAGCGCGTCGGAGCTTGCATGCAGCGCGGGCGCGATCTGTGCCCCGAGCTGTTCACTCTGAATCAGCGTCGCCGCGAGCGGTTTGATATCCTCGACCGCGGTGCGGTCCGCGAGATTGCGCAGCGCCTGACCCAGCGATGCACCCGCTGAAATTTCAGTAGCGACCAGCCCCAGCTCGCGGCCAATTTCCTGCTTTTGACGCTCGGTCTCGACGCCAACGATTTTGATTGCTTCGAACAGCCCTAGCCCGGCTTCAACGCAGACCACGAGAAGGTCAAGCACGTCGGAGAGCTGAGTGGCGATCGCCAGTTGACGGGTTTTTGCCTTCCGCCTGATGTAGAAAGTAGGAATCAGGGCGCCCACCAAGACTCCGACAATCACCATCAGCGCCACCATTCCCCCGGACTTGCCTGCGAGCGAAGCGAATCCGGCCATCAGGATTGCGAGCCCGATCGCCATCAGTATGCGAAAAACATGGAAGGCGTGCGCCTTGCCGCTGCCAAGGTAACCAGCCTGTTGCAGCGTCACGGATAATTTCTCGCCAGACGGACTAGTCAGATCGGGTGCCGGAACGCGCGCCGAAGCCCACTTGAAGAGCATCCGGCCCACGCTCTCGTCGTGCTTCTGGTCATCCTCGAACGTGCCCTGCGACGCGCGAATCTTGACGGCGAGGTCGTTGAAGCGTTCCTCGACTACGCGATGGCTACCATAAAGCGCGACATAGATCGCAATTCCTCCCACGCCAATCAGGCTGAACACGAAGAGGCTGATCAAAATTGAAGATGACATTAAAATCCTTCCTCGCGGGTCCTAGTACCGGAGCTTCAGCAGGCGCCGGATCGTGATAAACGCGAGAATGTCGAGAATTAATGCCGTTTTGAGTATCTTTAATCCCATCGGATCATTGAACAGCGTACCGGCGTATCCTGGCTGGATCAGACTGAAAGCCGCGAGGACCACGATCGGAAGCGCACCAACGATCATCCCGCCCATCCGCGACTGCGCGGTCAGAGCCCGAATCTGCAACTTTAAGCGCTGACGCGTACGAACGATTTCCGAAAGCCGCCCGACGATCGCAGCGAGACTCGAACCTACGTCGGTCTGAACCTTCACCGCGACTACCAGCAATCGCAGATCATCTTCGGGGACGCGTTTGAGCATATCTTCCAATGCCCGCGGCAGTGGCAAACCGATGCGCGTTTGTTCGAGCGCCGTGCGAAACTCGCTGCCCAGCGGGTCGCTGAACTCCTGGACCACCACCTGAAGGCCGCGGTTTAACGAATGCCCTGCTTCGAGAGACGATTTGATGAGGTCGAGTGCGAAAGGAAGTTGCTGAACGAAGGCCTTCATCCGGCGGACACGGCGGAACCGAATATACAAAATCGGCAGGAATCCGAAGGCCAGCGCGGAGCCCATCGCGAAGGTCATGTCGTGCCATAGCACCTGTCCAAGGAAAAGGCCCGCACAAAACATCAGGACGATAATCAGCACCATCTCCGAGACGCGCATATAGATGCCGGCCTGCCACATGTTTTCTTCGAGCTTCCGCAGCAGATTCAGCTTCCACAGGATGGCCAGCAGTTCGCCCGATTCGCGCACGCGAGTTTGGCGCGTAATATCGACATCACCGTCATTTTCGGGCCGCGCCATTCGCCGGAGCAGATTCTGCTTCTGATCCGACTCGCCGCCCCGGCTGATCATCACGATCAGCCCCCCGATAAAAACCAGGGCAAAGATGCCGATTGCGAGGAAAAAATCCATGGCCTTACTTCACCTCGAGACGCCCGGCTGCGTGTCGATGCGGTAGCCCGCGGACGCTACCCGATCGGTGTACATGGATCGGATTCCGGTGTAACGGAACTGGCCCAAGACCTTGCCCGCCTGGCCGATTCCGGTGCGTTTGAATTCAAACAGGTCCTGCATCATGACCATGTCGCCCTCCATGCCAGTAATCTCCGAGATCCTCATCATCTTGCGCGACCCGTCGGAGAGGCGGCTGACATGGATAACCATGTTGAGTGCGGAGGCGATCTGCTGGCGCATCGCACGTTGCGGAATCGACGCGCCCGACAGCAGCATCATCATTTCTAGACGCTGAATCGCGTCGCGCGGAGTGTTGGCATGAACCGTCGCGATCGACCCGTCATGGCCGGTGGACATCGCCTGGAGCATGTCAAAGACTTCTCCGCCGCGAACCTCGCCGACGATGATGCGGTCAGGACGCATGCGCAGGCTGTTCTTGACCAAATCGCGTTGCGACACTTCGCCCTTGCCCTCGACGTTTGGCGGCCGCGTTTCGAGCCGCACTACATGCGGTTGCTGCAGCAGCAGTTCCGCCGAGTCCTCGATCGTAACGATGCGCTCATCCGCAGGGATGAATGACGACATGCAGTTCAGCATCGTGGTCTTGCCCGAACCGGTGCCACCGCAGACCAGCACATTCAGGCGCGCCTTGACGATGGCGTGCATGAAATCAACCATATCCGCGTTCACCGTCTCCTTATCGATCAGATCGTCCACGGTGTAGCGCTTCTTGCCGAAACGGCGGATCGAGAGCGTGGGCCCGTCAAGCGCGAGCGGCGGAATAATAGCATTGATTCGCGAACCATCGGCCAGGCGCGCATCGACCATCGGCGAAGCTTCATCAACGCGACGGCCGACCTGCGATACGATGCGATCGATGATTAACATCAAATGCTGGTCGTCATTGAAACGGACATCGGTCAGATACAATTTGCCTTGGCGTTCGACGTAAACCTGGTTGGGTCCATTGACCAGGATGTCGCTGATGTCGTCGTCCCACAACAACGGTTCCAGCGGTCCGAGACCGAGCAATTCGTTCTTGATTTCCTCGACCAGGCGCGCTCGATCGGAGTCCGTAAGCAGGCGTCCTTCTTCGGTGAGAATGTCGCTGATCGCCTGGGTAACCTTGCTCGAGGCCATATTCTGTTCGAGGTTCTCAAGGCGTGAGACATCGAGCGTCTCGAACAGGCGATTGTGGACGGCGAGCTTCAATTGCTGAAAGCTGTCGGCCATCGTATCGCGCTGGCGCCGCGGGCTTCCGCCCATAAGCGTGGTGCGCACCGGAGTTTGCGCGGATTGTGCCGTTTGGGAGGAGATTCTGTCGACGAGTTTCATACTTGGATTTCCTTTAGGCGCGGCCGCTCAGCTAAGCACGGCCACTCAGCGCGGACCGGAGCCGCGCTACCAAACCAACGTTCTGCTCGACCACCACCTCGCCGCCAGTCGCCAATCGCCGCGCCAACTCTTCTACCGCACGCGCCACTGCAGAGCCGGCGCCCACCTGCCACAAATCGAGCGCCCTCAGTTGCATCCGCTCGAGCACCTTCTCCTCGCGCGGAATCTTCGCATAGATCGGCCGCCCGAGCGTGTGGGTAATCTGAGCTTCACTAATCGGATGATGCGGAACGAAGCGGCTCAGGATAAAGTTCGGCTCTATTCCCGTGAGACCCAGCCGTCCGAACAAATCTACGAAGCGCCAGGCGCAGCGCGCGGCCGCAATCGATTGATCTAGAAGATAAGACAGGTGATCCGATCGCTCCCACGCGGCGACGGCATTCTCATCGATGTAGCCGCCACAATCCACGACCACGAAGTCGAACAACTGCCGCATCAACTCGAGTACTTCGCCAATGGTCTTATCCGATACCAGCTCGCTGTCTTCGATCCGTTTGGGCGCCGCCAGCAGGTATATTCCCGAGGGATGTTTGGTTAGCGCCGCCTCAAGCTGAATCGAGTCGAGCCGGCGATCGCCTTCGCACAACTGCATTATGGTGCGTTCAGGCTCCAGGTTCAGGAACACCGCCATGCTGCCCGCTTGCAAATCGAGGTCAACCACCGCCACCCGTTTGTTGAGCGTATAGCGCAACGCGAGCGCAAGATTTCCCGCCAGGCTGGTGACGCCGACGCCACCGACCGTGCTCACCATCGAAACGATCACGCCACCGGCCTGACGCTCGGCCCGTCGCCGGGTCTCACTGATTTTGAGCAGGGCGCGGGTCGCGTCGCCGGGATCGAGGGGCAGAAACAACAGCTCGTCCGCTCCCGCCCGCAAAATTCGCCTCATCAAACCGGCCGATCTTTCGTGTGCCAGCGCAAACAGCACTGGACGCGGCGAGGCTTCGGCTTGCGCCTGTAGGTAGTTCAGCGACGCCTCTTCATTGCCGCCGTTGAAGAGCACCATCGTGACGTCGGGCGGCGGACCGCCGTTGGTCCCGCTCATCCCGGGCGCGGTTTCGATAATCTCCAGTGCCGGATCGCCGAGGGCCGCGAGCGCGATCTTTACTTCGGTGCGGTGGTCCTCGACGTCACCCACCAGCAGCACGCTTAGCACGCCGCGCTTGCCCTCGTTCTTTGTTCCTATCCCTGGCACTCACAAACTCCTGCTGCCATCAGCACTGGTCAGAATCGCGGCCGAGTGACATCTGCGGGCACAATCCGCTGCGTACGAATTTCATCCGCCGTCATCTCGAGACGATCGGTGGGCAGTGCAGGCTGTCCCGTAGAGGGAATGGGATTGACAATCTGCGGCGTTACCGCCATCACGAGGTCGCTATCTTCGTCCTGGTAGGTGGTGCTCTTAAAAAGGTAACCGAGATACGGGATGTCGCCGAGGTACGGAGTCTTCGACACGTGCGAGGTTTTCGTACGCAGCAGCAGACCCGCAATAATCAGCATCTGATTGTTCTTCAGGCGCACGAAGGTCTGGGCTCGCCGCGTAATAAATGCCGGCACGGTGAATCCGAACAACGAAACCCCCTGTGCATAATTTGGCTGTGAAACCTCGGGCTTCACTTCCAGCAAGATATCATCGCGTCCTACCACCGTGGGGACGAAAACGATTGAAACACCGAATTCCTTAAACACAATCGACGTATTCAGTGCTTGTGCGAGCACGATTGGGATTTCGCCGCCCGACAGAAACTCGGCTTTTTCGCCTGAGTTCGCCATCAATCTGGGCTCGGCAAGAATCTTCGCGAGGTCGTGAGTCTCGAGAAACTGGAAAAATGCCACCGTCTGGTAGTTGTCATTCCCCGCCGCTACCGCGTAGTTGACATTGGTCGAGAGCAGCAGCGGAATCAATCCGCCGCCATTCGGCGGTGATGTTCCTTGGTTAACCGACGAGAGATTGTTCGGAAGTCCCAGCACTGACAGTCCGAGGCGCGGCAACGAAAATGACCAGTTGATGCCCTCTTGTTCCATTCGGGAACGATTCACTTCCGAAACGACGCAATTGAGCATCACCTGCTGCTGCCCGAATGGATCGACGCGAATTTGCCGCTCGATATACTGGCCGCGAGTATCCCAGACCGCTAGCGTGGTGAATCCTTCCTTATGACCAACGAGGTTAATCTGAAACGGGTTGACCACCTGAAGATCGGCGACCGTGGTGTCGGCGATTGAGATCCGCCGAATACGGCGCGGAAAATCATAGATCGAGGATGACCCGGCCGACAATTCGACCACGTCCTCAGGCAAATAATGAGTTCCTCCATTGACGGAGGGGATCGGTGTGGGCCCGGCCGGGTCATTGCGGTAAGTGTGCGGGCGCAGAACCCCCGACGGGCTTTGCATTATCATGCGGGGATCCCGGACAAATCTGCTCCCTTGCGGTATGTACGAACTGCTCGCAGACCCCACGTAGGGGGCGTTGGGAGGTATTGGGCCGGTTGCTGCAGATAGCGGAGTGATTGGCGCAGGCGACGATGTATCGACCGGGGGCAGCACGGCCGGTCCGGTTGCTTGGGCCAGCGCCATCGGAGGGGGCGCGGGGGCCGTCGCGGGGGCTGCGGCGAACCCGGACATCGATAACGCGGGCGACGCGGTGGCCGCACTTACTGCGCCGGCGGACAAACCCGCCGACACCGCTAACAGACCCAAGCCCCCGATTAACGAGCGAACGCTCACCATGCTGATATTTGCCTTCATTCTAAGTACCTCAACCTTGCTTCGCGGCAGCTTCACGGAACGTCGATCGTTTTGGACCGCGAACCGCTATACGGACTGTCCGAATCCGAGGCGGCGTTTCGCTCTGACCCGTCTGCCGCAGCAGCCGGACCCACTTCGTAGGGCGACTCCGCGCTCCCATCTCCGTGTGCAGCCATAGCCTCTGCCGCAGAGCCACCGCCCGCGAACCCCGCCTTGGAATGATCGGTGGCCGGCGCAGCAACAACATCCGAGGAGAAACTGTCGGAACTGTCACTTCTGGCCTCCGGATCAGCTTGTGCGGCAGGATCAGGAACCGGTTGAGCGTCCTCCGCGGGCGCGGCCTCCTCCAGAGGTTCGCGACTCGCGCCGGCGCGGATGAACGACACCGATTCGGTGGTGGCGCCGTTGCGCATCACCTCGACGCTGACCGGCCTCGGGCGCGGACGCGGTGCGGCGTAAACCAGGTGTTCCTGCACCGCTACAGGCGCGGCCACTGGCGCCGCCCCGAGCAACTGCGCAACTGTGATGCCGTCGGTAGCGACGACCGACTTGTCGTCGTAATTTCTCATCGCCAGCCGCAAACCGCCTTGCCCGCTGGCGAGGGTGAGCCGCTCGGCCTGATCGGGTGTCACCAACATCGTCACCACATGCACCACCTGGGGTTTATCGCCGACTTGCTCGATATCTTGCGCGATTGCCAGGACCTCGACGTCTTGCAGCACGATCTTGGACATCGGACGGTCATTGCTGTTCACCGTTACCAGCACGTCCACGTGCGCGTGCGGCAGGACGAAGCCCGCGATGTCGCTCACCTCGTCAACCGGTACCGAGAGGGCACGCATCCCGGGCGGTATCAGCAATGGCAGTACGCCGGCATTTTTATCGCCGCTGAATAGCCGATCGGCGGTGATCGGCTCATTCTCGACGAAACTGCTCATGGTGTACTTGTCCATAACCCCCGAAATATCGGTGAAGGCACCGGGTGGCAGCGAATCGCGTGACCATCGCGCAGTCTTGACCGAACTCGCATCGAGCTTGCTGCCGATGCCGAGTTCATGAGCCGCGACAATTATGTCCACCGATTGGAGCCTGGCGGCGGCGACTTCGGCTTCGCGTTTCTTGAGTGCCGAATACACCACCATCGCAGCCACGAGTGCCGCGAACCCCGCGAGTAAGACAAAGATAACTGGCCTTCTCATCTAAGCTCCCCCACCGGGCGACAGCGCATTTGCCGGGTCAATATTCGATTGACCGCGACCACGGTACTGGCCCGCTATCGATGCATCGAAGACTTGCTGCAAATCTTTCCCCGTCCACGCTGAGGCTCCCCCCGCTCGATGAGGTGACATCGACAGGTCAACTCCGCGCGCCGTCGAGGCCCACCGTTCCTTCCTCAAGTTGCAAGCAGATCGTTATGAACCGAACCCCAAACGACCAAATTCTCGACGGTTTGCCCCATTGTTCGATAAACGGCGAAGACGACGATCGCTATCGCACTGAGAATCAGCGCGTACTCGGCCATGGTCTGCCCACGAGTGCGGCGCTTGCGGGATTCCCTCACCTGGATATACAGACTCGCAAGACTCTTCATCGTAACGCACCCCATTCCGGTCGAGCGTTTTCCAATCGGCGCGAAATCATCGTCGAAAGTGTCGATTTTGATTCATTGTAGAGACACTTCTCTCTCCAAAGTTACGCTCAACCTCGGATTGGTCAGTCGCACCGTCGTTATCTAAACTCACTTTGCTAACTCTAGGCTTTAAGCACTTTCACCAACTTAGCGAGTAATTATATTGTCATGAACTAACTAGGTCAACTTAATCCTTGAAATGCTTGGCACTTGTCAAGCCCTTGTAGAGATTTTCCGGCACCGAACAGTTCGCCGATAAAGTGCGTCCTATGGCTTTCCGCGACGCGTCTAAATAGTCGATTTTGAAACACTTTTCGCTTGGCCGATGGCGTTGCCGCAGGAGGAAGTGCAGACCAGGCAAAAATTGGCGTCCCGGATTCAAAAGCCGACCGCTTTCCCTTTGGGGGACGAAGGTTCGCGAAACGCCCTCGGTTTGAACGCCGTCCTGTCATTCGACATTAGATGCGCACGCAGGAGCTGAATTTGAACACTGGAGAGCAACGCAACCCGTTCAGCTCCCACGTTGTACGATCGTTCCGGATCAGCTCGTCGTAAGTGAACTGTCAACCTTGTTACCCAGCTTGCCCACGTTCTGTCCCAACACCTGGTAAGTGACAAACACCACGATTGCCACCGCCGCCACGATCAGAACGTATTCCGTCATCGTCTGACCCTTCATGAGACGCTTGCCGATTTCGCGCGCCCTAAGATAAAACTCGATCATCCTCCCCCCCCTGCACCTGCTCTGTTTGCGACGAATGGCCGGACGCTCCGGCTGAGGAGAGCCTCCCGCTCGACCATGTGCATCACAGGAGCACGGCGCATGCCACCATCACTCGCAGCCAAAGGTAAGGAAGGATGACCGTCGCCTACTGAACCTTCCGAGTGCGCCCCAAACGATGCGACCGATCCTTGGCGAAGATGCCAAAACATAGAAGGACGGGTTGGTTGCTCGTGGCGGATTGACGGCTCGAGCGAGGACCCGCAATACGAGCTCGATCCGTCGCGATTCTCGCATGTCCATAAATGGACATGCGGCGGAAGCTCTGCTCTTCCGCCGCACGTTAGATCGCGATGCGATGCCTTGCGATCAGGTCGTGGTCAAAGCACTGTCAACGTTGTTGACCAGTTTGCCGATGTCCTGTCCCATCACTTCATAAGTGATGAAAACGACGATTGCGACCGCGGCGAGAATCAGCGCGTATTCGGTCATCGTCTGGCCCTTCGCCAAACGCGCGAGTCGCTCGCGATTCTTCAGAAAAAGGTTGGTTAGAACTGCCATGCTCCGTTTCCTCCTAATGTTCGCGCTACTCGCGCATTGATCGACCTGATGCCAAGTGTCTATCGCCATCACGATCCATCCTCGAGTCCAGATATCCGAGACTAGAGTTAGTTTTCAGTGCCGCTTCTAGCAATAGATTAGATTTGACCACCGAAGCTAAAATTACAGAATTCGCTGTGCTTCGTCAACAGACAATTAACATACGAATCTTATGCAAAGTTTACGAAATTACGCGTTATCTATTCTTTACAGACGATTTACACGGATTCGGATGGATTAATCGGCAAAGCTAGACTGCGAGTTTCTTACGGACGCGATCGATCAGGCGGGCCGAGGTACAGGTTCTAAAACAATCGAGTCACCGATTTGTGTAGCGCTGCGCGTGGCGGCGCCGGCTTCCAATTCGAGCGCCTGGCTTGCGCCAAAGACCACCGCCGACACACGCCATGGCTTAAGCGCATGATTTATGCGGATCACGGTATTATTGCGATCGATGAAGACGATATCGATCGGGAAACGCATGAAAAACATGTGCATCCACATGAAAGGCGCGAAGCGTCCGCGGACGAAAAGCATCCCGTGACCCGGATCAAGATGGTCTCGTCCCAGCAAACCGCGCGACTGTCCACTGAGGCCGCCGGCATCCTCGATGAATTGGCAAAGCGTGGTGCCGCGGGTTTTATTGATAGCTCGAATTCTACCGCTGGCCATCGGTTCTTCCCCAAAGGTTAGTCCGACTGCCTGCGCCAGGCATCGGCCCGCTTCGATCTCAATCACAATTGTCGGTGGCACGTCGCGCAAAAATCAATTCGCGATAGCTCGACTCTCATACGTTCGGAGCATGGGCTGTCCAGTTTAGGGGCATGCCACGCGCCGTGGCTGAAAAGAGCGTTGTGCGGCTGCACAGCGACTCGGTTGATGGTGTTTCTGCAAATCGCTGTAATAAGATGATTCGTGGCAGATGGGATATTTACCTGTATTTATCGACGTGAGCGGCCGCACTTGCGTCGTTATCGGCGGAGGCGAGGTTGCTGAACGCAAGACCTTATCTCTGATCGAGGCCGGCGCTCTGGTCGTTCTCATTAGTCCGGAGGTGACTGCCGGTCTTGCCGCGATGAGCCGTAGCGCGATTCGTCATCTAGCACGCGAGTATCGCCGTGGTGATCTCGCCGGCGCACGGCTCGCCTTCGAGGCCACCGGCGACGACGTTACAGCGCGCGCGGTCGCGTCGGAAGCCGGTGAACTCAGTGTACCCGTCAACGTTGCGGACGTGCCGGAACTTTGCACCTTTATAGCGCCGGCGGTGGTCCAGCGCGGCGGCTTGCAAATCGCCATTTCCACCGGAGGTGCCAGTCCGGCTCTCGCGGGAAAGATACGCCAGGAGTTGGAGGATCGTTTCGGTCACGAGTATGAAGTGATGGTCGATCTTTTGGCGCACCTGCGCCGGTGGCTGCGAATACATCAGCCCGACCGCGGGTTGCGCGCGCACACGCTCGGCGCGTTGGTACAATCGGATCTCCTTCAATGTCTCAAGCGCGGCGACTTTGCTGCGGCCAATGCGATTGTGGAAAAAGTGCTCGGCCGGGGTCTCGCTGAGATCGGATTTGAAGCCACACGTATAACTCGCGGCGCCGGTCACGATCCCGCGATGTCGAACGAACCCCATTAATCACGTGATGAACGCCTATTGGCTGGCTCTCGCATTGCTCTGCTACGCGCTATCAGCCGCGGGCTTCGCGACGGAGCGTGCGGGGTTGCGGGGAAGGCTCTCGCGATCGGCGAGCCTGCTGCTCGGTGCGGGCGCCGCATTGCAGAGTGGCGATCTGCTGATGCGTGGCGTCGAGGCCGGCAACGTACCGGTAACCGACTTCGGACAGGCCTTGGTTTTCCTCGCGTGGCTAACGGCAATCGCCGGGCTGGTGCTGATCGTACGCTTTCGCATGCCGGTGATTGGCGTGTATGTCGCTCCAATCGTGATCGTCGCGCTGGGAATCGGAGCGGCAACGATGAGCCACGCGCGCCTCGCGATGCCCCAAAGTTTGCGCAGCGCGTGGCTGCCGGTACACGTAACGTTCGCATTGCTCGGCTTTGCGCTGTTCGGATTGGCTGCAATCGTCAGCCTCGTGTACCTGGTGTACGAACGGCGGCTTAAGGCGAAGCTGCCGCTGCTGCCAGCCGACGGGCGTACGCCCAGTCTCGAAAAGCTGGACCGGATCAACTATCGCCTCCTCGCCTGGGGCTTCCTGATGCTGAGCCTCGCGATCGTCACCGGGGCGCTGTGGGCCGATGCGACCTGGGGCCATTTCTGGTCATGGGAGCCGGCGGAATCGTGGACGCTATTGATCTGGTTTCTGTACGCGGGGCTGCTGGAATCACGCTTGGCCGTGGGATGGCGCGGGCGGCGCGCTGCGACGTTGACGATCGCGGTTTTTACCGTATTAGTGGGCTCCTTTGTTGGCGTGAGCCTGCTCGCAACTGGCAAGCATGGGGGCAATTTCGGTTAAGCCCATGCGCGAGACGATCTTCATTTTCGGCGTCAACCATCGTCAGACGCCGGTGGCAATACGCGAGCGTCTGGCCTATGCGGACGGCGAAATCGTCGCGGCGCTGGCGCGGCTGAAACAGGCTGCGCCCGCGATCCATGAGGTCGCTCTGATCTCCACCTGCAATCGGGTCGAGATTATGGGCGTGACCGGCGCGAGCGATCTCGCGCAGCATCAGGCGACTGCGTTTCTGGCGGGCGATCGCGGTGTCGATTCCGCGAGCTTCGCTAGCTCGCTCTACCGGCATGAGGCGCGCGCCGCCGTACGCCATCTGTTTCGTGTGGGCGCGAGCCTCGATTCGATGGTCGTGGGCGAGCCGCAAATCCTAGGCCAGCTCAAGAACGCATACGCGCAAGCGGCCGAAGCCGGGACCGCCGGACTGGTACTTCATCGCGCGTTTCACCGGGCATTTTCAGTCGCCAAGCGGGTCCGCAATGCGACCTTGATTGGGCATGGTTCGGTCTCGGTGAGCGCGGCCGCCGTGGGCCTGGCGGGGAAAATCTTCGACTCGCTCGCCGACAAAACGGTCCTGCTTATCGGTGCAGGCCAGATGGCGGAATTGACGGCGCGCAACCTCAAACGCCTCGGCATTCAATCGCTGCTGATCACCAGCCGCACCTTCGACAACGCGGTGGCGCTCGCCCGCAAGCTCGACGGAACCGCGGTTCCATTCGACGGCTTTCAACCGTACCTGAAGCTTGCCGACATCGTGATCGGATCGCTGGCCGCGTCCCGGCCGGTCATCGGACCCGACGAATTCGAAGGCGTGATCCGCGAACGCCGCTACCGACCCGTTCTGATGATCGATCTTGGTGTGCCGCGCAACTTCGACGAGCGCCTCAATTCGATGGAGAACGTCTATCTCTACGACATCGATGACCTGAGCGCGGTCGTGCAGGAATCGATCGGCGACCGCGAACGCGAAGCGGAGAAGGCTGAAAGCATCGTCAACCTCGAAGTCGAAGCGTTTCTTAAATGGCTCGACGGGCTCGATCTGGTCCCGGCGATCAGGGACATCCGCACCAGCGTCGAGCAGTTGCGCGAACTCGAACTGGAACGTCATCGCGCATGGCTGATGAGCCTCGCGCCGGGTGAACGCGAGCGTATCGAATCGTTGACGCGCGGCCTGGTCAACAAGCTGCTGCATCGAATTCTCTCGGGGATTCGAGATGGGCGCGCCGACGGATCCGATGGCGTTTATGCCGCCGAGATCGCGCGCCGGCTGCTGAGTGCCGAGCTTGCGAGCGACCATGGTGGTTCGGTCAACCTGGATCGCGAAACCTTCGATGACTTTGCGATCGGCGATCATCCCGACGAGGACGACGAACCCTGATGCGGCGCGATGACGGCGGCGCGGGTTGTGCCGCGATGGCGGGCGCGTGAGTTTCCGCCTCCGCATCGGATCGCGGCCCAGCGCGCTTGCCCTCGCCCAGGCGAACCTCGTGAAGGAACACATCACTGCGGCGCTTCCCGGCCTGGTGGTCGAGATCGTCGCGGTCAGTACCAGCGGCGACAAGTTCACTACGGCCTCGCTTGCACGGATCGGCGGCAAGGGCCTTTTCATCCGCGAGTTGGAACAGGCGCTGTCCGATGGGCGAATCGATCTGGCGGTGCACTCGATGAAGGACCTGCCGGCGATATTGCCAACGGACTATCGTCTCGCCGCGGTGCCGCCGCGCGAGGACCCTCGGGACGCGCTGATCAAGCGATCGCCGGGCGGATGGGCCGCTCTCGCGACCGGCGCCCGGCTGGGAACCTCCTCGACACGGCGGCGATTACAGGCGCTGCGCCAGCGGCCCGACCTCGATATCGCGCTGCTGCGCGGCAACGTCGATACGCGCCTCGCCAGGCTCACAGCCGGTGACTTCGACGCGATCATTCTGGCGATGGCTGGCCTCAAGCGGCTCGGCAAACTCGAAGGACTCAACGGACTCGGCGGACTTGGCTTGGTCGAACTCGACGATCGCGACTTCGTGCCGTCGGGCGGGCAGGGTGCGCTCGCCCTCGAAGCGCGTGTCGGCGGTCCGATCGGCAGTTCACATGAGATCGATGCAGCCGTCGCGGCACTCAACGATCCCCGCGCACTCGCGGAAGTTACCGCCGAGCGCGCATTCCTCGCGGCCATCGGAGCGTCCTGCGTCTCGCCGGTCGGCGTCAAAGGCAGCGTCGGCGATTCGTCGCTCGAAATGCGCACCCTCCTTTTCAGCACCGACGGATCGAAAAGCCTCGCCGACGAGATCACGGCGCCTTTTGCAATCGGCTCAGGCCTTTTGGAATTGATCCAGTCTGCTGCCGCAATTGGGGCAACGCTCGGTCGACACATGCTCGATCGCGGCGCGCGCGAACTAATCGAGCCACTCGAGTAGCGCACCGTGAAGGATCAGCGCAGCACCGCTAAGCCCGCTAAACACGCCGACCGCGAGAATGGCGGAAGAGTGTTTCTCGTCGGCGCAGGGCCCGGCGCTCCCGACCTGATTACGCTGCGCGGTGCGAACGTGATGCGCCGTGCCGACGTCGTCGTTTACGACGCGCTCGTGAGCGCCGAAGTTTTGCGGCTGGCGCCAGCCGCTGCCGAACGTATTTTTGCCGGCAAGAAAGGCGGCGAGGAGCGCAGCGCCGATCAGTCGGATATCAATCGCATCCTGATCGAACGGGCGCGCGCCGGTCATCGCGTGGTGCGGCTCAAGGGCGGCGATCCGTTCATCTTCGGACGCGGCGGCGAGGAGGCCGAAGCACTGGTGGCGGCGGGAATTCCCTTCGAGGTCGTGCCGGGCGTCACCTCGGCGATCGCCGCGCCGGCCTTCGCGGGAATCCCGCTGACGCATCGCGATCGCGGCTCGTTCGTGACGTTCATCACCGGCCATCAGGATTCGGCCAAGGATGCGGGTCAGTCCCCGAAGGATGGGATCCCTTGGGACGACCTCGCGCGCGCGGCGCAGCATCGCGGCACTCTCGTGATTCTGATGGCGACGGCGCGGATGCGATCGCATCTGGCGCGGCTGATTGCGGGGGGACTCGCCGCCGAGACCCCGGCTGCCGCTATCGAATGGGGCACAACCGCAGCGCAGAAGACCATCGTTGCGAAGCTCGGCACGCTCGCCGATGTGGCTCAAACGGCAGCGCTGAAGGCCCCCGCGGTGATCGTCGTCGGCGAATGCGCCGCGCTGGGACGCGAACTGAACTGGTTCGAAGCGATGCCGCTGTTCGGCCGCCGTATCGTGATTACGCGCGCCGCCGATGACGCGATCGAGTTTGCCGCGCGGATTCGTGCGCTCGGTGGCGAAGCGATCGAATTCCCGACGATCGCCTCGGCGCCGCCCTCCAGCTACGAGATTCTCGATCGCGCGATTGACGAAATTGGTTCGTTCGACTGGGTGATTTTCACCAGCGTCAACGGCGTCGATCATTTTGTCGATCGCCTGCGCAACAACGCCCGCGACTTGCGCGAAATGGGTCGCGCGTCGATCGCGGCGATCGGACCCGCGACCGCGGATCGCGTGCGGCACTACGCGTTGACGGTCGCCGCGATGCCTTCCGAATATCGGGCTGAAGCCGTCCTTGAGGCGATCGGCGCCGAACGGATAGCAGGCGCGCGCATCCTCATTCCACGCGCGGAGGTCGCTCGCGAGGTCCTGCCGGAAATGCTGCGTCATCACGGTGTACGCGAAGTTATCGTCGCGCCCGCCTACCGCACAGTAATGCCGCCGAAAGCCGATGCCGATCGCATGCGTAGCTTAATCGCCAGTGGCGCAATCGATCTGCTGACCTTCACGAGTTCGAGCACGGTGACGAATTTCGCCGCGATGACCAGCGTACAAGGCTCCGGGCTGAAAGCCGCGGCGATCGGTCCGATTACGGCCGAAACCGCGCGGGCACACGGTTTCGAAGTCGTCGTGGAGCCGGCGGACTACACCGTCGATGCGCTCATCGCGGCAATCGTCGATCATTACGCGGGAATCGCGCGGCGCTAGCCGATGCGCCGGTTTCAAGCGCAGGCGCTTCGTTTATATAATCGATTGCGAATCCCGATTCGGGGGGGACACATCGATGGCATTTCCGATCAATCGACCACGGCGCCTGCGCCGCACCGACACGCTCCGCCGGATGGTCCGCGAGACCCGCCTCTCGCCCGACGATTTCATCCAGCCATTTTTCGTCTGCCCCGGGCGTGGCGTGAACAAACCGGTTGGTGCGATGCCCGGCGTTGCGCAGATGTCCGTCGATATCGTAGTCAACGCGGCGCGCGAGACCTTCGCGGCAGGCGTGCCGGCGGTCATTCTGTTCGGCATCCCGCAGCATAAGGACGCCACCGGAACCGAGGCATGGAACGACAACGGCGAGGTGCAGCACGCGGTTCGCGAGATCAAGGAACGCGTGCCCGGCCTCGTCGTAATCACTGATGTCTGCATGTGCGAGTACACCGATCACGGGCATTGCGGCGTGGTGCGCGACAACGACGTTGACAACGATGCGACGCTGGAATTGCTGGTGCGCGAATCGTTGTCGCATGCGCGGGCCGGTGCGGATATCGTCGCGCCGTCGGACATGATGGACGGGCGTGTCGGGGCCATTCGCAATGCCCTGGATGAAGAGGGTTACGGCGATACTGCCATCATGGCTTACTCGGCCAAGTTCGCCTCGGCGTTCTACGGGCCATTTCGCGAGGCTGCGGAATCGGCGCCGCAATTCGGCGATCGCCGGTCCTACCAGATGGATCCGCCCAACGGCGACGAGGCGATGCGCGAAGTGGCGCTCGACCTCGAGGAAGGCGCCGACATCGTGATGGTCAAGCCGGCGCTGCCGTACCTCGATCTCATCTACCGCGTAAAGCAGGAGTTCAATGTTCCGGTCGCGGCCTACAACGTCTCGGGCGAGTATTCGATGATTCGCGCGGCCGGTATGAACGGCTGGATCGACGAGGAACGCGCGACGCTCGAAGTGCTGACGTCAATCAAGCGCGCCGGTGCGGACATGATCCTGACGTATTTCGCGACCGCCGTCGCCAAACACCTGAAGTAGCCGCGAGGCCATCATCGATGAAGGTCAAAGTCATTGTTCATGAAGCGAAAGAAGGCGGTTACTGGGCAGAGGTTCCAGCGCTGCCGGGATGCGCAACGCAAGGTGAAACGTTCGAGGAATTACCGAAGAACCTTTACGAAGCCGTCGAAGGCTGCGTGTTGTAACTACTTGAGCATGCGGATGTGGGTTTCGTACCACGGGCGCATCGCTCCTAGCGCACGCCGCTGATGGTACGCGAGTTCGTCGTCGGGATAGCGATGCTCCGGACCGACCACACAGCCGACCCGCGCATGACATCGCGGCGCGCAATCCGCCTCCACCTCGACGCGATGAGTCAGGCACTGCGGGATATCCCAGCCGCCCGGAAACGAAACCGCCGAAGCCGGACACGCAGTAACGCAACTGCGCGGCACGCACCCGGGACACGGATCGAATCCGATCGCGGGGCCTGCCAAATCGAGTTCAACATCGACAATCAGTGCGGCGCGAAACGCGATCCATGGACCGTAAACCGGATGCAGCACGACGCCGATGATGCTCGGGCCGCCCAGTCCTGCCAGCTTTGCCAACTCGACGAAGTTCAGCGACGGACCGGCCTGCACGAACGGATACACGGTGCCGCATCGCACGCCGGATTCGCGCACGATCGGAGCTATCTCGCGTTCGATAATCTCGCGCGTGAAATCATCCAGCGGATTCGCGCGGTCGCGCCATCCGGGATTCCGATCCGCAAACGCGTTGAACGCATGCCAGAAATCCCCGCCACCATTTCCTATGACGATGATTGAGCGCGCCGCCGGCGGCATCTCTGGAGATGCGAAGGTAGCCGTGCGCATCGCGGGCGCAACTGCGCCGTCGTAACGATTCGCTGGAATCGCCGCCACCAGGTTGAGTCCATGGCGCGCGGCGGTGGCACGAATCGTTCCGATGATGTCCTTCATTTGATCTGCCGGTAGCGGTTCAATTCCGCGCGTCGCGTTCCTGCCGATGTCCTCGATCGATCGCCTGACATCGCGATCATGCGATCTTGTAGGTGACCAATGCGTCCGCGACCAGGGTGCCGCGCTTGTCGTGAATCTCGACGTTGATGCTTGCCACGCGTTTGCCCTTGCTGCGCACGCGCGCGTGCGCGATGAGGTCGCTCTGGATTCCCGGCGCGGTGTAATTGACCGTCATCGAAATCGTAGCGCTGCGTTGGGTTTCGGGCATCGTCCAGATTGCTGCGCAAGCGGCAAAGTCCGCGAGCGAGGCGATCGCGCCGCCATGGATCGGCACGTCAGGCCCGCCGTCGTTGAGCAGCCGCAAATCGAAGGGCATGCGCACGACCGCCGCACCGCTGCCGGCCGATTCGACCTTGAGTCCAAGTATGGCAGAGAAGGGCGATCGTTCGAGCGAGGCGATCGCGGGATAGCTTTGGTGAATCGTGCTCATCGCAAAGTCACTCGTTGCGGTTTTCGTCGCGTAAGGCAATGCCACCGAGCTGCAATGCGAGCGCAACTGCTGCCTCCGCATCTTCCGCGTGGCGCACCCCTTCGATCTGATGCCACGCGCCGAGGGCCACAACCGGACGCCCAATCTTGAGCGCGAGTGCGATTTCCGAAAGCGTCCCCGCTTCGCCGGGCAGCGCGATGACCGCGTGGGCGCTCGCTACGACAATCGCATTGCGCGCCTCGCCCATGCCGGTGGCGATCGCAAACTCGATATGAGGATTGGCCGAAGCGCGATTGTAGCTCGGCAGGATGCCGACGGTATGTCCGCCTGCGGATCGCGCGCCCTGCGCCGCCGCCTCCATTACTCCCCCGCGGCCTCCGCATACCAACACGACGCCATTGCGCGCGATCGCGTGACCAACTTTGAAGGCAATCGCACGAATCTCCTCGCCGGCGTCGCCCGCCCCAATAACTGCGATCGCGTTGCGCGGCGCCATCAGCACAGTCAATCGAAGAAGTCGAAGTCAGATCCCCAGGATTGCGGGCAACTCGGAGAGTTCGCGGATCGTGAAATGCGGCTGTGGAATTCCCTCGGGCACCCCCGCCGCGCCTTTGCTGATCCATACCGTGCGCATCCCGACCGCTTGCGGTCCCGCGACGTCTTCGCGCGGCGTGTCGCCCACAAAGAGGACCTCGGACGCGTCCAGTCGCAGCATTTCCAGCATTCGCCGATAAATCAGTGGATTAGGTTTGCGCAAACCGACTTCGGCCGAGATGATCACCGCTTCGAACAGATGGGAGACGCCGGTGTCGCCGAAAACTTCGTGGCCGCATTGTGTGTCATCGAAGTTCGACAGCAGCCCCAGCCGATAATGCGGCGCGATATTTTGCACCGCCGTTACCCGCTCGGCGGGTGCCCACGTGACGCCGCGGACCCCGTTCATATGCACCCGCGTGAGTCGTTCTGCGAAGGAATCGATCTCGCCGTCAAGCGCCGGTGCCAGCCGCCTGAGGGTGCGCACGAACCGCTCAGCGCAACTGATCTCGATGTGTTCGACCTCCCGCTCCGCAAGAATCTCGTCGATTACCCCGTGATAGATCTCGATAAAGCGATCGCGGTTGAAGTCCGCACCGAGGCGCTCCTCCAGCACCGGGAACACCCAGGGAATGGTCGTATGGATCTGATGACCGTTGATCTCCATCAGCGGCAGCCGATCCGGCTCCCACTTCACGATGGTGTCGAACAAGTCAAATACGATCGCTCTGAAGTCAGCCTTAGCCATTGGGTGCCAACGCCGCCGCCGTCGCCAGGAGCGCCGCCAAATTCAAGAACATGACGCCCCCGTTGAGCATCACTGAGAGCTTATGCAACCGATCGAATTCCGCCCGCCGCACAGGATCGGGATTCTGCTCCTCGACCACGGTCCGAATCGCGTCAACCTGCGGCCGTACGATCCCGCCAGCATAGATCGTGAGCGCCAGCGCGCCCGCAATCGCGAGCGACGCGAGACTCCACCATAGCTTCGGCTGGCATTTGACGGTGAAGTACAGCGCGAGCGCCAGGCTGATCGCCCCAGCGGCGTATCCGAGAATGTAGTATCGCGGAAACACCCCGGCGACGAATTTTCCGGCCTCCGGCGTCGGCAGGAGCTTGAACACCACCGGTGCGACAATCGCAGTAAAGAAGAACATCCCGCCAAGCCAGCAGACCAGCGCGAGCAGATAAAAGAAAAGAGTGATTACCATTCGTGAGTCTAGCTAAACAGTCGCCAGCGTTGAATTAGGGATACCAGTTGCTGCCGGTCAATTGAGATAGGCCTTGCGCGCCCCCGGAATCGGCTTGCGATCTCCAAAGCCGCCCTCGATCGGATGCCACGCGATCACGCGCGGCTCACCGAACTGCCAGCACAGAAAGACTACTTCGTTGCCAATTTCGCATGGAAAATCGACCAGTCCCTGGTCGATATCCTTTAGAAAGCAGCCCATCGATTCGATCTGACCGGCGATCTCGCCCATCCGGTCTGAAACCGATCGCAATTCCGGGTGAAGCTCGATAATCTCGTGGACACGCTTCGTTTCGAGCTGAGCGTCGGCGCGAACCAAATCCCGAATCCCTTCCCGCAGCGTGCGAGCCTGCACCTGCAGGTCGCGAATCAGTACTTCCAGGGTAGGTACAAGTTCCTCCGCATCGGCAGTGCTGAAGAGCCTTTCAAATTGATAACTGGACAATTCTGCCTCATACGCATGGCGCGTGCCGCCGAGCGTGATTAGGTTCAATACGAGGAAGCTGCCTTGTTCCTCCCCCGGACCATATATTACGTTAATTTATGGCGGAGGGGGAAGTGTGAACGGCACCGAGCCGTTGGTCTGCGGGTAGTGCGCAAGCTATGACTGAAAAATCGACCGGCGAAAAACGCTTCGAAACCGAAGAGGATCTCACCAAGGCCGAAATCCCTGAGATCCTGCCAGTTCTGCCTTTGCGCGGGATCGTTATATTTCCCAGTCAGATCCATCCTTTCCTGGTCTCCCGCGCCTCGTCTCTCAAACTTATCGAAGAGGTCGGCGGCGCGTCCAAAATAATCGGTCTGACCGCGCAAAAGAATCCGGAAGAAGAAAGCCCAAGTCCCGAGGGTCTCTTCACGCGCGGCACTGCCGTACGCATCCTCAAGATGCTCAAGTATCCAGACCAGAGCGTACGCGTGCTGGTCCAGGGACTGGCGCGGATCGAGCTTGGCGAGTTCGTCCAGCGCGAGCCCTACTTTACTGCCCACGTAACTCGTCTGAGTGAAGAATTCACCTCCGATCGCGAAGCCGAGGCGATGCAGGCCAACCTCGTCAGCCAGTTCTCCAAGTTCGTCTCATTGGTTCCCTACCTGCCTGACGAGTTGCAGGTGATGTCGATGCAGGTGCGGGATCCTGCCCGCCTCACCGATCTGGTGGCTTCCTATCTGAAAGTCGCGGTCGAGGAGCTGCAAGACCTGTTATCGACCCTCAACGTGCGCGAGCGCCTTGAGAAGCTCATCGTAATTCTTAGCCGCGAAATTGAACTGCTCGAGCTCGGCCACAAGATCCAATCGCAGGTGCAAACCGAGCTCAACAAGAATCAGCGCGAGTATTATCTGCGTCAGCAGCTCAAGGCGATTCAAAAGGAACTCGGCGAAGGCGACGCGCGATCCTCCGAAATCGAGGATCTCGAGAAGAAGATCGAGGCCGCCAAGATGCCCGAGGAGGCCCGCAAGGCCGCCGATAAGGAACTCGAACGGCTGCGCATGATTCCCCCGGAATCGGCAGAGCATACCGTCGTGCGCACTTACCTCGACTGGCTCGTGAGCCTCCCGTGGACCGTCACCACCGAGGACAATCTCGATATCAAGCATGCGCGCCAGGTGCTCGACGAGGACCATTACGACCTCGAAAAAGTCAAGGAGCGCATCCTCGAATTCCTCGCCGTGCGCAAGCTGAAGGCCGATACCAAGGGGCCTATCCTGTGTTTCGTCGGTCCGCCCGGCACCGGCAAGACCTCGCTCGGCCGCTCGATCGCGCGCGCGATGGGTCGTAAGTTCGTGCGCCTTTCGCTCGGCGGCATCCGCGACGAGGCGGAAATTCGCGGCCATCGGCGCACCTACATCGGCTCGCTCCCAGGACGCATCGTGCAGGGACTGCGCAATTCCGGATCGAGCAACCCGCTCTTCATCCTCGATGAGGTGGACAAGCTCGGCGCCGATTTTCGCGGCGACCCCGCTTCTGCGCTGCTCGAAGTCCTCGATCCCGAACAGAACAACAGTTTCGTGGACCATTACCTCGACGTCCCGTTCGACCTCTCGAAAGTGCTGTTCCTCACTACCGCGAACGTGCTCGATACGATTCCGCACGCTCTGCGTGATCGCATGGAAGTGCTCGAACTGCCGGGGTACACCGAAGAGGAAAAGCTGCAAATCGTCGAGCGCCATCTCATTCAGAAGGAAAAAGTCGAAAACGGTCTCGGCGATCAGAAAATCGAATTTACCAAGCCGGCCGTTGCTGAAATCATCCGCAGCCACACGCGCGAAGCCGGTTTGCGCAATCTCGAGCGCGAGATCGCGCGGGTCTTCCGCAAGATCGCGCGATCGATCACCGAGGGCGAAACCGCTCCCGAACAGATCACTCCCGAGATGCTCAAGAAATATCTCGGACCGCCCAAGTTCTTTTCCGAAGTGGCTGACCGCACCAACGAAGCCGGGGTCGCGACCGGCCTCGCCTGGACCGCCGCCGGCGGCGATATCATCTTTATCGAGAGTACGCGCATGGCCGGACAGAAGGGACTGACTCTGACCGGCTCGCTCGGCGACGTGATGAAGGAATCGGCGCAGGCCGCGCTCTCCTACATCAGGTCGCGCGCCGATCGCATCGGAATTGCCGCCGATTTCTTCGAAAAATCCGACATCCACGTGCATGTTCCCGCTGGCGCAATCCCTAAGGACGGCCCGTCGGCAGGCGTAACTATTGCCGCTTCGCTGGCCTCGTTATTAACGGGACGGCCGGTGCGCAATGACGTCGCGATGACGGGCGAGATCACGCTGCGCGGCAAAGTCCTGCCGGTCGGCGGCATCAAGGAAAAAGTCCTCGCGGCGCGGCGCGCGGGAATCACCACCGTGATTCTGCCCCGGCGCAACGAAAGCGACCTCGAGGATATTCCCCCTGAGGTGCGCGCCGAGATGGAGACGATCTTCGTCGATACGGTTGACGAAGTCCTCAAGCATGCGCTGCGCGATGCGCCTCAACCGCTCGCAGTCGAGGCTGCACTGGTACACGAACCCCCCGTCAAGGCGCCTGCGGCCGCCTGACGGCGCTCCGCCGGCAATAATCAAAATCCTGACTTCCTTCACCCACCCCCTTCCCTTTAGGGATAGGGGCTGGGGGTCGCCAGTGAAGCGTAGCGAAACGAGCAGGCGAGTCTGCGAGCTGCGTTAAAGAGCTCGGTCCACGAGACTGCGAGTGGTCCCTCGGAGAAAAGCTGACCGCCGCGCCGCCCCCGCTCTCGCAAGACTTCCTCGCCCGCCTCCCATATCCTTGATCCTAGATGAGCGGATTCGTCGCATTCGACGGCGCACGCCCGGTTCCCACACGGCCGGCCGCGCCCGCCTCCATATGGCATGCCCTCGCGCATCGCGTGTTCTTCTGGCTGTGGATGGCTGCCCTCGTCTCGAACATCGGCACCTGGATGCAAAATGTCGGCGCCGCCTGGCTGATGACCTCGCTCTCGCCCTCTCCGCTGCTGGTCGCCCTCATTCAGACCGCGTCCAGCCTGCCGATTCTCCTGCTGGCGCTGCCTGCGGGCGCCCTCGCTGATATCGTCGATCGCCGGCGCCTGCTGATCCTCTCGCAAGCCCTGATGCTCGCCGCGGCCGGGGCGTTGAGCTGGCTCACTATTTATCACCTGACCACTCCGATGCTGCTGCTGGTATTGACGTTTGCGCTCGGCCTGGGCTCGGCGCTCAACGCCCCGGCATGGCAGGCGATGATCCCGGAACTGGTGCCGCACGAAGATCTCACCGCCGCCATCGCGCTGGGCGGAATCAACTACAACGCCGCCCGCGCCGTCGGTCCCGCTCTCGGCGGAATCGTGGTGGCATGGGCCGGTGCGGGCGCAACCTTCGCGCTGAATGCCGCGTCGTTCCTGGCGGTGATCGCCGTCCTCTACCGATGGGAACGCGTTCCGCATCCGAGCCTGCTGCCGGCCGAGCGAATGTTTGGTGCGATGCGCGCCGGACTCCGCTACGTCCGCCACGCGGCCGCTTTGCGCGCCACGCTGGTCCGAACGGCCGCGTTCACGCTCGGCGGCAGCGCCGTTTGGGCCGTCCTCCCCCTGGTCGCGCGCTACGAGCTGGGCCTCAAGGCCTCGGGCTACGGTTTGTTGCTCGCATGCTTCGGCAGCGGTGCGATGCTAGGCGGCGCATTTCTGCCGCGCCTCGCGCGGATCCTCTCGCGCAACGCTCTCAACGGGATTACCTCGGCGGCGTTCGCGATCGCGATGCTCGCGCTGTCGCGCACCAATGGCGTCGCGCTCGCCTGCGCCATCATGGCGGTCGGCGGCGCAGCCTGGACGATGACCATGTCGCTGCTCAACGTCGCCGCGCAGCTATCGGTTCCGGCGTGGGTTCAGGGACGCGCGTTGTCCTGCTACCAGATCGTTTTGCAAGGTGCGATGGCCGGTGGCAGCGCCTTGTGGGGTTACGCTGCCGCCGCGATGGGAGTGCGCACGTCGCTCCTGTTATCTTCAATCGCTACCGTCGTCGGACTGCTCGCGATGCTCCACTTCAGGCTCGTCGAGGATCGTGAGCTTGACCTCGATCCTGCGCCACATTGGCCGATGCCTCAGGCGAGCGGCGAGGTCAATCCGGATAGCGGTCCCGTGCTGGTGACCATCGAATATCTGATCGAGCCTGAGCGCGCGGCCGAGTTCGCGCGCGCGATGCAGCCGTTGCGGCGGATCAGGCTGCGTGACGGCGCGATTTTCTGGGGGCTGTTCTTTGACACGGCGCGACCTGAACGCTTCGTCGAGTACTTCCTGGTCGAGTCGTGGCTGGAGCATCTTCGCCAGCATGGGCGCGCGGTGATCTCCGACCTCGCGGTGGAGGCGCACGCCAAGTCATTTCACATCGGACCATCGTCGCCGGTCGTTTCGCATCAGATCTCCGCCGACGCCATCGACGCATCGAACGCGAAATTCTTCGCCTCCGCCTCTGGTGACTCCGTCCGCGCCGCATCCACCTGACCCCTTCACCGCGACCGCCCGACCCGCGCCGGCAATCCCAAGCGTTCCAGATCAGTCGCCCCGCCGAGTCGATTCTCTCACTCCGCGGGAGTCCTCACCCTTCCAGCTATTTCCGGACCGAGGCGCACGAAATCCTTCATATTCCAAGTGTAGATTGTTCGCGCCTTCGCCTTCAGGGCGCTGTGCGCGAGCAGCGCGTCGTAGATCGCGCCTCCAACAATTCCGATTGCGGCAGACTCTTCAAGCGCTTTGAAATATTCCTGCTCATTCAGACTCACGACCGTGAGCCGTTCTCGTACGTCGCCGATGAACAGCATCGCCTCGTCGCCGCTGACCCGCTCCCCTCCCATTCTTCCGGTCAGCGAGGAATAGATTTCCGCGAGGCTGTGCACCCCGCAGCACGCTTCACTCTTTTTGAAACGGAGGAATAGATCGATGCTCGCCTGATGAAACCGATGATGAGCATAGAAGATTGCGATCAGTACCGACGTGTCGAAGAACGCTTTCAACGATCACGCTCGTCGCCGTTCTGCCTGTCCCGCTCTGCGCGTGTATCGCGCACGATCCGGTTGGCCTCTTCGAGCGAGAGCACTTTGTCGCCCCGAAATACCCACACCCCGCGTTCCTTACTCAGCGGTGTGACGCCGCGGACGGGCCGCAGAGTGACGCGCCCGCCTTCCGACTCGATGGCCAGCGCGGCGCCCGCTTCCAAGCGCAATTCGTCGCGGATTTCTTTGGGAATAACCAGGCGTCCGGCCTTGTCGATTGTCACCGTCGTATTCATTGAATACCATTATCTAATGGTATTTCCCAATGTCAAATGGTAGAAACTTGGCCGCCGAACCTGACGTTCACACTTCCTGTGCTTCCACCACGTCGCGAGATGCTCCGTCTCATCATTCGTTAAGATCGTTACTCCTTCACCTCACCCGTTTTTCCTTTTTGGGATAGGGCTAGGGTTGGGTCAACGAGAGACCCGACGCGGGCCCACGTAGCGCTCGTCAAAGCATAAACATAGATTGACTGGCTCTCCGACGCTTCATACATCAATGTTCCGGAGCGGTGCAGGATTAACCTGATGAAGATCGCGATCGTCGCTGCTGAAATCGGACCCTACGCCAAAGCGGGCGGCCTCGCCGACGTTATCGGCGCCTTGCCGCAGGCGCTCGTTCGCCAGGGTGCCGAGACCAGCGTGATCGTCCCCGGCTATCGCCCACTGCTCCAGAAGCTCGCAACCACTGTCGCCGCCGACGGCCTCTATCTCACGATGGGCGCCGATCGCGAACCCTTCCGCATCCTGCGCGCCGACGGCACCGGCGGCGTTCCGATCTATCTGATCGACCATCCGGGCTTCTTTGACCGCGACGGAATCTATGGCGACCGCGGTGGACCCTACATGGACAACAACCGCCGCTACATCTTCTTCGGCCGCGCCGCGGCGGCGGCCGCCGAATTGATCCAGCCGGACGTCCTCCACGCCCACGACTGGCACGCCGCACCCGCCATTATTGCGCTTCGCGCCGAGACCGCCGTACGCGAGAGATTCGCCGCAACCTTGTCGGTCTTCACCATTCATAACATCGCTTACCAGGGCAACCTCGCGCCGTCCGAATATCCGTTGCTCGGCCTCGACCCCTCCTGGTTCACGTCCGAATTCCTCGAATTCTGGGGCGGCGCCAATCTCATGAAGGGCGCGATCGTCATGGCCGACGGGGTCTCTACAGTCAGCCCCACCTACGCGAATGAAGTCGCGCACGACCCGGAGCTGGGTTTCGGCCTCGACGGCGTGCTGCGCGGGCGCGGCGATCGCTTCGTCGGCATCCTCAACGGCGCCGATTACAGTGAATGGGATCCCGCCATCGATCGCTTGATTCCAAAGCCCTACTCGCCCCGCGACCGCGTCAATAAAAAGCTCTGCCTTGACCTGCTGCGCGACGATCTCAAGCTGCCGCATCCGCCGAAAGACGAGCCCGTTCCGTTGGTCGGGATGGTCACGCGGATGACTTCGCAAAAGGGCCTCGACATCCTCGGCGCGGCGCTCGACGCGGTCATGGCGCTCGGCATTCAGCTCGTGATGCTCTCCAGCGGCGACGCCGACCTTGAACGGTTGTTTCTCGACGCCCAGTCGCGCTATCCCGATCGGATCCGCGTGATCCTCGGCTTCGACGAGGCCATGGCACATCGTATCCAGGCCGGTTCCAACCTGTTCCTGATGCCGTCGCGGTTCGAACCCTGCGGCCTGACCCAGATGTACGCCCTCAAATACGGCACCGTGCCAGTGGTCCGCGCGACCGGCGGCCTGCGCGATACCGTCACCGAGTTCGATCCCCGAACGATGACCGGCAACGGCTTCCTCTTTACGCCCTATACTCCCGAGGCGCTGACCGAGGCCCTGGCGCGCGCGATCGAGGTTTATCGCCGGCCCAGCCAATGGAGCCGGCTGATGGGTAACTGCTTCAAGTCTGATTTCTCATGGGATCGCGCCGCAAAGGAGTATCTTGACTGGTTCGAGAGGTTAGAACGCGATCGCAACGTATGACATCTGGGAGCGCGAGCGAGTAACGACAAAGGCTGTAGCGGATAACTAAGATAATGGCGGTGTCGAGAGAGACTCACTATGTGTATGCCGATGGTTCCTGCCTGGGCAATCCCGGACCCGGCGGATGGGCCGCCGTGATCGTCAAGCCCGGCGGCGTTTCCAGCACGATCTTCGGCGGCGATCCGGCCACCACCAACAACCGCATGGAGCTGACCGCCGCTATCGAGGGCCTGCGCATCATTCCGACCGGCACCTTCGTTGTGCTGCGCAGTGACAGCCAGTACGTCGTCAAAACGATGACTCTCGGATGGAAGCGCAAGCAAAACGTTGACCTGTGGGAAAAGCTCGACCATGAAGTCGGCGAGCGGCAGGTACGCTTCGAATGGGTCGAAGGACACGCCGGCGATCCCCTGAATGCGGAAGCCGACCGCAATGCCCGTGCCGCCGCCGCCACCGCCGCGAAAAGCGGCCGCGTGCATTATCATGGACTCTCGATCGTTGACGCCGCGCGCACCAAACCGTCCACCGAGGATTTCGGCGCCGACAACAACGTCGTGCGCGAGCTGCGCCCGATGCTCGCCGCCAACGAAGCCGTTCGCCGGTGTGTCGGATGTGGCCGCGCGTTCGTCGGACCGGTCGGTGACGCCCCGCCGTATTGCGCGCTCGCGACCTGCCAGCTCAAGTCGCGCCGCCCCACACCCTGATGGGCGGAGCCGGAGCAGGCCCGTTGAAGCAGGATCAAACGGCGGCTAGCTTTGCGTGGAGGACGGGTCGGAAGGCGTCACGCGCCTGATTTCGCGGGCGGACGCGACACCCGGACTGGAGCCGCCCGTGCCGTTGCCGCCGTCGGCATGACGGATGACGTTCATCGCCGTCGCGACCATCCCGGCGATATCCGACATGTTCGACGGCAGGATCAGCGTGTTGGTCTCTTTGGCGAGGTTGCCGAACTGCAGGATGTAATCGTTGGCGACGCGGAACTGCACCGCCTCGAAACCGCCCGGCCCCTGGATCGCCTCCGCCACCGCGCGGATACCCTCGGCGGTTGCCATCGCGACTGCGCGAATCGCGGCAGCCTTGCCCTCGGCCTCCTTGATCAGTTGCTGCTTCTCGCCCTCGGCCCGGTTGATGAGCGATTCGCGCACGCCCTCGGACTGATTGATGGCGGCAGACCTCTCGCCTTCCGACTGGAGCATCACGGCGCGCTTCTCGCGCTCCGCAGGCATCTGCTTCTCCATCGCTTCCAGGATGTCGGTGGGCGGCCGAATGGTCTTGATCTCGTAGCGCAGGACTTTGACGCCCCACGCCTCGGAAGCCTTGTCGATCTCCTCCACGATGTTCGCGTTGATGTGCGCGCGTTCCTCGAAGGTATGGTCGAGTTCGATCTTGCCGATCTCGCTGCGCAAGGTGGTCTGCGCGAGTTGCTCGATGGCGAACTTCAGGTTCGAGATGCCATAGGTGGCGCGCTCGGCGTCGATGATCTTATAGTACAGGATCCCGTCAACATGGACCATCACGTTATCCTTGGTGATGCAGTCCTGCTCGGCGATGGTGACCGCAGCCTCCCGCAGATCCAGCGTCGCGCGCACCGAGTCGATGAAGGGAACCAGAATCTGCAAGCCGCCGAAGACCGCGCGATCGAAACGTCCGAGCCGCTCGACAATCAGGGCGGTTTGCTGACCGACCACGCGCACGGTCGAGAAGAGCACATAGACGATTAAGAGGGCGACGAAGCCGCCTACTGCTAGTTCCATCATTGGCGAGTTCTCCCCGACGCGGTCATTCGGCCTTGAGCCAGACGGTCAGTCCATCAACCTTTTCGACGCGGCAGCGTTGGCCCTTGCGCAATCCGACGGATTCGACGTTGCGCGCGCTCCAGCTCGAACCGCGCAACTCGGCGCGCCCAACGGCGTTGGCCGGCAGATCGTCGGCCGGCGTCGCGACTTCGCCTACGAGGTACTGAAAGTCGGCGTCCTTGCCGCGATGAGCCTGGAAACGGCCTAGCAAAGGCTTGCGCAGAGCCAGCAGGATAGTCACCGACAGCGCTGCAAAGATGATCCATTGGGACCAATGCGGTGCGCCATTGGTGAAAGCCGCCATCGCAGCGACGATAAAAGCGCTTGCGCCGATGCAGAAGAGTGAGAAGTCATGAGTAAAGTGGACTTCGATAGCCATGCAGGCAATTCCGAGGATAATCCAAGCCCACCAGACCATAGTTCAGTTCCCCATTGCGCGACTGATTGTACAATCGTCCCGCAAGGCGCGCATGAGTGTCAATGGAGATCGATCACTAGGCGAGCCTGCGAGCCGAGTTCACTAGCGCAGCCGAAGGCGGAGCGAGCTAAGGAGTCTGCGACGTGCGTTGAAATAATGGAGTCTGCGAGGTGCGCAAAGGTGAGAATCTGAGTAGGGGACGGACGGTGGTCGAGGAACTAAAAGTCAATAGCATTTCAAGAAACTGAAACCTCATGGAGGTTTCAGGCTTCCCATTGGGTTAGACGCTCGCGATGCTCGGGGAGACGGCCAAGTCCTGCGATAACGAGGGGATTGGCAATTGCCGCGCGTTGACGATTACCAGACGTTGGGGAAGACGGCGTCGGTGACGCGCATGTAGGCGGCGTATTCGTCGCCGTGAAGGGCTAGCATCTCGGCCTCTTCTTCCTTGATGCGCCGATTCATGACGTAGCCGCCCCACACGATCACGACGATCATCGTAAGCGGCGCGGCCCACTCAAAGGGCCATGCGAAGAGCACCAGGAATTCGCCGATGTAAGTGGGATGGCGGATGAAGCGGTAGAGGCCGCTGCGGACGATCTGGCGGGGCGCGTCGTCAGCGTCGCCGGCCGAATAAAAGCCGAGCTGAATGCGCGAGCCCAAGACCAGCCATAGGCCGATCAGTTCGATCAGGATGCCCAGGCCCGCGAGCCAGTTGGGCGCGTCGCCGGTGTAATACGATCGCTCCAGCGGCGCCGCGGCGAAGACCAGCAAGACCGACAGTTCGTTCTTCACGCGGCGGGCAAAATGCGCCGGGTCGAGCCCGAGCATCGATTCGTCGCGGACCAGCAGGTCGGCCAGCCGAAATGCCGCGTAGGTGATCAGGTAGGCGTACACATAGGGATGCAGGCCAAGGTAATCGCTGATGCCGAGGCCGACGGCGACTGCGCCGACGATAGCGAGCAGGAAGATGACGGTCTCCGCGATGCGCGTGGAGAGCCCGCGTGTCGGTGACGGAGGCGCGATAGGATCGCGGTGGGCCGCGGTAGTGGGGGGAGTATCGCCGGCAACCGCAGCGTCGCCGGTAGCCGCGTCGGCTGCAACGACGGACGCATCCAGAGGGCCGGTGCCCGCCTTCAACGGACCGGTCGATCGCTTAGGTCTGCCGGCGGTCGCGGTGGTTTCTTCGTCGGACATGCGAGGACTTTCACACGATTCGATACCGGAATCAAAGTGGCCTGTGGGTACGGCCTACGAGTCGATCGTTTGTTATCGGAACGCATGTCCGGCTGGACTTTCGGCCCGATTGCGAGGCCCCTGCCACGGCTCAGGGCGCGCGCGCATGACAGGGTTTCGAGGATCTTATGAGGAAGCGGATTCGGCCAGGCGTTCGAGGCTCTGGCGTGCGCCGATGACGACGATCAGATCGCCGGAAACGATGACGGTCTGCATATCGGGAATTATCGAGATAGGATCGGTGCCGCGCTTGAGGCCAACCACGCGCAGGCGCTCGTTAGCTTGCTCGAGGGACGCGACGGTCATCCCGATGAGCGGGCTGTGCGGCGGCACTTTGACTTCCTCGAGGCTGGTTTCCTCCTTGCGTCCGGGGAGCACGAGGGTGAGGAAATCGACGACTGACGGCCGCGCGATCGCCGCAGCGATACGATAGGCGCTGAAGTGATATGACGAGATGACGCGATCGGCGCCGGCGAGTTTGAGGTGGCGCAACCCGGCCTCGGTCTCGGCGCGGGCATGGATGCGAATCGCGGGATTCTTGCCGCGCGCCGACAGGCTGACGAAAACGTTGTCGGGGTCGGACGCGGTGGCGACCACGATCTCGCTCGCCCGGGCGATGCCCGCGGCTTCGAGGACACCTTCGTCGAGCGCGGAACCAATAATGTAAAAGAGGCCGCTCCGGACGAGGTCGGGCTCGATCTCCGGATTGATTTCGACCACGACCAGGGTGTGGCGATCGGTCTCAAGCTCGTCGGCAACGACGCGGCCGAAACGTCCATAGCCGACAAGGATCACATGTCCTTCGAGATGCTGGATCTTTCGGTTCATGGTGTTCTTGCCGAGGAATTCCCTGAACTGTCCGCTGACCACGACTTCGGTAATCGCGGCGAAGACGTAGTAGGCCGCGCCGACGCCGACGAAAATGATCGACACGGTGAAGATGCGCCCGGCGGTATCGAGCGGCTTCACCTCCTCGTAGCCGACGGTCGTGATGGTGATGACCGTCATGTAGAACGCGTCAACGAACGACCAATGCTCGATAAGCATATACCCGGCGGTGCCCGCCAGCGTCAGGACGGCGACGATGACGAGGCCGAGACCGACGCGGCGGCCGGGGTTCATTTATCTAACGCACCTCGCAGACTCGTTAGCTCGCCTGGTGGGAGCGGGCTCAGGCCTCGCCCGCCTCTCGCGCCTCGAGCCACCGCTCGGCGTCGATCGCGGCCATACATCCGGTGCCTGCGGCGGTGACGGCCTGCCGATAGATCGGATCGGCGACGTCGCCGGCGGCGAAGACGCCCTCGATATTGGTGTAGGTCGAGCCGGGACGAACGATCAGGTAGCCGAGTTCGTCCATGTCGAGCTGCTCGTGGAAGAGCGTGGTATTGGGATGATGGCCGATCGCCACGAAGACGCCGTCGGTGCGGAAATCACTAGGCTCGCCGGTGACGACGTCCTTGAGGCGGACGCCGATGATCCCGCTGGCCGGCTCGCCGAAGATTTCGTCAACGACGGAATTCCAGATGAAGTGGATTTTGGAGTGTTTGCGCGCGCGATCCTGCATGATTTTCGAGGCGCGCAGGGTATCGCGGCGATGAACGACGGTGACCTTGCTGCAGAAGCGGGTGAGAAAGTTGGCCTCTTCCATCGCGGTGTCGCCGCCGCCGACGACGATCACTTCCTTATCCTTGAAGAAAGCGCCGTCGCAGGTGGCACATGCGCTGACGCCGTAGCCCATCAGGCGCTTTTCGGATTCGATGCCGAGCAGCTTGGCCGAGGCGCCGGTCGCGATGATGAGGGTTTCCGCCATGATCATCGCACCGTCCACGGAAATCTCGAAGGGATACTTGGAGAGATCGGCCGCGGTGACCGCTCCGGTCAGGAATTGCGTGCCGAAACGCGCCGCCTGCTTGCGGAAGATCTCCATCATCTCGGGGCCGTGGATGCCGTGCTCGAAGCCCGGGTAATTCTCGACCTCGGTGGTGATGGTGAGCTGGCCGCCGGGCTCGTGGCCCTCGATGAGGAGCGGCGACAGGTTGGCGCGGGCCGCATAGAGGGCGGCGGTCAGGCCGGCGGGGCCCGAGCCGAGAATCACCACGCGGTTCACGAGGTTGTTGGATTCGTCGAAGTTCGCTTCGTCTAATTTCGGTTCTTCTGGCATGGAGCCTTTGGCGCGCGTTCAATTTTGGCCGCGACGGTTGCGGCCAGGTTTATTTTACACTACCGGCGCGTCAGCATAAGCTCTTGAGCACTACCCCGGCTAGCGCACCATGACACGAAAGAAACGCCGTACCGAGGCGGCCACGAGCGCCGCGCAACTGACTCATCTGGATGAGCAGGGACGCGTGCAGATGGTGGACGTCGGCGAAAAGCCGGTCACGCGGCGCGAGGCGATCGCGCGCGGGGCTATTCGCATGGCGGCGGCGACACTCGAGGCGATTGTCGGCGGCACCCTCAAAAAGGGCGAGGCGCTGACGACTGCGCGGATCGCGGGAATCATGGCCGCGAAACGGACGTATGAGCTGATCCCGCTATGTCATCAGATACCGATCGACGTGGTGGAAGTGGATTTTCAGCCCGATTCGAAGAGATCGGTCCTGCTGATTCAGTCGCGCGCCGTCAGCAGCGGACGCACCGGAGTCGAGATGGAGGCGCTGGTGGCAGTGAGCGCGGCGGCATTGACGATTTACGACATGGCGAAGGCGATCGATCGCGCCATGACGATCGAGGCGATCCGGCTGGTGCGCAAGAGCGGCGGACGCAGCGGGGATTTCGTGCGCGAAGGTGAACTCGAATGGCGATGACGGCGGAACGTCAACCTGTGGCGCAGAAGGCGGGCGCGTCGTCGGCGATGGCAGGGCGTATCTACCTGAAGGCGGGGCGCGACGGCCCGGTGCGCGGGGGAAATCCGTGGATCTTCTCGCAGGCGATCGGGCGCGTGGAACCGGCGTCGATGCAGGCGGGCGATTGCGTGCAGGTGCTTGATGCCGGCGGCGATGCGGTGGGGATCGGCTACTACAATCCGGCAACGACGATCGCGGTACGGATGCTTTCCTTCGATGCGGCGCTGAAGCCGGATGCGATTATCCGTCATCGCATCACGAGAGCGCTGGCGTTGCGCGGGCGAGTAATCGGCGGCGATACCGACTGCTACCGGCTCGTCAACGGCGACGGCGACGGACTGTCGGGCGTGATCGTCGATCGTTACGGCAGCGTGCTGGTGATGCAGTTGCTCACGGTGGGCGCGGATCGAATGCGCGGCGAGATCGTCGGGGCGCTGCGTGAGATTTTCACGCCGCTTGTAACCGGGACGCCGCTGGCGATTATCGAGCGCAGTCATGGTGCGGTGCGCAAGCAGGAAGGCCTCGGCGATCACAGTGAAGTGCTGGCGGGCACGCCGCCGGCCGAGACGCTCGCGGTGGAGAACGGGATTCGCCTCGCGATCAATTTCGATCACGGGCAGAAGACCGGGGCGTTCCTCGACCAGCGGGACAGTCGCGCGCGGCTGCGCGAACTCGCTCGCGGCGCGCGGGTGCTCGACGCGTACTGTTACGCGGGATGCTTCACGCTCGCGGCATTGGCAGGCGAGGCGCGCAGTGTGGTGGCAGTCGATTCCTCGGATCGCGCGCTCGCAATGGCGCGCCGCAATCTCGAACTCAACGGCTACGGCGGAGATCGCGTCGAAATCGTTCACGGCGACGTGATGCGCTATCTCGCGGAACTGGACTGGACGAATCCCGCGAAGCGCTTCGACGTAATCGTCATCGATCCGCCGCCGCTCGCGCGCAGTATCAAGGACGTGGCGCACGCCGCGCGGCTCTATACGGACCTCAACGCGTTTGCGATGCGCGCGCTCGCGCCGGGCGGCTATCTGATGACGTTCAGTTGCTCGATTCATTTTCGGGGCGAGGATTTTGTGCGGGCGGTGCGAATCGCGCAGACCAAGTCGGGGCGGAAGCTGCAGATGATCGCACGGCTGGGTCCGGGGCCCGATCATCCGGTGCTGCTCGGACACGCCGAGGGCGAATATCTGACGGGATTGTTGCTCGCGGACCTCGCGTGAGAACTGGGAGGGAAGGGTAATCTGAAACAGTCATCTAACGCACCGAGCAGAGTCTCAGAGCTTATTTTTGCGCACCTCGCAGACTCGTTAGCTCGGCTCGCAGGCTCGCCTAGTGACGAAGTTTCAGACTTCCCATTGAGCTTGACGCTCGCGATGCTCGGGAAAGTTGCTAAGCGATGAAGCTCGAACGGCTTGACCATTTCGGGATCGAAGTCGCAGACCTTGCGCGGGCCGAGCGGTTTTATACCGAAGTGCTGGGCCTCGCAGTGGTTGCACATCTCGGCGATCAGACGCTGCTGCAATGCGGCGATCAGAATCTCGCGCTGTTCCAGGTTCGCCGGGCGCCACTCAGCGCGGATCAGCGGCGCGAGCGCATCGGGCATCCGCTAGGCAAGGGCCACCATGCGTTCCGCGTCAGCCGGAAAGATTTCGCATCGGCGCGTGAAGGCTTGACCGCGGCGGGCGTCGAGTGCGCGAGGAATATCGACTGGGGCGATCACGACTGCATGTATTTCCTTGACCCCGACGGCAACCTGCTCGAAATCGTAAGCTACCGCTGAGCCGAATGGCACGGCCTGAGCTTCGCTGCGCGAAGGTCGCTAATTGGCGTACGGGGATCATTGTCCCAGGCGGGCGATTCGCTTAAATCGGTTGGATGAATTATCGCCGCCGGGCCTGTGCCCTCCAGCTCGCTCTCGCAACTATGCTGATGGCCGCGCCGGCCTCGGCAAAAATCCTCAAGCTGAAAGTCGATCCGATGGCGACGCAGATTGTTGCGACCGTCGATGAGCCGCTGCCGCGGATCCGCGGAAACGTCTCGGGTAGTTTACAGGTCATCACCGGCGAGATTACCGGTGATCCGGATGATCCGGTCGGCACCGGGCATATCGATATCGTCGTGAACGCGACGACGTACACGTCGGACAGCCCGCATCGCGACAACATGGTGCTGCACGACGTGCTGGAAACGCGCTTCTTTCCGATCATCAAATTCGTCAGCACGCGGATCGAGGACCTCAAGTGGGACAAGGAGGGGGTAATGGGGAGCGCGACAATCGTCGGCAACCTGATGCTGCATGGGGTCACCCACGAGGTCCAAGTGCCGATCAGTGCGATGTACGCGTCGGATGATAGCTTCAGCGCGGACGGCGACTTTCAAATCGACTGCACGGATTATGGGATCAAGCGCCCGTCACTGTTCGGCGCTTTGAAAGCGGGCAAAATCGTTGACATCAACTTCCGGATCATCGCGGAACCGGCAGGTGCTCCGCCGGCCACACCTGCGCAGCAATGATCGCGGGCGAGAGCGTATGCCGGACGCGGTTGGCAGGCGCGCTCGCGATGCGGTAATCATCCAACTCGGATCGCGCGTCGCCAATCATTCGGACTGTCATTCGGATCGGGATTACGCGATTGGCGCGCGAGGAGGGCTCAGCGTGAAATTCGGTCTCTTTTATCAACTACCCTGCGCCCCGGAACAATCCGAGGCCGTGCGCTATCGCGAAACCGTCGAGCAGATAATTCACGCCGACGAGATCGGCTTCGATGTGGCGTGGCTGGCCGAATTGCATTTCTTCCAGCCTTTTTCAGTGATGCCGGCGCCACTCATAGTTGCCACGGCGATTGCGCAACGCACGCGGCGTATCCGTCTGGGTACTGGCGTGTCGCTGCTGCCGTTTCATCATCCGCTGAAGCTCGCCGAGGAAGCCGCGACCGTCGATATCCTGAGCGACGGACGGCTGGATTTGGGGGTCGGCCGCGGTACGATCGCAGTGCATTTCCAGGGCTTCAACGTTTCGCGCGACGAGAGCCGCGAGCGCTTCGAGGAATCGATCGAGATCATCAGGCAGGCATGGACCACCGAATCGTTCTCGTACAGCGGCAAGTACTACCAGGTGCCGGAGACCTCGGTGGTGCCGAAGCCGGTGCAGAAACCGCATCCTCCTATCCGGATCGCGGCGAACAGTCCCGAGACGGCGGCATTCGCGGGTCTAAAGGGTTACGACATCCTGGCGGCGTCGCCGATCAATCCGCTGCCGGGATTCTACGATCATATCCACACCTATCGCGCGGCGCTGAAGGCGGCGGGACATAAGGCGGAAAAAGGTGATGTCGCCGGGGCGTTTTTCGTGAACAGCTCCGAGAGCGTCGCGCGCAGCCGGGCGGAATACGAGCCATCGATCATGCATTACTTCCGCACGATCGGGGCGCAGGCGCAGCGCGGGGACCGATCGCAATACGACGGATCGTACGCCTATCTGAAGCAGGTGCGGGAGCGCGTCGCGGCGATTTCATGGGATACGATCGCCGATACCATGGGAATCTTCGGGCCTCCCGAGCAATGTATCGCGCGCATCGAGGAGATCTATCGCGAGGCGAAGATCAATCAGCTCGTTTGCTGGTTCAATCCGGGCGGGCGGATACCGCATCGCGACGTTCTGGCGGCGATGGATCGCTTCGCGACCAGGGTGATTCCGGCCGTGCGCCATCTCGGCGAATAACTTGCCGAAGCGTTTAACGCAGGGGTGCGAAATTCGTTGAGATCCGTGAAAGGACTGATCACCAAACTCATGGTGATCCGGACGGGCGAAATTTGACGGGGGACGGAATCAGGCGGCGGCGGTGGACTGGGCGAGTTCGAACGCGCCGAGATCGACGGACTCGCTCGATCGCAGAACGATCTTGATACCGAGCCGATGCTCGAGCACGCCGAGGTCTTTCGCGCCCACGTCGTAAAGGTAGCGCGCGACCGCGGGATTCACCTTGACCACCAGGAGGTCGTTGCGCGGATGGCGGCCGGCTGCGCGATGGATGCCGCGCAGCACGTCGGCAGCGAGTGTCGCCACCGATTTCACGACGCGACGCCCGGTGCATTTCGGGCATTGCTCGGTAAGCATCTCCTCGAGGCTTTCGCGGGTGCGCTTGCGGGTCATCTGGACGAGGCCGAGCTCGGAAATCCGCAACATCGAGCTGCGCGCCTTGTCACGTTTGAGCGCCTGCGAAAGGGCGTCACCGACGCGCTTGCGATCGGCCTCGCGGCTCATATCGATGAAGTCCACGATGATGATGCCGCCGATGTTGCGCAGGCGCAGTTGCTTGACGACCTCGTCGGCCGCCTCCAGGTTGGTCTTCAGGACGGTCTCGTCCTGGTTGCGCTTGCCGACGAAGCGGCCGGTGTTGACGTCGATGGCGGTGAGGGCCTCGGCCTGATCGAAAACCAGGTACCCGCCCGACTTCAGCCAGACCTTGCGGTCGAGTGCGCGATCGATCTGCGGCTCGAGCTGGAAGTGGTCGAAGATCGGCTCGTCCGCTTCGTACAGCGAGATGCGCGAGCGCAGGCGCGGCATGTAGTTCTGCACGAATTCGACGATGCGATTGTAGGTCTCGGGGTCGTCGCACCACAGCCGGTCGATGTCGCTCGAAAAGAGGTCGCGCACGACGCGGAGCGCAACGTCGAGGTCGCTCGCGAGCATGGTGGCCGGCGGCTGCGTCTCGCTCTGCTTCACGACCGAGGACCAGAGTTTGGTGAGGAATGAGACGTCGCGCTGAATCTCGCGCTTGCTCACGCCCTCGCATACCGTGCGCACGATAAAGCCGCCCTGATCGGGGCGCAATTCGCCCACCGCCGCACGCAGGCGCTGACGTTCCTGCGCACTTTCGATTCGCCGCGACACGCCGATATGGTTGCTGGTCGGCGTGTACACCAGGTGGCGTCCCGGAAGCGACACGAACGAAGTCAGCCGCGCGCCCTTGGTGCCCATCGGCTCCTTGGCGACCTGTACGATAATGTCCTGGCCGCGCTTGAGCACCTGCTCGATTGGCAAGCGCTCGCGACGCTCGGGACGTTGCCGGCGACGCCGTCCGCGACCGCCGCGTCCTTGTACCTGGGGCTGAGCGCTCTCGCTGGCGTCCGCCTGCGCGTCCTCCGCGCCGTTACCATCGATGCCGTCGTCGAGGTCATCCGGGCCTGCCGCTTCAATGCCATGCTCATGATCGGGGTTGTCATGATTGTCGCGATCATCATGGTCATCGTGATCATGGAGCGGTTCGGTCTCGACATCTTCCTCACCGATAACCTCGGCGGCGGACCCGAAACCTTCGATACCGGTATGGAAGTCGGAGACGTGCAGGAAGCCGGCCTTCTCCAGTCCTATCTCGACGAACGCCGCCTGCATCCCAGGCAGTACGCGCGTGACTTTGCCCTTGTAGAGGTTACCGACCAGCCCTTGACGCTCGTTGCGTTCGAGGTGGAATTCAGTGAGCACGCCATCTTCCAGTAGCGCCACGCGCACTTCGAGGGTCGAGGCGTTGATTACAATCTCGCGCTTCACTGGAGTGATTTTCCGGACCGCCCGAAGGGTACCGTCATTGTCGCACGACGTTCCGCGATCAAATGGACTGCCGCCTTTGGAAGGTCAAAATCAGGAGTAGCAGCGGGCAGCCGGATCTCAAAGGAATGTTTGCTCCAGGTCGGTAAAACCTTGACTCGTCCAATACAGATGATACGGAGCGGGTCCAATTTCCGCAAGGTGAGATCGGTAGGATCTGGCGGGTTCGTTTATGAGCAGTGCCGGGCCGCGCGAATTATAATACTGTTACCCGGCTTGACACCGGGCCTCGGTTCCCATTGATTGATATACGGTGCCAGCGTCAGCGGACAGCTTGATAGCGCATCCGATGGGAGCCCCCTTGTTGAACAGCAAGGTGCTGGTTCTCAATCGCTCGTATCTGCCTGTTCACGTCACTTCGGTCAAGCGCGCATTTGCTCTCCTATACCAAGGCGTGGCGCGTGCAGTTGACGAGCAATATCGCATCTTCGACTTCGATAGCTGGCGCGAGCTTGCTATCGAGAATCATCATGAGCGCGTGGGGGTAATCGGCGGCTTCATTAGAGTGCCGCGAGTCCTGCTACTGACGGCTTATGAGCGCGTGCCGAAGCGTCACGTGCGCTTCTCGCGCTTCAATATCTACGCCCGCGACAACAATACCTGCCAGTACTGCGGCAAACGTCTGCCCCGCACCGAACTGAACCTCGACCACGTCAATCCACGGTCGCGCGGGGGCATGTCCACCTGGGAGAACGTCGTCTGCTCGTGCCATAGCTGCAACCGTCGCAAGGGTGGCCGCACCCCAGACGAGGCCGGAATGCCGTTGATCAAGCGGCCGCTGCGTCCACAATGGACGCCGTTCAGCACCGAGATGTTCAGCCTCCGGCGCTATCGCGAGTGGATGCCGTTTCTGACGACAGTCGATACTGCCTACTGGAACACCGAACTCATTCAAGATTGAAGTAGGGGCCGCGGCGCGCCTGCTACTTAATCGCTTTCCCGGTGCACTGAGCGCGCAAGTCTGAAACTTGGCGGGCGGCAAAGGCGTAGTTTCAGCGAAGAGCCGTCAACAGGTAATCGGACCACATTGGGCGGCGGCTGTGGAGCGTTGTGGCATACGACCCGTGGGGTAAGTGTTGACCCGATGCAGTGATGGGATATTCTCGGTGCGTGGTGTGGTGGTGGAGGCGAGAGCATCTGTATGCGTCTTAAGAGCCTTGAATTAGTCGGCTTTAAATCATTTCTCGACGCAACCGTAATCAGCTTCAGCCCGGGCGCGACTGCGGTGGTCGGGCCCAACGGATGCGGCAAGTCGAACGTCGTCGATGCGATCCGGTGGGTGCTCGGCGAACAGGCCCCGACGCGGCTGCGCGGCAAGAGCGCCGACGACCTTATATATGCAGGCAACGATTCGAACGCGGCCGCGGGCATGGCGGAAGTCACACTGCTGCTGGAAGCCGAGGACTCAAGCTCGCTCCCGGAGCCATACGCCGCGCTGAGCGAAGTGGCGGTCACCCGCCGGGTCTATCGCTCGGGCGATTCCGAATACCTGCTCAACCGGATTCCCTGCCGCCTGAAGGACATCACCGAATTTTTCATGGCCGCGCAGATTCACAGCCGCGGCTACGCGCTTATCGAACAGGGCCGGATCGAAGAAATAATCCAGGCCAAACCAAACGAATTGCGCACGATGGTCGAGGAGGCCGCGGGTCTGTCGCTGTTCAAGGGGCGCCGCGAGATGAGCGAGCGCAAGCTCGAACGGGTCAAGGAGAATCTCGCGCGCGTGGACGACGTGCTGAGCGAGATCGAACGGCAACTCAATTTTGCGCGGCGACAAGCCAAGAAGGCGGAGGCGTACAAGCTGATTCGTGCGGAACTCTCGGAGCTGGAGCGTCTGGCGGCGGGACGGCGGTTGATCGAGCTGCACAGCGATCTGGTGGCACATTCGGCGCGCGAGCTTGAATTGCGCGAGCAATCCGAGGGCGCGCGCGGGACGATTGAGATCGCGCAGGGCGGCGCCGAGGAAGCGGGCGCCGCCCTGGCGATTGCGCGCGACGAGCTCGCGGCCGCCGGCCGCGAGCTCGACAATCTGCGCGCGGCGTTCGAGGAACGCGCGCGCACGCGCGGTTTCCTCGAACGCCGCCTGGTGGCGATCGCGCAGATGGAGCCCGACCTCGAACGGCGGCTCGCCGATCTCGAGGTGCGGGCGATCGCCGGACGCGCGGCGCGCGCCGAGGCCGGCGCGCGCCTGGCGCGACAAGCGGCGCGCGAGGACGGCGCCAGCGAAGCGGCGCTCGTCGTCTTGCGCGGGGAACATCAGGCGGCCGAACGAGCGCTGCGCGAGGACGAACGCCGCACCGAAAGATTGAAGGACGACCTGTCGGAACTGCTGCGCGAGGCCGCGGTAATCCGCGGGCGCCTCGCCGACCTTTCGGGTGAACGCGCCGATCTGGAATCGAAGATGGCCGCGGCCGCATCCGAGATGCCCGAACTGCGTGCCGCACTGGAGACGGCGCAGAAAGATCTCGCGATAGCCGAGGCTGCATTAAATGCAGCGCAAGATGACGCCGCGCGGCTCGAAACGATCCGCCGCGAGACCGCCGACCGCGAAATCGAGGCGCGATCGGCTCTGGAACATCAGACCACCCGGCTCGATAACGCGCGCCTGGAACTCGCCAGCGCAGAAGCGCGGGCCCAGCGAATTGTGCCCCAGGGCGCGAGCGACAAGCTGCGCTCGGTGCTCGAATCGCTCAACGGCGACCGGCCGACATCGGATCCGGCGCTGCTGCTCGAAGTCGTGAAGGCGCCCCCCGCGCTGGAACCTGCGCTGCGCGCGGTGCTCGGCGATCAACTCGACGCGGTGATCGTCGAATCGCCGCTGTTCGCCTTGCGCGCAATCGAAATTCTGAAGGAAAAGAACGGCGGACGGCTGAACTTCATCCCAGAGGCGGTGCCGCCAGCGATAACTCATGCGCCAATCGAGGCTCCGGGGATCAGCGGACGGCTGATCGATCTGGTAGAGGTCGAGCCGAGATTCGCGTCGCTGGCCGAAGCCGTGATGGGCCATGTAATGGTCGCCGATGATCTGCGAGCCGCGCTGGCGGCCTCAAATCTCAATGGCATCGGCACGGTCTTCGTTACTCGTGAGGGCGACCTGCTCGCGCCGGAGCGGATGATCTCAGGCGGCAGCGGTGCACGTGCGGCGGATGGCGCTTTCCTCGATTGGCATAGCGGGGCGCGTAACGTCGAAGCCGCCCGGCAGTCGCTGGCCGAAGCTGAGGAGCATCATGCGGCACTGACGATTCGGCTCGAACAGGAGCGTAGCGCCAATCGCGCAGCGCGGGAGTCCTTCGACGCTGCCCGCAATCGCGTCGCCGAAGCCGAACGGCAGACCGCAGCGAATCGCGCGGCGATTGCAAAGGCCGAACAACGGCTCGCGCTGGCCGAGGCCAGTCATGCGGGCACGATTCGTAGGCTTTCAGAACTCGCCGCGGCGGTGGTCTCCGCCAACTTACGGCTGGAAGAATTGGCGCTGCTGGAACAACAATCGCGCACGCACCTGAACGAGGCCTCGATGGGTCTGGCCGATCGCCGGGCCGAGGCCAAACGCCTGGGTGATGCGATGCTCACGGCGGGTGCTCGGGTCGAAGCGCGCAAGCGCGAGCTGGCATCGATAGAACAGGATCTGCGTCACTTGCGCCGCATGACCGAGGAACTCGAAACGCAACTTACGCAGAACAGCCTGCAAATCAATCGCGCGCGCGTCGAGCGCGTCGAGTTTCAGGGCGAGATCGCGAACCTTTCCGCACAGGACGAAGCGGGAGCTTCGCGACGGCATGAGCTTGAAGAAATCGTTACGGCCCTCGGCCTGCGTTGTACCGAGGGCGAGACCGCGTTGGCGGCGGCACGCATTGCACTGAACGAGGCGCGCGAACGGCTCACCGCGCTCGAGCGCGAGGCCGTCGATTGCAGTTTAAAACGCGAACGCGCCCGCACTTTGATCGAAGAACTGGAGCGCAGCTTCGCTGAGAAATTCCTCGCCGATTTCAACGCGATATCGAGCGAACTCGATGACGCGCTGAGCGGCCGCGATGCGACGCTCGACGAAGCGCGCCTCATCGAGTTGCGGACGCGCGCCGAGAAGATCGGAGAGGTCAATCTCGCCGCCGAAAGCGAGGTCAAGGAACTCGAAGAGCGTTCCGGAATGCTGACCACCGAGCGCGCCGATCTGCAGGCCGCGGTTAACGACCTGACGCAGACGATTCACAAGCTGAATCGGGAGGCGCGCAAACGCTTTGCCGAAACTTTCGAGGGTGCGGCGAAAAACTTCGAGCTGCTGTTTCCCAAGCTGCTGCGCGGCGGCAAAGGCCGCCTCGAATTGACGCCAGCGGACGACGTCCTCGATGCCGGCGTCAATATCCTCGTCCAGCCGCTCGGCAAGAAGGTCAAGGAAATCGGGCTGCTCTCGGGCGGTGAAAAAGCACTCTCCGCGATGGCCCTGATATTCTCGCTGTTCCTGCTCAATCCAAGCCCGTTCTGCGTGATGGACGAAGTGGACGCGCCGCTCGACGAGTTCAGCCTCGCGGCCTTCACCGGGCTGGTGCGCGAGCTCAAGCAAAGCTCGCAGTTCATCATCATCACGCACAACCAGCGCACCATGCAGAGCGCGGACCATATCCATGGCGTGACGATGGATCGTCCGGGCGTCTCGCGGATCATTTCACTGAAAATTCCGCAAGCCGCTTAGACCATCAGGGCGAGCGCCCGGGCGTGTCGTGCTTGCCGGTTGAATCGGCGCGCGGGCGGGCGATCGTAAAGCACGAGGTTGGCGTGCGGACGGCGTGGATGGACTTCTCCGCCCTCGTTTAAGAATCGCGCCGCGACTGTTATCCTGTCTCGCATCCGATGACTGCGCGCCCCTCGCCGCTTGGCTCGGGCTTCGTCTGCGAGCGTCAATTGGCGCGCGGTCCACTCCTTCGGGAGATTCATCGATAGAGGCTTTAAGCGGTGCCCACGCTCAATCTGGACCCAATTTTACTGTGCGTATTGATACCGTTGGCGGCGCAGATTCCGCTCGCGGTTGTGGCG
>Ga0302324_100001266_pt1 | contig 61974 bp, 64 predicted proteins | sample Palsa_T0_1_FD_201949 | JGI IMG/M metagenome (GOLD analysis project Ga0302324, IMG submission 201949) | Peat permafrost microbial communities from Stordalen Mire near Abisko, Sweden - Palsa_T0_1 | ecosystem: Environmental > Terrestrial > Soil > Palsa > Peat permafrost | place: Sweden: Abisko...
AGAGCGCCCGTGATGAACTCATGTGCGTTCATGTACTCGGTGGCCCCGTTGGAAGAGAACTCCTGCAGCGTCGTAGGCTGGCTCGTGAATGAGACGGGCGAGCTGGTCGCGTTGGAGAAGACGCCCTGGCCGCGCCCGTTCGGGTTGAACTCGTCCATCCACATCCACGCCGAAATAATGGCGATGTCGGTCTCCGAGTAGACCACCTCTTTCTCGTTGGAGAGGAACACCTGGGGGTGGTACCACTCGGTCATCAGCCCGGTGAAGAAGCCGTTGGAGTTCGCGACCGCCTGGGAGTCTCCCTGGAAAGAGGTCGAACCGTCCGCCGTGTAGCTCTCGGACGCTGAAGCACTGGTGTTCCAGTCGTGGGCCACCATCATCACGTCGCCCGAGCTGAAGTACAGGTTCAGCAGGATGATGTCCCCCTGGTTTACCGTCCCGGAAAAGTCCTGCAGCCCCCCGCTACCGTTCGTCGGGAATACAGAGTCTTGTTGCGCGTTAAATACTTCGTAGCTCAATGCGAAGCCCGTCCCAGGGTTGGTCCCCGGGTTCCAGTTCCACGAGACTCCCACCTGATACCAGAACCCGCTGCCCGTGAGCCCGTTCAGGAGGTAGGCCGGACCCTCCCCCGAGGACGGGTCGGTCTGTTCGACCGCTGTGACGTTGAATGCGAGGGCCGTAAAGCTCTGGGTGAAGGTCGTCCCCAGCTGCTCGTCGTAAACCGGCGCGGGAGCCAGAGGGTTTGCCGGCCGGAAAGAGGCGAGGGTCGATGACTCGCCCTGGATCGCCGACTGGCACACACACACTTGGGTCGGGACCTCCTTGAAGAGCGGCGTAGATGACGACTGCCCTAGGTGTGCTCCCGCCATCGCGGGCACAGCCCCCGCCAGAAGGAGCGCCAGTAGGGCCAGAGCGAAAGCCCTCCCTACGTTCATAGTCCGAGGAACCGTATTCCCGTATAAACGGGTTGTTCATGATTCGTGCTCAACGAGACGCTTAAGAGCAGACGTCGAAGGACGGCAGGCTCCATGCGCTCCTTTTTTAGACAGAGCGAAGGAGGTCGTGACGTTTGAAGACCGATTACGATGTGATAGTCGCGGGCGGTGGCATGGCGGGGCTGATAACCGCGTCCGCGATTGGGCATTATTCGAAGAAGTCTGCGCGCGTACTGGTAGTCGACAGGAATCCCCCGGAGGAAGCCGGCAAGAAGACCAACAACGGATGGACATGCGGCGACGCGACCAGCCTGAACAGCCTCAGGTTCCTCGAGAAGAACATAGGGATCAAGTACGAGTACCCGGAGCTAGAGCATCCGGTCAAGGGCGTCCTGGTGTACTCCCCGGACCACAAGACCAAAGTGCGCTTCGACGGGGAGGGATACATCCTGAACAGGAAGCTCCTGCCCCAGAGGCAGGTAAGCGACGCAAAGGGGTTCGGGGTAGAGTTCAAATTCAACGTAAGCGCGGACAGGCTGACGTCTGAGAACGGTTACATCACCGGAGTGACCGGCCGAGATGCAGACGGCGGAGCGTTCAGGGCTACCGCCAAGATCGTGATAGATGCGACCGGCTCCTCCTCGGTCCTTAGGAAGTTCCTGCCCATCCAGAGCAACATCGAGAAGGAGATCGACATGGACGACATCGAGGCGACGGGGCGGTACATCATGGACTTCGACCAGGGGAAGGAGGACGAGACCTACTTCACGCCCGACTACTGCCTGATCCACCTCGACCAGTTCATCGCTCCGGCCGGGTATGCGTGGGTCTTCCCGAAGGGCAAGAACCGCGTCAACATCGGGCTGGGGGTCTCAAAGTCCGGGCTGAACAGGCGCAACAAAAAGTTCAAGCTAAACGACAACCTTCAGAGCCTGATCGACAAGTACGTCAAGGACAACCCCTCCATAAAGAACGGGAGGCTGTCGTCGGGCCCCGAGTACGACGGGAACGCCAAGGGGAACTGGCAGGTGCCCGTCAGGAGACACAACGACTGCATGGTCGCCAACGGTTTGGCCCTGGTCGGAGACGCAGCGTGGCTCCCCAGGCCGCTTGACGCCGGTGGGATAGGCCCGTCGATGTACGCCAGCGTCATCCTCGGCAAGGTCGTGGTGCAGTGCCTGCAGGCGAACGACTTCAGCCAGGAAGCTCTTTGGGGCTACAACGTCGAGTACATGACGACCCACGGATACCAGATGGCGAGCTTCGAGGTTCTGAGGAGGTACCTCCAGACGCTCACCAACGACCAGATCAACTACGGGATGAAGCACTTCCTTTCAGAAGACGATGTCCGCGCGATAGGCGAGAGGCGCCACCCGGAGTTCAACAGGGTCCAGATGATGAACCCCATGCTCCTGCTCAGGGCGCTCAGCGAGTACGAACTGGCGAAGGGGCTCAGGTACACCGCGAAGAAGAGCCAGACGCTGGTCGAGCACAACTTGAGCTACCCGACCTCCCCCAAGGGCTTCGAGGACTGGAGGAAGACCCTCCTCAAGGAGATCGACGAGACCACGGAGAAGTTCAAGCCGATTGAGGTCGCCGAGTAGATGCCCAGGTCGCTGGACGACGACATAGTGGCCCTGTGGAAGGACCTCTCGCCGTCAGGCGCTTACCTGCTTGGCTGGAACGAATACGCAGGCATGCTGTTCATCCCCAGCGAGCAGAACATCAAGGATGCTCTGGAGAGGGTACGCGCGCTCAGGCGCAGGGCTGAGAACGACGTACAGGCCAAGGTACTCGACAGCCTCGAGGTCGCCCTCCTGCTTCCCGAGCCTCAGCCCGTCCTCGACGACATAGTCGGCACCATCTTCGTCCACCTTACAAAGGAAGGGGTCAACGAAAAGCACCTCGCGTCCCTCATCACGGGCGCGTCGAAGGCGCTCGACGCGACGCAGAAGAGGTTCAAGGGGGTGAAGGTCCCGTCCGCCGTCAAGGCACTCACGCTCTACAGGCTGGACGGGGCGCTCGAGATAATCGGTTCTGTGAAGAAGGCCACCAAGAACAAGAAGCTGAAGGAGGACTGCGACAGGCTCGCTGACAGGGTCGAGAAGTTCGTCGGGCAGTACGGGCTGGAGGGGTTCGGCAAGGGGACCTTCGAGGAGGTCGAGAAGGTCTTCCAGAAGCAGAAGTTCGCGCTCGGACGCGAGAAGTTCTACCGGGCTGCCTTGGAGGGAGCGTTCGACTACAGCGAGACGCCCGACGAGCTGGAGCAGAAGGCCCTGAAGTGGATAGACGACGAACTCCCAAAGTACAGGGACATCGTGAAGCGGCTGGCCAAGCACTACAAGTGCGCTGCGACGTCTGAAGCCGTCCAGAAGAAGATCAACGAGAGGCAGGACCTAAAGCCCAAGCAGCTGCTTCGCATCACAAATTCGATTCGCAAGGTGGTCCAGGACTTCACGGATGAGTCCGTCGTCAGGATCAACAAGAACTACAAGACTAAGGTGATAGAGACCCCCGCTTACCTTTCGGGCACGATGCCCACAGGGGCCGCGATGTTCTTCGACACCTTCACGAAGAAGCCATTCCAGGTATACTTCCTTACCACGGACCCAAAGAGGAACCCACCAAAGTCTGCATCCCAGCTGATCAACCTGCTCGTCCACGAAGAGTATGGCCACTGCGTCAACCACTCCAACAGCGTTCTCGGGCCGGGGCCCCGACCTTCCCAGATAGAGCTGATCAACACGCTCCTGATCGGACCGGTCTCCGAGGGACTGTCGTTCAACAGGGAGAGGGAGTTCCTGGAGGCTAGTCTGGCTCTCAAGGGCAAGGAGTCGCTGACCAAGGCTGAGAAGGCCTACGTGGCGCTCCTCGAGAAGCTCGGCGGGTTCGACCTGCTGCTCATGGAGCTGGAGCTCGAGACGAGAAAGTTCAGGCTGATCAGGTTCCTCCGCGTGGTCGGGGACGTCCGCATAAACACTGGCAGTCAGGGTCTCTTTGAGTTCATAGACTGGGCACACAAGCACACGGGCGTCGAGCGGAGCAATGTCTACTACAACCTCTTCCCCGCGCACGAGGGCATGTTCCCGGGTTACGCAACCTGCTACGCCGTGGTGGGCGAGGAGATCCGCGCGATCGAGGATACGCTGACCGACCCTAAGAAGCGCATAAAGTTCTCCACGTACCTCACGGGGATAGGGTTCCCGCCGCGGAGCGTCTACAGGCAGAGGCTCGAGGACTACGCCGCCTCGCTCGGGTAGGCGCGCGCGATTCTGACAAGAAGGTTCAAATAAATTCCGGGTGCGGCAACGCACCACAGGCCTATCGATGACCAAGACCATCGTCACGTTCAGGGGCTTCATCAGGCACATCGTCTGGCTCGTCCTCTGGCTGGTCGTCATCGCAGCGGTCGCCTCCGTTCCGGCCTACTTCATACTCGACAGATTCGGGATAAACCTGCTCAGCCTGCTGAACCTGGAGCTCGCAAACCCGCAGACGCTGCCGAACTTCATGATGTCGCTGATGCAGAACGAGCCTACGAAGAGCCTGTTCCTGTTCACCACGTTCCCGGGCTTCACTTTCGCGGCGCTCTTTTCCAGCATCTTCATGATATGGGTGGAGCGCAAGTTCGTCGCAAAGATCCAGCTGAGGGTGGGTCCGCAGTACGCCGGCAAGTACGGCGGGATCCTGCAGAACTTCGCCGACCTCTTCAAGCTCCTCTTCAAGGAGATCATAGTCCCCGACAAGGCGGACAGGAAGGTGTTCCTCGCGGTGCCGCTAGCGCTCATGTTCGTCGCCGGCGCGCTGCTGGCACTCGTCCCGGTCGCGCCGGACTTTTACATCGCGAACCCGTCGGTGGGAGTCATCCTGGTCTTCGCCCTGATAGGATTCTCCCCGATAATCGCCCTCCTCGCAGGATGGGCCAGCAACAGCAAGTATTCTTTCCTCGGAGGCCTGAGGGCGCTCCATCAGATGGTGGCATACGAGATACCGATGATACTCTCCGTCCTGGGGGTCGTCATACTTACCGGCGTTCTCGCGCCAGCCGGCGGTTCGGCGTTGAGCCTAGTCAGCGTCGTAGAGGCACAGAGCAGCGTCTGGTTTATCGTCCTGCAGCCCCTCGGCGCTGTGGTGTTCTTCGTCGCCATGCTCGCTGAGCTGGAGCGGATCCCCTTCGACCTCCCGGAGGCCGATTCCGAGCTCGTAGCGGGGTGGCAGACGGAGTACTCCGGGATGACATTCGGGATATTCACCTTAGCGACGTACATCAAGTTCTACGCCCTCTCGGGCATCTTCACCGTCTTCTTTCTGGGGGGGTGGTACGGTCCCTCGCCGGTCCCTCCCGCTGTCTGGTTCGTCCTCAAGACCTTCCTGGTGATGCTCCTGATGATGCTGCCGAGGGCCGTGATGCCGAGGGTCAGGATAGACACGCTGCTCCGAGGCGGATGGTCGAGGCTGATGCTCCTCACGTTCGTGAACCTCTTCCTGGCGCTGCTTATAGTCTCCCTCGGACTCTACCACGTCGGAGGTCTTTGAGATGACCACTGAAGAGGCGCCAGAGACTCCCTCCAAGAGGGGCATCCTCTCGTCGGTCAGGGGGGCCCTCGTCGCTACATACGCCGGGATACGGCATTTCTTCAAGCCGCGGCTGACCCTCAAGTACCCCGAACAGAAGCTGGACCTCCAGGGACCTGGATACCAGTTCGACGCCAAGGCGGGGGTGGGAAGGCCCGGGTTCAAGGGGAGGCACCTTCTCATCGAGGACAAGTGCACCGGATGCCAGCTCTGCGCCATCGCCTGCGACGGCATCGCGGTCGCGATAGAGATGCAGGACCTCAAGCTCAACAGGACTCACAACAAGAAGGACATCTGGCCGGCCGTCGACTATGGCAGATGCGTTTTTTGCGGGTTATGCGTCGATTCTGAGCAAGAAGTGCAAGTAAACCCCGGCCTCAAGCCGATAAATCAGATAACGGTCGGCGAACTCGTTCTGACCCACTTGGGGGAGTATAAACCGGTGACCAAGCTGTGGGACATGAACTATACAGGACAGTTCTACAGAATCTATGTCTACGGAAAACCTGAACCACTAGCTTGCACGGCGGACCATCAGATAGTCGCAGTCTCAAGACCTTTGTCGAACAGGAAGGATGGGCGGCTTCTCAGAACCACGACTCCTCTCGAGTTCCACAAGCCCGCAGACCTCAAGAAGGGTGACTACCTCATCAGTCCGATAGTGCGCAAAGTAGTCCACACTGACAAGTTTGAGAAGGACGTCCCGATGTACAGGGGAGGAAAGACTACCCGCCGCCTTTCCCTCGACGCTTCGCCTGACCTCTTCCGGCTGATAGGATATTACTTTGCGGAAGGTTCGTGCGACGGAGGCCGTAGAGTCAACTTTGATTTCAACGAGAATGAAAGGGAAACCCACGCCAAAGACTGCGGCAAACTGGTGGCTGCCTTTTTCGCAAAGGAGTGTAAGATAAGGAAAAACGGCGAACATGGAATCAGGCTGGTGCTGGACTCTGCGATTGCGGAGGACTTCTTCGCCCAGTTTGGTAAGGGCGCTCCCAATAAGAAGATGCCCGACTGGATCTTCTTCGCTGAGCCCTCGAAGCAAGTCGAGCTGCTGAAGGGGGAGTGGCAGGGAGATGGATGCAGAATAAGACAGCCGCGCCAAAAGTACCTCAACATCACGACGACCTCGAAGGCCCTGGCCTTCCAGTTACAGTCAGTCTATGCGAGAGTTGGGATCGTCGCTACGATCGACAGCGAACGGTCGCCCAACCGTCTCCGTTCCTATCACGTCAACGTCTTCGGCCGATGGGCGATAAAGCTCGCAAAGATGTGGAATGTGGGGTTCGACTACAAGCCGACAAAACACACGGACAAGTTCCTTCTTGACGACCGTTATGTCTACATGCCGATCAGAAAGATTGAGGTCGAGCATGTCGAGGATCGGCGCGTAATGGACGTCACTGTGAAGGACGACCACACCTTCGCTCCCAACGGCTTGGCTACCAGTAACTGCGTGGACGCCTGTCCTTTCGACGCGCTCGTAATGACGAACGAGTACGAACTCGCCGCCTACGACAGGGCCAGCCTGAAGTACACGCCCGAGATGTTGTTCGTGCCTCCGAAGCCGACGGGCACGTACAAGGTGAAGATCGACCCGGAACGAGGAAACGCGAAGCATGGTTGACATCAACGACATCGCTTTCCTCGGCATGGCCGCGGTCGTGATCGGCGGGGCGATATCCGCACTCGAGGCCAAGGAGATAGTCTACGGGGCGATAGGGCTCGCCTTCAGCTTCTTCGGGGTGGCGGGGCTGTTCTTCCTGCTCGACTCTCCCTTCGTCGCGGTGTTCCAGATCACCGTCTACATAGGCGCAGTCGCAGTTCTGATACTCTTCACGGTGATGCTAGTCCGCGAGGGACGCTGGATGCGCGACTCACTGGGCTCCTTGGAGAGGCTGGTCGGCATCCTGACAGCCGTCGTCCTCGCCGCTTCCTTCGCGCTGGCCTTCGCGGCCTCAGACCTACTGAAATCCGCCGAACAGTCCACGCCCCCTAGCTTCGTCGGGATAGGGCAGTTCATCGCAGGGCCTTTCGCTCCCGCGCTCGAGCTCCTTGCCCTCGTCCTCGCGGCGGCGATACTCGGCGCCATGATGCTGGCCAAAGTGGAGAGGAAGGACAGGCCATGATAACGCTGGACGACTACCTGTTCGTCTCGGCGGCGCTGTTCGCCGTCGGCGTCTATGGTCTAGTCACCAAGAGGAACGCGATGAGGCTGGTCTTCTCGGTCGAGATGCTGATCAATGCGGCGAACATCAACTTCATCGCCTTCAACAGGTACCTGTGGCCTGCGGCGCTCGGGCAGACGCTCGTGCTCTTCTCCATAGCCCTCGCGGCCGGAGAGGCGGCGGTCATACTGGCTGTGGTGGTCGTTGCCTACAGGATGCACGACGATGTCGACGTCAGCGAGCTGAAGAGCCTCGGTGGATGAGTGTGGCTGAACCACCCATAAGCTCCGACTCGTCCGAAACTATGCCGAAAGGCCCGCGGCGGGACCGCAGTTGACGATCTCTTACGTCCTTCTGCAGGTAGTCGCGGTCCCGGCACTGTCATCTTTGTTGGTCCTTGCTCTCGGAGGCAAGGTCGGGCGCAGAGTCGGTTGGGTGGCATTCGCTGCGATGGCATACACCACCGCCCTTCTCATCTCTGTTGGGCTTGGCTTCTTCGACAGCAGCGCGGCGAACCCTATGGTACAGGAGAACTACGTCTGGGCCTCCGTGGCGGGACTGAATTTCGGGTTCCTCGCGGACGACTTGAGCCTGCCCGTGGCGCTGATGATGAACATCATCTGCGCGGCGACCACGATCTATTCGATGGGTTACATGAAGCACAGGCTGGAGGTGCTCTTCGGCAAGGAGAGGAACGGGAGCTACTCGGTCTACTTCCTCAACATCCTCCTGGTCAACACGGGCCTGATTGGCGTCGTCCTGTCCACGAACCTGATCGAGATGTATCTCTTCGTGGAGCTGATCCTGATCCCATCCGCCTTCATGATGGCGCTGTTTGGTTACGAGAACAGGGAGAGGATTGCGATAATGTACTTCCTCTGGAACCACCTCGGCGCCTTCCTTTTCCTCGCCGGCATCATCGTCGCCTACATTTCCACAGGAAGCTTCGCGGTTTCTTCGTTAGCTGACCTGGGGGCCGGCTCCATCGCCTACTGGGTGGTCGGGTTGATACTGGTCGGCTGGCTCGTCAAGATGGCGGTGGTAGGGGTGCACATGTGGTTGCCGGGCGCGCACGCGGAGCACCCGACTTCTTTCGCTCCCTTCATGGTCACCATCGTCGCCCTCGGAAACTATGTGATAGTCCGGCTGCTCCTCCAGTATATGCCAGCGCCATTCTCGCCCTTTGCCTTCCCGTTGATGGTCATCGCTCTGGCTACCATGGTCTACGGAGGCGCCCTCACAACCGTCCAGACGGACGTGAAGTACGTCTATGCCTGGTCGACCATAGGCCAGAACGCCTACACCCTGCTCGGCATCGGCAGCCTCAGTCTCCTGGGTGTGTCAGGAGGGCTATTCTACTTCCTGAACCACCTGATAGGCAAGACTATCCTCTTCGGGGTCGCCGGGATTCTTATCTGCCAGGTGGGCACTAGGGACATGCGGAAGATGGGAGGGCTGGCCGGAAAGATGCCCATCACAGCGACCCTCTGCCTGCTTGGCACGATGATCCTGTCCGCGGTACCGCCCACCGGAGGCTTTCAGGCAGAGTGGCTTCTGTTCACCGGCGTTTTCTTCCACGGGACCTCGGGCGTCCTCGGCTGGAACTTCGTGGTAGCGATATTCGCGATCGCCGCCACGATTCTGACCGTGGGCTACACGTTCTGGCCGATGCGGAGGATGTTCTTCGGGCCGCTCCCCGCCGAGCTGGCCAACGTGAAGGAAGCCCCCCTGATAATGACGGCGCCCCTGATCGCCCTCGCCGCGCTGTCCATAATACTGGGCTTGTATCCCGACCTTTTCTTCAAGTTCCTCTACCACTACGCGACATTGCTACACCTGGGAGGTCCATAGCATGACGTCCGAGATGATACCTTCCTACTATCTCTGGATGGTCTTCGTTGTCCCGTTCGTCGGAGCGCTGGTTGTGCCCCTGACCGGCAAGTCCAGGGCCAGGGACTACATCGCCGTCGCGTTCGCGTTCGTCTCAGCGGTCTTTGCCCTCCTCCTGTTCATTCCCATACTGCAAGGAAAGACCCTGACCGTCTTCAACTCCTTGATCCCCGTCTCCCTCCCCTGGATTCCGGAGCTGGGGGTCAACGTAGGCGTCCTGTCGGACCCGTTCACCATCATCGTCTCGAACCTCGTCGCATGGGTCAGCCTCCTTGTCATGGTCTACAGCCTCGACTACATGAGGGGAGACAGCGGGCTGACGCGCTACTGGTTCTTCATGATCTTCTTCATCGGCAGCATGCAGCTGATAGTCCTCTCGGACAACCTGCTCTCGCTCTTCATCGGCTGGGAAGGCGTGGGCCTCTGCAGCTACGCCCTGATCGGCTACTACTACCACGATGAGGTAGAGAACTGGGTCGGGAACCCGGGCACCATGGTCCTTGGTGAGGAGCAGGCGTACCCTCCGTCTCACGCAGGGATGAAGGCGTTCTTCATGACGAGGGCGGGCGACATTGCCATGCTCGCCGGCGTCCTCATCCTCTTCATCTACTCCGGGACCTTCAACTTTGAGCAGCTCGCGACCTCGACCGGATGGGCCGTAGCATTACAGAAGAACTACCTGCTCGTACCGGCCGCACTCCTCATATTCGGTGGCGCTGTCGGCAAGTCTGCCCAGTTCCCCCTCACAGAGTGGCTGCCCGACGCGATGGCGGGCCCTTCGCCGGTCTCGGCGCTGATCCACGCGGCAACGATGGTCAACGCCGGTATCGTTCTCGTCGCCCGTATCGGTCCGATATTCTACTTCGCCATGGTCGCCAACCCCGGGCTGATCCAGCCGTTCTTCGAGACTGTCGCCTGGGTCGGGGCGTTCACGGCCTTCTATGCGGCGACTCAGGCGCTCGTTGGGTTCGAGCTGAAGAAGATACTCGCGTACTCGACGGCCTCTCAGATTGGCTACATGATGCTGGCCCTGGGTCTCGCCGGTCTCTCGACCGACTTCGCGCAGGGGCTGTCTGCCGGGCTCTTCCAGCTCATCAGCCACGCCGTCTTCAAGGCCGCGGTCTTCCTGATGGCGGGGGTCCTGATCCACACGGCCCATTCGAAGTACATCAACGAAATGGGAGGGCTCCGAGACAGGCTGAAGCTGACGTTCGCCGTGTTCCTGATAGCGATCGCGTCACTCTCGGGAATCCCCCCGCTGAGCGGTTTCTGGAGCAAGGACGCAGTCCTCGGGACCGCTTGGAGCACCGGCCAGTTCGGCCTGTTCGCAGTGGGCGCCCTTACCGCCGGACTTACCGCGTTCTACGCGTTCAGGCTTTTGGGCATCACCTTCTTCGGTCAGAAGAGCGAGCACTTGAAGGGCGTCGAGGCCGGGGGGCACGAAGTCCGCGAGCCCAGGCCACTCAGCTGGGTGCCCTACACCATCTTGGGTGCCGGGACCGTCGTGATCGGGCTGCTCGGGTTCGCAAACATCCAGGGCTTCCTGGCGTCCGCCTCGAGCGAGTATCTTGGGAGCCTCTTCCCGGCGCTCTCCGGAGCTGCGACGGCCCTGCCATTCAACTACGAGGCAGCGGGGATAACCCTGGCAATCGTAGCGGTAGGGATTTCGGCCGCAAGCTTGCTGTACGTAACGCGGTCGATTTCAGCCGAGAGCGTCGTCGGCCGGACGGGTATCGCCCGCGGCCTGCACACATTCCTTGAGAACCGCTGGTACGTCAATGCCGTGTACTACAAAGTGTTCGTCAACGCACCCCTGGCAGCCTTCGAATGGACGTCGGTGAACATCGAGCAAGGAGTGCTCCAGCAGGTGAACGTGGGCGGAGAACGCCTCGCAAAGGCCCTCTCGGCGGGGGCGACTTGGTTTGAAACCAACGTAGTCGACCGCCTCGCCAACCGCATAGCGGCGGGAGGACAGGCCCTCTCGAGGACGGCGAGGAGGGTCCAGTCTGGAGTGGTCGAGAACTACGCACTCGTGCTGATCCTTGGCCTGCTTGCGATGCTGCTGCTGTTCATTTTCCTGACGGGGTTGTACAATTCTCTATGACGCCCTTCCTCTCCCTGCTCGTCCTCATCCCTCTCGCGGGCTCGCCGCTCTCCTACCTCCTCTTGAAGCGGGACAGGGCCAGCGGGATTGCCGCGACACTAGCGATCGCGTTGGTAACGCTGGGTCTCGCCGTCTACACCTTCTGGAACGTGTATGCGAACGTCCCGGAGATGGGGCAGTATGCCTTGGTGGGCAGCTACCAGTGGGTGGGCACCCCTAATTTCACCGTCAACCTGCTATTCGGCGTAGACGGGCTGAGCTCGCCCCTGGTGCTCGCCACGGCGGCGCTCACCGTCTTTGCGATCATCGGCTCACGCAGGCTGATCACCCAGGGCTCCCCTCCGTACTTCGCCCTCCTCCTCCTGTTCGAGGGCGCCATCATGGGAGTGTTCACCTCCCTCAACCTGGTCGTGTTCTACGTCTTCTGGGAGCTCGTGATGATCCCGATGTTCTTCCTGATCGGGGTCTGGGGCGGCGACAGGCGCAGGTACGCGGCGATGAAGTTCATGATATTCATCTTCGTGGGAAGTACGATAATGCTCCTGGCGTTCCTGGCTGCGTATCTCGACGTAAGTCCATTCTCTTTCGACATCACGTCATTCGCTTCCAACGGCGTCCCCGCGATACCGGACGGGCTGCAATACTTCCCGTTCTTCGCTTCGATCATAGGGTTCGCAGTGAAGCTTCCGATGGTCCCGTTCCACAGCTGGCTTCCCGACGCATACACACAGGCTCCTGCTCCCGTGGCCGTCCTGCTCGCCGGAGTGCAGTCAGCCATGGGCGGCTACGGCATCATCAGGATAAGCATAGGCCTCTTCCCGTATGCGGCGCACGAGTGGGCGTGGCTGTTCCTGGTTCTGGGCATCGTCACCATGTTCTACGGGGCGGTCGTCGCGCTCCTCGCAAAGGAGCTCAAGAGGATGTTCGCGTACACCAGCCTCAACCACATGGGGTTCGTCATGTTCGGGGCCTTCGCCACCGTCATTTCGGCCAACGCGCTCGGGATGGAGGGTGCCATCTTCCAGATGTTCGTCCATGCGTTCACCGCCGGGATGCTCTTCATGATTGCGGGCTACATCCAGCATCAGGCGGGGACGACCGAGATATCCAAACTGAAGGGGCTCCAGAACGTCATGCCGAGGACGGCGGGTCTGCTCGTGGCGGCTTCTGCGGCGGCCATGGCGCTTCCCCCGTTCGCGAGCTTCCTCGCTGAGCTGACGGTGATTGCGGGTGGTATCGCTGTGACCCCTTACACCGCTGTCACTGTCCTGGTCCCGGTCCTGACAGGAGGCTACCTCCTCTGGATGATAAGGAGGGTCGTCCTCACTCCTGCGCCGGAACATTTCGAAGTCAGGGACATGCCGCTCGTCGATGCCGCTGCTCTGGCGATGTACCTCGTCCCTCTGATCATCCTGCTGATCTTCTCCTTCCTGATATTCACCCCGGCCGCCCCCGTTGCGCAATGGGCGATCCACCTGACAGGAGGCGCGTAGAAGATGGACTACGTCCTCCTGGCCGCTGTGGCCCTCGGCGCAGCAGCGCTAGGCATCCCGTTCTTCCAGCTCTACAGGGCGCGCGGTCCTCTTCCCGGCTACCTTCTGGCGGTGGCGCTCGTAGCTGCAATCATCCTGGTCGCGCTCAACACCCTGTCCCCGCAACCGGTCCCGGAATTCGGCACGCTGCTGACCTCAGACGCGCTCGGCGGCCTCTTCGCGCTCGTCACACTTTCGGTGACCCTGGCTATCACGGTCTTCTCCCTTCCGACAATCTCGTCCAGGGCGAACGGGCCGCTCTACTACTCGCTCCTTGCTTTCTCTGCCCTCGGGATGCTCTTCCTGTCGTACGCCGCCGACCTGCTGATACTCTTCGTCGCCTGGGAGCTGATGAGCCTTCCCACCTACGCGCTCGCCGGGTTCGACAAGAGCCGACAGGAGTCGAACGAGGCCTCGGCGAAGTACGCCATACTCGGGGCGCTGTCGTCTGCGATAATCCTCTACGCTATCAGCCTGAGCTACGGGCTGGCTGGCAGCACACAGATCTCGACCGTCGTGAAAGCGTTTGCCGCGCAGTCCACCGACCCGCTCTCCATGATCGCGATCCTGCTCTTCATCGTAGGGTTCGGCTTCAAGATGTCCATAGTCCCGTTCCACATGTGGGTGCCTGACGCATACGAGGGCGCGCCGATAACCATCAGCACCCTCTTCGCTGCGGCGACGAAGAAGGCCGGTTTCGTGGCCGCGATAAGGGTGGTGCTGATCGCCTCAACGGTCTACACCGTTACCCAGGGTTCGGTCTTCACGATCCCGAACATCTTCGCTGTGCTCGCGCTCCTGACCATGACGTTAGGGAACCTCGCGGCGCTCACGCAGAAGAGCATGACCCGGCTGCTGGCGTACTCCAGCATCGCGCAGGCTGGCTACATCCTGATTGGCTTCGTCATCTTCTCCTACGCCCAGTCGAACCCGGCCTACGCGGTCGACGGCACCCTGGGGTTGACCGGTGCCCTGTTCCACATCATCAACCACTCGGTCATGGTCACCGCCGCGTTTCTCTCTGTCGGACTCGTCCTGGTCGCGCTGAAGCGTGCCGACCTGGGCGCCTTCGAGGGCCTGGCCAAGAGGGCTCCCATTGCCTCCTTCACGCTCTCTGTCTCCCTCCTTGCCCTCGCCGGAGTGCCGCCGCTCAACGGGTTCTGGAGCAAGCTCCTCCTCATCCTTTCCGTGGTCAATGGGCCGTATGCGTGGCTGGCCGTGGCCGCTGTCCTGAACAGCGCGTTCAGCGTGGCGTATTACATCTGGATAATCAAGAGGATGTACATGGACGAGCCGGAAAACCGTGAGAGAATCAACGAGCCTCTCACCTACATCCTGATCTTCGCGGTCCTGACCGCGCTCATCATCGGTCTGGGACTCTTCCCGCAGATCGGAATAAACTTCGCCCAGAGCGCAGTGCCTTGATCCTAGCGCCTGTGGCTAATAGTCTCTCTGCACCGAGAAGTCGGTAAGCTCGAGCAGCAGCCTCTTCGCCTTGCCGTCTGCAATATGTTCGAGCTGTTCCTTGGCCTTCTTCGCGTAGCTGTCGGTCAGCGAGCTAAGCTTGGAGATTATCGAACTCTCTTCGTTGCTCTGCTTAAGCGCCATGGTCACCTTGTCCTTGGCACCCCAGTCGAGCATGTCATCGTGCACCTGGTACGCTATGCCGAGGTACTTCCCGTAGTTGGACAATGCCTCGATCTGCTTGTTGGTCCCGCCTCCGATGACCGCCCCGAGCTCGGTCGCTGTCTGGAAGAGAGCGGCGGTCTTGTTGTAGATGATGTCGACGTACTCGTCCCAGTCGAGCTTGTAGGTCATCGGGTCGATGGTCAGCTCCATGTACTCTCCTTCGCACATCCTCAGGGCTGCCTTGCTGATGGTGTGGGCGACCCTCTTGTCGCTGTACCTCGCTGCGATCGCAAGGATCATTGAGAAGACGAAATCGGCTGTCAGAAGAGAGGCGCTGTAACCGTACCTCACGTGGAAAGCAGCCTTGCCCCTTCTCGACACTTCCTGGTCTATTATGTCGTCGTGGATGATTGACTCAGCGTGGAGAAGCTCTACGGCAACGGACGCGTCCAGAACGGAGTCGTCCTTGGAACCGACCGACTCGGCGGACAACATCGCCGCCATGGGCCTGATCCGCTTCCCTCCTTCCAGTGCATACTTGAGAGGGCCGAAGAAGCGCGAATTGGCGTACCTTTCGAGCTCGCGGTCTATAGCGATGCTCGTCCGGTCGAGATAGTCCTTCGTCTTTAGCGTGATTTCGTCCAGGAACCTCGGGTCTCTCTCGACCAAACTTGGAACCTTACCTTTCTTGTGCCCCGGACGATATATAACGATTGCCGGAATAAGCAACCACGAGCGAGGCTGCGTCGGAGGGGGCCATGCTTATCTCCGGCGTTGTCATCGATTGAATGTGCTGAACTACGAGGTAAGGCAGCTCCACCTAGAAGACAAGGGGATGTATTACCTCCCGCTGCCCAAGCTGACCGCCGAGCAGTTCCAGTTCATCGGCAGCGACCTTCGTCGCCGCGGCTTCTCTGTTGCGGTAGGGGAGAAGTTGAGAGCGCAGATCGACGGCAACCGGTTATCGATTACCCGGGAAGGGCTGGCCTGGTCGAGGGTGGACCTCATGGACGCCGTCGTCCCTTCGGTCGCCCGCGCGCTGGACTTCCCGAAGACTCTGAGTAAGGAGACGCCTTACTTTGCCGCGAAGAAGGGCCGACGGGGTTACGAGGTTCAATTCTTCCCCAGGCTGGAAGGGCTTGGTCGGTGGAGCTCGCTGAGGAGGCAGGGGGAGTGCGGTCTTACGCCAGACGAGGCTCTCGTCCTCGGAAGCCTGTTGCGGGATTCGAGCGACCAGATAGAGTGCATCACTGACTATCCGACCGAAGGCTGCTCTCCTATGCAGGCGGGCAGGCATCAATACTATTCGTCCCGTGTACCTGCTATGGAGTTTGTCTCCAACCTCAGGACAATCTCCAAGCGGTCTCCAAGAAACTCCTACCTGCCCAGGAACTCGATCCTGAGAACAAAGAGGCCTGCCGCGCTGGATCCATCCCTATCAGAGGCGCTCGGGCAGTGGTGCTACCTCAAACTCGCCCCCCAAAACCTCTAATCCAGGAGATTGACGGGGGAGGCTCAGGCCCCGGTAGTACAGAGTACCACACGTATAGCCCGGTCAAACTCGGAAGGGTATCGAAAGTATGTCGGCCTTTCGAGTCGATGAGCGCGGGTTCAAATCCCGCCCGGGGCACATTTCTCAATCTAGAGGGAATTTCGTGCGAATGGAGGGAATTTGAACCGTAAAGTGGGAGATGCAAACCCGAGTTCCAAGTTTCGTTGGTAATGTCTTCATTTTGACCCACGAGACCCTCTCAGAGCTTGTTGATGGGCACGAGAGACCGAGCCATCCTATAGAAGGAGTAAGCGAAGAGGATTTCCGGTAGCACATCGACTATCTGGGTACTTGGCGCGACGATGAACAACACGAACCCCACGACAGCGATGGCGAACCATTTCGCATGATTTCGAAAGGTCAGGTCACGAGTCCTGATGCTTCCCACAACGAGTACGGCAAATGCGTATGTGAGGGCGACCAGAATGGGTACGATCGTTACTCCGTTTGTAGAAAACGTTGTGATGGAATCAACTATGCCGAATACGTAGTAGCCGGTACCGATGACGTAAAAGGCAAGCCCGAGAGCTACTGCCAGCCAGTAGAGAGGCCTGGCCCTCTTCCAACAGACGATATCCTTTCTAAGATAGTCAAGGCGAATGAGGGTGCCGGCGGTCCGGTCGACCCAGACGGCGAGGGCTGCGAAGGTTAAGAGGACGACTACGTCGTAGAAGAGAAACCGGGCGAGTTCCTCATATGAGGGAAAGAGAACGTCGATGCGGTTGAAGCCTACGAAGGTCACCCCGAAGAGAATCGACAAGGTCCCCAGCCAGAGCGCCCTGCTCTTGTACAGCGGCACAGCGAGCCCGTTGCGCACGTTGAATGAAAGGTAAGCCGCATAGAACAGAACGACCGCCGAGATAGCGGATACCGCTAAATCTGTCAGCTCAGCGACAGGGATTTCACTTGACATACGCGCTGGCCTCCATTCCGTTACGTGTAATCGAGAAATTATAGTAGCCCGCCTCGGGTGGCGCACCTCTCATCTTCTTCACGCGGAGGAGCGGAACCAGCCTGAGACCGTCTTCAAAGAACCTCAACTCTATGACCCCGTCGAAGAGCTGCTGCATCGCTGCGATGACCTGGGGGGAGTGCATCCCCTCTTCGATCGTCCCGAAAAGTACCGCGTCATACCGTTTCACCTCCAAGATGAGCTGAGCAAGGAACTTGTAGACCGTCTCAGGAGGGTTCAGCATCAGAAAGGGAGAGAACGAATCTACTACTAGCCTTATCCTTCGGTCCGCATTCTTCTTCAGGATTTCCTTCAGGTTGAAAGAGATGCTTGAGAGGTCGTTGATGTCATACTTCAGCTGACCTCCCTCGGGGGCGAACCACAAAGGGACTTTTTCTGAGGCGTCGAGCCCGAACGCCTTGATGTCGTCGAGGACGTCGCGGACGGTGAGCGTCGTGGCGTATACGCAAAAATCGCCCCGCCCTAAGCCAGAGAAGGCAAACCTGTAGCCAAGGGCTTCCTTCCCTATCCCTGGAGGCCCGATTACGAGGATGGCGGAGCGGTCAGGATAGCCTTCATTTCGGATGAGCTTGTCCAACGCTGGAAAGCCGCTGGAAACCAAACTATGCCGCTTTGAATTACGAGGGCGGCTGAGATAAGCGTATTCCGCGGACGTGAGCGCCGCCAAGTTAGAGATTTGAACTTTAGGTTCAGGTTACGCCCGTGGCATAAGTCCATGCATGGAATCTGTTATCCTGTGGGCTATTTTCGAGGGGGGCGCGGAAGGGCATTTGACAAGTCGGTATTAAGCCCGCCCGGGGCACCTAATCTCCAGTTCAATTCCGCCCCAATCAGGAATCCCAACGGCCGTTCCAAAACAGGCGCCTAAGCATTATGTGATTCAACGCTGTAATGAAGCGCCCGTGTTATGCTACTGCCGAATGGATGCGTGGGATAATGGCGGCAGGACAGTATTACTCTTGTTGATTCTGATGCTACAATCTCTTCATTCGCAAACCAGCCTCAAAGATGAATCGGAGAATGCGCACCACACATAGGAGATCCCTCATCGCAGCGCTGCCGCCCGTAGCGGTTGCGATGATAATCGCGATTTTTGTTGGTTCTGGCATCGCGCTTTCATTCTCAAGCCTCGCATTTCCCGCAACCTCGGCCTCGTCATCATTGGCGAGCAGCTCCGCCTCGGGGGTTCAGTTTTCGACTCGCACTCCGTACGCTCCGGCGTCAATCACCAGCGGGCCTTTCACCGTCAAAGTTGCTGCGACTTCCGGAACTTCAGATGTATCGGCACAATCGGGCACGGGCCTCATCATCCCGTTGTTTACAGAGGACTCAAGCGAGCGTTCGAGCGAAGTCAGTCAGATAATTCAGGTCAAACTCGCTTATCCTGTCGTGCCGATTATAGTCGTTCTCAACCCTGACGGAGGCCCGGGATACTGGGCCGACCCGATGATCGCGGGCGAGGTAAAGGACATGCAGATAGCAGGCATCGTAGTCATCGGTTATGTCCCTACGGGATGGGGCTCCGCTAGCATCTCTTCCGTGGAGTCGGAGATGCTGACCTATCTTAGTTGGTACGGGGTCAATGGAACCTACCTCGATCAGATGCCAAACTGGAACTACAATAGCCCGACGGGTACTTGGTATTACGGCGGTCCCGATGGCGAGTTCATCCCTTCATATTTTGCCACCCTCAACCAGTATGGCCAGTCCATCGGCATGACTGAGGTAATGGCGAACTCTGGAGCCGACGTCCCCTCCGATTTCATCGGAAGCGTGAACGTGATTGGTACCTTTGAGAACGGATACCTCCCTTCGCTCTCCCTGACGGCTGGCTGGACTTCTATCGCTGGCGTAGGCGGCTGGCACACGGAGTACAGTAAGAGTAACTTCATGTTCTTCAGCTACGCTGTCCCGTCACTCGACCCAGCGTACTTGCTGGCGGCTTCCGACTACGTCGGGTATCTGTACATAACGAATGGAACTGGAACTCAGCCATACAACCAGCTGAGCCCATACCTCGACCAGATGGCCTCCTTGTTGGCGTCATCGAACCCAGCGACAGTTCCGATTACCATCCAGTCGGCGACGCTGAACGGGACCTCTACATCGGAGGGTCTCTGGGTCACGGTAACCCAACAAGGTGGTTTCCCTGTCTCAGGCTTTACACCCTCTACCTTTGAAGTCGATTCAGGGTCCACCGTAGCCGTTTCGGCAGACAACTATGGTGGTTACTTCTTTGACCACTGGAGTAACGGGAGCACAACCCCATCGATAGAGGTCACGCCTACCCAGGCTCTGGTACTCGTGGCGTATTACCGATACGTTCCCTCGAGCGGCTAGACGGCTGCGTGGATTCATACAAATTCCCGGAGCACGCTCTTTAGCTACGATGAGCTCGACTCGAACGGCGGTAAAGGAACGGACCTTGGACACAGCGCGTTGGCTGGGACCATGACGTCGCTGATTAGGTTGTTTTATAGCGCAGTCGCTAGTTGACCTAGAGTCATGAAGGAGCTTCATTCCCACTCCTTGAAAGAATCCTTCGATGAAACCGGAATGCTCGCAATCCCAAAGAAAAAGAAGGAAGATGAATGACTCTCAAGAACCGGACTGAAGTCGCCTTCCTGTTGTTCCTACTCGCTGTTTCCTGCTCTCCCTTCATAGAGCAACATGCCAGTGGACAAGCGGTCTCCGAATCCTCCTCCCAGTCCGGAACGCCTCAATGGCAGAATGCAACCACCTATCCGGTCTTGTCACACCCGTCCTGCATTGCTTCCGGCGGCTACGTCTACTGCATCGGGGGGACGTCTACGCTGCTCCCCTCGGAGGCTTTCTACGCGCAGCTTTCCCCTGCCGGAGTATCCCCGTGGACCACTACTACGAGCTATCCCATCGTCGATATGGGTGAGTCCTGCGTTGGCTCTGGGGCGTACATCTACTGCCTCGGAGGAGCGGACTCGCAGTCGGCCTTCTACGCTCACCTTTCATCTTCCGGGTTGTCGCCATGGACTAATACAACCGGGTTTCCAAAGGAGGCAAGCGGGGAATCGTGTGCCGCGAACGGGGATTACATCTACTGCATCGGGTGGGGGACAGACCAATTCTACTACGCTCATCTGTCCGCGTCCGGGATATCGTCATGGAATGCCACCACAAGGTATCCGACAGGCATTCAGGGCGCCGCCTGTGTGACGTCTAACGAATACATCTATTGTGTCGGAGGAGAGACCAAACCCTACTACGTTCCGACCAGCGCCGTCTACTATGCCCCTCTCTCCTCTTCTGGTATAGGGCCATGGGCGGCATCCGGCCAGTTTCCCTTCCTGCTTTCCCATCAGTCTTGCGTGGCTTCTGGCGGTAACATTTACTGCATCGGAGGAGATTCCGGCCCATACTTCATCACTCCCGCATTGAACGCTTTCTACTACGCGGGCATTTCGCCCGAAGGGGTATCGAATTGGACCGCTGCTGACCAGTTCCCAATCAACTTGGCCGACCAGACGTGCGTGGTCTCTAGTGGATACATTTACTGCGTGGTAATCCCGGCACCCCAATACACTCTGCCGTCGCCCGTGTACTATATCCAAACCGCAGAGAACCAGACATCCACGGGAACATCCGTGACAGCGAACTCATCCAACGAAACCGAGCCGTCTCTCTCGACTTCCGCTCCGAGCGGAAGCTCAACCACGACTTCAATAGCAAATAGCTCCGCAACTACAAGCTCTCCGGCCTCATCGTCTTCCCTCCCGCCATCAAACGCAGTATCGGTCATTGGCGTGGCGGCAATACTAGTCGCAGTCACCGCCATTGCAAAAAGTGAGAGGATGAACAGGGGCCCGGGAAGCCGATTTGGAGATTCGAGCCGAAGCTAATATTTTAGGATTGGCTGGAGCTCCCTGACGAAGGCGCGCGACAACGGACCGACGGGACTGTTAAAATATCGCCCGCGGCGGGTTTCGAACGAATTGCCCGAAGAGATGGCTCTGCTCCGCAAGAAGGTGGGCGAGCGGATGCAGTTCTATCTCCAGAAGAACTTCTCGCCGGGGAGCCTTGCCTTCGAGCTGCTCTCGGATTACCCGACGAGGCCTGCCAAGGGGATCCGGCCGGCCTTCTGTCTCGCGGCGGCCGCCTCAGTCGGCGGCGACTACAACAACGCCGTCAATACCGGTGCGGCAATCGAGCTTCTCCATAACGCGTTCCTGATCAAGGACGACATTGTCGACCAGTCGCTCTACAGGAGGGGTGACCTCACGCTGAACCGGAAGTACGGCCTCGCTCTAGCGGCTAACGCCGGCGATGCACTGAAGATACTCAGTATGTCGCCGCTAATCGACAACCTGAGCGTGATAGGGGTGCGCAAGTCCCTCCAGGTAATACTGGAGATCCAGAACATGGCAAACAGGACCGTGGCCGGGCAGATAATGGAGCTCACTTACGTCAAGGAGAACAGGACGGACCTGACTCCCGGGGACTACTTCAGGCTCTGCGAGGGTAAGACCTGCTGGTACACGACCATCGCTCCGTGCAGGACGGGACTGATAATCGGCAGCGACAACGCTGCGCCCGACCAGCTCGAGACGTTCACCCGCTTCGCCCTGAATCTCGGGCTGGCGTTCCAGATAACCGACGACACGCTCAACCTCTCGGCGTCCGAGAGGGTCTACGGCAAGGAGATTAACGGAGACATAATGGAGGGGAAAAGGACGCTCATCCTGATTCATCTCCTGAACTCCTGCACACCTTCGGAGCTGAAGCAGATGAGACGCATCCTCAGGACTCCAAGAGACGGAAAGGCCGAGGCGGACGTGACTTTCGTGAGGGAGCTCATGGAGAAATACGGGAGCTTCGAGAACGCCAGGGGAGCCGCCACCAAGCTGGCGCTTGCGGCGAAGGACGTGCTCCAGAACGAGTGCGACTGGATGACAGAGAAACGCTGGAAGCGGTTCTTCTTGGACCAGACCAACTACCTTCTCCATAGAAAGAGATAAGTGGGCGAAAGCGGCGAGTCTGAACCGATTTGCCAACCAAGAGCCAGAAGGGAACTGAACACAAGGAGCATCACCACACTCATGCTAAATCAGCCGCCCCGAATCCCGTGCTGAACGTAGACCCACGGACCGTCCAGCGGGCACTGAACCAGGCCATCAAGACGTTCAGCGACCCAGAATATCAGGCTCAGATCACGAAGCTGACCCAATCCTCCATAGCGAATTCCCTGCAGACCATCCAGAAGATGAGCGTCCTCTCCGGGAGGCTCTCCAAGCTGAACAGCGCCGACATGAACACAGTGGTGGAGGACTCGATGAACGAGCTGACCAAGGCGATTCTGCAGTTCAATTCCGACCAACTTGTCCTCCTGCAGAAGCTCTCTGCTAGGACCCTCGAGATACTAGAGAATCAGACGCGCGAAAAGTGACGTGCGAGGCGCACACCGGTGTTATCTTCGCGCGTCGAGGATGTCCGCTGGGTCGATTCCTTCGACCTGCCGTCCATATTCGACCCGAAACTGGTGCTCTACAAGGAGTGGCACGACTTTGTGTTCTTCGACCGGAAGGCGAACGTCTTCGGCCTCTTTAACTTCGCCATACACGGGAACCCTTACGATTCGAGGAGGGGGTACGGCGCCGCGCTCGCATTCATAGTGAAGCCCAGCGGGGCTGTGCACACCGCGCTTGAGCTGATCCCTCTCGCCGACCTGACCGTCTCGCCCTACAACCCTGACTTCCTCTCGAAGAGTGTCTCCGTGTCCTACTTGGGCGACGGGTCCTTCAGCATCAAGGGAAAGATAGAGGACGTCTCGCTCGACCTGAAACTCCAAGTCGCAGAACCGCCGGTGACCATGAGCCGGATTGCCGCTGACATACTGTCCACGAAACGGGCGACGCTGGGGATGCTCGAGGCCGCCAACGACATGGCCCAGGTCTGGGACAAATGGGTCGAGTTGCCAAAGCTGGAGGTGGCCGGTACCCTCGAAGCCGACAGCGAGAGCTTCGCCCTGGATACGCCGACCGGCTATCAGGACCATGAAGGGGGGCGCTTTGACTGGGGCAGCATTAACGGGTGGGATACCGGTGTGCTGCTCTCCGACCCGACGGTCGCGGGAGAGCCGGCCAAGGTAAGCTTCCTGTTCTACAGATACGGGCCGTCGGGAAGTTCGGAGTACGGCGGCGTCATCCTGAGGAGCCCCTCCGGGAAGGAGAAGTACTTCGAATCGAGCCTCACTCAGGTGGTCCGATCCGGCGAGTTCACGGGACCTAGGGGCTACCTCCCCGGGGTCACGCGCGTACTTTACCCGGACTACCGACCTCATGTACCCGGAACCATAACCATCTCTGCCGTCGACGGAAGCGACGCCATCGACATAGTCTTCACTCCGAGGGCCGTATGCACCATCGTCGTGGCCGGCCATGACGAGGCCGAGACAACATTCAACGAGATGTACTGCTCTGCAGCGCTGCACGGTGTCGTAGACGGGGTGGATTACTATGGTACGATCCCCTGCTGGTTCGAATCGGTCAGGCCTAGGTAGGAGTCTGGTCGGGATTTGGCTCTCAGGCTTCGACGGTTCTTGGACGACCTCCTGGAGCTGATCGAGGAGGACTATCCCGAACAACTCCAGAACATAATCAGGGACGCCAAAGGAGTTACCTGCCTCCAGACGCTGGACCGAGAGAAGGCGGTCATCAGGGTCCGCGAGAAGACGATAAGGATCACGCCCTCCGCGAAGAAGAGCGAAATAAACCTCCGGATCCAACTGACGCGCGATTGCCTCTTCAATATCCTGGAGGGCAGGCAGACGCTCGACGAGGCGTTCAGCTCGGGAGAGCTGAAGGTGTTCGGGGAACCGATGGTGCTCTTGAGCTTCTACAAGGTGTGGGAGAGGGTCCTGTCCCTCGCAAGGACTTCCCCTAGGTTCTATTTCCTGACCTACAGATTGCGCCGAACGTGAGGCTTCTTACTGTCCGGGCTCGTCGTCTTCACAGCCGCAGTCGCTATCGACGCAGCTGTTGTTGTTGGTTATCTGGACCTTCGGGAACATGTTCACCAGATTCTGCAGCCAGGTCGTGTCAAAAGTAAGACATACGGTGGTGGACGTCTGGCAGCAGCATCCACAATCGCATGGGGCGTTTGCGTTGTTCATGTTTGTGCCCGTGTTGAGGGTGGGCGTGAACAGCGCTGATAACGTAGGAAGAGTGATCGTTTGCGCTACTGGCGCGCTTGCCGCCTTTACGGTAGGCTTTCCACTTCGAGTGTTCCTTGCTGCAGACATGCTTGCTGGAACGTCCGCGGCACGTATTAAACGTTCACCAGGCATTCCCTTCAGATTCTACAGACAAGCCTTTAAATTGCCGTTCATGGTTTTTCGGTAAATATGCCGCCGGACATACTGATTCCAAATTCTTCCATCAAGTCCAGCACGGGCGGCCCCATGTCCATAGACACCATGGAGGTCAGCGCCGTGACGATCCCGACGGTGGACATGAAGGACTTCGAGGGCAAGTTCAGCTATTCATCCTCGATCGCCAAGGACGTCCAAGTGGAGATGACGCTCTCTGTATGCAGTACTTTCACCGGTTGCGTCACCGTCTGCTGGCCGATCTGCTGCGTAGGAGTTTCAGGAGGCATCGAGATTTCGAGTTACACGCAGACGAACTGCCTGGGCGACGTCGCGATGGACGGAGGGAGCTTCTGCATGAGCGTGCCTGACGCCACCTTCGGGCCCTTCAGCATGACCATCCCGTCCGTCAAGAACACTACCGTCGCGAAGATAGATGTGACCGACATCTGCATGAAGTGCACGGAGGTGCCCCTGCCAAGCCCTCTCGGAATAGTCCTGGGGGACTCCTTCCCTGTGCCCAACCCGATGGGACCTGTGGACGTGTATGTCAAGGAGACCAAGATGGCAGACATGGACTCTACCGGAATTGCGATACCTCCGGCCTCGATGAAGAACATCAAGGCGATGAACATCAAGATACCTTCCGTGACGACCAAGGGGATGAGCGTCACCTCGGTCACGCCGGTCTCGGTATCGATGTCGATGCCGCTCTACGACGACGGCTCGGCGATGGGCTCCCACGTCCATACTTCGGGGTGCGCGAATAATAGCAGGATCGAGACGGACATGACGTTGAACATCTCCTCGGTGACGATGAACATCAAAGGGGGGATAGAGTTCAAGTGCATCCAAGGGACGGTCACCACTAGTTCCGCCAGCGCGGGCGCCTTCAGCATGGACCTAAACCTCAAGGGTGTTAAGATCAAGGGGCTGAAAATGCTGGGCATGGAAATGCCGGAGCTCGAGGTGCAGCTGTAGTTGTCGAAGGTCCACCGCAAGCCGACCAAACCTCTCGCCACGCAGCGGATCGACCGGCATCCCGGTCACCTGAAGAAGCCCGAGGTCGACAAACTGAATCTGCTGCGGGGCAAACTCGTTGCGGCAAGGGGGCAGGACAGGCCTGATGTCCAGTCTACCGTGGAGCTGATGTACCTGAGGATACTGAGTCGTGTCAAGGACAGACAGGGAATGCAGGCCGACCTCAAGCAGCTCGAGAGCCTCCTGAACCAGGCGGCGACGAAGATGACGAAGATTATGGACGAAGCGGACAAGCAGAAGCGCTCAAAATAGACAGTCTCTTACTGCGCTGACTTACCCTTCACCACTAAAGCGGTGCCGGTCATGGTAATCGCTCCGATGTCTTTTCTGTCTATCCTGATGCGGACGTTGGGGTACTCGCCGAAGGTCCTCCTCTTGACGCGCTCTATGATTATCCAGCGGTTCTCCGCCCGTCCGACCGGAGATGCGTTGGCGTCGTAGAACTCCACGAAGCCCATCGGGGCCCTGCCGCTTCCCTTGCTACTGAGGTGATAGGCGTATAGCAAGTAAGCAAAGTCGGCGGGTACGCTCCCTCCAGCTTCTTCTGCCTCCTCCTTGAACACCACAGTCAAGACTCCGGCACTGGGGTCCATCGAGAGATGCTCGATCTCTGTCGCGTAGAACCTCTCCCTCACGTGCCAGAAGAGAGCGCCCTTGGAGTCCTTCCACTGGTATTGCGCTGCCCGGCCCCCTGAAATGTTCACGCTGTTGGCAAAGTAGGTGCCTACATTCTCGTTGGCCGCGTTGTAGAACTGGACGAACCAGAGTTTTTTCTGGGTGTCGAAACCTAGGTCAGCGAACTCCCAGAATTTCTGACCGGTGCCCGAACCGGCGGGGGATTCCGCTGGAGGTGGCACCCCCTGCGCGTCTGCGGAAGACCCACTCACACAGGCCCGGACGTCGCCGCGTAGATAAAAGCTAGCAGCGGTTCCTGCGCAGCCAGTTTCCTAGTTTGCAGCCTCATCCAGGAAGGTGGCCGTCGGCACGAAGAATAGGCAACCCGTGACCGCGTGACTGAAGTCAAGCAGCTTGTCGTAGTTGCCGGGGGGTTTTCCGACGAACATGTTCTGCAGCATCTCCTCCGTGGTGCTCGGCGAGCGGCTGTACCCGATGAAATAAGTCCCAAACTCCTTCAACCCCACCTGACCGAAGGGCATGTTGTCGCGGAATATCTTGACCTCTACGCCGTCCTTCGTTATTGTAGTGAGTGCGTTGTGAGCAAACGAGGGCTTCACCGAATCGTCCAGCTCGATGTCCTCGAGCTTGGTCCGGCCTACGATACCCTCTTGCTCACTCTCGGGAAGCCTGTTCCATCCGGCGAGGTCGTGGAGGTACTTTTGGATGATCACGTAACTGCCTCCGGCGAAAGCCGGGTCCTCGTCGCCGACGAGGGTCGAGTCCTGTGCCAACTGGCCCTGGGGATTCTCCGTCCCGTCGACGAAGCCGATCAGGTCCCGACTGTCGAAGTAGCGAAAGCCGTCCACCTGGTCAACCGTGGTTACGGCTCCCTCCAGTTTGTCCATGATCTGCAGGGACAGATCATAACAAAGGTCCATCCGCTGCGCCCGGATGTGGAACAAGATGTCGCCCGGGGTTGACACGGCGTGACGGCTTCCGGCCTGAATCTCGCGGAACTCATGAAGCTCCGCGGGCCGCGGCCGCCCGAACAGCCGATCCCACGCCCCTGACCCGAACCCAGTGACGCAGGAGAGAGAACCTCCGGGGACGCGGAAACCTACCGAGCGGACGAGAGCGGATAGGTCTCTGCAGAGCGAACGGACGGTCTCGGCGTCCTCGGGACCGTTGTTTACCGTCACGACCAGAAAGATTGCAGCGCGCGTCAGCGGCGAGACGACTGCCTGCGGAACGACGCGTTGACCACCCGAGGGGTTTGCGTCGGTCATTTCAGACTAACCACTCGTCCATCTTGACTAACCGTCTGCACATTAGTGCGGCCGGTATTTCTCCCTAATGTGACCGTTCAGTGGGGTGCTGAGGCCTAAGTTAGGGCTTTCAGAATCATGACCGGGTATCCCTTGGAGACGTCGCAATCGGCAGAGTAGACGTTGGTGTGCGGCTTGATGCCCTGAACCAAGAGGACGTCGTTCACCTTCGAGAGCTTGACGTGCCAGTCTACCATCCCGAGGACCTTCGGTAGGATAGACACCGTGGCCCTTGCCACCCCCAGCGTGACGTCACCTGCTGCCCGGGTCCTCATCATGGCGATCCCGACTTCGTTGAGCAGCTTGTCTGGGTACCTTGAGTAGCTCGACTCTAGGTTGTCGTACGCCACCATCCTCGCAATCGGCTGGCTGCGGGACCGTGTCTTGAGCTGCCTGTATGCAGCAAGGAACGCGTCAGAGCTCAAAGTAAGCTCTTCCTCGGAGCCCGAACCTTCCTCGTAGGAAATGGGTACTACGTAGGGTGGTATGGGGGTCTTGTCCGCCTTTGGCATCGCCGGCTCGACTTGCTCGGACACTCTAAGGTAGCCGTTGAAGAGTTCTTCCTGAACGTAGGGCCCGAAAGACGCTTTGATCTGCCTGCTGTCGACGCCCTCCATAGGAATCATCATCGCGCCTCTCTTCTGGCTGATGAAGTTGAGGACAAAGCCGCGGGTGATCAGCTGTATCTCGGCGATTGTGACGTCGGTTGAAACTTCGAGGACCGCGTAGGCGCCCCTGGGAAGCCCTCCGCCCAAGATCCTGTCCAGGTCGGGGCTTCCCGTTGATAGCGTCCCGTTCGAGTCCGGGACCGGCTGCCAGTTTTTCACCACTTCGGGCCTGCGCAATTTCGTGGTGACCACGTGGAAGCCGTTGTCTAGTGTGTACAACGCGTTTCTCCTGAAGAGCCTCGTCCCTCGCATCTTCCTGATTTCCAGCTCCCTGGGGATCGTCAGTTTCAAGTTCATTACGCCGTCGGCTACGAACTCCTCCGCCGTGTCCCCTATCCTGAAGTCGCCCGTGGGCTGCTCTCCGATTAGGAGAGTCGTACACCCCATGTTCCTCATGATTCTGCTGAAGAAAGTGTGAAGGATCTGTCGACCCTCGTACTGGCTCCCCAGTGCCTGCGCCATCGCTGAATACGAGTCGATTACCAGTCTCTTTGCCCCGAATCGTTTTATCTCCTCGAGGATGTACTTCGCAATCTCGCTCATTCCCTGCCTGGTCGCGGAGAAGACCTCAAGGAAGTGGAAGCGCCCTTCCTTCTCCAGCGCCTCGAAGTCGTAGCCCATGCTGCCCATGTTCTCGAAGAAGCTCTGCTTGCTTTCGCTGAGTGACGCGTAGATGCCATTCTCCCCCTTCCGTTTGGCGCCCTCGTAGAGGAAACCTGCGGTAAGAGTGGTCTTCCCGGTCCCCGGGTTTCCACTCACCAGTATGAGGCTCCCCTTGGGGAAACCACCACTCAAGAAAGTATCAAGCTCAGCGTCACCCGATGAAGCGCGCTGAATCGTGAGGCTCTTCAAAAACGCGCCTGCTCCAATCTGTTTTCCAGCCTCACGTCGCGTATTTAAAGAATGATATTTCACAGAGTATCCAGCGCTTAACTCATGAGAAATCTAGCGCCCCTTGAGTCAATCCAGCGCCCAACCACACCATCTCTCGACCATCGCAGAGGCATAACGGTTTTAACATTCAGCGCTCTCAAGCGCTTCCAATTTGTCGTTCGACGTGGCTATCTTCCTCGCCGCGCTTGGGATAACCACGCTGGAACTGGTCGAGGCGTCCGCCGTCGCTCTCGCACTCTATGGGGATTCCAAACGACCCGCTGCCTTCCTGTACGTAAGCCTCGGAATAATCGCCGTCTTCGTACCAATGTTCGCGCTCGGGGCCCTGATCACCCTGCTGCCGGATGTCTACGTGAGACTCGTTGGCGGCGTCCTCCTCCTCTATTTCGGGTTGCGGCTGGTCAAGAGCGCCCGCAAGTCGGTGCTCAGGAGCCGGAAAGGGGGCTTCTCGGCCGAGCACTTCGAAAAGGGCCTGATGGCTACTGGTTTTTCGGTCGGAGCCGTAGAGGCCTTTGAGGCAGCCATAGTCCTCGTCGCCCTGCTCCCAAATAATTTCCAATCAACCGTCATCGGCATGGGCGCCGGGATCACTGTGGTGATAGTGGCGACTTATGTCCTCAGGAACCAGGTAAGAAAGGTGAAGCAGGCCAACACGAAGGTGGTCGTCTCGGCCCTGCTTCTGTCGTTCGCGGTGTTCTGGTTCGGGGAAGCCTTTGTAGAGGTCAACGACCTGGTGCTGATTCCCCTCTTCATCACCTTCGCCTTTATCGTCCACCGGTTTGCGAACCGGCCGTCCCCTGTTGACAAGCCGCCCGCAAGCCCTGTGACAGCCTGAAGCCGGTCATGACACCGCAGAATCGCGGACCTCCAGTATCTCCTTCACGGTTCGGTCATCCACCTGCTCGAACTCACCGTAGAATTGACCCACGGCGTTGAAGAAGGCGGGTGTCTCGAGGCAGACGACCCGGTCGGCGTATCTTGATAGCTCATGAATGGTCTCCTGAGGGCCGACAGGAACGGCGACGACTACGGACTCCGCCCGCATGTTCTTCACAGACTGGATCGCTGCCTTCATGGTCGAACCTGTCGCCACACCGTCATCGACCAAGATCACAGTCTTTGCGGTAAGCTCTGGAAAAGCGCGATGACCTCTGTAGTAGTCCATACGCCTAATTATTTCGGCAGACTGCCTAGCCGCTTCCTCCTTCAGGTAGACTTCTGATACCCGAAGCCTGTCGACCGTTTCACGGTCGATGAGCGACTCGCCGTCCTGTGTCACCGCGCCCACGGCCAGTTCCGGGTTCCCGGGCGCTCCGATTTTCCGAGTGATAACCAAATCCAAGGGTGCCCCGAGCCTATCCGCGACCTCCTTCGCAACCACGACTCCCCCGCGTGGAATCGCCAGCACGACTAGACTGCCTCCCCTGTTGTCGAGAAAAGACAGCGCCTCTGCGAGCAACCTGCCCGCTTCTTGTCTATCCTTGAACGTTATTTCCTACCTTCCGGCACGGTCTATTCGACAAGAATCGTTACGCCGTCCGGAACTTGACCCTCCGCCTTCGCAGTGACCTCAGCCTTGCCTGCCCTTCCCTCCAGTACAAGCGCTGTGGTTACCCAAGTCGCCCCGGGGACGACGTTCATTTCTGTGCTTTTGATGATGCCCTCGTCCGAGCTCAGGATGCTGACCCTGAGTCCATCGGAGCCCGCTGGACAGCTCAATGATACACCGAGCGTAAGTCGGCTCCCCTTCTTGAAGGTCGTTCCCTCCGTGACAAGGGAGAGGGACGGGTATCTTCTTACTTCGAGCTTCTTCTCTGAGTATACTCCTTCCAGTCCTCCCGGGCGCAGGAACCTCAGTGCGTACTCGCATGTACCGCGCTCGACCACCTTGAGCGACCCCGCCGATTCCAGAGACTCCTTGACGGGTTGCCCTCTGCATGCTATCGAAGCGACTGAACCAGAGGGGAGCGCCCAAGAGAGGGTCACTTCGATACAGGATGAGGTGACGCAGATGGGAGAGTCGTCGTCCGCTTCGAACACGACTGCTCGGTCGTCTTTCGGCTCCGGTTTTCCCCGACTCAGCAGCTTTTGACCGCGGAAACCGATGGACGCGGGCGAGACCAAGTCGGCCGAGGCGAGGCTGATTGACTCGACCACCGTGCCCCCGTCATCGAGAAGGTCCACTGTTACATCCTCATTTTCACCGTGCCACTCCAGGAGGAACCTGCCTGCACTGTCGGTCATTGTCCGGTCGAGGACGCGGCCAGTAGAGCGTGCTCTCACTGTGTGCCCTCGAAGCGCCTTCGTATCGGCGGCCGCCCTAAGGCGCCCCATGACAAAACGACCTCTTGTTCTGGAAGGCGGTTCCAACCACTGCCCTTCGTCGGACGATGAGAATAGCATTTCGCGCTGCAGCGCCACACGTTGAAATAACTCGGACTGGCTCCGCGTTTCGTGAACACGCTGAAGGCCGAGGACCGAGGTACTTGGCGTGCGTGGCTCGAGGAAAATAATTCGTCCGAGAAGGAGGTCTGGCTCGTCTTCTACAAGAAGCACACGGGGAAGGCTTCCGTCTCCTATGACGAAGCCGTGGAAGAGGCACTTTGCTAAGGCTGGATCGACAGTGCTATCCGGCGAGTCGATGACGACTCGTATGCGCAGAGGTTCACTCCTCGAAAGCCGGGGAGCAAGTGGTCTACCTCGAACTTGATTCGGATGCGAAAGCTCATCGACGAGGAGAAGGTCTCGCGCGCTGGCATGGAGGCGTATGAGACGAGGCACCTAAGCGGACCCGAGAAGGGAACACCGAGGAAAGAGAAGACGCGCCAGAAAATAGACTGACTGCGTTTCAATTTTAAATACTTCCGAAGGCCTCGGACGAATCGTCTTGCAGTCCATCGTGAACAACCCGGGTACGGTCAGACAGATACTGCTTTCAATCGACGGGTCAGACCACGCGAAGAGGGCGACCCAGGTGGCTATAGGACTGGCGTCGTCATACAAGGCCGGAATCGTGATAATAAGCGTCGTCTCGCCTCCGGGACTTTACATCTCCGGCCCTGTCGGAGGTCCTGCAGACCTCGCCGACTACTATCAGATAGGGACGGAGGGCGCAAAAAGCGCGATTGCTTCGGCGATGGCGCTTGCAAAGAGCGCCGGCGTGGACGCGAGGTCAAAAGTAATCCAGCCTGCCGCTTCGGTCGTCGAAGGCATAGTCGACTACGCCTCCAGCGAGAAAATCGACCTCATCGTTGTAGGGACAAGGGGTCTGGGCGGTTTCAAGAAGATGCTCCTGGGGAGCGTTTCTTCGGGCGTAGTAGCGAACTCCCCTTGCTCTGTCCTCGTCGTGCGCTGACCCAATTTCGACCTCGCTAGCTTGCGGCTTCGAGAGGCCCGATCAGGAATATGCCGATGAGCAAGACGATGAGCACGAACAACGTGATAGCGACGTAGATCTTGTCGTGCTCGGCCGCGAACAAGATGACAGAGGCTGCCACCCTGGCCACCGGCGTGGCCAATAGAATGAGCAGCCCGAGTTGCAGTATTGACGAGGGATTGGCTGCTGCGACCCCGGATAGCAGTACGCCCAAATTGAGCGTTGGTTTCCCAAAGTTGGTCGAGACAACTTGCTGTATGGAGGATGGGAAGGATTGCGGCGGGTGCGCGAACGTCAGAATCGTTCCTATGACGACCAGTGTCGTGCTCGCTATCACCCCATACTTCAGGAGGTCGCTTATGACCGCGTTCATGTCCGCCCCACCCAGCTTGCTCAGGTCAGGGCACCCCCTGCCTGCCCATCTCCACAGCTATCACCAATAGCACAGCGACGAATACCCACCTCAGGGCCCCGGGCTTGGTACGGACGAGGACCTTCGTCCCGGCAAACGCTCCTATCACTATGCCTATTGCCACGGGAGCTGCGATGAAGGGGTTGACGTACCCGGCTACGTAATAGATACCCGTGCTCGCCGCAGCTGTCACCCCGATCATGAAGTTGCTAGTGGTGGTCGAGACCTTGAACGGGAGTTTCATGAAACTGTCCATGCCTACCACTTTGAGTACGCCACCCCCTACCCCGAGCAGCGCAGAGAGTACGCCCGCCATGATCATGACGCCAAGACCGGCGAAGACCTTGTCAGCCACATACGGCACGTTTGTCTTCGTCGCCTTGTCGTAGTATTCCCCCTTCAGGTTGAGCGCATCTGAGACCTTGTTCGACTTCTGGTTGATTATCTCTGACCCCTTCTTTCTCTCCTTCCTGATTCTGTCGGCCGTGCTGTAAGCTGAGACGAGGAGTAAGACGGCGAAGGTCAGGAAGACCACCCAGGCGTATCCGCTCTTCACGAGCGCTATACTGGTCACGGCCCCGATAATTGCGCCAACCGTAGACCCGATCTCGAGGAACATCCCTATCCTGAGGTTTGTGATCCTGTCACGCACATACGCGGACGCCGAGCCGCTCGATGTGGCGATTACCGAGACGATACTCGCACCTATTGCGTATTGTATGGGGACTCCGAACAGGAGGGTCAGGGCCGGGACGACCAGTATGCCTCCCCCCACGCCGACGAGGGCCCCGACAAGACCCGCTATGACAGAGAAGAGTAGCATCAGGACGACGTACTCGAAGATTCCCGTCAAGCGATACGACGCCGCTATGCTTTACAATTAAGCGTTGTCCGGGGAAGTAAGGTTGCCCTAGATTACTTCGATGGAGCTTTCGGAGAATCCCTGTTTCACAAGTATCTCGACGACCCTGTCCCTGTGGTCGCCCTGGAGTATTATCACGCCGTCCTTGACGGTGCCTCCCGTCGCCAAGATCTTCTTCATCTTGGTCCCCAGCTCCTGGAGGTCTTTCTCGTTCATCTTCAGTCCTTCAACAACAGTGGTAGGCTTTCCGAAGCGCCGCATCTCCATCCTCACCCTTATCCGCGCTTCTTCGCGGTCAAGCTCGGCCAGGATGTCGTCGAATCCTTCTTCGGGTTCTTTGCTACTCACTGCTACGGGAGTAGGTTGCTTATGATATATTATTTAGGCTTAGCCTGAGGTCCACAACGACTTAAAACCGTCCGAGGGGTGGTTGATAATAGCCTCACGCAGCTTTTTCTGCAGATGCCCGCTGAGGAACGATCGACCAAGGAGCGTAGTGCGAAGGAAACAGAGACCGGGAAAGGCCGAATAGTCCCGGAAACATCGCTCAAGTTGAAGGTCGGAAGCCAGAACCGTGTCTTCGAGTATTCCGACGCGGGTACTTCGCGCTATATCACCGGTCAGCGCCTCGCGGACTGCTTGAGCGGGCTAAATGCAAAATCGATCATAAGAATTAGATTTCTTGACGAGAATCTCGAAATGTATACTGAATATCGCGGGGGCAAAATGTGGGTGCCTACGGTCGCTCCGGAGCTGGCCACGAAAAGGGGTGTTCTCAGGGCCACAGTGATAATTCCCAGTATCGAGGCCTTTCTAGCCCGTCTTCCTCCTTTCGACCTAGTCAACGAGCTCGGAATCCGGTGGATGGCGGAGACGGTTCATTTCTGGGGGTTCGATTTGGTTAACAACAGTGTTCAGGTGCACGTCTCGCAGGATCCTGATGTCTGCGGCGTAGGCAACTTCGTGATATCGGGGGACGCGCCCGGCGACCTTCAATTTGACAAGGGCCGGGCATACCTGGACTTTCGAGTGAGTGATGCCTTTGGAGGCTCCAGGAGTCTCAGAGTCTATCACGATGGAAGTCACGTTCCGGAGCTCGGAATCCAAAGCGGTGGAGAATTCTGTCCGGTGTTCTGCGCCTCTTCGGATGGATTTAGGCTGAGGCTGGCATACCGGGACTACAAATTCAATCCGCACGTTGCGACCATCTATACTGCCGACCCCTCTGTACTCTACGAATTAGGAGAGATGTTCGAGTTATCGTCAGCAGACCAAGTTGAAGTCGACTTCCGCATGGTCGAAATAAGGGACGTGAAGATTGTCAGGGAGTTTGAAAATACAATTCTGAGAGTCGGAACGACATATGACGTCGGTCGCCTCGGTGCTGAGATCGCTTATGCAACGTCCCGGCAGAAGCTCGGCATAAGCGATACGACTTTGGTTGAGCCTTCCCAGCCCGGCGTCGATTTGTATTCAGCGGCGGCCAATGCTGTCATCCAGGCGCGAATGTTGGTGCAGGCGCATTACGGACCGCATAAGCAGATGAGTAACCTAGTTCGAGACCAATTATACGACGTCTTGAAGTCAGTTTACAGGGATCTTAGGAGAATTTCTTCCTCCACGAATGGGTATGCGATACTTTCCTTCACAAATTCAGATTGGATAACGAAGACTCTCGTTCTGACAGTACAACGCAGAAACCTTAGCCATTCGGGAGCTTACTGGGCGTGTGTTTTGAAGGCGCTGGACTCTATTTCAGCGCAATCGGAAATGCCTTAAATCGACTAGTGCCGACTGCCCGAGCGAAGGGCCCGTAGCTCAGTGCTGAAGCTAGCGGGAAGTTCGGTTAGAGCGACCGGCTCATATCGAAACCCGTGAGAAACCGGTACCAGCACAAACCTGGCGGGAGCGGTCGAGAGTTCAAATCTCTCCGGGCCCACTTCACCTCTAAGCCTGCGCTCGGAGACAATGGCATTGGCGGACCGTTTCCGCGCAGAACCCGATTAGTTAATCTACCGTCCAGCCAGAAGGGGGCTTCCGAATAGGGCAAGCTTGAACGAAAGAAGAATCCCGCGCACGATGTCCACGCAGCACCCGGACAATATAACCACGCCGCCGTGGTCGGACGGGGAGGTAATCGAAGGCGAGGCGGAGTTGCGCGAGGCCTTCTTTGCGTACAGCGAGCTCGGGTGTGACGAGGTCATGTGGGATTCGGAGGGCAAGGACGTCGACACCAACGTGATCAGGAAGCTACTCAGCGCCTACCCGGACTACTTCCAGAAGCACGTCGTGGGCGAGGACATCTTCATGACCTACAGGGTCCCCAATCCGCAGATCGAGCTGGCGGAACGGAAAATAGTCACGCAAACGCTCCAGACCATCCCACTCAGCTCGGACGTCGCCTCGGTCTTTTACAAGAGGAAGGCCGCTCCGGTCTTCGAGGTCATCCTTCCCTTCACGACGAGCGGGAAGGAGCTCGTCTGGCTCAACAATTATTACGAGAAAGGCATCGCCGGACTAGGGAAGCTGAAGCTCTCCGATTCGATGACCGTCAGGAAGTGGGTCGGGGACTTCACGCCCGACAGGATCAACCCGATACCCCTGGTAGAGGACATGGAGCACATGCTTCTCATCGACTCTCTGGTCAAGGAGTACATCGATGCCGTTCCGGTCAAGCAGATGAGAGTCTTCATCGCCCGCTCTGACCCGGCCCTGAATTACGGTCTGATACCCGCCGTCCTTCTAGCAAAGATAGCGTTATCGAGGCTCCACGGCCTGCGCAAGTCCACCGGGGTGGAAGTACACCCAATGATCGGTGTCGGCTCCATGCCGTTCAGGGGACATCTCTCGCCCTCCAACATCGACAACTTCCTTCAGGAATACAAAGGACTCAGCACCGTCACTGTGCAGTCAGCGTTCAGATATGACCATCCGTTGGCCCAGGTCAAGAGCGCGGTCTCAGAGCTCAACTCAAAGTTACCGAACGGCGTGCCGGAGGAGGTCGGACCCGACCGCGAGAGGCTCCTCAGAACGGCCATGTATAAGCTCATCTCCGCATACCAATCGAGGATAGAGGGACTCGCTCCCTTCATCAACAGCGTCGCGGAGTATGTGCCACGACGAAGGGCCAGGAAGCTGCACATTGGTTTGTTCGGCTATAGCAGGAACGTCAAGGGCAAGACGATGCCGAGAGCGATACCGTTCGCCGCCGCGTTCTACTCCCTAGGAATCCCTCCCGAGTTCATCGGCGCCAGCGCGCTGAGCGAACTCACAGACGATGAATGGGAGGCAATGGAGGAGGTCTACGTCAACATCAAGAAGGACTTCAGGTCTGTGGGTGCACTGGTATCATGGCAGACGATCAACATGCTCATGGAGGAGCACCAGAAGGTCGCCAAAGTCGCGGGGATGGCTACGAACGACCTGAAGGCCTCCCTCGGCAAGCTCATCTCAGACCTGTCTGCGGTGGAGGAGGGCTTCTCCATAAAGCTGGGCCCGAGGGGGAATCTCACCAAGAAGCATGATAACTTCACCAACAACTTCCTGATTTCTTACATAGAGAAAGACAGGGACAGCGCCAGGGACTCATTCAGCCAGGCGGCACGACTGCGGCACAGCCTAGGATAGGGCCCCGATTCAGCGCCGGACGAGTTCCTTCTTTTCCATGTCGGGGAAAGAGCTGAAGTGCTCGTGGACCATTTTCCACCTCTCCCCGAACCTCGCCAGGACCATGGTGACTCGTGCGCGAGACCCCACGGTCATCCCCTCGAATGAATAGTCGTTGACGAACACCCCCTTGAACGTCAGGTAAAACGTGGCTATGGCGACGTCGCGCACCATATCGATCCTCAGGTCCTCAATCTTGAACTGGTAGTCTGAGATATTGGCGAAAGCGGCCTGCTCGTACACAAACGCCTCCTCGGAGTTCTGCCTGGTGAACGGTGGATTCTCATCGAACTTCGTGAATGCCTTGTCCGGTGCATGGAAGTCCATCAGCGTGGTCAGTTCCTTGTCCCGTCCCGCCTCGAAGAAGGAATTGATGAGGGCCGCTACCTCCTTCTTCGCTTGGTCCTGCTCGCTTCCATCCATACTGTCGCACGGGCCGAGGCCGCTAGATAAACCCACCACGCGACTTTGGCAAGGATATAGTTAGACGGCTAACAATTATATACCGTAATATTTTGGCACCTAAGGACATGGTGGAGTACAAGTGGATAGCGCTGTCGAACACCACAATAGGTGTCCTGATGGCGTCGATAGACACTACCATCGTTCTGATATCGCTGCCGGCCATCTTCAGGGGCATCCAAATTGACCCACTGACGTCGTTCCAGTACCTCCTGTGGCTGCTCTTCGGCTACAGCGTGGTGACCTCCACCCTGCTGGTCACGTTCGGGCGGATTTCGGACATGTTCGGGAGGGTCAAGTTCTACAACCTGGGCTTCGCGATATTTACGGTCGGCTCTACTCTGCTGTACCTTACTCCCAATACTGGGATTCTCGGCGCGCAGGAACTGATAGTGTTCAGGATCATCCAGGGCATAGGCGGGGCCTTCCTGTTTGCTAATGGTGCCGCAATAATTGTAGATGCATTCCCGGTCAACGAACGTGGCCGCGCCCTGGGCATCAACATGGTATCCGTCCTCGCCGGCTCGACAATCGGCCTGATTCTTGGTGGCATACTCGCTACCTTCGACTGGCGGTACGTCTTCCTCGTCAGTGTGCCTGTCGGCATCATCGGGACCATCTGGTCATACTGGAAGCTCAAAGAGACGCCGCGTGTGAGGAGGCGCCAGAAGCTGGACATCTGGGGAAACGTCACTTTTGGGGCCGGCCTTACCCTCATCCTTGTCGCCGTATCTTACGGCCTCGTGCCGTACGGGGCAGCAAGCACAGGGTGGGGTGACCCCTGGGTCCTCAGCTCCCTCGCGGTGGGCCTTATCCTACTGGCTGCGTTCCCTTACATTGAGCTACACACCGAGGAGCCGATGTTCGACCTGCGGCTCTTCAAGAACAGGACGTTCGCAGCCTCTAACGCAGCCGGGCTGCTGGCTTCCATAGCCCGCGGAGGAGTCCAGATAATGCTCATCATACTGTTGCAGGGGATTTGGCTCCCGCTTCATGGTTACAGCTACCAGTCGACTCCGTTCTGGTCGGGCATCTACATTCTCCCTCTCCTCATCGGCTTCGTGGTGATGGGCCCGATAAGCGGAGCCCTAGCGGACAAGCATGGGGCGAAGACGCTGACAGTCCTCGGGATGTTGCTTTCCGCGGCTGCTTTTCTGGCTCTCGCGTTCCTGCCTTATGATTTCAGCTATGCGCCGTTCGCTATCATCATCTTCGTAATGGGGCTGGGCAGCGGGCTGTTCGCCTCTCCAAACGTCCTTTCCATAATGAATTCGGTCCCTGCGGAGGCGCGAGGAGTGGCATCTGGGATGAGGGCCACGCTCCAGAACACCGGCCAGACGATCAGCCTCGCGATCTTCTTCACTATAATCATCTCGTCGCTCACCTCGAGCCTGCCGTCCGCTTTCCAGACCGCCATGACCAACGCCGGCGTCCCTCAGCTTGGTCAGTACTTCGACCATATCCCCGCCACAAGCGCGGTGTTCGCCGCCTTCCTCGGCTTCAACCCGGTCTCCTCAATTCTGGCGTCAATACCGGCCTCAGTAACGGCGTCGATCCCTGCTGCGACCCTCGCGCACCTGACCGGGACGCAGTTCTTCCCGCTCGCAATCGCGGCCTCGTTCATGAACGCCCTGCACATCACCTTCTACATCGGGGTCGCGATTTGCATCCTCGCCATGGTTATCTCCTACTACAGGGGCGATGAGATTACCGACAGGAAGAACGTGGTAAAGGCCGCGGAACAACAGGCGAAACCGCTGGCACCCGTCGCCCGGGGAGTCTCGACTGAAGGGATTTCCAAGACAGGTGCGTCACAGGCCGACAAGGAGGGCGCGCCATGACCCTCGACTTCTCCAAGGAGGCCGATTTCGTAGCCTCGTTTGGCGATGCTTGGAAGCGCTTCCAGAGGTCGTGGGAGAAGCACCTGTCCTCCATCGGACTCACCAGAACGGAGCTGCGCATACTTAGGTCGCTCTCCGCCAACGGGCCCTCCCCTATGGCGAGGTTCGCGGCCGAGCTCTACATGACTCCTGCCTCGATCACGAGCCTGGTTGACAGGCTGGAGGCTGAGAAACTTGTGGAGAGGGAGCGGATTAGCGAGGACCGCAGGGTCGTCAACGTCCGCATAACTCAGAAAGGCCTAGACAGCATGGGAGTAGGGCTGAAGCTGTACAACCAATTCATCTCCCAGGCGATGAAGTCGCTCTCGAAGGAGGAGGCCAGGCAGCTCGTGGCCCTTCTGACTAAACTTGCTGAAGCCGCTTCAAAGGACTGAGCGAACTCCTCCTTTCCATATTCACAATATGGAAAACTTATGCAATCCTTATAGTCGGACCATTAGAATATGGTGGGGAGTGTAAAGAGAAATGGCAATGGCATCTATTCTGACTGACGAAGAGATTGGTCGAATGCAGGGTAACATCAGCGAAGCAGATTTCGGCAGGATCGAGTTCCTCGAGATAATCCACGTAGAGAAGCCGCGGATCATCTACAAGAGCGGGGCGAAACATTTCTTCTTCCTCGCTGGCCTCGCCGTATCCACAAAGGAGTGCAGCGACTCAGACTTCGGGTCCGACCACCTGATGCTGCCGTGGCTGACCGGCGCAATCCAGCAGCGCTGATAGTTTCTAGGCTGCTTTTACCAGGGCCCCTGTCTCCGAGGCCCTCATCGCGCTTTCAGTGTTCATGTTTATCACGACTTCGGCGATGTCGGCGGCGTATTCCGCCGTTCTTCTGATGTCCTCCACGACCACCGGTAGAATCTGGCCACTCTCCGTTTCCTTGCCCTTGGCTATTATGTTGAGGATCTCCTCCTGCATCCCCGCCGCTTCTTTGGCTCCCTCGACGACATCGTCTGCGGCCTGGTAGTCTCCCTTGAACAGAGCGAGGCCTGCGTCTTCAAACAGGCCCACAGCGTACTCGCTCATCTTGACTATCTTGTCGAGCACCTGCTGGTTGACCTGACTATCGATCCTGAGCACCCCTTCAGCCACTTTGTTGGCGTGGTCTGCCACCCTCTCCACGCTTTTGATTATCAGCCTATAGTCGAGGCAGTCCCGTCTATTCTTCAGCTCTATCTCCCTGAGGACGAAATCATTCTGTACTGCCATGTTCAGCTGTCTTATCGCATAGAGGCTGAACCTGTCCACCTCGTCGTCCGACTTTGTGACTGCCGCTGCCGTGTCCTTGTCCCCCTTCGCGAGAGCCCGGACTGCATCCCTGTGCATCGATTCCGAGATGAGGAACATGCGCTTCAGGACGTTCTTGACGCTCAGCTCGGGGTAGCTCAGCAGGACCTGGAGGGTGATGCCCTCCCTCGAATCCGCTATGATCTCCGTACCGATGAGGTGCCTTCTCGTCGCTTCCTTTACAGCGTCCCTCTGGGACGAAGTGAGCGAGCCTTCCCTGGCCTTGATCTGGATCGTGCTGTACCCCAGCAGGTAGATGGAAATTATCTGGCGGACTATAGAGTCGGTCTTGTTCTTGGCGGATACCTCGACTATGGCCTCAGACTTCCCCACGGCCATCTTCCCCACCCTGGGCGTCACGATCAGAGAAGAGTCGCCCTGCTTCTCGACGGCGACCGAGTCTCCTGCTCCGAGGCCCATCTCTTCGACCCACTTCTTGGGCAGCGCAAGCATGTATGATGACTTGCCTGAGAACTGAATCTTTCTGACTTCGCCTTTCTGGTGCTCTGTGGACATAATCAACACGGAAAATAGGTGTCAATATGGCAATCTTCATCCATATATTTCCCTTGCGATTTTCACTTATAGAGTAAACTTGGCCGTTTAGGACGAAAATGTCATCTTTCTCGAAAAGATATAACAAAAGACATGGAATCGGTGGCGCAATCGTCGGTGTTATCATCATCGTCGTGATAATAGTCTCAGCACTAGCTGGCTATTACGCGGCGGCGGCAGGCATCACGGCGTCCACTTCAACCTCGACCCAATTCTCCACAATCACTTCAACCGCAGCCCCGGTCACCAGCACAGTGACCAGTACGGCCACTAGTACCGCTACTCTCACTAACACCGTGAGCATATCGGGTACCGTGACGGTAACTCAGACTGGCACAATAACCACTACCCAGACAAGCACCCAAACCCAGACTCAAACACAAACGAGCACCTTCACTGATACGACCGTGGCGACCCCAGTGTTACCAGGGTTCGGCTCTACTTCGCTCCCCACGCTCTCGACCCCGATATCTGAAGCGGGCTCATCCCTCCTCTACCCGCTCTTCCAGCTCTGGGCTACCAATTTCACCAAGGACTACCCGAACGTCCAGGTCAACACCGCAGCGGGCGGCAGTGGCGCAGGACAGACGGGAGTGGAACAGAACACGATCAACATCGGTGGTTCTGACCCGTTCCTCAGCAACGCCCAGGTGAACCAGTACCCCAACATCCTCAACATCGCAGTTGCAGTGTCTGCTCAGCAAGTCAACTATAACCTGCCCGGCGTGACGCACCAGCTCAACTTCACAGCCAACATCCTCTCGGGCATCTACAACGGAACAATCACGATGTGGAACTCCGCAGTGATCAAAGCAGCTAACCCGCTCGCGGCGAGCCAGCTACCAAACCAGCTCATCATCCCACTGCACCGCTCCGACAGCAGTGGAGACACCAACCTGTTCACCTCATACCTCTCAGCTGCGAACCCTGACTGGGCGAAGAACGTAGGCTCCGGTAACACCGTTGCCTGGCCCTCGGTCCCAACCGCTCAGGCGGAGAACGGCAACTCTGGAATGCTCCAGGCTTGCTCGCAGACCCAGTACTCGATAGCATACATCGGCATCAGCTACCTGGCACAGGCGAACGCAGCCGGTCTGGGCAACGGTAAGCTCCAGAACCTCGCAGGCAACTTCGTCCAGATCACCCAAGCAAATATCCTCTCAGCCCTCAACGCACAGGCATCGAGCACACCCTCAAACGAGAGAATCTCCCTGATCTACGGACCGGGAGCTAACTCGTACCCAATCATCAACTTCGAATACGCACTCGTCAGCAGTACACAAGCCAGCCCACAACTCGCGCAGGACATCATCACACTGCTCGACTTCGCCGTGCTCCCACAGTATGGGAACTCTGCGTACTACCTGAACCAGGTCGGCTTCGTCCCTCTGCCTACTAACGTGGCTCAATTAAGCTACGCACAGATCAACGAGATCTCAGGGTAAGCAAAGGATAGCGTAGTTGAAACCTAGCTCCGGGTCCAACACAACAGACCGTGTCTACAAGGCGGTATCGGCACTGCTGGGAAGCAGTGCCTTCCTCTTTATATTTCTGATAATAATAGTCCTCGTAGTTTACAGTTATCCTTCTTTCGTTTACAACGGTTTCCACTTCTTTACGTCGCAGGCTTGGAACCCGGCGCTCGACAGCACGGTGGTGACAACAAACGGAATCCAACACTTCGTAGGCGCTTCGTACGGCATGGTCGTATATTTCGTTGGGACTTTGATAACGTCGTTTCTAGCGATTCTCATAGGTGTCCCCATCAGCATCGGGATAGCGGTCTTCCTCTCGCAGGTCGCACCCAAGAGGATTTCGTCCCCGATATCCTTCCTCGTAGAGCTCCTGGCCGGGATACCGAGCATCGTCTATGGGCTCTGGGGGTTCATCGTGCTCGGACCCCTACTCATTCATAACATAGAACCATACATGGCACGCTATCTTGGATTCATTCCCGGGTTCCAAGGACCTGTGTACAGCTCCGGGCTGCTGGCCTCCGGGCTGATACTTAGTTTGATGATAGTGCCGATAGTCGCTTCGATCAGCAGGGATGCGATGGCGCAGACTCCTCGCGACCTCAAGGAGGGAGGCAGGGCGCTCGGAATGACCAACTGGGAGATTACGTGGAAGATAGTCCTGCCGTATGCCAAGACCGGAATTGTGGGCTCTGTCATACTAGGGCTGGGGAGAGCTCTCGGGGAGACAATGGCCGTGGCGATGGTTTCGGGCGGAGCCAGCGGGCTTCCTCATACACTGTATTATCCGGTCAATTCAATCGCCGCCTTCCTTGCGTTGAACTTCGACGGGGCCTTCACTGACCCCACGAACATGTTCGTATATTCGCTCGGTGAACTGGCGCTTGTCCTCCTCGCCGTGACCATGATAGTGAATGTCGGCGCAAGGCTCCTCGTCAGACGCACGAACATCTCGAACACTGAAGGCAACGTGGTGATCGGAGTATGACCGCGCGGAGCGACAAGTCGTCGGTAGGTGTCTCACCTTGGAACTCTCCCAGCGTCATCTCAAACCACAAGAGGAGGCAGCGGATAGACATCATCCTGAAGGTCGTGGTCACAGCGTGCGTGATCGCGGTCGTGGTCCCGCTCGGTGACCTTCTGTTCATGTTCTGCTACCGCGGCATCGAAGTCATCTCGATTCCCCGTCTTCTTGGTAACCCGATATCGTCGATTCCAGGTCTGTCGAACGGCATCGTAGGGACGGCGATCCTCACCACGCTCGCTGCATGCATATCCATCCCGCTCGGAATCTTCGGCGGGATATACATGGCCGAGTTCTCGAAAGGAGGCAAATTCGCCGAGGGCATCAGGTTCTGCTCAGACGTGCTCGCAGGAGTCCCCTCGATCGTCCTGGGCTACGTGTGCTTCCTGGCGTTCGTCCTCTTCTTCGGCTGGGGTTACGGCCCGGCAGCCGGTGCCGTCGTCCTCTCGATCATCATGTTTCCATACATCTTCCGCACCACGGAGATAGCGATCAAGAAGGTCCCTGAAGGGATCAAGGAGGGTGCAATAGCTCTGGGGAGCACCAAGGCGACGATGATAAACCGCCTGGTCCTCAGGTTCGCTCTGCCGGGGATCCTGACAGGGATACTGCTCTCGGTCGGGATCGCGCTCAGCGAGACTGCGCCGCTGCTCTATACTGCGAACTTTGCGAACTACAATCCGACCGGGTTCTTCCATTCGCAGCTCGGCTACCTGACGGGTTTCATCTGGCTGTTCTACCAGTCTCCCCTCCCGCAGGACGTCGACCTGGCCTACCTTGCGACTTTCCTGCTGATACTGATAGTCCTGTGCCTCAACATCGTAGCAAGGGTCGGATTGAGGCGGTTTTCCAAGGTATAAATGACCGTGAGAATATGACCCAAATAGGTAACCCGTTAATGATGAAAGAAGAAAGTGGTAGCAGAGAGATGAAGGAGACCACACCGGTGCTCATGCACGGTACGCAAGAGCCGGTCGACGCACTGATGAAGTTGGTCGACTTCAGCGCGTTCTATGGACACCTAGAAGTGCTCAAGAACATCAACCTCTCGATAGAGAGGAACAAGATAACCGTCTTCATGGGGCCATCTGGGTGCGGTAAGAGCACCCTCGTCAGGACGCTCAACCGCATGAACGATGAAGTATCAGGTTTCAGGACGACCGGAAAGGTCCTGCTCGACGGCGAAGACATCTACGGACCGGGTGTAGACCCTGTGCTTCTGAAGACGCGGGTTGGCATGGTCTTCCAAAAGCCGAACCCCTTCCCGATCTCGATCTACGACAATGTGGCCTTCGGTCCAAGGATACACCACCTGACCAAGAGGAAGGACGAACTCGACAGCATAGTAAGGGAGAGCCTCCAGAAGGCGGCCCTTTGGGACGAGGTCAAGGACCGTCTCGGGAAGAGCGCATGGGGCTTGTCGGGTGGGCAGCAGCAGAGGCTCTGCATCGCCAGGGCTCTGGCGGTCAAACCCGAAATGATCCTGATGGACGAGCCCGCGTCCGCACTGGACCCGGGTTCTACCTCGAAGGTGGAGGAGCTGATGGTCGAACTGAAGGAGAACTACACGGTCGTCCTCGTAACCCACAACATGCAGCAGGCGGCGAGAGTCGGGACCAGCGTCGCCTTCCTGTACAAGGGTGACCTCGTCGAGTTCGGGCCTGCCTCAGACGTCTTCGAGAACCCCGAGAGCCCCCTGACTGAGAAATACATCAAGGGGAACCTGTAGTCGTCTAGAAGGTGAGAGTGGTACAATGCGCCTAATGGAGATGGGGCTGGAACGTCTGACGAAGATAGTGCTCGACATGGGATCCCTCTCGGAGACGACCGTCAGTAAGGCAATACAGGCCTACTCCCAGGGGATCGATGTCCGCGAAGAGGTATACGTCAACTCAGAAAAGCTGGCGGCGCTTCAGGACGACGCGAACGACCTCGCCACAGAGATAATCGCGAGGTACCAGCCGGTCGCGTCCGACCTTCGCTTCATCACCTCGGCTATGGAGATATCCTATGGCTATTCGCGGCTTGGAAGGTACGCCTACGACATCACGGACATACTCTCGCTCTACAAGGACATCTCGGAGTGTGACAAGGCGGACGTCGAGATGGCCGCAAAACAGGCCATGGACATGATCCACCTGAGCATCAAGGCGTTCACGGAGAGGGACGTCATGACCGCGGGCAAGCTGAAGACCATGGACAACGTGGTCGACGAAATATATCGCAGCTACTTGAGGAAGGTCACAAGAGAGGCCAGCGGGGACATGAAGTGCTACATCTCAGGGACTCTGGTCCTGCGCTACCTCGAAAGGATAGCGGACCACGCAGAGGACGTGGGAGAAGCCGTGGCATATACAGTGACCGGAAAGCGGGCGTCGAAGAAGTAGACCCGCTCAGCTCCTGCAGCGTAAAACGTCCTCAATCGTCCTGCGGGAATGTCCTCAGACCAGTCTCTAACTCGCGATGACAGTTAGAGCAGACGAGGATACATTTGTCGAGTTCCTTCATTATTGACTCCCAAGACCTAATCCTTCCTCCTTTCGATAGACCAAACCCTTTCGCCGTCTTATCAAGGTGGTGAAACTCGAGTGCGGCGTTGCATCTGTCATATCCGCATAACAGGCACTTCCCACCCTTGAAGGAGATTGCCTTGGCTTTCAGCTTTCTGCGCCGAAGTGTGGGGTTGCCAGTCATGTACGCAGCCATTTCTTCGGGCGATCTCATTCTTCGCCCGTTTCCGCAAGAGGCGAAGGCCGGCCGAAGCCCATATTTTCGCTCCCAGTAGAGGACGTTGCCGGGACTGCAACTGAGTTTCTTCGCAATCTTTTCCGTCGAGAGACGTTGCTGTAATAACTCGACAAGGGCGCTCTTCTCTATCGATGAATCTAGAGATCTTCTGGAAACTTAAGCACCTACTTCTTTTTGGATGGAGGTCGGCCCTCCTTCTCAGGTTTGAAGCCGGGTTAGGGCTTCGCGGGCTGCCTCCTTACGTTCCTAGCTCAAGTCGCACGGTCTGAAAGCACACGGGCTCAGAGCAAAGGCCAAATACGGAAAGAAATTGGAGTGGACGCTGTCTGGCGCCGTAGCTCAGAGGCACCTAAAAAGTGCCGGGGGGCATGGTAGAACTCCATCAAGGGGCTCCAAAAGCAGCAGGCTGTTAAAGCGAAAACCGCTGCAAACACCTGTTGGTCGGCCGTTCGAGTCGGCCCGGCGCCGTCTATTTCAACGGTCTTACGTTAATAAGCGGGGCCTGCCTCGTCTAAAACCATGCGATTTATCGTAGTAGAGAAAGTGAAGGCGGGCCTTCCACTGGAGCAGAAGAAATTTGTCGAGATCGCCGCGGCCGACCTGAAGTATAAGCGCAAACTCGAGAAGGAAGGTAAGATAATCGGAGGACCGTGCCTTGACATCCTCGCCGATGCCTATGTCCTGGAGACGAAGACGATCGAGGAGATGGGCGAAATCTTCTTCGCGTCGCCCAGCAACTTTGTTATGGACCGAGAGGTTCATCCTCTGGGGAGTTTCAAAGACAGTCTGGAAGGCATGGAGGAGATGTAGTAGCCTCCTCCTCTCTTGAGCTCGAAGAAGATTCATAAGACTGCCGCGCGCGCCGCGCGGATGACTTTGGCGACAGTCAACCTAGCACCGGCGACCGGCAACGTGGGCGCGACCGTCACGGTCACCGGTTCAGGCTTGGCGAAGGGTAAGAAGTATGTCTTGGAGTTCAATGGTCTGAAGGTAGGGGCGTTCACCGCTTCTGCGCGTGGTGTCGTCCCCGCGGGCACAAGCTTCGTTGTGCCCGAGACCTCAACGAACGGGATGAAGGGCGAGATGGGGACGAAACTGCCCGTCAGGATCACCACAAAAGGGGTGAAAAACGGGGACGCAGAGTCCCAGTTCGAGCTTCAGGCGTCGATCAAAGTGGACCTGGTGTCTGCCTATCTAGGACAGCGCGTCAACGCGAGCGCGAACGGGCTGCTTCCAAACGACACGTACCAGCTGGTGATGCTCTCCACTGCCTACCATGCCTTCCCCGCCGGGATAGTAGAGACCAACGCGAAAGGAAGTGGGACGACTACGTTCGTTGTGCCTGGCTACCTGGGCCCGGCGATGTACCACGTCGACCTGATGCACAAGAGAGACGGATATCCTACCATGCAGATTCCGGCTGCCCTCCCGGTAATCGGCTACTCACCGGACGCGCTCATCGCAAGTCCTCCAAAGGGCTCCGACGGTGGCTCCCGTCCCGGAGTGGTATTGATCCCGTTCAGGAACACGACGACGACGTTGCTGATGCCGGTCATCTACGCCATGATATACACGGACAAGAACCAGGCCCTCCAGATAACCTCCTCCGCTCTCAGCCTTCCACCGGAATCCTCGAGCGAGGCCCTGATATCCTTCGCACATCTTCCAAAAGGCAAGTACGTCATAACGGTCTTCGCCACCACGACGTCAGGGCACATCGTCTCGAAGATGTTTTCGTTCCCCTTCACAATCTGATCGGGGTATGCGCCGAACTGAGCAGAGCCCCCGGGCTCACATCTTTGGCTCCCTCTACTTCGGAGACTTTCCCTGGACTACCACTGCGGTCCGAGTCGCGAAGACCCGGTCGATATCCTTCTTCTCTATCCGTAGTCGAATCTTCGGGTACTCGCCGACGCTCTTGCGGTCCACGTCCTCTATCAGGATCCAGCGGTTGTTGAGACGGCGGATGAGCGTGCCCTTCACGTCGAAGAACTCCACGAAGCCCAGCGGCGCCCTGTTGCCTTTCAGGATGTCCTTGTTCTGAAGGTGGAACGCGTACAGGATGTACGAGAAATCCTGGGGAACGGTGCTATCGTCATCCGCGCCCTTCTGGTCCTTGAAGGTAACCGTAACATGATTCCCGGAGGGGTCCACCCCTACGCTCTCAATCTCGTCAGCGAAGAAACGTTCCCGGACGTGCCAGTACGCCCGTCCCTGGGAGTCTTTCCACTGGTACTGAGTAGCGCGTCCCCGCTTGACGACGAGCACCTTGCCCATGTATGTCCCGACGTTCTGATTGGCCTCGTTGGTCAGCTGGACAAACCAGAGCTTCTTGTCGGTATCGAACCCGATATCGCCAAACTCCCAGATTCCCGCCGGCGCATAGACCGGCTGTGGAGCAGCGGCTGGCTTATCCAAAGGTGACCCGCTCACGCAATTCCGGTTCGCTCGCAATTATAAAAAGTTCGAGTATCTTCCGTGCGCAAAGACCGCACTTGATTCCGCCGTCCGTCACTTGTACCTGGCGATGATCGCGACGAAACCTACGATGATGAGAAGGCCCGCGCCGAGATAGAAGACGGGGACAATCTGTGGTACGATGGCCGCCTGTTCAGCTCCTGTGTACGTGAAGTAGGTGAGGGTCACGCCGAGGGCGAGGAACGCGAATCCAATCAGCCTTATCATCACGCTGACCCTGGAACCGGGTGCATCGAGCGACATTTTCGGCTGTTTCAGCGTCGCCCCCGGCGAGTAATTAAATCATGCGCCGAATCGGACCACTCTCGCTCCGCGAACCTTAAATCACGTCATCCGATGAACCGAAGCCATGCCCACGGCAGACGAGGAGATGCTGGCGGAGCTCAGAGAGATCAAGAAGCTGTTGACGCCCGCTCCGGCCCCGCCGGCTCCGAAGGGCTTCGCAAACGAGTTCAAGGCCTTCCTTGCGAAATACGGCGTTCTCGGCCTAGCGGTCGCATTCATCTTGGGGGTCTACCTTGGCGCCTTGGTCAAAGCGCTCGTCGGAGACCTGATACTGCCCGTGATTGGGCTTGTGGACCCAAGCAGCAACCTGACCACTTACACGGCGGTCTTCCGCGGTCAGACCTTCGCGTTCGGCGACTTTCTGAACAACGTGATCACCTTCATAATCGTCGCCCTGGTCATCTTCGTCATGGTCAAGATTGCGGACCGAGCAAAGATCAAGTGAGAACCGGCTCTTCTCCAGAGGAAACCGGAAAAGTAGCCGATTTTGTTAGGCGATGATTATTAACCTAATTTTGCCAACACCCTGATGTCGAGCGGAAAAACGGTGTTGGTCCAGTAATTTGGTGACGATTTTGAAGAGTCCTTCGGTTTTCCGTTTCCGAACTTATAAGGAACCGGCAAAACGAACGGGCGTTGTCGATTATTTCGGAGGCCGCGGAGCCGCGAATGCTCGGAAACTCGGGCTGATGCCGCGCACGCACGATTACCCTCGAGGAGACTAGCGCAAATTGGTAACCTTTTCTGAAATCAGTCCATCAGAATTTTTCTACAGGAACCGGGACCTCGCAGGGTTCACCAACCCCGCCCGCGCTCTCTACATGGCGGTAAGGGAGCTCGTCGAGAACTCGCTCGACGCCGCAGAGCTCGCCGGGATGCTCCCTGACGTCTACGTCAGGATAGTCGCGAACGACCCGTCGGCGGAGAACGCGAACCAGGAGCCGAAGGCCTACCGCGTGACAGTGGCAGACAACGGCCCTGGCGTCGACCCTCACCACGTTCCCCGCGCTTTCGGGAAGGTCTTCTACGGTTCCAAGTACGTCCTGAGACAGTCGAGAGGGATGTTCGGGATGGGTGGCACGATGGCCATCCTCTACGGGCAAATCACCACGAACAAGCCGGTCAAGATCACTACGTCTACCGACGGGAAGAGCAGGCACATCTTCGAGATGCTCATCGACATCTCGGAGAACAAGCCGATCATCCTCAGGAAGGATACCGAGGAAGGCGCCGGCAAGACCGGGACTCGCGTCGACGTCATCCTCGAAGGCGACTTCACGCGCTCTGCGCAGAAGATCAACGAATACTTCAAGCAGACCGCGCTGGTGGGCAGCTACGCCAACCTGACCTTTGTCGACCCGATAGGCAGGATCACTACCTACGAGAGGGCGACCGAGTCGATGCCTGTCGCGCCCAAGGAGACGCTCCCTCACCCGCACGGGATCGACGTCGAGGCCCTGAAGCGGATGATCAAGATCACAGAGGAGAAGAACATGGAGAAGTTCATGGGGAACAAGCACTTCCACCGCGTCGGCGAGACCAACGCAAGGAAGTTCCTACAGTTCGCCGGAGTGGATGGCAAGATCGCCCCCGAGAAGCTCTCCAACGAGCAGGTCGTCAAGGTCGTCGACGCACTCCAGCGCTTCCCAGAGTTCCTTCCGCCGGACGCATCCTGCCTCTCACCGGTAGGGGAGCAGATACTCACTACCGGCATAATCAAGGAACTCCAGCCGGAGTTCTCTACAGTGGTGATGAGGCCTCCCTCCTCTTACTCCGGGTTCCCGTTCCTGGTGGAGGTCGGTCTCGTCTACGGAGGCAAGGTGCTCGAGCCCGGGAGGAAGCTCTTCAGGTTTGCCAACAGGATACCTCTTCTCTACGACGAGAGCAGCGACGTTTCATTCAAGGTCCTCAACGAGGAGATCGACTGGAGGCGCTACCACGTCCCCGAGGAGGCGCCGGTGGCCGTCATCACCCACATCTGCTCGACCAAGGTCCCATACAAGACGGTAGGCAAAGAGTACATCGCAGACCGTCCCGAGATAGAGGCCGAGATCAAGAACGGAGTGAGGGAGTCCCTGAGGCGGCTCAGCGTGTTCCTCTCGAAGAAGGGGAACATGGAGGCTTCCCAGAGGAAGATGAACATCTACGGCAAGTACCTCCCTCTCATCGCACAGTTCTCAGCAGGGCTCGCGGGCCAGAAGCGTGAGCCGAGATACAAGCAGCTCCTCCAGGAAGAAGAGCAGGAAGCTGCCGAGATCAAGCAGGAGATAGAGGCCGAAGCGCAGAAGGACGCTAACGGTGAAAAGATAATTGAGCAAACCGCGATTGAGCAAACCACGATCGAAGACTACCGCTGAAGCCAGAAGGGACAAGGTGCAGGTGGCCCTCAAGGGCCTGGGCCAGAACGTGTACGCTGACCTGGACGCGGGCAGGTTCCCCGCCGTGAGCTTCGCCAGTCGCTCCGTCAAAAACATCGTCTACGACAAGAAGCTGCAACAGTTCATCCTTGGAACGAACTCCGTGAGACGGTCAGCCGGAAACATCAAGCACATCAGGCCGTTCACGCAGCTGCTCTGGCTGGCCTTCTTCTCCAAGAAGCTGGTCGATGAGAAGAGGACGTCTACGCTCAGAGACGTCTACTATTCGGCGCAGGCATTCAACGTGGAGTTCATGGACCAGGCGGAGTCGGACGAACTCATCACCGACCTCGAGGTCCTCCTCGAGTCGGCACGGGAGGAGTTCAACGTCTACCCGGAGGAGAGGAGCGCCATCTTCGGCAACCTCACGGTGGAATACACCGTCAAGGGGTACGAAGGGAAGCGGCTGGACCTCTCGTCCCACCCGGACGGTATGATGATCGGTCCCGCTCTCACGACGGCCGAGTTCCGGGACACCGACGCCGAGATGGTGTTGGCCATCGAGAAGGGCGGTCTCTTCACAAGGTTCATCGAAGAAAAGGTCCATGAGAAGTACAAGGCCATACTCATCAACACGGCCGGTCAGCCGCCCCGCTCCACGCGTTACATCCTCAGGAGACTGCACGAGGAGCTGAAGCTGCCCATCGGCATACTCTGCGACGCAGACCCGTGGGGAGCACACATCGCAATGGTGATAAAATCTGGGTCCGCCAACGCCGCGCACCTCAGAGACCTCACAACGCCCTCGGCGGTCTGGCTAGGAGTGTGGGCCTCTGACATTGTCAAGTACAAGCTGCCTTCAGACCCGCTCACCGAGATAGACATCAAGAGGCTCTACGAGCTCAAAGCCGACCCGAGGTACAAGGACAAGATGTGGCACGACGAGCTCGACACCTTCCTGAAGATAAAGAAGAAGAGCGAACAGGAGGCCTTCTCAAGGTACGGGCTGAGCTACATCGTCGACAAGTACCTGCCCGAGAAGCTCCAGCTCCTGAAGAGCCACTGAGACCCTCTCCCCACTAGGCGTCGGGGTCGATCTCGGGGGACTGGTCTTCCCAGAGGAGCATCCTGTCCATCTTCCTCTTCGTCCTGGCCCTTTGCAGCATGTTGTAGACTGACCTGTGCCTGCTCCCGGAGGCGAGCATCGTGATGGCCTCCTTGGCGAGCTTGGTTTCGGTCATCTCGCCTATGATGGCGACCGTCCTGCCGTATACCGAGACGTAGCACTTTGTAAGCTCCTCTATCACGCGCCTGGACTTGCCGTTCAGGCCGATGATCCTTCCGCGTATCCTCTCCAGGCTGTTGTCGCTCTTTCCTGCAAAGTCCCTCAGGTCGAGCACTTCCAGCGTGTTGTCCGGCTCGAGCAGGCGCAGGGCCCTCTGAGGGGAGAATCCCCTCCCCACGGCCTCGACGACCAATATCGCCTTGAACGGGTCGCCTTCGACCGCCGAGTTGGAACGAACGATGACCTCGCCGCTCTCCCCGTCGACTTCCAGCGAGACGTGGCAGGCCTCCTCGAGGCGCTTCTTGGCCTCCCCTTTCTTTCCTATGACCGCAGCGACTCTGTCGATGGGCACCCTGACGGCCTGTTCGAAACTCATGAAACTATCTCCTCAACGATGTCATTTGCCTCCCTTTCATAGATTCCCCTTCTCCTGAAAAACCTGACCATGTTGCTGACGTCCCTGAGAAGGAGCTCCTTGGACTCCGGGTGAGAGGTCAACACCGCCGACCCCATGTCGAAGAGTATGTCCTCCTTCCCGAACTTGAAGATATTGTACTCAGACAGATCGGCGTGGACCAGCTGGGCCTTCTTGTAGAGCTTCTTCACCATCTTCATCGTCCACCTGTAGTCCTTTTCGTCCACTTCCGCATCGGCGAACCTGGGCGATGGCGCCGGCGGCGTCCCGATGTACTCGGTCACTATCACGTTCTCATTGAACGCGTATGGCTTCGGTACCCTGATCCCTGCGCCCTCGGCGAGTTGCAAGTTCTTGAACTCCTTCTGGACCCATAGCTCGGCTATTCCCCTCGACGAGCTTGGGATCTTGGCGAACCTCCTGTCTCCCGCCACGTACCTAAGTCTCTTCTTGAACTCCGCTGAAGCCGTGAGGTAGATCTTGACCGCGCGGGACGTCTCGTCGGGGGCCACGCCCCAGTAGACCCTGGCCTCCTTCCCCGCGTTCACCACGCCGTTGAGGTACTCCAGCTGACCGTTGCTCAGGAGACGGTTGATCGCCCAGAGGGTGGCCTTGTCGAAGACCTCCTCGAAGACCTTGCGTTCGTTGGAGTCCTTCTTGAGGAACCTGCTCTCCCTCTCGAACCGGAGAAGCCTCTCCCTGAGCTGCTCGTCTCGCAAATTGAAAGTGCTGCCCGGCGGTCGGTGTTAAGGGTTCTCAGTCCGGTCAATCTACAGGCCGGGATGGCGGTGGTCATCCCCGAAGCAGAAAATTTATTAGTATACAACTATATGTTGTATAGTGTTGAAGATGGGTTCTCGTAGTAACAATTTACACGTCCGGAAGGTGCGGGGTCGGTCTTGATGCCCGGGGTAGAGGACGGAGCCGACGGCGGGGAAGAGTTGGCCACGCTGAGAGAAGAGCTTGCGGAGAAGAACGAGGAACTTCAGGAGATGAAGTCGAGGCTCGAGTCTGTGCGCCGCTCTGACCTTGAGGCTGACCTGGACAAGGCCCAGAATCTCATCGACCAGGAGAAGACGAGGGGAGAGGAGTATCTCACCCAGCTAAAGTACCTGCAGGCGGACTTTGAGAACTACCGCAAGCGGGTCGACAGGGAGATAAGGGACATCGAGGACTTCTCTACAAGCTCGCTGATACGAAAGCTCCTGCCTGTCCTCGACGACCTCGAGCTCGCAATGTCGACGATCGAGAAGACTGAGGAGTCCAAGGGGCTGCTCGAAGGCGTCGCGATGGTCCAGAAGAACCTGAGCGCGGCGCTGCAGTCTGAGGGCCTTTACGCCATAGATGCCGTCGGCAAGCCTTTCGACCCGGAGCTCCACGAAGCCGTGGAGAGGGTTGACGGGACCGAAGGGACCAAGGACATGGTGGTGGGCGAGATGAGGAAGGGGTATACCCTCAAGGACAAGGTGTTAAGGCCGAGCATGGTAAGGGTGGAGTCGGCCGTCAAAAATAACGGTGAAAAACAATGAGCACACCACGTGAAAAGATAATCGGAATAGACCTGGGGACGACAAACTCGGCCGCCGCCGTACTGGAGGCTGGCCGTCCAGTCGTGATACCCAGCGCGGAAGGACCGACGGCGGCGGGTAAGATGTTCCCGTCAGTGGTCGCGTTCGCGGCCGACGGGACTCTACTCGTAGGGGAGCCCGCAAAGAGGCAGTACGTCGCCAACCCTGAGGGTACCGTCTTCGAGATAAAGCGGAAGATGGGCACAGACTACACAGTAAAGCTCAACGGCAAGGACTTCACGCCACAGCAGATCAGCTCGTTCATCCTGCAGAAGATAAAGAAGGACTCCGAGACCTTTCTCGGCTATCCGGTGAAGAAGGCCGTCATCACCGTCCCAGCGCACTTCAACGACAACCAGAGGCAGGCCACTAAGGACGCCGGAGAGATTGCGGGCCTTGAGGTCGTAAGGATCATCAACGAGCCTACGGCGGCCTGTCTGGCCTTCGGGCTCGACAAGGCTGAGAAGGAGATGAAGGTGCTGGTGTTCAGCTTCGGCGGTGGCACCCACGACGTCACGGTCATGGAGTTCGGGCAGGGCGTCTTCCAGGTCCTTGCGACCAGCGGGGACACGCAGACGGGAGGCGCGGACGTCGACTACGTGATAGTCAACCTCCTCCTTGACGACTTCAAGGCCAAGACCGGCATCGACCTCAAGAACGACAAGACGGCGATGGCCAGGCTAAAGGAGGCCGCGGAGAGGGCGAAGATTGAGCTCTCCAACACCATCACGACGGACATTGACCTGCCGTTCGTAGCCAACGACGCGACGGGACCGAAGAACCTTCACTACACGCTTACCAGGGCGCACCTCGAGGAGCTGGCCCGTCCGATCGTGGCGAAGATACAGGCCCCGATCAAGAAGGTCATCGAAGACGCCAAGCTGGAGGTAAAGGACATCCAGAAGGTCATCCTCATCGGCGGAATGACGAGGATGCCACTTGTCCGGAAGACCGTCGAGGACATCATGGGCAAGCCCGCCGAGAGAGGAGTGGACCCCATGGAGGCTGTGGCCATCGGGGCGGCGATTCAGGGCGGCGTGCTCGCCGGAGAGGTGAAGGACATCCTCCTTCTGGACGTGACGCCTCTGTCCCTCGGCGTCGAGACTATGGGCGGGATCATGACGCACGTGGTCGACAAGAACACAACAATCCCCACGAAGCGCACCCAGACGTTCTCCACTGCGGCAGACTTCCAGACCGCGGTCACGATCCACGTTCTCCAAGGGGAGCGGGCGATGGCTTCGGACAACATCTCGCTGGGTAACTTCAACCTCGCAGGCATCCCGCCGGCTCCCAGGGGAGTCCCACAGGTGGAAGTGACGTTCGAGATAGACGCTAGCGGGATACTCAACGTCTCCGCGAAGGACCTCGGGACGGGCAAGGAAGCCAAGATCACCATAAGCGCGGCCACCAAGCTCTCGAAGGACGAGAAGGAGAAGATGGTGCGCGAGGCGGAGCAATACGCTGACCAGGACAAGAAGAAGATGGAGGAGGCGCAGCTGCTGAACGACGCCGACTCCCTCCTCTACACGGCCGAGAAGACCAAGACCGACCTGGTGGGTAAGATCAGCGAAGCCGACGTCGCCAAGATCGACGCGGGGACGAGGGATCTGAGGAAGGCCATCGAGGCAAAGGACGTCTCAGACATGAAGGCCAAGTCCGAGGCTCTCAGGAAGACGCTCCAGGACGTCGGGACCGCCGTCTATCAGCAGGCCGCCCAGGCGGCAGAAGCGGCCAAAGCGACCCAATCGCAGGCGCAGGGAGGGGCACCCGGGTCGCAGGAAGCTCCGTCTCAGGCTCCCGGAGAGGGGCCCGTGACCGACGCCGACTACAAGGTAGTCGACGACGAGAAGAAGCAATAGGCGCTCCGACAAATGAGCAGCGCCTCGTCCCGGGACTTCTACGACACTCTCGGAGTTCCGAAGGGGGCGTCAAAGGACGAGATCAAGGGCGCATACCGGAAGCTCGCCCTTCAGTACCATCCTGACCGCAACAAGGAACCGGGCGCGGAGGAGAAGTTCAAGCAGGTCACGGAAGCCTACGCCATCCTCTCTGACGACGAAAAGCGGAAGCAGTATGACACCTACGGTAAGGAGGCCGTGTACCAGAGGTACGGTTCGGAGGAGGACATCTTCCGGGGTACTGATTTCTCGGATGTCTTCAGGGGCACCGGCTTCGGAGGCTTCGACGACATCTTCGGACAGCTCTTCGGTGGAGGCAGGCGCGGCCCTCAGCGGGGGAACGACATCCAGGTCAGGATCCCGCTGCGGCTCGAGGACGTAGTCAACGATATTTCCCGCGAGATAGAGATTCCGCGGTCCGAGCAGTGCCCGGTCTGTGGAGGCAGCGGCGCGACGCCCGGCACAACGGCGAGGACCTGCCCACAATGCGGCGGCGCCGGCCAGGTGCAGAAGGTCCAGAGCGCTGGGTTCGCCCGCTTCATCCGCGTCGAGACCTGCAGCAGGTGCAACGGGCGCGGGTCCATCATCGAGAAGCCCTGCAACGAGTGCAAGGGGAGGGGCCTCGTCAGACGAACAAGGAAGATCAGCATCAAGATTCCAGCGGGCGTCGACGACGGTCACACCTTCAGGATGCGGGGCGAGGGCGAAGCAGGGGAGAACGGCATGCCCCGGGGCGACCTCTACGTAGTTGTGAGCATCCCCCAGCACCCGACATTCAAGAGGGAGGACTCAGACATCTATGTCAGGACGCAGGTCAACGCCGTCGAGGCGATGGTCGGGACTGAGGTTAGGGTCCCCACTCTGTATGGGGATGTGAAGCTGGACATCCCTGCGGGTACGCAGCCCGGCACACAGTTCAAAGTGAAGGGAAAGGGCCTTCCTCGCCCGTCGCGGTTCGGGAAAGGGGACGAGTACGTGATAGCCGACATATACGTCCCAATGAACCTGAACGGTAGGCAGAAGGACGCGCTAAAGGGCCTCCTGAAGGACGGCACGCTCCAGTAAAGAAACCGGCCTGAGACAGTTAGCGGTCCGTCTCAGTGAGAGAACTTGTAGATCATTAGAAATGGGACCCCCTGGATTATCCTCACGGCCTCCTTGGCTGCCATCTTGTTCGACAGGGCAATGTTCACGGCCTGTTCACCTGCCAGGTTGATTATCGACGACTCTTTCATCATCTTCAGCGCCTGGCTCGAGTCGACCACCTGCCCCCCAAAGTAGTCCCGGGACATGTGCATCGAGAGTTTGCCCTCGATGAGCGTCTTGCCGATCAGCGGCTCGTCACAGATATTGATGAGAGTAGTATCCCGCCAGCTGATGCTGCGAACTGAAAGGTTGCATTCTGCCGTGTCAGTTCACCTTGGCGGCTGAGCGGGCTCCGCAGGCTTCGCAGACCCTGAAGTGCAGCCTGCTCACGGTCTCGATGTGGGTATCCGGACTACCACAGACCGGGCACGTGACGTTGTCTACCATGTACTTCTGGAACAGCTGAACGAACGACGCCTTGTCCTTCCTCCCGATGAAGATCGCCCTCTCCCCATCGATCGAGGCTGCGGTAGCGAGCTCCTTTGCGAGGTACATGAGGACCCTGTCAGGCTCTCTGCGGAAGAGCTTGGGGAATTCAGCATAATTTCTGAGAATGGTCTTCTTGCCGACCCATATCACCTGCGGCTCCGGTAACTCCAGCCTGTTCAGCGAGGACTTGGTCGAAATCTTCTGTAGACCCGCCTGCGCCCTAGAGAGGAGCTCGTCGTATTGCCTGCTCATTGGACTGTTTTTTCGATGCCCTCCGGAACTATTTCAACCCTTCTTTTGGTCTATGAGGCTTAGGCCCCTCAGACGCGCCGCGGACCAGACTGCGAGGTCAATCCTGGTCTTCGACCGGAGGGTCGTCCCGCCGTACTTCGCTCTCAAAGCCGCGATTATCTCCTTGTGGGCCTGGTCAGGGACGTCGAACGTCATGGACTCGCCCCTCTGTTCGAAGTGACTGAGTTCTTCGTCCGCCGCCTTGTCGCGCTGGGCTTCGATGACCGGGACCAGCCTGTCCGGGGCGACCTTTTCACGCAATCCGCCTTCGCCGCTTTCGAGGCGCACGAGAGGATAACCAAGCTTGAACCTCATGTCCAGGTATTCCTGCCTCATCGCGCCCCGGTCGCTCCCTTCGCTCGTCTCGAGGACAGAAATGAGGGTGCCTCGGGAGACCCTCGCCGCTTCCTTCACCACGGTCGCCCAGTCGCTCACGAGATGCAGGATGTGCACGAGGACGGCCGCCTCGAAGACGTCGTCCCTGAACGGTTGCTTCTGGACGTCGGCAAAGACCATCTGCTCCACCCCTTTCTGCGCCGCCTTGGCCATCATAGCCTTCGAGATGTCGATGCCGACGACATTGTACCCTCGCTGTTGAAGCGGCAGGGCGAAGCGGCCGGTCCCCACCCCGACGTCGACAACGGGGCTGCCCGCTGGAATCACGCTCGCTATCGCGTCAAGCAGGAGCTGCATCTCTCCCTCGGGCAGGGACCTGGTAGCGTCGTAGATGTCGGCCACCCTCCCGAAGTCCTGGCTGGGCAAGGTCAGTTGCGGAGACGCAGAGGCGAAAAAAGGTATCGGCCTGCCTGACCCTTCAAAGATTTTAAGCACTCTTCCCGATGCTGGTTTGTGAAGCGGGCGACCATCGGCGTTTTCGGCGGTTCTGGTTTCTATCGTTTCCTGAAGAAATACGAAGACCTGCTTGTGGACACACTATACGGGGCCCCTAGTGCACCCCTGAAGCTCTCGAAGGTCGAGGGCAAGCAAGTCGCTTTCCTCCCGCGGCACGGCGAGCACCACGAGTTCCCTCCGCATGTGGTGCCCTACAGGGCGAACCTTGCCGCGTTCAAGGAAGTCGGCGTCGAGAGGATAATCGGCCCGTGCGCGGTCGGGAGCCTGAAACCCTCGCTCAAGCCGGGCGAATTTGTGATATGCGACCAGTTCGTCAATTATACGACAGGGAGGCGGGACACGTTCTATGACGGGCCCGAGACCACCCACATCAGCACGGCCGACCCGTACTGCCCCGAGCTCAGGAAGCTCGCCAGGGACGCCGCGAAGAAGCTGAAGCTTCCGTTCCACTACGGCGGAACGGTGGTCGTAATTCAGGGGCCCCGGTTCTCGACGCGCTCTGAGAGCCGTTTCTTCAGGAAGCAGGGCTGGGACGTCATCAACATGACCCAGTACCCGGAAGCAGTCCTGGCGAGGGAGCTGGAGATGTGCTACGCCAACATCTCCCTAGTCACCGATTACGACTCCGGGCTCGAGGGCGACCCGAAGGTCAAGCCGGTCTCCCATGAAGAGGTGATCAAGATCTTCAACGCGAACATCGAAAATCTCCGGGCCCTGATCACTGAGATGATAGCCGCGATGCCGGAGAAGAGGAGCTGTTCGTGCGGCACGTCGCTCGAGCATGCGAGGCTGAAGGCCTGATGAGCGATGCCTCCGAGCAGGTACGCCACGCGATAAGGCGCATCCCAGACTTCCCGAAGAAGGGCATCGTATTCAGGGACATCACGACGCTGTGGAAGGACCAGGCGGTGCTCAGGCTGTCGGTCGACGCAATCTATGAGCACTTCAAGGACAAGAAGGTCGACAAGGTCCTCGGAGTCGAGGCAAGGGGCTTTGTATTCGGCGCACTCCTCGCCGAGAGGTTCGGGGTCGGCTTCATCCCTGCGAGAAAGCTAGGCAAGCTGCCTTCGGACAAGATCGCTGAAAAATACCAGCTCGAGTACAACATCGACGGCCTCGAGATGCACAGGGACTCGGTAGTTCCAGGGGACAAGGTGCTGATCGTCGACGACCTGATGGCGACGGCCGGTACGGCGGCGGCGGTGGTGAAGATGGTCGAGGCGCTGGGGGGAAAGATCGTGGGGCTGGCGTTCGTGGTCGAGCTTTCATTCCTGAAAGGCAGGGAGAGACTGGGCGGCTACGACATCTTCTCGATCGTCGACTATGCTACCGAGGATGAGTAGCTCCTGAATCCGGCTATCGCATCGACGGGAGTAATAACCGGGTCGGGTATGGAAGGGCTCTTCGAGACCTCGACCGAGAGACGGGTCAAGACGGAGTATGGCGTCGTAAAGGCCTACCTCTGCGCGTCGGGGGGCGCAAAGTTCTTCGTAATCCCCAGGCACGGGAAGGACCATTCGGTACCTCCGCACAGGATAAACTTCAAGGCCAACGTCCAGGCCATGGTCAAGCTGGGGGTAGAGAACGTGATCGCGACCAGCGCCGTCGGTTCCATAAGCAAGAAAGTGGGCGTGGGGGAACTCGGCCTTGTCGACCAGTTCATAGACTCGTCCAAGCGTCACCTCACTTACTTCGAGAACAGGCCCGTCCACGTCGACATGACCTATCCGTACGACAAGGCTCTCCAGGAGGGCTTGAAGAGAGCGGCCCGCGCCCTGAAGATCAAGATAGTGTCCGACCTGGTCTACGTCTGCGTTGACGGTCCCCGGTACGAAACCGCCGCAGAGGTCCGTATGTTCGGGCTCCTTGGCGGTGACGTCGTCGGGATGACAGGTGCTCCCGAGGCGATACTCTCCAGGGAGGCCGGTCTGAAATACGCGTCCGTCGTCGTGGCCA
>Ga0302324_100001268_pt1 | contig 61930 bp, 59 predicted proteins | sample Palsa_T0_1_FD_201949 | JGI IMG/M metagenome (GOLD analysis project Ga0302324, IMG submission 201949) | Peat permafrost microbial communities from Stordalen Mire near Abisko, Sweden - Palsa_T0_1 | ecosystem: Environmental > Terrestrial > Soil > Palsa > Peat permafrost | place: Sweden: Abisko...
TAGTTTTTAAACATCTAGCAATGAACGGCATAGATACTCCTGAAGCTGAAAAATCACGGAATCCAATGGGTGCGACCAAAACCGGGGTATTGAAGTTGAGTTTTGACCGGCGCCTGGCGTTGGAATTTCACGGCGCCAAGATCTCTTCCGATGCCGGGCTCCTTGCATATAGGGAGATGGACGAGGTGCTCGGGCTGACAGTAATGAGCGGCCGTATGCTAAACGACTGGCGCACCGGCAAGAACACCCAGCATTCGATGGTGGCCCTGACTCGCCAGTCTATATACAGCCGGCTTGCTGGCTATGAAGATACGAACGATGCCGAACGGCTCGCTGTCGATCCGATCATGAGGCAAGTGGTCGGCGGGCGGGCGACCGAACATTCGGCGGCATCAACGAGCCAAATGGCGCGCTTCGAGACCGAAGTGCTGACGCAGCCCCGGAACCTGGCGGCTCTGGCAAACCTCTCCGGCGGATGGATCGAACGGGTGCGGGAACACAGGCGACTGCGGGAAGTAGTGCTGGACATGGACAGCTCCGTGAGCGAGACCTACGGGGAACAGGAGGGCACGGCCTATAACGGTCATTTCGGCTGCACCTGTTATCACCCCCTGTTCTGCTTCAACCAGTTTGGCGACGTCGAACGCTCCATGCTCAGGGAGGGGAACGTCCATAGCGCCAAGGATTGGAGGGAGGTCTTGGAACCGGTCGTGGCCCGTTACCGAGGCCGGAAGCTTCCCTGTCGTTTTCGAGCCGACGCCGCATTCGCCCAGCCGGAACTCTACCGGTTCCTGGAGGCCGAAGGATACGACTACGCCATTCGCCTCCCGGGCAATGACGTGCTGCAACGAGAGATCGAGCCCCTCTTGACCCGGCCCGTGGGCCGTCCGTCACATGCGCCCCTCGTCCGGTATGCCGACTTTTCCTACCAAGCCCAGAGCTGGCACAGGGCCCGGCGGGTGGTCGCCAAGGTTGAATGGCACAAAGGCGAGTTGTTCCCGAGGGTCGGATTCATCGTGACGAACCTCACGCGGCCAGCCAAACGGGTCGTTCGGTTCTACAACCAGAGGGGCACGGCTGAGCAATGGATCAAGGAGGGGAAGAATGCGGTGAAGTGGACGCGTCTGTCGTGCCATGACTTCGTGGACAACCAGGTCCGGCTGCATCTATTCGTCTTGGCCTACAACCTCGGAAACTTCCTTCGGCAGCTGGTCCTGCCGCGGGAGATCAAACGCTGGACCTTGACGACGACCCGCGAGAAATTGATCAAGATCGGGGCAAAGGTCGTGCACCACGCCCGTCGGGTGACCTTCCAATTGGCTGAGGTGGCGGTACCCCGGAGGTTGTTCCAGGCCATCCTGTGCGCAATCGACCGGTTGAGACTGCCGGTGCCGGCTCCCGGATGAGCCCACTTCGTCAACCGCGCCGTTCCGTCTCAAACGCCATGGGCGCAGTGTCCTCTATTACCGAGGATCTTGTCGCTTTCCCCTCCAACGGCGGTCCCGATAGGCGGCATCTACACGACGGAGGTGCTCCAGATCACCAAAAACTTGAACTTCGACCGAGGGCCGGCCAGAATCATATACGCTTACCCCAGTCGATTCCACAGATCACTCGAAACTTGAATCCAAATGGGAAATCCCAGTCTAAATGTTCCGCATCCTTCATTCCATTCGTTCGGTCAACCCTGCCGGCGGCGGCCCCATCGAGGGGCTGAAGCAAATTGCCACGGTCAACGAGCGACATGGGAATATGGTCGAAATCGTATCGCTCGACTCGCCCCACGATCCGTGGGTGGCGCAGTGTCCGGTCAAATGCCATGCGTTGGGGCCCGGGTGGCTGAATTACGGCTATTCGCCGCGATTGGTACCCTGGCTGCGCGAGCAGCGGAGAAATTACGATGTGGTGATCGTCAACGGGATCTGGCAATACAGCGCGCTGGGCGTCTGGCGGGCGCTGCGCAATACGCCCACGCCTTATTTCGTTTTCACCCATGGCATGCTCGATCCGTGGTTCAAGCGAACCTACCCGCTGAAACATTTAAAAAAATGGCTCTATTGGCCGTGGGCGGACTACCGGGTATTGCGCGACGCGACGGCCGTGCTCTTCACCTGTGAGGAAGAACGCCGGCTCGCGCGCCAGTCGTTCTGGCTCTATCAGTGCGATGAATTCGTCACCATCTATGGCACGGCGGCACCCACCGGCGATCCGGTGGCGCAGAGAGAATTGTTTCTCGAGAAATTTCCGGCACTGCGCGAGCGCCGCTGTCTCTTGTTTCTCGGCCGCGTGCACGTGAAAAAAGGCCCCGACTTGCTCATGCGCGCATTGGCAGAGGTCTTGCGTCGCCGATCGGCGCAACAGACTGACAAGGTTCACCTCGTGATGGCCGGTCCCAACGATCATGGCTATGGTCGACGGATGCTGAAGCTGTCAGAAGAGCTCGGATTGCAGGATCGAATCACGTGGACAGGCATGATTACCGGCGACGTGAAATGGGGCGCGTTTCACGCAGCGAGTGCGTTCATCCTGCCTTCGCATCAGGAAAATTTCGGCATTTCCGTGGCGGAGGCGCTGGCGTGCCGTCTGCCGGTCTTGATAAGCAACCAGATCAATATCTGGCGCGAAATCCGGCATGAAGATGCCGGCTACATCGAGACCGACGACCTGACGGGGACAATCAATCTCATTGAGAGGTGGCTCGACACGCCGCAGCCGGCGTGGGACGCGATGCGAGAACGAGCCGCGGCCTGCTTCGAAAATCGTTTCCGGGTGGAACGAACGGCGGGGTCGTTGGTTCGCGCCATGGAGCTTTTCGGTGTCCAGCCAAAACCAGATTCACCAACGCGGCGGTGAGTATTTCGCGACAGGGTAGTGCGACAATTGCAGCCTTCGGACTTACGACGGAGGTCAAGGTGACGGAAATTAGACTTCAACAGATAGGTCTTGATCGCGTGAACAAATTGATACGCGCAACTTCGGCATAGAACGGCTAGGCAATTCATCACAGTCCGCAGGGACAAAATGAAAGGCGCGCTTTGCGCCTTTTTTTGTTTCTGGGCGCTGTCGGGCCGCGCGCAAGACGGCTTCGATACGGGGTTGGGCGCTCGGGAGCTCTGAGGCGAATTGAAGGCCGCGCCGGAAGTGTTACCGGCATCGGCGCGTTGGTGGCGGGTGCGCGGGTTCGCTCTTCACGGTGCGAGGGGCGAGGCCTCCGGCGAAGAACACGCTCAGCCATGCGAATAATGTGCGGGACTGCGCCATGACCGAAAAGTTGTTCTGGGCGATGTTCAGTCATTTGCAATCGTCGTTCCCTCGTTCGTTCGAGGCGGCGCAAAACGCGGGATAACCTGGCGGTTCCGTCGTGCGATCCACGCGGAGGCCTCGACGACGATCCAATTGGTGGCCTCGTGCATGAGCTGGGCTAAGCACCGTCGACGCAAGGCGGCCGCCAAGTGCCATCTCAGATTGAACCTCCAGAGCTTCCTGCCGGCTTTGCGATCATGGACACGGCCCGCCAACACGACAACACGCGGGCCCGGGAGCTGTGCGCCGGTCTCTCCGAGGGAGAAATCGTGATTTTCGACAAAGCGTACATCGACTTTGGGCACCTCTGGACGCTCATGCAGCGAGGCATCTTCTTTGTTACCCGGGCGAGGGACAACATGGCATGCCGGGTGGAACGGCGCCTGCCTAAAGCCTCGGATAAGCGCATCCTCAAGGATGAATGGATCGTGCTCAAGGTCCACTATGCCCGCCAAGACTATCCGAGTCTCCTGCGACGGATCAAGGCGCTCGTTGAGATCGACGGCGAGGAGCGCATCATGGTCTTTCTGACCAACAACACCGAGTGGGCCGCCTCCACCGTCTGTGTCCTTCACCGCTGCCGCTTGTCCATCGAGACATTTTTCAAGGAAGTTAAGCAGACTGTCCAGTTGGTCGACTTCTTGGGCCAATCGGACAATGCCGTGAAGTGGCAGGTCAGGACCGCCCAGCTCGTTCATCTTCTCCTGCGATTCCTGGCCTGGCGAAGTCGTTGGGCCCATAGCTTCACCCGGCTCGTCACCTTTCATCCGCGCCGCTCTTTGGCTTGAGCGCGATGTTTATAGCCTCATCAATTCCTGCGGGACAGCCAACGGGCACTTCCGATGTCTCGGCAGTCCCGAGTAGGCCTGGCTCCCAGGCTTCTCACGAAAACCTGTGGGACAGTCTGCGTGATATCGTTCCAGAAATCATCATACGTCGCTAAAATCATCAACGGCACATCTTCCTCAGAGGCCCCTGCATTGCTCCAACGCCAAGCACTCTTGCTCGCTCTCACCCTGTGGGACGCCAATGAAATGAACTGAATATTGATCCGAACGCAGAACAAATTGGAATGATCAGTCGTTATCAATCGGCCTTTTTTCACGAAATCGATCTTGCACGGAAAGAAGCAGCACGTATCATGTTTACTGAAATTTTTCATAGATTGCATCTGCCTGCAAAATAAAGCCTTACACATATGAGAGCCAAGATACTGATTACTGTATTCGTCTCGGCAATCATGGCTCCGCTCACCCGATCTCAAGATGATCCCGCAAGCGTCGCTGCTGCAATCCAGGCAATTCCCGGAAATGCCGCCGCACTCGTAGCCCAAGCCATCGCCGCAAATCCAGGCCAGGCTTCTGCTATCACGGCGGCCGCAATCTCCGCAGCACCGACTCAGGCGTCTGCGATCACGGCTACCGCGATAACTCTCGCGCCCTCGCAGGCATTCGCCATCACAACGGCCGCGATTCAAGCAGCCGTAGCCGCAGCTTCGACCCCGGCACAAGCTTCATCGGCTGCAGCCGAGGTTACTTCGGCAGCGGTCACTGCGGCCCCAGCCCAAGCATCGACGATCACCACGGCGGCCGTCACCGCTGAACCGGCCTTGGCAGCCGCTATCACAGCTTCGGCCGTCACGGCAGCTCCCACCCAAGCCGCCACGATAACGACGGCTGCGGTCAATGCCGATCCTTCGCGGGCTGCGGCTATGGCGCAAGCAGCTGTTGCCGCCGCGCCCTCGCAGTTCGACGCCATTTCCCAGGCGGCGATCGCCGCAGATCCAAGCCAAAATGCCGCAATCACTCGAGCTATGACTTCTCCCCCACCGGCATGGGTGACGGCAGCAATTTCGACCGCCGATCAAAGTTCGTCTCTGGCGGTAGCGGCTTCCAATTCCGCTTCAAGCACCGTTGCGACCACGAGCGTCACGACAATGCAGGTGACCACGCAATCGACGATGACCCAGACGGTCGATCCTACGACTGTGAGTCCGTCGACATGAGTGGCATGCAAAATGCGGCCCCGACTTGATATACCCGTGATTTCGGCTGGTTGCCGTACCCACTCCACACCTAACCTAACAACGTCAATAACCGTATACTGAACAAGATCTTATGTATCAAATGCTGAGTGCAGCGCGCCGCAATATGGCGCGTGTTTTTACGTCGCTGCTCGTTGCAGCTTGCTTGCTTCCGGCTTTGACGGAGCGTGCTTATGCGATCGTTACGCTGAGTGACAATTCTGAATTGTTCGTGACCGGCACCGCGAGCGTCGCGGCAAATGACAATATCTTCCTGAGCAATAATAACGAAAAAAGCGCGCTCATCTTCGATCTGATCCCCGGACTTTCCTACCAATCGGGCAATGATACCTCAATCGAACAGACAAAGGTTTCGGTCTCTGAGGATTTCCAGGAGTACGCGGACGGAGTCAGCTTAAGCAAGCAGCTCACGAATGCTGACCTGTCCAGCCGGTATGACGACGACAAGATGAAGCTTAATTTCATCGCCAGCTTTAACCAATACGACCAGCCGGAGGTCGGGCTCCAGAACCTGGACTTCCTCGTGGAACGCGATGTCACTAATCTCGAGGGGACGGGGGAAGTACAGTTCTCCGACAAATCCAGCGGGGGAGTCGGCGTGAATTACAACGATACAGACTACCAGAAGTCGGGTTTCACCAATTGGAGTTACGTTGAGGTGCCCGTGGATTACTACTGGAAGGTCGAGCCCAAGCTCGATCTCAGCGCAGGATTCCGGTACCGCGACAACACCGTAGGCACAGGCGGAATCGACAGTCAGAACTACTATTACAACGTTGGGGCGCGCGGCGAATTCACACCTGACCTGACGGGCGAGTTCGACGTTGGGTACAATGAACTGTCTCCGTCCCATGGAGGGACCCAGAGCAGCCTCGGCGCGGACTCCAAATTTATTTACGCTTACTCTCCGAAAACCTCGGTGACTGTCAGTCTAAACGAGGATTACGGCTATTCGGCGACCGGTGGCGAAGGTTACCGGCAACCGAACGCATCCATAGGCGTGACGTCTGCCCTGACCGAGCAATGGTCAGCCGACGCACAGGTTTCGTATGCCGAGTATGAGTACATTTCGACGCCGCAGCGAGATGACTTTTACGCGGCCCAAGTCGGTTTATCTTACGTTTTTGACAAGAACATTTCCGTCCATGGCACTTACAGCTATGGCAAGGACAATTCCAACATCGCTGCGGATTCGTTCACGAGTAACATCTTCACCCTCTCAGCTTCGTTCCGGTATTGACGCCAGACGGTCCCTGATTCAAACGGCCGAATGCTTTTCCGCTCGATATGCCTCGCCACGTCATTGGTATGTGCCTCGACCCGGATAATCGCCGCCGATAGCGTTTCTGCGTCGACCCTTAAGTCCGTTCCGACGGAGCGGACGGATTATATCTTTCAACCTTACGACCTGATCCAGGTAGTGGTATTTCAAGAGCCGGATCTCGCGCGGGAAGTGCGGCTTTCACAAGATTCTACGATCAACCTGCCTCTAATCGGGGCCGTCGATCTAACCGGAAAGACCGTGCGCGAGGCTCAGGACGTCATTCGTCAGCGCTATGACCGGGATTACCTTGTCAATCCTCAGATCAATATCACGGTCATGGAGTACGCCAAGGAGACTGTTAATGTGCTCGGTGCCGTCAACACACCCGGAGCCATCACAATTCCACCCGACCTGCCTCTTAAGCTGCTTGACGCGATCACTCGCGCTGGCGGCTTTAGTCGGCTCGCCGATCGCAAGAAGGTCAAACTGACGAGACTCAATGCCGATGGCAAGACATCCACTTCGGTGATCAACGCCGACGACATCATCCAAAGCAACTCGACCGACTCGTGGGTCCTCTCCAAGGGCGACGTCATCTTCGTGCCGGAACGGATCCTCTGAACGGAATCTCCATGGAACCTAGCGAAAAGCAGCATCGAACGGGCTACGGACGCGGTGGATACGGCTCCGATTACGGCAACAAGGCATACGGCTATGGCGCCTACGGTGGCTACGGCTACGGGGGGTACAGGACGGGCGACTCGGAGGTGGAGCGGACGCTTCAGGACTACCTGCTGATCATCCGGGAACGTGTCTGGTATATTGTTGTCGTCTTCCTCGTGGTCTTCGGATCCGTCCTAGTATATTCGCTTTCAGAGACTCCGATCCACGAATCGACCGCCACAGTCGAGGTGTTCCGGCGCAATCCAATGGTGATGCAGGTCCAGCAGGTGTTGGACAACGAGGTCCGGGACGCAGAAGACCTGAATACGCAGGTCAATATCCTGAAGAGCGAGACAATCATCCAGCGTGTTGCGGCGCGCCTGACCGGAGAGGACTTAAGGAAGTTTCTCGCCCCCTATATAAAGCCTGGGCAGCCCACCCCAAGCACGACTGCCCTCCTGTACAGGAACCGGGACATCGTCCCCCAGCGGCTGAGCCTGATTATCGACGTCACCTACCGTCATCCCGATCCGGTGATCGCAGCCAATGTGGCCAATTTCTTCGCTGACGAGTACATCGCCTACAACGCGCATATCCTGGTCGACGAATCCCTCAAGGCCGTGGACGAACTTGAGCAGCGCGCCGACGAGCAGCGAAAGAAAGTCGATGACATCGCAGGCGCGCTCCAGAATTACCGGGAGAAGAACAAGCTCGTCTCGCTCGACCAGAGGAAGGACATCGTCACTGAGAAACTGCGCGAACTGAATGGATACGTGACCCAGAATTCCGCTGTCCTCCAAGCGACGGAAACCCGCCGTAACCAGGTCCTCGCTTGCCGCCAGCGGGGGGACGACCTCCTAGACCTGTCCTTCATCGCAACCGTTCCGGCAGTAAGCCAGCTCCAGCAGCAGGTTGCTTCGGCCAAGATCGCGGTCGCGCAATTGAGCGAGCGCTACCGACCCAAGCATCCCCAGATGATCCAAGCCATCAATTCTCTCAATGAGGCGGAGCGCCAACTGAAGCTGGCAATCGACACGAGCACAGCGCAGGTCGAAGCGGAATACCAGACCGCGCTCCAGAATTACTCTCAGGCCCAGGCCGCGCTGGCCCAGCAGGAAACCGACTCTCTGTCGCTAGATCGCTACGGCCTCGAATACGCCAATCTCGAACGGGACTATGACGTGAATGAGAAACTCCTCGAACATATCCTCGAGCGGATGCGAGAGACGTCGATGAGCAGCTCGGTTGAAAACCAGAATGCCCGGATCGTCGACCGAGCAGTCCCGGTGACAAGGCCCATATCGCCCAATTACAGATTGAATCTCGGTCTTGGTCTCGTCGGAGCGTTAGTTCTCGGGCTCGGCGCCGCCTTCTTCGCCGCGTACAACGACGACCGGGTCAAGAGCGCCTTCGATATCGAGACCGTCGTAGGCCTGCCGCTGATTGGCATCATCCCAGGGGTCAAGCGCATGGGTAATCCCGAGGAAATGTCGAAGACCATGGCCGACAAAGAAAGCCGCGAGGTCTTCGAAGCTTTCTCGACGCTCCTTTCCGGCCTGCAACTAAAGGATGAAAGCAAGACCGCCCAATGCATCATCGTTACGAGTACGGTCGCCAGCGAGGGAAAGTCTTTCATCTCCACTAATCTCGCCCGAACCTACGGCGCGCACGGCTCCCGGACTATTGTCATCGACTGCGACCTACGCCGGCCGGCGGTAAACCGGATCTTCCACCTCGAGAACCTCAAGGGGGTTATCGACGTCTGCACGGCAGACGCCAAGCTCGACGATGTCATCGTAAAGGGTGTCGCTCCCGGTCTCGATGTCCTTCCCTCCGGAGGCCGCTCGAAAAGCCCGACCCAGACACTTAATGGAAAAGCGTTCGCGGTCATGATCTCCGAACTGCGCAAGCGCTATGATAAGATCATCATCGACACGCCGCCGGTCGCGATCGTGAGCGACGCCCTCATCATCCTACCGCTCATGGACGGCTGGCTCTACTCCCTTTATTTCAACAAAGTCCGGCGCAAGGTGGCGCAATTCTCCGCGCACCGAATGCTAGAGACCAACGTCCCGTGTTTCGGTGCCGTCTTGAATGGCCTCACCGGCGGTCAGGGCGGCTACTACTACTCCCATTACTACCACAAGTCCTACAAGGACTACTATGTGACGAAGTCCGAAGAGATGAATGGAAACGGGCCCAAGATTGTCGAGGCCGAGATCCCCAGACGCGGTTCGGATCAACGTCGGTGAATTTGTCCAGAATTTCGCCAATTCGACGAAAGGGGGTAAACAGCTTCGATCGTCGATTCATGGCGGCGCGCACGTGCCATGATTGAAAAGTCCCGCACCGGTGCGGTCGGGTCCGGTTGGCGTTGCGGTGTTGCAGTATTCTGGAGTCGCCGCGACGCAGGGTTGGACATGCAACTTCCCTGGATCGAAGGAGGCAATATCCACACTGGCGCATGGCAACTTGCACACGTCGGAACCGATGTCTGGTAAGGTAACATCCTGACTGCATTCGAATTGTGTCAGCAACTGGCAATCCGGCTTCAACAACGACCGTAGACCTTCCTTTCAAGCTCAACAAGTTCCTGTGTCTCATCCTGCTTGGGGTAATTGCGGGGCTAACGTCCGTCGACGCTCAAGCGACCCCGGCAGCCCCTGCCAGGGTGAAAGGCCGAATTATCGCCGCCAAGGTCGAAGGCGACGTCAACGCAGTTTCCAAGATCGACGGCAGACGCGTGTGCTTCACGATGGGGATCAGGTCTCTGACCAGACCCAGATCGTCACTTCCCACGCGGCCAACATCATCCTCGTTTTCGCAAACGGCGCGACGGTCAATCTTGCCGGCGATTCAACGCTCGATATCGACGAGTTCGAGCGGGATCCCTTCGCTTCCGATCTCAAGTTTTCCGACATGAAGGAGGAGCCGGGAACATCGGTGACCAGGCTGAACCTCACAAAGGGTGTTTAAGTCGGAAAGGTCGTGCACCTCAACGTGGACAGGGGTTCCGAATTCACGGTCCAAACACCGGTTGGCGCGGCAGGCATACGCAGCACAACGTTCAGGATCGTCTTCCGTCCGCTTCCGAATGGCAAAGCGCGCTTTGTCGTGACGACAACGGACGGCACCGGTCGTTTTCAGGGGCGTCACTTTATGTCCTGTGGACATTCCGGCGGGCAATCAGGTGGTTGCGACGTTTGACTACACACCCCCAAGTCAGGGGAACCCGGGAAGCACTGCGCAGAGCGCGCCTGTGACGATTGAAACCGCGGACGTCAGCACCACTGAGGCATCGCAGATTCAGAGCGCGTCACAGGCCATCCAGTCGGCTGTGATCAACACTGTGAACCAATCCGTGGGCAGCGGGGGCGGCCGCCAGCACCACAACTACGACCGGCGCGAATAACAACAATAACTCTCACACCACTCTTCCGCAGAATGGGAATCCAAAGACCGTCAGTCCGTCATCTTAACGCGGTTTGCCGGGAATATCGCTTTTCCGGCCTCCAAAAGGGCCGGCAATCGTTCTTCGTGGTTCTTGAGCCGAGGAGACAGTCCCGGGGCTACTGTTTGCAGCAGATCGTGGCTGCCCTCTTCGATTCTCCCCAGGCCTGAACCGGCGAGCCATCGTGCCATGGCAGGTCAAGGGGACGGTCCAGTCCCCTTAAATCGAGTTACTATCGGAGAAATGTCCTCGGATCCTTCCGACTCCGATGATCAAGCCCACGAATCCCGCGATCAGCAGGGACGTAGGCGCTGGCTCCGGAACCGCAGTAAAGGTGTTGCCGTCTACCACCACCGCCCCGTTTTCCGCCAACAGCCGGCCGTCCACCGTTGCGTCCGTGGTCATTGTTATGGACACATTAGCCAGGACGTTTCCCACGAATTCATCCGAGCTATTGAGTGTCGCCGAACTGGTGACCTGCCAGAAGACGTCACTGGCTTGAGCGCCGTTTTCGAGAATGAATTGAGTGTCGCTTGCCGTTGTGAGTGTGGACCCCGATTGGAAGATGAAGACGGGATTGCTGTCATTGTTGCCGTTGAGTGTAATGGTGGTCCCCAAGGGTACGGCAATGCCGGTCCCCAAGTTGTAGACGCCAGGTGTCAGGGTGGTTGCGCCGGACAAAGTCGTCACACCGGAACCGGTGATGGACTCTCCTTCGGCCATGTCATACGCAGAGGACAGATCGGTTTCGGCCAGCGCTGCGAGGGACGAACTGCCAACGTATATCGTTCCATTCACTATCCCGTTCCCATCCCCTCCGAATCCGGTCACCGTAGTGCCCGGGCTCACCCCAAGATCACCATTGACGATGGCCACACCGGTGTTGCTGACCGAGGTGCCGGCCAGAATCGAGAATTCCCAGGCCGTGCCGAGATCGATGAGTGTCTGGGCCTTTGCCTGCGGCTGCAATCCGGCGATTGCCGCAACTGCAAAGAATGCCATGCGGCCAATTCTAAATTTTAACGAGCCTCCCAATCGAGGTACCATGGTTGCGGGTGTCGGGACCGCGGTCTTTCCGATCCAGTTAGTTTGCCGTCACGGGCTTTCCCACCGTTATCTGGTTATCCACGAGTTCCAGGCGCGAGGCCGCGATGGCGATTTCACCGATGCGGACCCTGTCCTCGTCGGTGTCGACCCATCCGCGCAGGGTGACGCGGCCGTCGATCGTGCCGACCTGCACGTTGCGGTGGCTGATCTTCGCGGCTCGGATTCCCCTGTTGATGCGAACCGTCCTGTCCACGTCGTGGAAATCCCTGCCCTGCTCGAGCGCAATCGACGTATGCGGACCCTCGTACGACTCTTCCTTGGAGTAGGCGTCGTTGCCGAATTCCGGAGCGGTGAGGACATAGCGCGGCTCGTTGGCGTATGCCAGTTTGCTGTCGTCGAGCAGGAGTGCATCACGCGCCGAGTTGAAGCTCAGGGCCATTGCTGGGATGACGCTCTTCGTCTTGAAATTGCCCGGAGCAAGAACGACCACGTCGCGAATGCGCCCCCTGGGGATGTCAAGGCTCAGGGAGTACACATTCCCGAACTGTTGGTTTTGAAAGTTTCCGACCGGCATATCCAGAATCTTGCTGGAGAGCTCGACGTAGCCGAGCACCACCTTGGGCTGGCGGTCGGTCTTGCGAGCCGTCTCGCCTGCTTCCAGGAAATAAGGCTCCTGGCTAAAATACCGGTAAGTCGCGGCGACGCGGTCGCTCCGACCGGCGTCGGACCACTTCGACATATCGATCGCCGGCGCGTCCCTGAACTCGTCGGTGCTCACGTCGAGCCGGTAGATACCGTTGATCGGATCGGGGAAGAGCGCGAGCGGCGGCACCGCCACGATCTTGTCGCCGGTCCCGAGAGAGCTGTCGGAGGCCACCAGCACCTCGACGATGCGGCCGTTGACCAGATCGATGCCCAGATTAGTGACACGGCCGAGACTTTCGTCCTGAAAATTGCTGATCTGGATGTCGGAGATGTCGTGGACGGGTTTCTCCACGCCGAAGCGCTCGTGGGTGGGTTCGGGCTGCGCCCAGGTTGATAGCGGGGCGATGACGACAATCGCGGCGGCGAGGAGGTTGAATTTGAGTTTCATGGGATTTCCATTCTAATGGGACTTGGGCCTTGCGGCATTTGCGCCCCGCCGGTGCGGGAAGCGAGGGACAGAGTGAATGTTTTGTTCTTGAGGGAGCTTACGGCGTTTCTGTCCCCGAGAGGATACGGCAAAGACGCGCGCGGGTGTTATGGGGTATAACCCGACCTAAGAATCTCGATTCGCGAGGGAGGCGGGCGGCGCGATCGAACTTCGGCTCAAGACCCTACTTGGCGTCCCATAAAGTGTTTGGAATGGCCGCAGTCGTTCAACTTTGGCGTCCCCCGAGGGAATTGAGCGCTTACTCCCTGGGCGCATCCCAAAAGTGACCCTCTTAGCTCACCGATAGTCGCCATAAATGCCCCGCGGCACGCGGCCCGATATTTACACCTAACGAAGTAGTGCTAGCCCGCGATGGTTGGTCGTAGCCGCGGGATGGGCGTCCCTGCGGAAAGTGCTTCTTGATGACCCGCCAGCGAGACTATATCGCGAGTCGGGTTCTCCGGCGGCGAATGATGGCAAACGCCATCGTCGCGCATCCTGCCAGCAGGGCGTCGGACGAGGGTTCGGGAACAGCCACCGCTACACCTTGGGGAGTATTAAGTCCGGAGATGAGTCCCGAATCAACTGCAGCGCCTGAGGTGGTGTATTCACCAATCGTGTTGGTGTCGGAACCACCGGCGACAAACAGATCGGTTCCAGAAACAGCTATGGCGAAGGCACCATTGGCGGGATTGATAAGGGTCGCATCAATCGTTGCTCCTGAAGTCGTATATTCACCAATCGTGTTGTTGCCATAATTCGCGACAAACACGTCCGCACCAGAAATCGCGATGCCATAGGGAGTGCTTAGACCGGAGATAAGTGCCGGGTTAACCGTTCCTCCTGAAGTCGTGTATTCCCCAATCGTGCCATTGCCGGTGTTCATGACAAACACGTCCGTACCAGAAACCGCCACCCCCTGGGGTGTATTTAGACCGGAGATAAGCGAGGCGTTAACTGTCGCGCCAGAGGTGGTGTATTCACCAATCGTGTTGTTTCCATACTCCGCAACAAAGAGATTGGTTCCGGAAACAGCGATGCCAACGGGATCGTTTAGGCCGGAAACAAGCGTGGCATTAACCGTTGCTCCTGAAGTCGTGTATTCCCCAATCGTGCCAGTGCCCGTGTTCGCGACAAATATGTCCGATCCAACAACCACTATGCCTTGGGGAGTACTTAGGCCGGAGATCAGATCGGCGTTAATTGTCGCGCCCGAGGTGGTGTATTCTCCAATCGTGCCATTGCCAATATTCGCTACATAAACCTGCGCGTGGCCTGATTCAGAGGCGGCTCCCAAAATGATGCCGCAGATCAAAGCGGGAGAAAGGCGGAACATCGACAGATGACCAGCGGCAGTTTTCATGGCAAATGTACGAAATCAAAAACTACTCGTAATGAGTGGGTTACTTAACTGAAGACCTCAATAGTTCTGCAAGTGGTTGGACTAATCGGCAAATATCGCGAGCCACGGCTGTCCGAAATAACAATTAATGAAGTTTTGTAAAACGATTTGTTTCAGGGCATTGCCCACCATGGAAGGCGTGACGCATTTTGCATTTGGCGGGAACGATTCGGGTCATTCTTCGGAGTGTATGCTGCATCAGGCCATTTCACCCGTTGTCTCCACGTTCACAAATTGCTCATGGGAAATCGTTTTCAGCGTTTAGGGCTGACTGTGTGGCCAGTGTTTCCGCAAGAGTCTAGTAACCCGGCCCGAGGCCTAGCCGCGCCAAGTAAACCTTCAAGTTCACCTCGGCAGATAATTCGTTTTGAAAGCCTCTTGGCTACGGCTTCGGGCCAGCCAGCAAAGCCTCTGTAACCTCGGCGCGGAGGGCTGCATCCTTGGCTGGGTCCAGCCGCGCCAGGGAACCTTCAAGCGCATCGCGGGGCGGTTTTCGCATCTTCAAGATCCTGGGAAGGTTCGTCACCAGTCCGTTCCGGTCGCCTGCTGCTGCGTCCCCGCGAATCAACTCGGCAAGCGCCGGCAGATCATCCGGGTGGTCGGCGCAAACCCGTTCCAGCAGCTGCCGGCTCTGTTCGTCAAAACCCGCCCGATGCAGTTGGTCGACCAAAAAGAGGCCTATAGTTGGACGTAGCGCCTCCGAGAGCGGAAGAAAATCGGAAAAAGCGAGTTTCGCACCGCCGTCCCCGGCGCCGAAGAGAGCGACCGCCTTCATCCCGGCCACGGTTGCTTCATAGGGCCGACCCATGGACTGCCTTCCCGTTTGCGCGACTGTGATCACCCGAATGGCCCGCAGGTAGTCCCGTGCGACGATGCACGCCTGCACAATCCCAAGGTCAAAGCCGGTGGTCGGGATGCCGCTGGCTCGGGCCAAATCGCGCACTCGCTCGGCAGTGTCCGGATCGCCCTCGTCTGCCGCGAACTGCGCCAGCAAAGTCAGGGCGTCGGCGTCACTCCTGAAATCTGCGCAGTACGAATCGATTTCTTTTCGCACGTCCTCATTGCTGTCCAGGGCGTGATACGCGTAGATGAGGTCGATCCGGGCCTGGGGAACGGTCGGTTCGGCGAGCTCGCGGAGGAGGGCGTATCGGCACACCTCCCGCGGAAGCTTCATATCGCGAGCAAGGCGTTCGAGGGCGATGAAAATTTGGTCGCGCTGTGTGAAACGGTCTAGGTCGTTTTCGAGACGGCGCATTGCAATCCCGCGCATGCCGCGCTCCGAATAGCATAGGGCGAACAAGACCTCGCCCTCGGGAAAATCCTGCAGCCTCCAGGTGGCGATGATCTGCTGGGCCTCATCGTAATGCCCGCGATTGAAACGGGCCGTCGCAAGTTGAAGGGCGATGAAGCGATGGATTCTCAGGCTGTCGGGCTGCGGCGGAAGAAGCCGGCGGCCGGCCGTAAACGCGCCGTCGTCGTCCTGCAGGTCGAAGGCGACGTCAAAGTATGCCTTGAGAAAGCCTTCATCGCCCGCGGCCGCCGCCGAGGGCAACCCCGCTCGGAGAAGTGCAAGCGCGGCGGTTTTATGCCCGAGCCTAAATTGCGCCAGAGCCGCAAGCCGGAGGCTCTCGAGATTGCCCGGCATCAGTGTGAGCGATGCGTTCAGATAATTGAGGGCCGTGTCGGGATGTCCCTGTTCCAGACCCAAGCGACCCATCGCGAGATAATGGGCGCCCATGGCGGCGCGGTAACGACCCCATCGCCAGGGGACCGCCAAGTCGAGGTACCTGGCTTCGGAGAAGCCGCGGCGGTATTTCACGTTGGCCCAGGCCCCGGCGGCCACGGCGAGCCAGCCGCCCAGGAAAAGGGCGGCCAGGACAAGGCAAATCCTCCGCCAAAAAAAGAAGCGCCTAGATCCGCCGTCGCGCTTAGTCAGCTTCATCCAGAGCCTCCAGCGAAAGGCGGGACTTTGCGGATCAAAGAACTTGCGTTTGATCTTGTCTGGTTTCACGGAGGATTCGAGGAGCTGGGTGACGGTCGGAAAAGAACTGGCTCCGACCGGCGCTTCGCGTAAAGAGAAATATGCTCGTGCGCCGGATCGCCCTTTGGGCCGCCTTTCTGGCCCTCGTGGCCGGGGTCGCCATCACTCTGCACTCCCGGACCGGCGTTGCTTCATTCTCGCGCTTCCATCCGTTTGCGACGCTTGCCCCTGCCGCCCCGCCGGGCTGGGAGGTGCAAGATACACCATTGGGGGCGACAGAATTGTCCGCCGGCGAGGCGGCTCGTACGCTTAATTTCGACGATTTCTTCTATAAGACGTTTCGTCGGGGTGGGACGGAGGTGGGGGTGTATGCGGCCTACTGGGCTCCCGGCCGCCTCGATCCCGCAACGGTGGCGAGCCATACGCCTGATCTCTGCTGGGTAGGCGCGGGAGGGACGATTGTCGAGCGCGACGACAGCCGAGTTCTCCTCTTCCCCGGCAACCGGGTCCTTCGGCCGGCCAGCTTTCGCGTCTTTGAATTTCCCCAGGGCAGCGAGGAAGTCGTCTTCTGGCATTGTGTCGGGGGAACGCCGGTCCGATTCGCGGACTCGGAAGCGTCGCCCCTGCTGGCGGGCCTGCGGCGTTTCGAGAAAACCCTGGGGCTCACCGCGTTTGGACTCGCGCCGCAGGAGCAGATCTTCGTGCGGATCTCCACCAACCGGACGATCGATGAGCTGGTCAGGAGCGATCTTTGGCCAGGGTTAACGCCGTTTCTGCGCGAGAGCGGGATCCTCGGGCCGGCAAATTGAAGAGGGCGAGCAGGCCGAACATGCCCGCCGCAGTGAAGACGAGCACCGTGTAACCCGCGGCATCGTGCATGGCCCCCTCGATCGACCGGGTGCCGTGTCGATAGGCCCATCCCGTCAGGAATAGGCTTCGCGCAAGGTTCATCCCGAGCGCGAGTGCCCCAGCGGCTGCGACCAATGCAAACTTCTGCCACAGGGGTTTGAGGAAGACCGCGCCGAGAAAGCTGCCCGCGAAGAGACAGGCGGTCAGCGAGCGGATGCCGGAACAGGCCTCCTCCACACCAATGCGCCCGTGATCGGGCATGACCAGGACGTTCCCCTCGCGCCCGAGGGGAAGGCCCAGCATGTCAAAGACGAATGAGACCAGGACGATCATGGGATTGAGCAAAAACTGACTGAGCCGATTTTCGATCACTGAAACCAGCGGCGCCGACAACAGCCATACGGTCGCCGGAAACACCAGCAAGGAGCAGAGATGCCAACGCGAATCGTCGCAGAAGCCAGACGGAACAGGCCTTCGAGACCGCGGGGCCGCAAGCCATGGAAGGAAGATCAGAATGGCCGCCACCCCTACCGAGGCGACGAATGTGCCTTTGATGCTTGGTCCGGCACCGGCCCTGTAAATCGAGCCCAATATGAACGCCAGCACGCCAAACGCAAAACCGCACGCCACCGCAGAATCAAGGATTGCCCGGCGCCATCCGACCGCATGCGGGCTGCCCGGCGCCCCGCAGTCATCCCATGCCGCGATGATGCGGGCTCGGCGGTCGAAAAGTACGAACGCGCAGAAAAAGGGCGTCAGCCAGCCAAACCAGTTCTCTTCGAACGCGGACCACCAGTAGGCTTGGTTCCATATAGCATAGCCCATGAATGCAGCCCCCAAGGCGGCCACCGGTAGCAGATTCGGCGGAACGCCCCAGAACCGCCTCCCGGCGTCACCGGTTGCGTTGGATTCGGCTGGTTGTGATTTCACGCTCGTCGGGAAGCTCTCATCTTACCTCGCGGGACGCAACGAATCGCTCACCGCAGGCTGAATCCCCGTGCGGCGCGAAAAGACGCCCGAGCGGCCCTGGCCCCTCTCATTCATCAGCCTGCAATACGACCTGATCTTTCTCTCTCTTGACACCGGCCTGCCGCCGGGACTAACAGCGCAATGAGCGATTTTCGATCAAAGGATCCCCCACGGACCGCATGAAGAATTTTACCCCCGGCACGCCCTCGCGGCGAGAGGGTTTCATTCAAAGGCTGCTGAGTTGCTCCGTCACCGCTAGCGCGTCATGTCGGCGCAATCTTTTGGCGCCCTTAATCGGCGCCGCATCGATTGTTTTCTGGTTCGTGCCTGAAACCGCCAATGGACAGATTTATGTGACAAATTCCGGCAATGGCACGATCGGCGAATACAATCTCGATGGGACCGTGATCAACGCTTCGCTGATCTCGGGTTTGTCCAACCCGACCGGCCTGGTGGTGTCCGGTTCGGACCTCTTTGTCGTAAATAACGGCAACGGCACGATCGGCGAATACACTACCTCGGGGGCCACGGTCAACGCGTCACTCGTTTCGGGGTTGCAAGGCCCCTACGGCATCACGGTGTCGGGTTCGGACCTCTTTGTCGCAAATTACGGCAACGACACGGTCGGCGAATACACAACCTCTGGGGCCACGGTCAGCGCATCGCTGCTCTCGGCGGCACCCGCCTATCCCACCGGCGTCGTGGTGGCGGGTTCCGATCTGCTTGTCACAAGCAACAACGGCTGGATAGGCGAATACACCCTCACGGGCGCAACGGTCTATTATTACTTCATCTACGGGTCGGGGCTGGACTATCCCTTTGGCACGGCGTTGTCGGGCTCGAACCTATTTGCCGCAAACTCCCTTTCCAACTCGATCAGCGAATACACAACCTCTGGGGGCACGGTCAACGCATCGCTGGTCACGGGGCTCAATGCCCCCTATGGCATAGCGGTGTATGGTGCGGACGTCTTTGTCACAAATACCGGAAACGACACGGTAGGCGTCTACAACGCGGCCACGGGAGCGGAGGTGAACGCATCGCTGATCTCGGGGTTGAACGACCCCCAAGGCATCGCCGTTGTTCCCGAGCCCGCCACGTACGCCACCATCATTGGCATTTTCGCCCTCGGCGCGGCGGGCGTGCGCGAGATGAGGCGCCGGCTGGCGGACGCGGCATAATCAGTCAGTCCGCTTCTTCTTTTGCCTCGCTTCCTCGGCGATCGCGACCTTCGGCGCCGATCCAGCCGGCACCACGTGCGGAAGGCGACACTCGTCTCGCATTCGGCATCGACGACGATGTTGGCTTGGCGTTTTTGGTCTTCGAAAATGGGCGATATCTTCTCAGGTCCCTCTCGTGAGGGAGGCACCCACCGTGGATCCGCCCGGATGGTTCCAGGCTGGGCATTTCACGGCGGACTGGGTCCCGCGAGCACCTTGGCCACCGTTTGCAGCAGGTCGTCGGGCCGAATCGGCTTGCTAAGCGTGCCCTGCACTCCGAGGTGCCGCGCGGTCGGCAGGTAGACCGATTCGCTGAATTGGGAGTCGCCCGAGATCGCGATGATGCGCGGCTTGGGCGTGCCGCGAGACAGGCCCATGATGAGTTCCATGCCGTCCATGTCCGGCATCATGATGTCGGTGATGACCAGGTCGTGCCGCCCGGCGTCGTAGAGCTCGAGGCCACTCTTGCCATCGGGCGCCTCGTCCACGGTGTAGCCGGCCTGGCCCAGAATCTCGGCGGTCACATTGCGCAGCGGTCCGTCGTCGTCAATGAGCAGGATGGAGGCCATGGGATTGGATCCGGTTAAGCGTGCGGCGCACGAACGGCGGCACAAGCACCAAGCGCCCTCGGGCTTTACGTACTGCCTCCGCAACCGCATTCTCTCCGGACGAAACGGCGCATCGGGTGCCGCCACGTCCGTCTCCTAATCGTGGCGAGCCCGAGGTGGCGCCCCTCGTATCGGCGGGCTGGTTTGTCCTCTTGTAAGGCACCGCCTTACACGTCGAATCAGGTCGCTGACCGTGCGCGCCGCGTCGGCAATCCAGGCATCCGGCAACCCGATGTATGAAATGTCCGTTAAAGGGCATTAGCCGGTTACCTAACCTTCCTTTCAGCGTCAATAGGACCATGGTGCAACTGCCCCTGCTATGAATACCCCCTTGAAAGGCGTTGGAATTGTGTTCGCGTTTGCACTGACCGCCGCCCTGGCGCAGGCCCAGACGCCGCGCCTCTCGAATCTCTCAACGCGGGGCCAGGTTCAGACGGGATCCGATATCATGATCACGGGCCTGGTCATCGGACCGGGCTCGCCGAACACGGTGCTGATTCGCGCGGACGGGCCCGCGCTGACGGCAATGGGGGTGGCGGGCGTCCTCTCCGCGCCCATCCTCTCGCTTTACAATTCTTCGGGCACCCTCATGGCGACCAACCAGGGCTGGAGCACCGGCAACGCGACGGCCGCCATCATGAGTTCCGCCGGAGCCTTTCCGCTGACGCCAGGAAGCGCCGACTCGGCGCTCGTGGCGACCCTCCCGGCCGGCTCCTACACCGCCCAGGTCTCCGGCCTGAACGGTGCGACGGGGGTCGCCATCATCGAGGTCTACGAGGTTGCCCCGACCGCGTCGACGGCGAGGCTCGCCAATCTGTCGACCCGCGGGGTCGTCGGCACGGGCTCGACCGTGATGATTCCGGGGCTCTCGGTGAGCGCCGGAACCGGCACCCGCACGCTCCTGATCCGCGCCGACGGACCGGCGCTCGGCACGCTTGGGATCACGGGGTTCCTCGCCGACCCGTTCATCTCGGTGACAAACTCCGCGGGAGTCGTGGTTGCGAGCAATGACAACTGGGGGACCCCCATCGGGAACGCCCCCAGCGCCGCAACCATGAGCGCGGTCTTCGCCGAGTACACCGGCCTCCCCTTTGCCGCGGGCAGCCTTGACTCGGCGGTCATCTCGAGCTTCGCCTCCGGCAATTACACGGTCGAGGTCAGCGGCAACAACGCCACCTCGGGGCTGTGCCTCGTGGAGGTGTATGATATCACCCCCTCGGCGCCGGGGGCGACGGATGTCGTCACGATCGCGGCCACGGACCCGAGCGCGGACACGGGCGGGAGCAACCCAGGCGCCTTCACCGTGACGCGCACGGGTGACACCAGCGGGCCCCTCACCGTCACCTACTCCGTCGGCGGAACCGCCGTCAACGGCGTCGACTACCAGGGGCTCTCGGGATCGGTGACGCTGCCCGCCTACGTCGCCTCTGTGCCGATCGCGGTCACCCCGAACCCCACCCTTTCGACTTCGCCGTCATCGTCCGTCATCCTGACGCTTGCCTCGGGAAGCGCGTACACGGTCGGGAGCCCCAATGCCGCGACCGTCACCATCACGAACGTCCCCACGACCCTTTACATCGCGCAGCTGCGCCCGACCTCCGGAGCGTCCGCGTCGACCGGCTCTGGCGTGGCGACCATCCTCATCAGCGCGGACGGCAGCCTTGCCAGCGTCAGCGTGTCCTACAGCAACCTGAGCTCGGACGAGGTCGTGGCCCACCTTGCGATTGGCGGGGACATGAACAACGGCACCTACGTCCTCAACCTCCCGAACGGGCAGGTTTCGGACCTGGAGTGGAGGCCCACGGCGGCCGGCACCTATTCGGCGGCCCAGGTGGTCTCGGCCCTCCAGTCGGGCAACCTCTATGTCGAGATCGACACGGCCACCTACCCGAGCGGCGAGCTCGGCGGACAGTTCATCACGGGCGCCGGCTCGCAGGTCTTCACGCCTCCCGCGGCGCCCCCCGCCATCAACCTGAGCACGGTTTCGGCCGCGGACGCCCCGCGCTTCCTCACCCAGGCGACCTTCGGACCGACGACCGCCGACATCGCGACGCTCCAGTCCGAGGGATACGCGGCGTGGATAACGAACCAGATGGCCGTCCCCGAGACGTCGCAGCGCGCCGCCACCGACGCCGATGCCAACGCCTTCCCGCCCACGGGGACCTTCGAGGTGACGCAGAACAACCGGCAGGCCGCCTGGTGGAAGATCGTCGTCACAGCCCCGGACCAGCTGCGCCAGAGGGTCGCCTTCGCGCTCAGCGAGATCTTCGTGACCTCGGACGTCGCCTCCCAGCTCGCGAACCAGCCGGACGGCCTGGCGGACTACAACGACCTCCTCGCGAACGACGCCTTCGGCAACTTCCGGACCCTCCTCCAGGACGTGACCCTCAGCCCGGCGATGGGCAACTACCTCAACATGCTTGAGAACGCCGCCGCCAACCCGGCGAAGGGCACGGCCGCCGACGAGAACTACGCGCGCGAGGTGCAGCAGCTCTTCACGATCGGCCTCAACGAGCTCCAGCCCGACGGCACGCTGATGCTCGACTCGAACGGCCTCCCCATACCCACCTACACCCAGAACGAGATCGTCCAGACGGCGAACGTCTTCACCGGCTGGGGCTACACCTCGGCGGCGACCAACCCCAGCTTCTACGGGACCGCGGCGAACTTCGACCAGCCCATGATGCTGTATCCGGCTTATCATGACAACACGCAGAAGACGATCGTCAGCAACATCGTCCTCCCCGCGAACGAGGGCGGCGCCGCGGACCTGAAGGCGGAGCTGGACGCCCTCTTCAACCACGCGAACACGGGGCCCTTCATCTGCTCGCAGCTGATCCAGCGCCTGGTGACCAGCAACCCGAGCCCCGGGTACGTCTACCGGGTGGCGCAGGTGTTCGCGAACGACGGGACCGGGACCCGCGGCAACATGGCGGCCGTCGTGAAGGCGATCCTGCTCGACTACGAGGCCAGGTCGCCCACGGAGGCGGCGGAATCCGGGTACGGGAAGCTGAAGGAGCCCCTCCTGCGCATGACCGCGATGTACCGGGCGTTCGGCGCCGCGGCCGCGGACGGGCGCTTCGCGATCTTCAACCCGCAGACCAACCTCGACGAGGCGGCGCTTCGCTCGCCGACGGTGTTCAACTTCTTCGACCCGGGCTATGTCCAGCAGGGCGCCCTGGCCTCGGCGGGCCTCCTCGCCCCGGAGTTCGAGATCACGACAGCGAGCACGGCGATCAGCGTGCCGAACAACATCTACTCGGCGATCTACACCACCACCCCGCCGGCCTCGACCACGATCGCCCTCAACCTCGCGTCCCTGACGGCAAATTCCACGAACCCGGCGGCCATGGTGGCCACGCTGAACCAGCTTCTCTGCGCGAACATGATGAGCACGCAGACCCAGCAGTCGATCGTCTCCGCCCTCACGGCCGCACCGGCGAGCACCACCCCCACGGCGCTTGCCGAGGAGGCCCTTTACCTAGTCTCAACCTCGCCCGACGCGGCAATCCAACGATGAACAACCCAGACACTCTCTCCCGCCGCCGGTTCATTGGCCGGGCCTGCGCGGCCGTCGGCGCCACGGGGATGCTCTCCGCCCTCGCCCAGCTCCGGATGATCGGCGCCCTCGCGGCGGATTCCCTCCCGACGGACTACAAGGCGCTCGTCTGCCTGTTCCTCTACGGCGGCAACGACTCGAACAACCTCCTGGTCCCGGTCGACACCACCAATTACAACATCTACGCGGCCGACCGCACCGTGCTCGCGCTCGCGCAGAACACGCTCCTGCCCATCTCGCCTAAGACCTACAGCGACGGGCGCTCCTGGGGACTCCACCCCTCGGTCCCCGAGCTCCAGGCGCTCTTCGCGCAGGGCAAGCTGGCGCTCATGGCCAACACCGGGACGCTCGTCCAGCCGGTGACGCTCGCCCAGTACAACGCCGGGACGGTCGCCCTCCCGCCGCAGCTCTTCTCGCACGCGAACCAGCAGGTCCAGTGGCAGAGCAGCGTGCCCGACCAGCCGTTCACGACCGGATGGGGCGGCCGGCTCGCCGACATCGTGAACGCCCTCAACACGAACCCGAAGATCTCGATGTCCGTCAGCGTCGCCGGCGAGAACTCGTTCCAGGTTGGAAACACGGTCTCACAGTTTGCGGTGAACCCCTCCGGGGCCGTCGTCCTGTCGGGCACGAGCGGCTCCACCCTCGCGACCTCGCGCGCCGCCGCGCAGCAGAGCCTGCTCAACCTCCAGGAGCAGAACCTCTTTGAGGCGGCCTTCGGCGGGACGACGTCGAGCGCCATCGCGGACAGCAACCTCCTCAACTCCGTCCTCGCGTCGGCCCCCAAGCTCGCGACCGTCTTCCCCACCACGACCGCCGGGACCCAGCTGCAGATGATCGCCCAGATGATCGGCGCCGCCCCCCAGCTCGGCCTCACCCGCCAGGTCTTCTTCGCAAGCCTCGGGGGATTCGACCTGCATTCCGACCAGCTGGGCGCGCACGCGGCCCTCTTCCAGCAGCTCAGCCAGGCCCTGAACGCCTTCAACTCGGCGACCGTCGAGCTCGGCATCCAGAGCCAGGTGACGACGTTCACGGCCTCGGACTTCAGCAGGACCTTCAACACGAACGGGACGAACGACACCACCGCGGGCTCGGACCACGGCTGGGGCTCCCACCACCTGGTCATGGGCGGCGCCGTCAACGGCGGCGACATCTACGGGCAGGTTCCGCTCCTCGAGCTCGGCGGCCCGCTCGACACAGGGCGCGGGCGCTGGATACCGACGACGAGCGTCGACGAGTACTCGGCCACCCTTGCGACATGGTTCGGGGTCAGCGCGACGAACCTGGCGACGGTCCTTCCGAACATCGGGCGTTTCGCGACGTCGAACTTGGGCTTCATGGCGTAGCGGCCGATGAGCCCGCGGCGAATCTGGATCGGAGCGGGCCTTCTGGCCCTGGCCGTGGCGATGTGCCTCCTGGTCCCCCGGCTGGAGAGGAGGCTGGAGCGCCCCGCCAGCCCTCTGTTCCCGCCCAGGGCGGCTGCCCCCGCCCCGGCGGCAGCTCAGCCGATCGCCCTGCAGCCTCCCTCCTCGGGCCCCGAGGAGCCCTCGCAGCTGGCGGTCGGCCTTAATTCCCCCGCAGGCGGCGTCAAAGCCGACCTTCGCATCATGAACGGGATCTTTATCGCCTTCCGCGCCGCCCTCCACAACGGCAACCCCGTCGGGGAGAACTCCGAGATCACGGCGGCCCTGACGGGGCGCAACAAGCTCGCCTTCGCGTTCATCCCGAAGGACTGCCCGGCCATCAATTCCAAGGGCGAGCTCTGCGACCGCTGGGGAAAGCCCTACTTCTTCCACCAGATCTCGGGCGAGAAGATGGAGATCCGGTCGGCCGGGCCCGACGGCGTTCTGTGGACCGCCGACGATGTGGTTTTGACGCCCTAGGCGCCATTCCGCTATTCCGCCCTCCGAACGCGCACACGCAAAACTTTTCCGCATGATGCACTTCACCTCAGACCCGGTTTGCCCCAAGTGCGGCGGGGAGCTGTTCCTCGAGGACAAGATTACAGTCACCGGAGAGGACTTTCGCGAATACCGATGCCGGAAGTGCCAGCATCTCGTCGTTGAGGACCATGGCGCCGCGCTATGGCAGCTGCTCCACAATGCCAACGAGGAGAGGGCCGAGCTGGAGCGCCTCAGGGCGAAGAGGCCCTGGTGGAAGTTCTGGAAAAAGTAACGTCCGGTGCCCAGCGACATCAGCAGGGAACCTTGAGGCGGATCATGGGGTGCCCCCGCGCTGCGAGCCCGGATGCATCTGCGACCTTTGGGTATTTACATCAGCGCGAAAGGAGGTACAAAGTTAATGCAAATTGATTTCAAGACCTTGAACAGAGCGATCGCATTCATCCGGCCGTTCCTTTTGGCGCTCGTCGCGGGTCCGCTGATGGGCCAGAGCGGCAGCACTGTCGCCAACCAGACGGCATTGAACGGGATCCTGGGCAGCTCGGCCTATACGGAGACCTTCCAGGGTCTAGCACTCGCCAGCGGTACGGCGGCGGTGGCACCTGGGTTCACCTCGCTCGATTCCACCTCGATCTTGGATTTTGAGACCATTGGCGTTGCTGGCCCTGGGCTCGTTGGGCCTGGCGTGATCTATTCCGCCCCCAATGGTGGTTCTGTCCAATTCGATGCGCCTGGATACTACAACGCCGCCTCGGAGGAACTGCTCATCAGCGGCGGGACCGCCATCACCGTCGCCTTTTCCACTCCCACGGATGCCTTCGGCGTGGATGTGCGCGATTTCCAGGGTTTCTCAACCACCATGACGGTCACCATCTACGGTGCCGACAACGCGACCGTGCTCAATACCTTCAGCGGAATCACCCTCACGGATCCGGCCATTTTCGTCGGCTACCAATATTCCGGGGGCATCGGGATGGTGACCTTCTCGGATACGGAAAGCTGGAGCCCGATCCTGAGCAACCTGACCTTCTCGCCTGTTCCGGAGCCACCTACAGCTACCTTGATCGCCGGCGGGCTCGCTGTGGTGCTCGGGTTCTCCGTGCGGCGGCGGTTTTCGGTGGCAGGCGCAGGGCGCTGAGGGCATCGGCCCGACGCCGATTGACGGCGCAACGCATTGGCATTCACTTCGGTCCGCCGCTCGCCCGACCCGAATGGATACCCAGCCTATACCCGTCACCGTCCTCACCGGCTTCCTTGGAGCCGGCAAGACGACGCTCCTGAACCGCATCCTGACCGAGAGCCACGGCCGCAAGCTGGCCGTCATCGAGAACGAGTTCGGCGAGGTGGGAGTCGACAACCAGCTCGTCATCCGGAGCGACGAGGAGCTCTTCGAGATGAACAACGGGTGCATCTGCTGCTCGGTGCGCGGCGACCTGATCCGCATCCTCGGGCGCCTCCTGAAGCGCAAGGACAGGCTCGACGGCATCCTCATCGAGACGACCGGCCTCGCGAACCCCGCGCCCGTGGCGCAGACCTTCTTCACGGACGACGAGATGCGCCGGAATTTCCGGCTGGACGGGATCGTTACCGTGGTCGACGCGAAGCACGTGGCCGAGCACCTCGACGCCGACGACGAGTCCGTGAAGCAGGTGGCGTTCGCGGATGTGATCCTCCTCAACAAGACGGACCTCGTCCCCGAGGCGGACTTGGACGCGCTCCAGGGGCGGATCCGCGCCATCAACGCGGTCGCACGGGTGCACAGGACCCGCGACTGCAATGTCGACCTTGGCCAGGTGCTCGACATCGGGGGCTTCAACCTGGGCAGGGCGACCGAGATCGACCCCAAGTTCATGGAGCCCGAGTATCCCTTCGAGTGGGCGGGGGCGTACCTGCTGCCGAAGGGCACCCATGAGCTCGTGATCGGCCATGTCGACGACGAGGACCACGACCACGGGCACGAGGAGGGGCACGATCACCACCACCATCACCATGGGAACGAGGACGAGCTCGACGTCGCGGTCATGCCGCTCGCCTCGCTCGGCGAAAAGGACATCGCCTTCGTCCGCGACTGCGCAGTCGGGCTCTTCAGCGACTGGGAGAAGCGCGTCATGGCCGGCGAGAGCTTGGTACCGGGCGCGCCCATGAACCGGCTCCTCCTCGACAAGGGAAACGGGAGGTTCAAGCTCGAGGTGGCCGAGGCCGGCCACTACCTTGTATTCGAGGGATGCGGCGAGGAGCCGCTTCACATCCTGGTCGACGGGGACACCGTGAAGCCCTCCTGGCAGGCCGACTTCCACGCGGCCCACGAGCACAGCGAGAGCGTGTCCTCGGTCGGAATCCAGGAGCCGGGGGAACTCGACGGCAAGCGGCTCAATGAGTGGATCAGCGGGCTCCTGCGCACTAAGGGAAACGACATCTACCGGATGAAGGGCGTCCTCAGCGTCAAGGGGGCCGCGAAGCGGCTCGTCTTCCAGGGGATCCACATGCTCTTCGACGCCAAGTTCGACCGCGAATGGGAGGCCGGCGAGCGCACCAACACCCTTGTCTTCATCGGGAAGAACCTGGACCGCACCGAGCTTATCGAGGGATTCAGGGGCTGCCTGGCGGCCTAGAGCGGCCCATGCAGCTGACAAAGCACTGGGCGGCCCAGCTGGACGACTACGTGATCGACCTGGCCTGGTCGCCCGACGGCGCCCTCCTGGCCGCCGCGTCCGCGGCCGGGCCGGTCGCCCTCTTGGGCTCCGAGGCCGGCGCGAGGACGGCCGAGCTCCCCGGGCACGAGGGCGGCTCGAACGCCCTCGCATGGCAGCCCGGCACCGCCGTCCTCGCGAGCGGCGGCCAGGACGGCTCGGTGAAGCTCTGGGACGGCCCGTCGGGGCAGCATGTCTCCACGGCCTCCCTCGGCGCCTTCTGGGTCGAGCACCTCGCGTGGCGGCCGGCGGGCTCCCCCCCGGTGCTGGCCGCCGCCGCGGGCAGGGCGTTCACCTTCCTCAATCCCGACGCCACCATCCGGCACGCGTTCAAGGAGGCGCCGAAGACGATCACGGCGCTCGCGTGGGACCCCTCGGGCGGCTGCGTTGCCGTCGCCTATTTCGGGGGGGTGTGCCTCTGGGACGCCGCCACGGCGGCGGCCCGGACGGAGTATCCGTATGGCAACGGCATCCAGGCGCTCCTCTGGTCGCCGGACGGCCGATGGCTTGTCTCGGGCAACCAGGACCCGAGCGTCCACCTCTGGAAGCCGGCGAGCGACACGGAGCTGCAGATGAGCGGCTACGAGGGCAAGGTGCGCCACCTCTCCTTCGACCGCACGAGCCGGTGGCTCGCCACGAGCGGGAGCCCGGACGCGTGCATCTGGGACTGCTCCGGGGAGGGGCCCGAGGGGCGGGAGCCCGTCATGCTCCCGCACGGAGCACCCGTCTGCGCCGTCGCCTACCAGGGGCTCCACGGGCTCCTCGCAACGGCCTCGCAGGACGGCGCCCTCATGCTCTGGAGCCCGGAGCGGTCCCAGCCCCTGCGGGCGACCGTGCGCATGCCCGCCGCGGCGACCAAAGTCGCCTGGTCGCCCGACGACAGCCTTCTCGCGGTCGGCACCGAAAAGGGCCTTGTTTACGTCCTGCGATGCGAAGCCTGACCCTCCCCTTTCTCGGAATTCCCGGACCGCTCTGGCAGGCGCTCGGCCTCACGGCCGAGCTGGCGGCCGTGACGACGCTCGTCCTGGCCATTGTCGGTCTTCCCCTCGCCCACTGGCTCAACACCTCGCGCAGCAGGCTGGCCCCCGTGGCGGAGACCCTCGTGGCGCTCCCGATCGTCCTCCCGCCGACCGTGATCGGATTCTACCTCCTGATCGCCTTCTCGCCTGAGCACCCGCCGGGAAGCTGGTGGGTGGCGATGACAGGGCACTCCCTGGCATTCACGTTCGCCGGCCTCGTGATCGGGTCGGTCATCTATTCGCTCCCGTTCGCGGTGCAGCCGTTCCAGGCGGCGCTCAAGGCGGTGCCACGGGAGCTCGTGGACGCGGGCGCGGCCCACGGCGCGCCCCCCTGGCACGTCTGGACGCGGGTCCACCTGCCGCTCGCCTCGCGCGGGATCGCCGCCGGTCTCACCCTCGGCTTCGCCCACACGCTGGGGGAGTTCGGCGTCGTCCTCATGATCGGAGGCTCGATCCCCGGCGTCACCAGGGTCGCCAGCATCGCCCTCTATGACGAGGTCCAGGCCATGGACTATGGAAGCGCGCACGCCTTCGCGGCGCTCCTTCTCGGGGTCTCCTTCCTTCTCATCCTTACGGCGACGCTCCTGAGGCGCCGCGAGGCCGCGCGTTAGACACGACAGCAATAGTCATATCAGGATGCGATATGATGAGCGATATTATGCTCGTTAGGCATTTATTTTATTATAATGAGCATATTTAAACTCTTTCATAATGATTCTATTAATGAGTAAATAAATTCCCTTTACTTGACAATTAGATGTAATGGGCGTTTTGTTGCCCATTATGAGTGATTTGACTGAATCCACCCAGAGTCCCGAGGAATTGGCGCGTCTGTTCGGCGAACGGATTCGCAGGCTTCGCCTGCGGAAAAACTTCACGCAGGATGAAACAGCAAGGAGGGCCGGGCTCAGCCGCAGATCGATATTTAGCCTCGAGAATGGCCGGGGCGGCACAATCGAGAGCCTCGTCCGAGTGTTGAAGGCCTTGGACTCAACCGACGGGCTTTCGGCAATTGCCCCCGAGGCGGGAATCAGCCCGCTATCAATCCTCCATTCGCCGCGCGAACCGAAGCGTGCCCGCCGTAGCCTCCGCGCACAATGAGCACGACCGCGATCGCGGTTCGGGTTTGGGACAAGGAGGTAGGGGCCATTGCCGCCGATCCGCGAACGAGTGCGTTCGCTTTCGAATATGATCCGGCTTGGCGGCGGTCCGGGGTCGAGCTCGCTCCGCTCACGATGCCTACCACGGCTCGCCAGGACGTCTTCACGTTTCCGGGACTTGGCGAGTCGTTCCGGCGCCTGCCAGGACTTATTTCAGATGCGCTGCCGGATGACTTCGGCAATAGGCTGATCGATGCCTGGATGGCGCAGCATGGCACCACGCAAAGCGAGATCACCACTCTCGACCGGCTTGCATACACCGGAAAACGGGCAATTGGCGCTCTGGAATTTCATCCGGCAAGGGGCTCCCAACGGGAGAGCGCGAAACCGATCGCCATGCAGGGCCTGGTTGAGGCCGCCCGGCGCGTCGTCAAGGGGGATTTCGGCGGTGACGCCCAAACTCTTGCGGCCCTTGCCAACCTGATCCGGGTTGGCACATCTGCCGGCGGTGCCCGGGCCAAGGCCGTGATCGCCTGGAACCCGACGACCCACGAGATCCGAAGCGGCCAGTTCGACGTCGCGCCGGGGTTTGAGCACTGGCTGCTCAAATTTGACGGCATCGGGAAGGACCTCGAGCTGGGACTGAGCGGCGGTTATGGGCAGATCGAGTACGCCTACCACCTCATGGCGACGGCCGCTGGCATCGAGATGAGCCCGTCCCGCCTTCTCGAGGAGAACAACAGGGCACATTTCATGACGCAGCGCTTTGATCGCGACGGAAATCAGAAGCACCACGTCCAAAGCCTCTGCGCCCTGAGCCATCTGGACTACCGGCAGCGCGCGACCCACAGCTACGAGCAGCTTTTCCTCGCAATCCGGCAGCTACGGCTGCCACCGGAGGCGGTTGACCAGGCATATCGGCGCATGGTCCTCAATGTCCTCGCCCGGAATTGCGACGACCATACGAAGAACTTTGGGTTCATCCTGCGGGAAGGCGGCACCTGGGAACTCGCTCCGGCCTTCGACGTGACGCATGCCCACAATCCCAGGGGGGAGTGGACCGCTGCCCACTTGATGGGGGTTAACGGGAAATTCGATGGGATCGGGCGAGACGACCTGCTCGCGGTGGCAGATCGCTTCGTCGTTCCCGATGCAAAGGGGGCAATTGTTGACGTCCTGAAGGCGTTGGACCGCTGGCCCGAATTTGCAGCGGCTGCGAAGCTCTCCGAAGAGCGGACCGCGAAGATCACATCTGAATTTCAGAAGGTTTGACGCCGTCACGGCCCAGCAGGCCGCGGTCGACGTGAATCCTCATTCTTGAGCCACCGTTCAGGGGGCACCGCGCTCGATCCCGAAGACGGCGTCCGCGTAGTCGGCCGCGTTGAATGCCTGGAGGTCGTCGGGTTCCTCGCCGAGCCCGACAAAGAAGATGGGGAGCCGCAGCTCGCGCCAGATCCCCACGATGGCGCCGCCCTTGCTCGTCCCGTCGAGCTTGGTCACGATGAGCCCGGTGAGCCCGAAGCTCTTGTGGAACACGCGGGCCTGCTCGATCGAGTTGGCGCCGAGGGAGCCGTCGACCACAAGCAGCGAATGGTGCGGGGCCGCGGGGTCGATCTTCGCGACGACCCTGCGGATCTTCAGGAGCTCCTCCAGGAGGTTTCCCTTGGTGTGCAGACGACCGGCGGTGTCCACGATGACCCAGTCCCTGCCCCGGCTCTTGGCGGCCTGCACGGCGTCGAAGGCGACCGATGCCGGGTCCGAGCCGGGATTGTTCGAGACGACCTCGAGCCCCAGGCGCGTCGCCCACGACCTCAGCTGGTCGACCGCGGCTGCGCGGAAGGTGTCGCATGCCGCGAGGAGGACGCTTTGCCCCTCCTGCTTCAGCCTCCAGCCGAGCTTCGCGGCCGTTGTCGTCTTGCCCGAGCCGTTGACGCCGATCAGGACGACGACGGTCGGCGGTGCCGCGGCCCGCGCGAGCCGGCCCTCCGATCCTGCCAGGACCCGCTTCAGGACGTCTGCCCCGATTTCCGCCGCTTTCTTTCCCGCAAGCTCCCTATCGCCGCGGGCAGCCTCCTTGATCTCGGCAAGGATCTCGCGCGTCGTCTCGACCCCGAAGTCCGCGGCATAGAGCGCCTCCTCGAGGGACGCGAGCGACTCGGCGTCCACCGAGCGCCCGCCGAAGAGCCCGGGAGCCCGGGCAGCGATCGCCGCAACCGTCCTCTCGAGGCCTCCCTTGAATTTCTTGAAAAGCGAGAACACGGTCCGCCCTGGCTGGTCCCCGCGGCTACTCGGAGGCCTTGCGGGCGTCGCGGCCCAGCTGGTCCTTCAGCCGGTCCAGGATCCCGTTGATGAACCGCTTGGAGTCGGCGTTCGAGAACTGCTTCGAGATCTCGATCGCCTCGTTGATCGAGACGACCGGCGGGATGTCCTTGCGGTGGAGCATCTCGTACATCGCGATCCGCAGGATCGCCAGGTCGATCTTGGCGATCCGCTCGAACTCCCAGTTCTGGGCCATCGAGCGGATCTGGGCGTCGATCGCCTCCCTGTTCTTGATGACCCCGTCGATCAGCTCCTCCCCGAACGAATAGTGGTCCCTCGGGTGCTCCAGGCCCTCGAAGAAGATCCTCAGGTCATCGACCGGATTGTCCGGCGGATTGATGCTCCAGGCGTAGAGGTACTGGAGCGCGGCGACCCGTCCGTCGTGGCGCTGCGTGTACTGTGGCTTGCTCATTTGGAGATCCTTCGCCGAAGCGCGGCAATGGCGATGGCAGAATTGGGGAGGCCCGACGCAGGGGGCTGGGACGTGCGCATCCGGCCAAAATCGCCCCTGCGCCGCACGCTGTCAACGCGGGGCCCTCCCAGCCGGGGCCGGTCAGCCGCTGAAGTTGATGACGTAGCCCTCCGGCGTGGGAGGAGCCTCGCCGCCCGGCGGCGCGGCGCCCGAGTTGGCGTCGGTCAAGAGCGTGATGTGGAGAAGGAACGAAAAGGGGGGCTTCACGACGAATGCCGAGGCCAGCACCGCGGGGTTGGACGACGACGTGAGCTCGGTCCTCTCGGGATTCGGCTGGTACTGGACGGGCCACCAGAGGACCGCGGCCGACGCGTCAGCCGGGACAGGCTTCTTCTTCTCGTTGTAGAAGGTCAGGAGGAAGTTCTGGTCCTTGAGCTCGATTCCCAGCCATAGCCCGTTTGCCCGGCGTATGGCCGTGCCCGAGATTTTGCCCTCCTTCTCCTCCGTGGGGGTCGGCGTTGGGGAATCCGCAGCGGCGTGAAACGCCGGCGCGACGAGGCCGATCAACGCAAGAAACACGATGCGTTTCATGGCGCAAGCCTACGCCCGGAGCCCTCAATCGGCAAGGCCCTTTCGGGGCCCGGAGGACATCGATTCCCTTAGGCCGCGCCAGCGCGCCAGGCGCTCGGCGATGGCCGCCTCGGCGCCCACGGACTTGGGCGAATAGAGGCGGACCGGGCGCTCGAGGAAATCCTGGCCGGACACCGCCTCGGGAAAGTCGTGGGAGTAGAGGTACCCCTTGCCCTGCCCTATCCGCTTGTTCGCCTGGCCGCTCTTGTCCCGGATGTGGGCCGGCACGGACTGCACCGGGGACTCGCTCAGGGCCTTCCGGGCCTCCCCGAGGGCGAGCGTCGCCGAGTTGCTCTTGGGCGCCGTGGCGATGTAGAGGGTCGCGTGGGCGAGCGTGAGCTCGGCCTCGGGCAGCCCCACAAAGTCGACCGCGTGGTGGGCGGCCACGGCGAGCGGCAGCGCGTTGGGGTCGGCGAGGCCGACGTCCTCGCTCGCGAGGATGACGAGCCTGCGGGCCACGAACCGGGGGTCCTCCCCGCCCGCGAGCATCTTCGCAAGCCAGTACATCGCCGCGTCCGGATCCCCCCCGCGGCAGCTCTTTATGAACGCCGAGATGGTGTCGTAGTGCTCGTCCTCGCCAGCGTCGTAGCGGATCCGCCGCTCGCGGGCGAACACCTCGAGGTCCCCCTCCCCGATCGCCGACGGTGCTCCCTTTCCGAGGGCGATCACCTCGAGCGCGTTCAGCGCGCGGCGCAGGTCCCCGTCGCTGGAGACCGCGAGCGAGGAGAGGATTCCAGCGTCCGCCGTGACGCCGAGGTTGCCAAGGCCGCGCTCCGTGTCGGCGAGCGCGCGGGCAAGGACGCCCGCCACCGCCTCCACCGACAGGGGCTCAAGGCGGAAGAGGTGGCTCCTCGAGAGGAGCGGCGGGATGATGTAGAAGCCGGGATTGTGGGTCGTCGCACCGATCAGGCGGACGACCCCCTGCTCCACGTCCGGCAGCAGGAGATCCTGCTGCGTCTTGTTGAACCTGTGGAGCTCGTCGATGAAGAGGATCGTCTTTTCCTTGGGCCTGCGCCGCGCGGCGGAGAGGACGTCGCGGAGCTCGGCCGCGTTGGACATGACGGCGTTCACCCGGACGAAGCGGCTGCGCGTCTCCCTGGCGATCGCCTCGGCGATGCTTGTCTTGCCCGTGCCCGGCGGCCCGTAGAAGAGGAGCGAGCCGAATTTGTTCTGCGAGACGAGGCGGGCGAGGAGGCTGCCCGGCCCGAGTATGTGGTCCTGGCCTACGACCTCGGTGAGGAGCCGGGGCCTCATGCGGACGGCAAGGGGCCGGTCCGCCGCGCCCGCGTCTTCGGCGAGCGGATCCGGCTCGCTGAAAAGCTCGCTTTGGTCCACGGGGCTCATGTCGGTCTTGGCGCCCGGCCAATCTCCGCCCATTGCGGGCGGATGAGAAGCCATTTTCTGCGGCTCACGACTTGTCAACCGCCCGTCGTTCGGCGACGCTGTCATCCTGCATGAAAAGCGCGTACGAACTGGCGATGGAGCGCCTCTCAAAGTCGGATCCCTCGTCCTCGCGCGCCCTGACCGCCGAGCAGCGCGCGAGCCTGGCCGAGATTGACCGGGTCTTCACGGGCAAGATCGCCGAGCGGGAGATCTTCCTCAAGCAGCAGCTGGAGCAGGCCCTGGCCGGACGGGACGCGGACGAGGTAGAGAAGATCCGCAAGCAGATAGCTTCCGAGAGAGCCCGCCTCGGCGAGGAACGGGAGACCGAGAAGGACCGGGTACGCTCCGCCAGGGGTTAGCCTGAAGAGGAGCGCCTCGGCTTCGCGGCCCGGGTTTCCGCGCGGGCTGCCCGCTTGCAATAGGATGGGGTCTTCACCCCATTGAGGGGCGTTGGCGTTGACACGTCCAAAGTCGGGGTCTCGGTTGCGCGCATGCCGCTCGAGCAGGGTTCAGATTCCTCCTCCAAGACGCTCACTCTGCGCGAACGCGCCGTGTTGGAGTACTTCGCCGAGGGGCTGAACGACCGCGAGATCGCGGTCCGATTTCGCCTGAGGCGGAGCGAAATCTCGGTCATTCGCCGCCGCGCCGCCAAGAAACTCGCGGCGAGGATAGCCTCGGAGCATCCGTTCCAGATCCGCGAGGTCGTGCTTGCCCGGCCGCTCAACTGCGCCGCCCTTTGATCGGGTTGGCGGGTCCTCCTCCTCCCCTGGGAGGCATCGCCATCCCAAGCCGGGGCCTACTCCCTGAATGTGAAGTCGGCGTAGACGGGCAGGTGATCCGACGCCATCGAGTGCTCCACGGAGTGCTTCACGCACTTGAGCCCGTTGTTGTAGAAGATGTGGTCGAGGACGAACGGCCGGCGGTGCCACGTGGGGACCTTGTACTGAACGGTCGCGTAGCCGAACTCCGCGAACTGCTCCACGAGCGAGGCGTGCTGGCTCACGTTGAAATCGCCCCCTAGGATCGTCGGAATGTCCGACTCGGCGAGGCGGTCGGCGACCAGGTCCCGCTGCCAAGGGAAAATGGTGCTGCTTGAGCCGAGCATGAAGAATGCGAGGAGATGCACGTTGTAGAACTGGACCTCCTTGCCCTGCAGGATCGTCTTCGCGCCGATCATCAGGCGGTCGGTGGGCGTCGTCTTCCTTCCCATGAACTCGAACTCGATCGCGGGCGAAGGGACGTCGATGCGGGCCTTCTCGATCAGGGGCGTCTTCGAGAAGATGGCGAGGCCGATCCCGAACGGCAGCTCGCGCGGGTCGGCCTTCGGATATGAGAACCAGCTGTCGTATTCCGCCAATGCGGCCTTGATCCTCGTGTAGTTCGGGGGCGGCTCGACCTGGGCGCCGCCGGTCTGGGCGTGCTCGACTTCCTGGAGCAGGACAATGTCGGCATTGTGCCTGCGAATCTCCCTGATGGTCGCCTCAATGTCCATCGGGGCGCTATCGGGAGAGGCGGCGTCCCAACCCATGCCAAACTGCATGTTGAACTGGAGAACACGAAACATGCTAATCGCCTCTGACAGAGCGCAGGGGTTTCGATACACGCAATCTCATTGTCATTGTAAAAATGCCCTCAATTCGTGGCATCGCCAATGGATTGCAGCAACCCTTAATTGGAGTGGCAAAGGCATTTTCGGGGTTTATTCGGGCTCGGCCGTGCCCTCGACGACCCAGGGCCTGGCTTCGGGAACCTGCTCAAGGAAAGCCCTTAGCGCGGCGCCGAGGTGCTCGGCATACCGGAAATGCGCCCCCATCCCCGTGCGCAGCTCCGCCTCGTAGATGAACTTGTCGGCATGGGTTCCGTGCTCGAAGGGCGTCTGGGCCCCAAGGAGGAGCGAATAGACGTAGGCTGGGGAGCCGCGCCCCATGAGCTCCCGCGTCAGCTCCATCTGGTCGGCCAGCAGCGAGCGGTGCCCGGAATGCGGGATCTCCGGGGGAAGGTAGAAACCCGCCTGGATGAGCGGGGTCGACCTGTTGCCCGTCCTGTGGCGGTTCAGGTCGCGCAGCTCCGCAAGCGCCATGTTGTTCCAGGCAAAGGTGACCCGCATCCTTCGCGTGGCCTGGCCCTGCTGGCCGTAGCGGTTGCTCCTGTGCCTCACGGCCTCGGCGACCGGCTGGTCCTGCCGATACCAAGGCGGGGCGGACCGGTCCACCCTGACCCAGACCTCGTCCGCGAGCGGGGCCGCGCTCAGGCGCTCCAGGCCCATCGCGAGCGAGGCCCGAAGCTCCTGGCGCGCCTGCTCCCCGAACGACATCTCGGCAAAGCTGTGCCTCATGAGCCGCGGCGACTGCTTGAGAAGCTCGCCGCGGATCAAGGCGGCGGCGGCGCGTGCCTCCGGCTGGGGAAGCGAGTCGAGCTGCTTCACGGTCAATGCCCACATCCTCGACGTCTGCACGACCGCGACATTGGTGCGCGTGGCGAACGGGATGAAATAGCGCGCGCGGTCGAGGGCGTAGTTCTTGCGGATGCGGGCGACGACGGCCGGCTTCGCGTCCCTGGGGCATCGGACGAGGCCAGGATCGGCGAGCGCGAGCGCGTCCAGCCGCTCATACTCGGAGCGGTAGGCGGCGAACGAGCGGGCGAGGATCCCCTGCCAGCGCACCGCGAGGTCCTCGGGAATCCCGAGCTCGCCAGCGCCCGGAATGTTCGCCGGCTCCATGGTGATGTAGCGCGTGCTCGACTCCTGGCCGTCGGCCATCTGCGCGATCTCAAAGAGCTTGTACGCGAGCCACATTGAGACCCCGTCGAGCGCCACGGCGAGGCCGCCCGTCAGCCCGCCGATGGACGCGTGGCCGTAGTCCACAAACTTGAGGATGCGGTCTATCGAGGCGTCCGGGTTTGAGACATCGACCTTCGCGAGGATGGCCCCGATTCCCTCGGTGCTGCGCGAGTAGCGGGCGAGGACCGACGCGAGGAGCTCGGGCGTGACCTTCGGGACGTCGGCTGCGCTCGGCGGCGGGACGAGGGCGAGCCCGGTTACCTTCATCATTGGCCCAAATGAGGCAGCTATTGGACCCGGAAACAATTCCGGAAGGGGGATCGCGAGAGAAAAATCTTGGTCGCCGCGAAGACGGGGGAAAAAGGGCCGCCCCTCCGTAACAAAAAGCCAGTTTTGCCGTCCAATATGGTAAGCACGAAAGCCCATGAAAACAGCCCGAGCAGCCCTTCTCTTGCTGGCATGCGCCGCCGCCCCGGCCGCGGCGCTCGCGGACATCGCCATCAACATAGGCATCCCCGAGGTCGTCATACGCTCACAGCCTCCCCCGGAAGTGATCGAGCGCGTGCCCATGAGCCCCGGCCCCGGATACATCTGGATCCGCGGGCACTGGGCGTGGCGCCATAACAACTGGGAGTGGCTCAACGGGCACTGGGACCTTGTCTCGCAGCCCGGCCAGGAGTGGGTCCCCGGGCACTGGGCGGAGCGCAACGGAGGCTGGGTGTGGATCGACGGGCACTATACCGCTGTGTCAGCCCGGCAGTACGCTCCGGGGGCCCAGGTCGAGGTGGCGGCCCCCGAGGCCCCGCCCGCCCCCATGATCGAGACGGTCCCGATGGCCCCGGGCCCGGAATACTTCTGGATCGGCGGGCACTGGCACTGGAACCACGGCTGGGTCTGGCTCGGCGGGCATTATGACCGCCATCCGCATTTTCACGAGGGCGCCGGCTGGGAGGCGGGTCACTGGGACCACCGCGGCGGAAATTACGTCTGGGTCGAGGGCCGCTGGCGCTGATGGCGCGCCGCGTCCGCCCGGCCGGTGCGCGCAGGCCGCCGGGCGGCCTAGCGCCCTGACATCAGGACCCCGAGCGGCCCCTGGCAGAATCCAAGGAGGATCGATGCTGCCACGAGCAGGGCGAGCGTGATCCCGAGCACGAATCCGGGCCCCGACTTCGCCCGCGCGGCCGTCTCAGGGGAAATGGCGGCCTCGTCGCTGAAGTAGGCCGTGCGGATCCAGCCGAAGTAGTAGTAGATCGAGATGACGACTCCCGCGGCCGCGATCCCCAGCAGGCCGTAATGGCCCGCCTTGAAGGCCGCCACGAAGACGTAGAGCTTGCCCAGGAATCCCGCGAAAGGGGGAATGCCCGCCAGCGATCCGAGGCCGCAGGCAAGGACTCCGGCGAGGAAGGGGCTCTGCTTGGCGAGGCCGGCGTAGTCGGACAGCTCCTGGACGGAGTCGTCGGGCCCGGAGAGGACCGCCATCACGCCGAAGACCGCGAACGAGCCGATCAGGTAGGCGTACAGGTAGAAATACACGGCGCCGATGGCCCCGGCCCCCGCTGCGCACGTGGAGACGACGGCGAGGAGGATGAATCCCGCGTGGGAGACGCCGGAGAGGCCGATCAGGCGCTTGACGTTGCGCTGCTTGAGCGCGGCCAAGTTTCCAAAGAGGAGCGTCGCCGCGGCCATGAGGGTCAGCACGGGCCCGACCAGCCACTCATACGAGGGGAACACCTCGGTCACGAGGACGAGGAGCACGATGAACCCCGCCGCCTTGGAGCCCACGGCGAGCAGGGCCGTGACCGGCGTCGGCGCCCCCTGGTAGACGTCGGGGATCCATATCTGGAACGGCACCGCGCCGATCTTGAACGCGACACCCGAGAGGACGAGGGCGATGCCGGCCGCGGCCAGGAAGTTGTGCGGGTTGGCGTCGAGGAAGCCGCGCAGCCCGGCGTATTCCATCGCGTCGTCCGTCCTGCCGGGAAGGCCGTGGCCGCCCGCGGCCCCGTAGAGGAGCGCGATCCCGAAGAGGAGGAGCGCCGAGCTGAGCGCGCCCATGACGAGGTACTTCAGGCCGGCCTCGAGCGCCGCCGGGCTCGAGCGGTAGTAGCTGACGAGGATGTACAGCCCCACCGTCACCGTCTCCAGCGCCACGAAGAGCATCACGAAGTTGCGGCTCTCGACGAGGAGCATCGTCGCCCCGGTGACGACGAGGACGATGTGGTGGAACTCCACGATGGGGACGCGCCGCCTGTGGAGGCCCGCATACGCGAGGATCGAGACAAAGAGGGACGTGAGGAGAAAGAAGACCCGCATCACCTGGCCCCGCGACGAGAGGATGAGGAGGCCGTTGAACGCCGTCGTCACGGGGATGTCGAGGCGGCCGAGCAGAACGGCCAGGACGGCGAGCTGGCCCGCGACCGAGACCGCCGGGATGCGCTCGTGCTGGGACTTCGGGAGCACGGTCTCCAGGACGAGCAGGAAGAGGGCGAGGCAGCCGAGCGAGAGCTCGGGCCAGACCGCGCCCCAGGCATTGCCGTGCCCGTACACCATGAACGAGGCGCTCTGAAGCTGGAGGGTGGAATCCATGGGGCGGCCTGGGCTCGGGCTATCGGCTGGCCACGGTTGCCGCCGTTGCGCCCTCGAGCGCGCGGTTGATCTCGGTCGAGAAGGACCTCGGCCAGACGCCGACGAAGAGGAGTGTCGCCGCGAGGAGGAGGGCGGGCAGCTTCTCGCCCCACCCGAGGTCCTGCGTGGGGTTCGCCGCGGCAACCTGCGAGAACGCCGCGGACTCCGGGCCGAAGAAGACCCGCGCCGCGGCCCGCAGTCCGTAGACGGCCGACACGACCGTGCCCGTGAGCGCCACGACCGTCAGGGCGTGCGAGAACTGCCAGAGCGCGACGAAGATCGGGAGCTCCCCCCAGAAGTTCGCGAAGCCCGGCAGCCCGATGCTCGCGAACGTGGCGGCGACGAAGAGAGCCGCGAGCGCCGGGGCCTTCCGCGCCAGTCCGCCCATCCGGTCCATGTCGAAGGTGTGCGTGCGCTTGTAGACGCTGGTCGAGAGGAGGAAGAGGAGCGCCACGGAGAGGCCGTGCGCCGCCATGAGCATCACGACGCCGCCCGCCCCGAGGACCGAGCCGGCCGCGATCCCGAGGAAGGCGTAGCCCATGTGCATGACGGAGCTGTACCCCACCATCTGCTTCAGGTCGCGCTGCGCGATCGTCACGAGGCCGATCGCGAGCACGTTGCCGACGCCCGCGAGGACGGCGAGCGTATGGCTCCAGTGCGACGCCCCGAACGGAAGGAGCGGGAGCGCGATCTGGAGGAGCCCGTAGAGCCCGAACTTCTTGAGGACGCCGGCGTGGAGCATCGCGGCGGAGCTCGGGGCCGCCCCGTAGCCGAGCGGCGCCCAGGAATGGAACGGCCAGAGGGAGACGAGTATCCCGAAGCCGAAGAGGAGGAGGCCGAAGATGTGCCTCTGCGTCGTCTCCCCGAAGGGCCTCGACGCCAGGGTGTCGCGCAGGACGAGGATGTCGAAGCTGCCGGCCCCGCTCTTAGCGTAGATCGCGATGAGCCCGAGGAGGGACAGCATCGCCCCGAGCGTCAGGTAGATCGTCATCTGGAGCGCCGCGTACGTGCGGTCGCGCCCGCCCCAGACGCCCACCATGATGAAGGTGGGGATGAGCGCCAGCTCGTGGAAGAAGTAGAAGAAGAAGATGTCCACGCTCGCGAACGTGCCCATGAGCCCGGCCTGCATGACAAGGAGGAGCATGAGGTACGTCTTCATCCGCTCGGCGTTCGACTGGATCGCGTAGAGGCCGGCCGCCAGGCCGACGATCCCCGCAAGGACGAAGAGGGGCAGCGAGATCCCGTTGATGCCGAACTTGAGTCCGATCCCGAAGCCGTCGAGCCCCGTCGAGTAGCCCGAGAGGAATGCGTACCCGTGGGACTCCTTCGCGGCGTCGCCGAAGCCCCACCAGACGAGGAGCGCCATCAGGGCCGGCACCGCGAATCCCACGTACGCGAGCTTGACCGCATAGCGCTTGGGCAGGCCGAGCGCGATCGCGAGCGCGACGGCGAGCGGCGCCGCGACCGAGAGGAGCAGGGGATCGAACGCGGGATGGCCGAGGGGTGTCATTCTAGAGGATGCCGGCGGCGTACGCCCAGAGGACGGCGACGCCGAAGAGGAACCAGTAGACGTAGTTGCCGAGGCGCCCCGTGTGGAGGGAGCGCAGGCCGCTGCTCACAAGCTCGGCCGCGCCCCCGACGCCGCGGACGACCACGCCGGCGAGGCCCACGACGTCGATGAAATTGAGGATGAGGGCGAACCGCTGCTGGATCTTGGCGACGTAATAGTCATACGCCGTGTCGAACGATGTCTTGAGCGACTCGAGGAAGCCGAAGGCGCCGGGGAACCTCACCTGGAGGGCGTCGGTCCCGTCCGTCGAGTAGAATGCGAGCGCAGCCGCGGCGCCGACCGCGAGGACGAAGAGGCTCGCCCCGAGGACGACCATGTGGGTCGACCCGCTTGCCTCAGGGACCAGCGAGAGGATGCCCTCAAACCCCCGGGGATAGGCGCCCCTGTACCCGCCGACGACCGAGAGGAGCGCAAGGAGGACAAGGGGCGCCGTGACCGACATCCCGGCCTCGTGCGCGTGGCCTGCCGCCTCGCTCCTCGGTTTGCCGAGGAAGACGATCTTCCAGAGCCTCACCATGTAGAAGGCGGTCAGGATGGCCGTGAGCGCGAGGACGGCGAAGACGGCCGGGTTGTTGTCGTAGGCAAGGGCGAGGATCGCGTCCTTTGAGAAGAACCCGGCGAGCCCGGGAAGCCCCACGATGGCGGCCACCGCCACCGTGAAGGTCCAGAACGTGAGCGGCATCCGGGCCCGCAGGCCCCCCATCCGGAAGATGTCCTGCTCGTGGTGGCAGCCGAGGATGACCGAGCCTGAGCCGAGGAAGAGGAGCGCCTTGAAGAACGCGTGGGTCGTCAGGTGGAACATCGCGGCGCCGGCGGACCCGAGGCCGAAGGCCGCCACCATGTAGCCCAGCTGCGAGAGCGTCGAATACGCGAGGACCTTCTTGATGTCGCTCTGGATGACCGCGCACAGGGCCGCGTAGAGCGCCGTCAGCGTCCCGACCCAGGCGATCACGAAGAGCGCCGGCTCCACCATGAGGACCTCGATCCTGCAGAGCATGTAGATGCCGGCCGCCACCATCGTCGCCGCGTGGATGAGGGCCGAGACGGGCGTCGGGCCCTCCATCGCGTCGGGAAGCCACACCTGGAGCGGCAGCTGCGCCGACTTGCCGACCGCCCCGCAGAAGAGGAGGAGGGGGATCGTGCGGCTGTAGACGAGGGCACCCGCCGCGTGGGCCGCGCCGAGCTCGGTCAGGCTCACGGTCCCGTTCGTCCAGTAGCACAGGATGATCCCCAGGAGGAACCCGAAGTCCCCGACGCGGTTCACGATGAACGCCTTCTTCGAGGCGTCCGACGCCGACTGCTTCTCCCGCCAGTGGTTGATGAGGAAGTAGGAGCTGAAGCCCACGAGCTCCCAGAAGATGAACATCATGAACAGGTTGTCTGCCAGCACGATCCCGATCATGGAGAACATGAAGATCGAGAGCCCCCCGAAGTAGCGCGCCCTCGCCGGATCGTCGTGCATGTAGCCGAGCGAGAACACGTGGACGCAGAGGCCGACAACGCCCACGATCGCCAGCATGAGCGCCGCCAGGTCGTCGTACTTGAAGCCCAGCGACACCGCGAACGAGCCGAAGCGCAGCCACTCGATGGAGGCCGAGAAGCGGGCGCCCCCGAACGCGAGTGAGAGCGCCCCGATTGCGACGGCGGCCGACGCCGTGACGGACACGGCCGCGGCGGCGGCGCCCCTCCTTGCGAGGAGGAGCGTGATCACGGCCGCCGAGCCGAGCGGCGTCAGGAGGACGAGGAGTGCGGTGTCGAGCGGCGCCATGTGCTTCCGGTCCCTAGCGCCTGAGCGAGTTGAGGCGGTCCACCTGGATCGTGTGGCGCGTGCGGAAGAGCGCCACGATGATCGCGAGGCCGACGGCCACCTCGGCGGCGGCCACGGTCAGGATGAAGAAGACGAAGACATCGCCGTCGCCGGTCCCGTTGAAGCGCGAGAAGGCGACGAGCGCCAGGGTGGCCGCGACCAGCATGAGCTCGAGGCACATGAAGATGACGAGCGTGTTGCGCCGCACGAGGACGCCGAGGAAGCCGACGGCGAAGAGCGCCGCGGAAAGGAGGACGTAGGATTCGAGGGACGGGCTCATGTGGGGCGCCCGGCCTCCCCGGTCCGCCGGCTCAGGACGATGACGCCCAGCATCGCGACGAGGAGCAGGAAGCCGATCACCTGGACCGGCAGGAGATAGGTCGTGAAGAGCGGGTAGGCGTAGAGCTTCAGGTTGGAGCCCACCGCGCCCGGCGCCGGCGGCCCGGAGGCCAGCTGGCCCCTGACGGCGATCATGTCGAGGCCCGCGATGAGGAGCACAGAGGCGACGAAGCCCGCGAGGGCCTGCATGGCCCTGAAGCGCCACGGCTGGCCCCCCTGCATGTCGAGGAGCATGACGATGAAGAGGAAGAGGGCCACGACCGCGCCCGCGTAGACGAGGACGAGGATGAACGCCAGGAGGTAGGCGTGGAGCAGGATGAAGAGGCCCGCGATCGCCGCCAGGCAGAGAAGGAGGCACATGGCCCCGTTGACGGCGTTCTTGCTCAGGACGACCCCGAGGGCGAAGCCCAGGGCGAGGACGGAGAGGCAGCTGAAGGCGAGGTGCTCCATCGCTTGGGTTGCGCCCCTCAGGCGTGCCCGCCGCCCTCGTTGGCGGCCTTCTCGGCCTTCTTCTTCACTTCCCACTTGAAGTGCTTGTCCGGGAGCGTCCCCCCGAGCTCGTAGAGCCGGTCCTTGTGGTTCACCATCTCGGCGCGGCTGTAACCGGACATTGAATACTGCTTCTGCAGGAAGATCGCCTCCTCCGGGCAGACCTCCTCGCACAGGCCGCAGTAGATGCAGCGCAGCATGTCGATGTCGAAGGCCTTCGGCGCCTTCTCCACCTCGGCGTTGGGCGCGCCCTCGGGGATGGAGCCCGGCGTGATCCGGATCGCCTTCGGCGGGCAGACGAACTCGCACAGCTGGCATGAGACGCACTTCTCGCGGCCGTTCGGGTCCATGACGAGCGTGGGCACGCCCCGGTAGTGGGCCGGGATCGCCGGGCGCTGCTCGGGATACTCCATGGTCTCGGCCGGCCCCAGGAAATGCTTCAAGGTCGTCATGAGGGCGCCGAAGACCTGCGGGAAGTACGTGCGCTCCACGAGGGTGAGGGACTTGCGCTGGACCTTGATGACGGCCATGGGGTGCGTTTCCTTCTAGTGCTGCAGGAGGGCGATCCCGAGCGTGTACGCGAGGAGGTTGACGACCGAGAGGGGGAGCAGCTTCTGCCAGCCGAGCTTCATCACCTGGTCGTAGCGGAAGCGCGGGACCGTCCAGCGCACCCACATGAAGATGAAGATGAGCGTGAAGACCTTGCCGACGAAGATGAGGGTCGAGAGGATCCCCTGGGCGAGCGGATGGAGCCAGAGCAGGGAGCCGGTGGCCCTGTGCAGGAAGAGGACGAGGCTCGCGAGCGGCACGCCGGGCAGGATGTTCCATCCTCCGAGGAAGAGGAGGGTGAAGACGGCCGAGCCCACGATCATGTTGGCGTACTCGGCGACGAAGAAGAGCGACCACTTGAAGGCCCCGTACTCCGTGTGGAAGCCGCCCACGAGGTCGGCCTCGGATTCCGGCATGTCGAAGGGCTGGCGGTTGGTCTCGGCGAAGAGGGCGATCGCGAAGATGAGGGCCGAGACCGGCATCGTGAAGACGAACCACGCCCCGCCCTGGTACTCGACCGCGCGGGCGAGGCTGAGCGTGCCCGCGGTTCCCGGGGCGTTCACCCAGAGGAAGACGGGGAGCACGGAGAGGGTCATCGAGAGCTCGTAGGAGATCAGCTGGGCCGACGCCCGGATCCCGCCGAGGAACGGGTACTTGGAGTTCGAGGCCCAGCCAGCGAGGATGAGCGAATAGATCCCGAGCGAGGCGACGGCGAAGACGGCCAGGATCCCCACGTCCACGTTGGCGAGCATGAGCGGGACCGGCTCGCCCGCCGGGCCGATGAAGGCGCCAAAGGGGACCACGGTCACGGTCGTGAACGCGGGCACCATCGCGACGACCGGCGCCAGGACGTAGTAGAACTTGTGGACGTGGTCCGGGAGCGGCTCCTCCTTGAAGAGGAACTTGGCCCCGTCCGCCGCCAGGTGGAAGAGCCCGAGGCGCTGCAGGATCCAGATGCCGGGGACCCAGGCGAGGAGCGGGGGAAGCGCGCGGTTCGGCCCCGGCCGCCCCTGGATCCACGCGCACACCTTGCGCTCGGCCATCGAGCACGCGGCGGCGACCGGGAAGATGACGATGACGACGGCGACCCCCTTGAGGACCGCCAGGACGGCGGGGTGAAGCCCGAGAAAGTGCTCAGGCATGGGCGGCCTCCTTCGGGGCGGACGGCTTGAAATGGAGCGCGGGGCCCTCGATGAACGCGAGGCCCGACCAGCGGCCGGAGTCGATGGGGAGCCCCGAGTCGGGTATGGTGGCGTAGCTCACCCCGGCGAGCTCAGGGACTTCCGCAGCGATCGCGGCCCAGACGGCCCCCACGTCGGCGCCGGCCGCGGGTCCGCCGGCGGCGGCCACGAGGCTCGAGAGGGCGACCAGGTCGTCCACGGCGCCCTCCGGGCCGGGCACGGCCTTCGCGAACCTCTGGAGGCGGAACTGCTGGTTAACGAGCGTCCCCTGCTTCTCGAACACCGTGAGGGTCGGGATCACGATGCGCGCGGCGGCGCTCGTCGGGTTGGCGCGGGTGCCGAGGTAGACGACCGGCACCCGGCCGAGCTGGGCCTCGCTCAGGCCCGCGGCCGCTAGGTCCTCGCCCACGGAGACCACGGCCGCCACGCTCCCGGAATCGATCGCGGCCGAGAGGGATTCGAGCTTCGCCTGCGGCAGCTCCCCGATGAGGCCCGCCATGAGCGCGCCGCGGACATTCGGGTTGCGGTCGGCCGAGACGAGGATCCCGTCGCCCTGCCCCACCCGGGAGACGAGCGACGCGCGGGCGCCGAGCGCCTCCGCGAGCCTCCTCGTCAGGAACTGCTCCTCGAGCGAGCTCCTCCCCGATCCGACGACCGCCACCCGGCCGGCGGCGAAGATCTCGCCGGCCGCCCTGGCCGCGAAGCCGAGCGTGCTCTCGACGCCTTTCACGCGGACCGTGTCCAGGCGCCCCGGCGCGCGGATCTCCCTGTAGAGGACCCTCCCGCTGTCGGCCATCCAGGTGTCGTTCACGGCGTCGTTGTCGCGGGGCGTGATCCGGTAGACCTCTCCCTCGCGCGACCAGACGACCGTGTTGGCCCCGGCGCTCGACTCCGTGTCGATGCTGTTCGACTGGCGCAGGAACCAGACCCGCATCTTGAACCTGAAGTCCGTGCTCGTGAGCGCCCCGACCGGGCAGATGTCGACCGTGTTGAGGGAGTAGTTGTTCTCGAGCTTCTTGCCCGGGTAGCACGTGAGCGTGCTGTAGCTCCCCCTGTCGGTGAAGCCGAGGACGTCGTCCTTCGCCACCTCCTTCGAGAAGCGGATGCAGCGCGAGCACAGGATGCAGCGCTCGTCGTCCAGCATGACGCGGGGCCCGAGGAGCGTGCGCTTGGGCTTCACGTTCTTCTGCTCGATGTACCGCGAATACCCCCGGCCGTACCCGGCCGACTGCTCCTGGAGCTTGCACTCCCCCGCCTGGTCGCAGATCGGGCAGTCGAGCGGGTGGTTGATGAGGAGGAACTCCATGACCCCCTGCTGGCAGTCCCTCACCATCGGGGAGGTCGTGCGGATGTGGAGCCCCGGCGAGGCGTTGGTCGCGCACGCGATCGTCGGGCGCGGCATCCAGTTGACCCGCTGCCTCCCCGTCGCCGGGTCCATGACCGGGGCCTTCGTCGCCGGGTCCACGGCGGGAAGGCCCATCTCGACGAGGCACATCCGGCAGTTGCCGACCACGGTCAGCTTCGGGTGGTAGCAGTAATGCGGGACGTCGACCCCGAGGCGCTTCGCCGCCTCGATGACGTTCGTCCCCCGGGGGACTGCGACCTCCCGGCCGTCGATATTGACGGTGATCATGTCGGTGGGCATGGGCGGGTTGGTCGGCATCGGCCTATACGAGCTCGGGCACATCGCCGGGTCTTGCGGCCTTCTTGGCCAGAGCGTACCCCTTGAACTCGTCCCCGAACTTGGCGATGAAGCTCTGGGTCGGCCAGGCGCAGGCCTCCCCGAAGGCGCAGATCGTGCGCCCCGCGATCTGGTCGGCCACGCTCTTCAGGAGGGCGCCGTCCTCGGGCCTCGCCTCGCCGTGCACCATGCGCGCCGTGATCTTCTTCATCCAGAGGGATCCCTCCCGGCAGGGCGTGCACTGGCCGCAGCTCTCGTGGGAATAGAAGGCGTTGATGTTGCCGAGCGCCTCGACCATGCTGACGGAGTCGTCCATCACGATGACGCCGCCCGAGCCGCCCATCGACCCGATCATTGCCAGGCAGTCGAAGTCCATCGGGATGTCCTCCACGCCCCAGTCATACTCGACCATCTCGGCCCCCACCTTCCTCTTGCCCTTGTAGCGCTCGCCGAATTTGAGGACCTTCGCCGAGGATCCCCCGGGGATCACGGCCTTGAACGTCCGCCCGGGGAGCGGTCCCCCGCAGACCTCGTTCAAGAGCTGGCCCATCGTCACCCGTCCGACCTCGAACTCGTAGTAGCCCGGGCGCCTCACGTGGCCCGAGACGCAGAGGATGCGGGTCCCCGTGTTGTTCGGCGTCCCGATCTTCGAGTAGGCGTCGCCCCCCATGTCCGCGATGTGCTTCACGTGGCAGAGGGTCTCCACGTTGTTGACGATCGTCGGGCACTGGTAGAGGCCGAGCACCGCCGGGAAATACGGCGGCTTGATCCGCGGGTAGGGCCGCTTCCCCTCGAGCGACTCGATGAGCCCCGTCTCCTCGCCGCAGATGTAGGCGCCCGCGCCCCGGTGGACGTAGATCTCGCAGCCGTAGCCCGTCCCGAGGATATTGGGGCCGACGAAGTTCGAGGCCCTGGCCTCCGCGATCGCCTTCTCGAGGATCCTCGCCCCCTCGGGGAATTCCCCCCGGATGTAGACGTAGGCGCGCTCCACCTTGTTCGCGAAGCACGTGATCATGATCCCCTCGATCATCTGGTGCGGGTCCTGGTGGATGATGTAGCGGTCCTTGAAGGTCCCGGGCTCCGACTCGTCCGCGTTGACGACGAGGTAGATGGGCTTGCCGCTCTTCCTGTCGAGGAGGGTCCACTTGACACCGCACGGGAAGCCGGCCCCGCCCCTGCCCCGCAGGCCCGACTTCTTCACCTCGTCCACCAGCTCCTCGGGCTTCCTCTGCACGGCCTTCCGGAGGACCCCGTAGCCGCCATTGCGCAGGTAGCAGTCGAGGTCGGCCGTGTAGCCGGGCTCGCCTATGTGCCTGAAGATCAGCCTGTTTTGCTCGGGTGCGGGCATGGTCTTCGTTCGTCAGCGCGAGGCCGCCGGCGCGCCGGCCTCGGCCTTGATTTTCTCCGACAATTCGCGCGCACGCGCGGCGTCGACCTTCTCGTGGAGCTCGTCGTCGATCATGACGACCGGGGCCGTGCCGCAGCTCGCCAGGCATTCGACGAACTCGATCGTCACCTCGCCGCCCGGCGAAACCTCGCCGAGGCCCGTCGCGAACTGCCTCTGGAACTCGGCGCACGTGCGGTATCCGCCCATGATCGCGCACGACAGCGTGCGGCACACCTTGATGTGCCTGCGGCCGATCGGCTTCTGCCGGAACATGGGATAGAAGGTCACGAGCTCGAAGATGTTGATCGGCTGGAGCTCGAGCTTCTGGGCGATCCACTCGACCGCCTCGTGGGAGATGAAGCCCTGGTCGGCCTGGACGAGGTGGAGAAGCGGGAGCGCCGCGCTCCGCTTCTGCGGGTAATGCGTGATCACCTCGTCGATCTCGCGGAGCGTCTGGGCGCCGAGGTTCATCGGTCGCACTCCCCCATGACGAAGTCGAGAGACCCCAGGATGGAGACGACGTCCGAGACCATCGCCCCGACGCACACCTTGGGCAGGATCGAGAGGTTGCAGAACGAGGGGGCGCGGATCTTCAGGCGCCACGGGACGCCGCCCCCCTTTGAGACGATGTAGAAGCCGAGGGCGCCCTTCGGGTTCTCGGCCTCGAAGTACACCTCGCCCGCCGGCATCTGCGGGCCCTCGGTGACGATCATGAAGTTCTGGATCAATTCCTCCATGGAGGTCAGCACCTTGTCCTTCGGCGGCGCGAAGATCCGCTTCGCGTCCTCGGCGTACCAGGCCCCCGACGGGAACTTCGCTACCGCCTGCTTGATGATGCGCACGGACTGGCGCATCTCCTCGCCGCGCACCAGGTAGCGGTCGTATCCGTCGCCCTTGGTGCCGATGGGCACGTCGAAGTCGTACTGCTCGTATCCGCTGTAGGGCTTGTCCTTGCGCAGGTCGAGCGCGATGCCGCTCCCGCGCAGGTTGGGGCCGGTGAGGCCGTAGGCGATCGCGTCCTCCTTCGTGATCACCCCCACGCCGACCGTGCGGTCGACGAATATCCTGTTGCGGGTAAGGAGGTTGAGGATCTCCTCGAGAAGCGGAAGGAACTGGTCGCAGAAGGCGTCCACTCTCCCAATCCAGCCCTCGGGGACGTCGCAGGCGCTGCCGCCGATCCGGGAGTAGCTCGTCGTGAACCGGGCCCCCGTCAGCTCCTCGAAGAGCTTGTAGAGCTTCTCGCGCTCCGTGAAGGAATACATGAAGACCGACCAGGCGCCGACATCGATCCCGAAGGCGCCAAGCCCAAGGAGGTGGGCCGAGATTCGCGCCATCTCGGCCGTGATGACGCGGGTCGCCATGCAGCGCGGAGGGACCTCGAGCTTCGCCAATTTCTCGACCGCGATCGCGTACGCCATGTTGTTGGCGAGGGGGGCAAGGTAGTCCAGCCGGTCCGTGTACGGGACGAACTGGTTGTACGTCATGTTCTCGGCGATCTTCTCGTCGCCCCGGTGGAGGTAGCCGATCACGGGGTCGGCCTTGGTGACCACCTCGCCGTCGAGCTCCAGCTGGAGCCGAAGGACGCCGTGCGTCGACGGGTGGGACGGCCCCATCGAGAGCGACATCTTCTCGGTCTCAAACTCGCCCGTCGCGGCCTTTGCGGCGGAATCCGGAAATGCGTATTCGGCGGGCATGGCGGCGTGGGTCCCTACTTGGCCCCGGGTTTCGGGCGGCGCTCGGTCCAGCTCTCGTCCTTCGCGCGGGGCTCGGCGTCCGTCATGTTCATCTCACCGGGGGACGCGACGAACGGTCCGCCCATCATCGGCGCCGCGATCGCGTTGGTCCCGGTCTCGGCGACGACCTCCAGGTCCGGCAGCGCGGTATCGATGCCGGAAAGCGGGAAATCCTTGCGCAGCGGGAAATGCGGGTAGCCGTCCCACATGAGGATCCGGCGCAGGTCCGGGTGGCCCGCGAAGCGGATGCCGTACATGTCGTACGCCTCGCGCTCGTGCCAGTCGGCCCCGGGCCAGAGGCCGGTGGCGCTCGGGACCTCGGGCGCCGCGTCGTCCGCGCAGTCGACCGCGATGCGCACGTACTCGTGGGACTGCGTCGAGAAAAGATGGTAGACGACCGTGAACCTCGGGCGCGAGCCGAGGGCCCAGTCGACCCCCGAGACGTCGGTCAGCATGTCGAAGCCATGCTCGTCCCTCAAGGACCTGAGGACCGGCACCACGTCCGCCGGGGGGACGTTGACCGCCGGGTGGTCGAGGCTCGCGCGATCGGACACCGCCGCCCACCGACCCTTCAGAGCCGCGATAGCCTCTAATGCCTTGGGCATCAGGCCGAAAGGAGTTTGCTCGCGGACGGCTCCCGCTTCACCTTTTCCTGAAGCTTGACCAGGGCGTCCAGGAGCGCCTCGGGCCGCGGGGGGCATCCGCTCACGTAGACGTCGACCGGGACGATGCGGTCGACTCCCTGCAGGACGGCGTAGCTCCTGTACATGCCGCCCGTGCTGGCACAGGCGCCCATCGCGATCACCCACTTCGGCTCGGACATCTGGTCGTAGATCCTCCGCAGGGCCGACGACATCTTGTAGGTGACCGTCCCGGCGACGATCATGACGTCGGCCTGCCTCGGAGAGAACCTCATCACCTCGGCGCCGAAGCGCGCGATGTCAAAACGGCTGGCCCCCGTCGCCATGAGCTCGATGGCGCAGCAGGCGAGCCCCATCGGCATCGGCCACATGGAGTTCGCCCTGATCCAGTTGATGACCGCATCCGCCCGGGAGACGATGACGTCGCCCTCTATCTTGCTGTTGTAGGTCAGTTCGGAGTTGGCGGAAACCATGGCGCAATTTGGGCAAAAACCATGCCACCGTACCCTCCCGGCAAGGGTGCGCAAGAAGGTTTTGGCGTGCGCGGCGTCTCGGGGCGATTTAGGCGTCCAGGCGCGCGAATCCGCGACCGGCACAGAGGCAAACTGCGCGGTCGCCACCAACCTTTTCGCGTTGCCAACCCGCGGCATCCACTCGTGACCGAGGGGCCGGCCCTTGGGGCCGCCACGGCGAGTTTGCATTCCGGCGCTGGTCAACCTAGGTTCGGGCCGTACCCCGCAGCCATGACCTCCCAAAGGGCAATCGAGCTGTTCGCGCTCCTCAATTTCTTCATTGTGGGAGTGTCCCTTGTGGTGCGACCGACGGCCTGGGCCCGCTTCTTCACCTGGATGCAGCGCGAGGGAGAGGCCGGGGCTGTGATTTACGGCCTCCTGTGCGTTCTGTGGGGATCGTTGATCGTCTCATTCCACCCGACGTGGCATGGGCCGGCCGTCGTCCTTCCGGCCTTCGGCGCGCTCCAGCTGACGGAGGGATTGGCGTTTCTCGTGTTTCCCCGTTTCGGACTCCGGATCATGGCGGTCTTTAGCGAGGACCGCCTCTGGCTCTTCCGGCTGCTCGGCTTCATCGCGCTCGTTCTCGTCGTCTACATTCATTCGGTGTACCCGTCCTCGTTCGACCTGACGGCGTAGAAGCATGGACGCGGCTCAATCCATTCCCATTGCGAGGATAGCCGTGACCGCCGTCGTGGCCGGCGTTCTGGGCGGAGCCGCGATGATCGGGGTCATGCGCCTCATCACCCGCGCTGAATGGGCGAGATTCCATATGATCGTTGCCGTCGGCAGCTTGATCACCCGGTCGAGGGAAGGCGCCTTCGGGGTGGGCATGATCGTCCACACCATATCGGCCATCGTATTTGCGACGCTCTACACGATCGTCATGTGGAAAACCGGCCTCGCCCATTTGCCAATCTCAGTGTTCGCATGCATCGGCCTTGGCATCATCCATGGCATGATTGTCAGCATTCTCCTGGTCTGGATCATTTCCGAACACCACCCGCTTCCTGAATTCAAGGATGCCGACCTTGCCATCGCCCTGGTCCATTTTGCCGGACACGTCGCCTACGGGGCGGTCGTTGGCCTCGTGATCGGATTGGCATCATTCTAGCCGCATGGTAACAATGTGACCGCAGGCGATTGCGTTTGACGCGCCCCCGCCACTTGGCCTCTCATCTTCCCCTTCGATCGACGGAATCCACAGGTTTCCGGTACACGGAGAGGTGGCAGAGTGGTCGAATGTGCGTGATTGGAAATCACGTGAACCCGCAAGGGTTCCGAGGGTTCGAATCCCTCCCTCTCCGCCACTTTGCTCGAGATTGTGGGGCTACTTAGGGCCTACCGCATCGGCAAGCACGCCCTTGATGAACGACTGGTACGGCATTCCCTTCCTGTGGGCCTGGACCTTGAGACGGGCTAGGACGCTGTTCGGAACGCGAAGGGATATCGCAGTGCTCGTGGGCTTAAGATTGGGAAATGTCGCGAATCTGGCTTTCTGCCAGTCGACCGGCCTCTCGATGTTAGTGTCTTTCACGTAGAGCTTTTTCATAATCCATAGTCTCCTTTCTGTTGGCTGGGCTCGCTGAAATCACCCGCAGTTTCCTGGCACGAACAGTGAATACGATCCGCAAAACCCGACCTCGCTCGCTTCGGCCAAGCGCGGCCCAACGAGGCTCAAGGTCTTCAGGCCGGGAAGCCTCAGCCACCCATGGCTCCCGGAAAAAGATTTCTTCAGCTTCCTCATTGGAAATACGGTGTTTCTTCGGGTTCTTGGTCAGGTTTCCTACGTCCCACTCAAATCCCTCAAGACTGGAAAAGTCAAATTCCATCGTATGTCGTTTTGATATACAGAAAGTATGATGTCAACTGTACGGGTGTGCTGGCTTTGGGTTGTCATTAGGTTGCCAGAAATCATGAAACTGCCTTCCCTTTGTTGCTTGTCTCTTCCTCTTGTTGCCGGTTCCAATCCATTGAAATCAAATTAAGTCCGCGTCTTCTAGTGGCTTAGCTTCGCCAGGATAGAAGGGTTCGAATCCCTCCCTCTCCGCCATTTTCTCCCTCTGAAGGGGCGAAACCCGAAGCTAGCTTACGGACTCCGAGTCCGAGGTTGCACAACGATCTGACGCGAGGCGGGGGTGGGGGGGGGGGGGCCGCCCCCCCCCCCCCCGACCGCTGGCCAAGGAGAGCCTGCTTTACGCCTCTCTCCTTGGCCAGCGGTCCTACAAGGTTGCCTTCACCGCCACGTTAATCTTCAAACGGATTAAAGGTGTCCACTTCGGGGAAATCACCCGTATTTCGCGTTACCACCGTCAAATGGCGGCTGATAGCAATCGCCGCAATCTGCGTGTCTGGGTAGGATCGCGGCTGGCGTTTCAGCGCCGGTCTCGAAACATATTCACCCCACGCTTCGGCGGCCGCGGCATCAAACGGCAAAAGGCGGTCTCCCGCTTCCCGAACGAAAACGGAAATTTCCAACAGAAGTCTCGCCCGCCGACGTGGCTCTGTTTCATGGGCCCCTTGATAGCGCTCGGCTATCGCGACGCTCGGCACTGCACACGCTGCCCCGTGCGCCAATAGCCAATTTAGCACCTTCGCGTTGGGGCGCGGTTTGCCGGATTCGGAAATGACGTTCGTATCGAGGAGGAACTTCACGGTGTCTGAACCTGCCGATGATCACGCGCAGCGGCGGGCACCCGTCCCAAACGACGCAAGGCGTGAAGGAAGCTCCTACTAGCCCCGGGAACCGACATCTTTACAACGCGGATTGAATCGCCGTCGGGACGCCAATCCAGCGTGGTGCCTGGCTCTATGCCGAATTGCCTCCGCAATCCCTTAGGCACGACTGTCTGGCCTTTGACTGTAACTGTGCTCGTCATTGTAAGAAATTCCTACTTTTTTGCTTTGCTGTCAAGACGGCCCGGAGCCCGATTGCGGATTCGTCGTTAGGGGTCTCGATTCTTTTGGGCAATCACTCGCTGACACTCAACGTTTCCGTCGCAGAACGCTAAGGTTGCCGGGATCCTTGCTCTTATCTGAGCCAAGTGTTCGAGTTGTTTGAAAGGGACCAAACGAAGGAGATTCGTCCTTCGGCATCTTGTGTCTCATCCCGCAACCATGGCCGCGACCGAGTTGCAATTTGCGGTTGTCCGCCGGACTTCAATGGCTATGTTTGCGGCCGTGACCAAACTTGCCGAAATCAAAGAGGCAATTCTGCAACTCGATCCGAAAGAGCAGCAGGTTCTAAGGTTTTGGCTCGATGAGAACGCCGGAGAGACCCCTGAGATGCTTGCCGCACTCGACGAGGGAATCCGCTCACTGGCAAACGAACCAACCGTTCCGATCGAGGACGTACGAGAGAAGATCAAGGTGTGGACTACCAGGTAACGTTTGCCGCGCAAGCGGATCGGGACCTGGGATCAGTCGTTCGCTTCCTTGCACAAAGGAACCCATCTGCGGCAGAGAAATTGGGTTATGCATTGATCGATGAAACGCGTTCACTCGCAAATCTGCCGCACCGGGGCTTGGCCGTAAAGAGACGTCCTGGATACAGGCGTATCCTGCACCGACCCTGGTTTCTGATTTTCTACCGAGTCGACGAGGAAAGACGCCTGGTTGAGGTTGCAAGGATTTGGGACGCACGCCAAGACCCGGATGCATTGCGACTCTAGGTTGCCGCGAGGTTGCCACGAAACCCGCCATTACCTTCTCTTCGCTGCATCTCCCTGCATATTGTCTCCAGTCCCAAGAAACTAACAACCAACGAAGTCCGCGTTCGCTCGTGACTTAGCCTCGAGGCGGCAGAAGGGTTCGAATCCCCCCTCTTTGCCGGTTTTCTCCTCTCAAGAGGAGATTCGTAGAACGGATTTGCCAGTTGAAGTGGCAAATCGGGCACGAATCCGGGTTGTTCATTCGCAAGAAAGTGCATGGTCTCCTACGCGCAGAGGCTTCGTCTTTAGAGCGCCTGAACGATCTTCTCTGACTCCACCCACCGCCGGGTGGCTAGCGCGGCGTCTTCTGCATCGGCGCGGGCCTTCAGAGCTTGGACGTGTCGCACAATTTCTTCCGGGCGTTCTTCGGGAAAGAAATGCCCGCAATCTTTAAGCACGCTGCTGGCCACGTTCTTGGCGACCGTCACTTGACCTCGAGGACAATCTTTCCGCGAATGTGTCCACGGGCCGCACGCTCGTGCGCTTTCTGCGCATCCGCCAGGTCGTACTTGCTGTCGATCCAGACACGGACCGTTCCCCGATCGAGCAGGGGTGCGAGTTCTGCGAGCTGCGCACCACTCGAGCGAACCTGGGTGGTCGAGACCGTGATTCCGAGCTTTTCAGCCTCTTCGGCGCCGTTGAATCCTAGGCCGAAGATGGGGAACAGCGCTCCGCCACGCTTGAGCGTGCGAAGGAAGCGAGCCGAGGTCGGACCGCCAATCGAGTCCACGACCAGATCGACGTTGCTGACGGTGTTTTCAGGCTTGCTCTTGGTGTAGTCGATGAACTCGTCCGCACCGAGCTCGCGTAGGAAGGCCTCATGGGTGCCATCGGCAACTGCAATCACGCGAGCGCCTTTCCACTTGGCCAGTTGGAGTGCAAAGTGGCCGACGCCGCCAGCGGCTCCGTTGATGAGGACAGTCTTGCCGTTGAGCTCGACTGGCTGATGCTGCGCGGGCTGGAGCGGATTTGGTATGTCGTGTCCCAGTTCGATCAAGAACTGCCAGGCGGTCAGCAGCGACATGAGCGCGCCCGCTGAGTGCACGTGGTCGATCCTGCCGGGCTTGATGGCAAGCTCGGACGCCGGCACGCTGACGTACTCAGCATACGCGCGGCCGTCGACGCCGGGGAATCGCACCATCGAGTAGACCTCGTCGCCGGGCGCGAAGGCGGCCACGTCTCCAGCGACGTTCTCGACAACGCCGGAGACATCGGTTCCGAGAATCACGGGGAAGTCTATCTTTGGCCGCCACTCGGGCGGGAGCATCTTCATGCCCTCGCGCAGGTACCAGTCGGGCGGATTGAGCCCGACCGCATGGGCTCTCACGATGACCTCGCCTGGGCCGGCAACGGGCTTCGGTGCATCTTCGTATCGCAGAACATCCGGGCCACCGAACTCGTGCAGCCTGATCGCTTTCATCTTCTGGTCTCCTTCGGCAGTGGCTTTCATATAGGTCTGCGTGTTTTGTTGGTTTCTATTCCTAATTGTCCAAGGCCTGGTTGTGGAATCCGTCCGGGCTAAATCAATCGGCGGGTTGCATCATCGGTGCGGTGGCCACCATCCTACAGCAGAGACTCAGCGCGAACAGTGGGGCGATACCCGAATCCCTCAGTCCCGCCGGCTGGCAACCAGCTGATTTGACCACGATTCCGACCCGCGGGCCGTTTCGCGAACTGGATTCGCAATAGCTAGGCCTCCGTCAGTAGTTCTGTGCGGTACTTGGGGGCGAGCGCTACCACTTTCTGAATGAATGCGGCTTGCTCCTTTTCGCTAAGCTTCGGAGGCGGGGTCGTACGCGTAGCCACCGGCACCCCTACTTCCACGAAGAAAATTTCCTGGCCCGCAGGAGCGCAAATACAGAACATGCGCACTGGCTTCGCCGAAATATTCTGAAACCGATGCGGAGCGTTCGCAGGTATGTTGAGGGTGTCACCGGCGCGCACTATCGACTTTTTCCCACGGAACGTCGCTTCCATCTCGCCTTCGAGTAGAATGAATGTCTCCTCGAAATCATGCCGATGCGGCGGTGGCCCGCCTCCTGGTGGAATGTGCATATCGATCACGCAGAAGCGCCCATTTGTCTCGTCGCCCGAGACGGTGACGGTGTAAGTGTCGCCGACCAGACCAAGGTGCGGTAGGCCTTCGTCGCTGTCGGCCTGCGCCAGGGTGAGATGGCGCCTTAAATCGTCTGGCGGAATTGTCGGTGTCGTAATTGGCATTTTGTTCTCCTCTCTCAGTCTTCTGTCCTGTCGTGGTTTTCTTGAATCTAACCGAGCTTTTTATTCTGAGCTCGAGAAAACTGAGCCGACTACTCGCCTTGAATCATCGGAGCTGTGGACATTAGCAACCCTATGAGTTGCGATCCCTGCGGGCTGGCCCAGTCCTGGACGAGTTCAGCTACCATCGTATTGGTCGTGGTCAACACGACGCCGGCATTTTCCATCCGCCTACGCGCCATCTCCTCTTGTATCTCGTAGGTCGAACCCGAAGCGTCCATCACCGCCTGGACCTCAAAGCCTTCCTGCACAGCGCTCATGGCCGGAAAGACTAAGCAGATGTCTGTCGTGACACCGGCCATGATGAGTTGCTTGCGTCCGGTCGCTTTGACGGCGGCCGAAAAGTTCTTATCGGCCCACGCGTTCACTATGCCGACCCGCTTGACGCGATTCACAAAGGCTTCGGGTAATACCTTCTGAAGCGAAGGCGCGAGAGGGCCTTGGATGTGATCTTCCTGGCTGGAGGTCAGGACCACAGGCATTCCGAAGGCTTTCGCCGCCTTCGCGAGGATGACCGCGTTCCGGACCGCACCATCCGCTGAAATATTTCTGATAAATTGAAGTGTGCCAACTTGGTGGTCGATCAATACCAGGGCCGAGGTTTCAGGTTTGAATTGTTTCATGGCTGACTTTTCCGTTTTGTGTCGTTGTTCTCCGCGCCGCCTTGGCGAGGCGAAATTCAACGCTTCCCCATACGACGACGGTCTCCATACTTTAGGGCTAATCACCGATCGCCGCTAATGCTCATTTCGGTTGTTTCTTGAGAGCTGTTTCGGTATCAAGTAACGTTTCCGGCGCGATGGATCTTCGATACTTGCGCTCCTTTGTGGCCGTAGCGGAGGAGCTTTCTTTCGGTCGCGCGGCCAAGCGTCTGCACCTCAGCCAGCCGCCGCTCAGTCGTCAGATCATGGCTCTCGAAGCGGAACTTGGGGTGCGCCTGTTGGAGCGTGGGCGCTTCCGCCGAGTAACTCTTACCGACGCGGGGAAATCGTTTCTAACCGATGCCCGCCTCGCGCTGGCCACAGCGACCGCAGCTCGCGGACGTGCCCAAGACGCAGCCCGCGACGCACGCCGCCAGCTGAAGCTCGGCAACATCGCCAAGCTTTCCACCCGCGTGCTGCCGCCCCTTCTGCGCGCATTCCGCGAGCAATCCCCGGACGTCGAAGTCGCCATGCTGGAGATGAATCGTCCACAGCAGTTGACAGCCCTGAGCGAAGGTAGAATCCACGCTGGCATTTTCCCCGATTTAGGCGCTCCCCTGGATTGCCACTTCTACTCTATGCCGTTATATTCTTGTCCGATGGTGGCGGTGTTGCCCACCGACCACCCTCTCGCGAAAGAGGTTAAAGACTCAATGCGAGTCAATCGGCTCGCTGGACAAACCTTGCTGATCGCTTCGCCGGAAACCGCGCCCGGCTATATCGAACGATTGAACGATCTCTGCGCGACGGCGAATTTCGTCCCGGCGGTAACGCACCCGGTGGAAGGGACGGCGAACATCCTGTCCATGGTCGCTGCTGGCTTTGGCGTAGCCATCTTACCTGAGGTAGTCACAACTTCGTTTGTTCATACCTGCCAAATACGGGTGCTCCGCGCTCCGGTGCCACCGTTCCGACTCAAGCTGCTCTGGTCGCGTGATGCTCGGTCGCAAATGCTGAGGGACTTTCTCACGGTAGCCAAACAGTGGGCTAACGGGGCGGCGGCAGGAAATGAGCCGCGCATCGTTCGTGGTTAGCGCGTGTCGCTCGCAATTTCTGCCAAAATATGTGCCACGGATTTGCCAGCGGCGTCTATTTAGATTGAATTCATTAGCACTAGATCAATCTCGTTCTCTGTTCTAAGTCACTCGTAACAACACAAAAGCACGCTTCACGAAGCTTTTCGGTTGTTGGGCCTGAGCGGTTCGAATCCCTCCCTCTCCGCCACTTTCAAATGGGGCCCTCTTCAAGGAGAAGTTTGGGGATACGTTAAGATCGGTTCGGTCTGACGGGTACGCGTCAGGGCGCGAGTTAGGCGGCAGTTCGGCGTGCTTTTCGAGCGCCACCTAAGGCACGTACTCTCCTGCGCTGCTCGCAGGCCAGGCGTCGACGCGTGGGATGCATCCGCCGGATCTCGCTCGGCGCCGCAGGCAAGGATGATGCCTCCTGCACGGCTGATTTCAGATCAAACACCCGTGGGCACCACATCCCATTGCTTACTTCACCCTATTTCGTTCCCGGCCTCGATATTCTATGTTTGGGCGAACTGACCGGACAAAAACAATCAAATCGAAGCAGTTGGCTACCAGCCTCCGTAAACGGCCCAAGTGCACGCATCCCAAGGGCGGGAAGTGAATCTGTGAGAGTTCGCATCAACATGACGGCGCGATCGGCATTCGTGGCATTCACCGCGCTGCTTTGCGGCCTTTCCTCCGCGTCCGCCCAGTCAACTTCGGGACTCCTGAAAAGTGCAGGCAATTTCGCGGTCTTTGGCGGCGCTGGAGCAACCTCAAGCAGCAGCAATCTCACGATCTCAAACGGGAACGTGGGCTCACAGACCGCAGGAGGCATCACCGGCACCCTTCTCACTGTTTCGCCGCCAACTTTGGCGATCGAACCCCCCGGTCCGAGTAATCTCTCGATCGTCAACCAAGCGAGCACGGATCTCTCGGCGGCCCTCAACGGTTTGTGGGGAATGCCTTTCCTCCCCGCCAACGATCTGACTGTGGGTGCATCGGGAGAACTGGGTGGGCGTGTGCTTCTCCCAGGCGTTTATCATTTTGACGCCGCGGTGGATTTGACCGGGGCACTCCAGCTCAACGCCAATTTTCAGAACAACGTGTTCTGGGTATTCCAAATCGGCTCCTCGCTCACGTCCTCCGCGAACGCGACGGTCACAATAATCAATCCCGGAACGAATGGTGGCAGCGACGACGCCATTTTCTGGGTCGCCGACACCGGCGCCCTGACCTTCGGCAACAACAATACGCTCCTGGGAAATTACATTGCGAACACCAGCATCACCATGGGCACCATCGCGGAGAACATGGCTGGCGGCGCTCGATTCCTTGCGCTGACTGGCACCGTCACTTTCGCGGGCGCCCTCGTCGCCAACAGCGATGCCTTGGGAACGGGCGACGGCAACGCCAACGGCGGATTGATGTTCGGCACCAGCGGCAGCGTGGTGGACGTCAACCACTTCTTGGTCACCGTAGTGTCGCCGGAAACCGCGGGCGGGGCGTTCACTGTGACGGTGACGGCGCAGGACGCCTCCAACAATACGGTCACGACCTATTCCGGAACGGTTGCAATCACCAGCACTGATGGTTTGGCCGTTCTGCCCGGCAACGCCGCCCTGACCAACGGTGTGGGCACCTTCTCCGTGACCCTGAATACTGTGGGGAATTCGACGGTGACGGCCACTGATTCGGTGGCCTCCTCAATTACTGGAACCTCGGCCACAATTTCGGTGGTCCTCGCTCCGACGCCCACGCCATCACCCACCCCGTCGCCAACTCCGTCGCCTACCCCATCCCCGACACCTTCGCCAACTCCATCACCTACGCCCACGCCGACGCCGACCCCCTCACCGACTCCGTCACTGACACCCTCACCCACACCGTCACCGACACCCTCACCTACTCCATCACCTACGCCGTCACCAACTCCGTCGCCGACTCCATCCCCGACACCTTCGCCAACTCCATAACCTACGCCGTCACCAACTCC